>Ga0213863_10000008_pt1 | contig 181619 bp, 161 predicted proteins | sample PICome_8_FD_160128 | JGI IMG/M metagenome (GOLD analysis project Ga0213863, IMG submission 160128) | Coastal seawater microbial communities near Pivers Island, North Carolina, United States - PICO497 | ecosystem: Environmental > Aquatic > Marine > Coastal | place: USA: North Carolina...
TTAGAAAAGGGTCTTGTAGATTATGCCCCTTAGACATAGGTAACTCTCCTTATCGAATAGTCCATGCATGCTGCAAGATGGCAGCAAAAAAATTTACGGATTGCGTTCCGAAGACAGATAAGAAATTCCTACCTGAGTTGGTAATATGGAGCTATATTCAAGTATTTTCAAGACCTGATCGCACAAATTTTGTGTATCGATGAACTTATTTTTATGATCAATGTAAATTTCGTTTAAATCCGACCATCCTCTCAACCAAGTCAACTGCCTCTTAGCCAGCTGGCGTGTAGCAAAAATCCCTTTATTTATTGCTTCCTCTAGGCATATATCACCGTCAAAATACTGCCATAGTTGGCGGTATCCTGCAGATCTCATAGCTGGGAGATCTTCAGTAAGATCATCTTTAAAGTGAAGAAGCTGGACCTCATCTACAAACCCATCAATTATCATTTGATGGAATCTTTCCTCAATACGGCTATGTAGCAATCGACGATCTTGAGGAATCAATGCGATCTGTGCAATATTATATTCATGGACAATCCCATTACCCTGCGATTTGGATTGTTGATCAGAAAGTGTCTCACCAGTTATATACAAGACCTCCAGTGCACGCTGGATGCGCTGTGAATGGTTAGGATGAATCTTAGATGCTGTCTGAGGGTCATGCCTTCTTAACTCGTCAAATAGGACTGGCCACCCCTCATCATCGGCTCTTTTTAATATACTCTTGCGAATCTCCGCATCTGCTGGAGGAAGTTCAGCCATCCCCTCAAGCAGTTTTTTAAAATATAACATTGTTCCACCCACTAGCAACGGCACCCTCCCTGCATTCGTAATGGAAACCATCTCCTCCTTAGCGTCTCGAATGAATTCTCCTACGCTATATGCCTCACTTGGCTCTCTTATGTTAATCAATTTGTGAGGATACTTTGCTAGAGTTTCGATATCAGGTTTGGCACTCCCTATGTCTAACTCTCTAAATATTTGTGCTGAATCGACACTAATAATTCCAACTGGGAATTGCTCGGCAAGCGCAATAGCTAGATCGGTTTTTCCGGAAGCTGTTGGCCCCATTATAAAAATAGCTGGAGGTTGATCAGTTGATTTCACTGCAAAGATCTCTATCGTCCCCTAAGAAATAACTTATCAAGTTCATCTAAAGTTAGCTGTGACCAGGTAGGTCGACCATGATTGCACTGGCTACTTCGCTCGGTAATTTCCATATCTCTCAATAGCGCATTCATTTCTGGTAGTGTTAATTTTCTATTGGCTCTCACTGACCCATGACATGCCATCGTGGATAGTATTTCATTTATATGCTCTCTAATTCGCTCAGAGCTACCATGCTCAATCAAATCAGCCAGTACATCTCTTACCAACCTCTCAACTTCCGAACCTTTCAAAATAGCTGGTATTTCCCTAATGATAATACTTTCACTTCCCGCCCTATCAATAACAAAGCCCAGTTGAGAGAAAACTGTTTTATCACTATCAATCAAATCTGCCTCGCAGTGACTTACAGCTATATTTTCTGGCACAAGGAGAGGTTGGGATACTAAACCTTGATCATCATATCCAGCCTTCATACGCTCATAGGTTATTCTTTCGTGAGCTGCATGCATATCAACGATAATAAGCCCTTGGCTATTCTCCGCCAAAATAAAAATACCCTTTAGTTGAGCAATCGCATAACCAAAAGGAGGGATTTCACTATCTTCTTGAGAATAAAAGTTGGATGTGTAAAGACTTTTGTATGCGCTGATGGGTACCTTTCCTTCTCGTACCTCACTTCTTGTCCAATCCTTCGATAATTCCGAATGCGTTTGAGACAGCGGCAACATATTTTGAGATGTGTCTTTGTCATTGAAAGACATCCCATCCATCCGATCTCCGAATTCAGCTTTGTTATTCTGAAGATGATCTCTAGGCCTATCAGCGGCGAGGGCTTTTCTCAACGTGCTTGTTACAAAACTATGTACACTACCGCTATCTCTGAAGCGGACCTCATGCTTCGTCGGGTGAACATTCACATCCACATCACTAGGCAGAATCTCCATAAACAATACGTATGCAGGATGACGTCCGTGATACAAAACGTCATGATAAGCTTGTCTAACTGCATGGGATACAACCTTATCTCGAATTGAACGGCCATTGACATAGAAATACTGCAAATCTGACTGGCTTCTTGAGAAAATAGGCAAACCAATCCATCCCCAAATCCTTATATGCGAATGATTATTATCAATGAACAATGCTTGCTCCATGAAGGCAGGGCCACAAACATTTGCTACTCTCTTCTCCTGTTCAACCTGGCCTATCGCAGGTCTTAAATTGAATTGAACTCGTTGGTTGTGCTTTAGGTTAAATGCAACATCCATATGACTTAGGGCTAGTTTTTTTAGACTATCATCAATTCTCTTGTATTCAGTATTCTCAGTTTTAAGAAATTTTCGCCGGGCAGGCGTATTAAAGAAAAGATCCCGCACCTCAACACTGGTCCCAACAGGATGCGGAGCAGGCTCAAGTGCTACAGACATGTCTCGCCCCTCACATGAAGCCTTCCAACCCGCATCATGGCCGTTATTAGACGTAAGCGCCAACCGAGAAACAGAAGCAATACTTGCAAGGGCCTCTCCTCGAAATCCTAAACTGGCAACGGACTCAAGGTCTTTTAAATCACCAATTTTACTCGTTGCATGCCTACTCAAAGCAAGTGGTAAATCAGCCCTAGAAATCCCAGAACCATCATCTCTTACTCTAATGAGCTTGATCCCGCCCTGCTCTACCTCAATATCAATATTTCTAGCTCCAGAGTCTAGGCTATTCTCACAAAGCTCTTTAAGAACAGATGAGGGTCTTTCAACCACTTCTCCAGCAGCTATTTGATTTGCCAATTGAGGGCTTAATATTTTAATACTTGCCATGAAAACAGGCCCTGGATATTACAACGTCCATAATTTAAAACCTAACTTGGAGGAATTGAAAGTTTTTGTCCTATTCTAATTACCTTCGATGATAAGTTATTGAGACGAAGAATTTTAGTAACCGAAGTCCCATACTTGAGAGCGATTTCAGAGAGAGTATCTCCTCTGGAAACCGTATGAAATCTGACTAAATCATCAATATTAGAGGCTAAAGACGTTCCGACTGGCGGCCAATCAACATAATAACTATAAAGTCCATCGTAAATGGCTTGCGCCATTTTCTGCTGATATCTATCGCTATCTAGTAACTTAGCCTCTTTTGGATTTGAGATAAACCCAGTTTCAATCAGCAAAGAGGGTATGTCAGGAGACTTTAAAACTAAGAAGGCTGCCTGCTCAACTTTCTTTTTATGAAGTCTCGCCACAGTACCCATATTTTTGAGGACATAAGCTCCTGCATCTAAGCTACTTCTGAGGGTAGCGCTCATCACTAAATCCACCAAGACATCACTCAACATCACATCTTGGTTATCAATATTCAGATCACTCGCTCCTCCAATAAGATCGTAACGATTTTCAGAAGATTCTAAGTAGCGAGCCGCTTCACTTGTCGCACCCTGCGTGGAAAGAGCATAGACAGAGGCACCGTAGGCTCGTGGATCAGGGAACCCATCCGCGTGGATCGATAGAAAGAAGTCAGCATTATTATCACGAGCTATAGCGGTACGCTTTCGATGATCGATATAGTAATCACCTGTCCGAACTAGGACACCATCAAAGTGTGGATTTTGATCAAATAATTTTTCAATTTTTTGAGCTATCTGGAGTACAATTTTCTTTTCTCTAAGGCGATTTGGCCCAGATGCCCCGGGATCCTTTCCCCCATGCCCAGCATCAATAGCAACAATAATTTTGCGGTCAGTGCGCTCTAATATTTTTTCAACCGTTTTACTTATATTTTTCGACTCGAGTGTTAAATCAATAACGAGTCGATCTTTTGAATCTAAATTACCATTCAAAATAAAGCTTTTCGCTGTTACTTTATCTGTGAGGTCAAATACAATCCTCACATCACGCCCACTCCTCACTCCATATCGTATTTTTGAGATTGGTGTCTTAATGAGACTAGTTCGATCAAATGTCGTCTCTACAGTGGTATTAGCAATATCAATTACCAAGCGATCCGGTTTCTCTAAGAAAATCAAAGAATGCCTAACGACCTCTGATAAATCAAAAACTACGCGAGTCCTATCTCCGGACTGTGATACCCTCAATGAATTAATTTCTGCCGAGGTCGCATAAATTGATAACAAATAGAACAGCAGAGCCGTCATTGTGCGGAAAAGGCTTAAGGAGAAAAAATATTGCATTTGATTTCTAAAACTCAACCATTCATCCCATTATTTTTTGCAAAAGACAGATAATACCTTTGCCATTAGTTGAATGAGCCGAAACAATAATCTGGCGGCCCAAATCTTTATGATTAATTTTTATTCTAATATCAACAATATTTAGATAACCTGAGCCTCGTTCGGGCCACTCTATCAGACAAAGGGAAGCATCCGAAAGGTAATCTGAAAATCCAATATAATCGAGTTCTTCCGGATCAATTACCCGATATAAATCAAAGTGATAAACGTTGCCGCATTCCAGATTATAGGGCTCTACCAAAGTATAGGTAGGACTTTTGACTGGTCCTTTATGACCTAGATAATGGAGCAATCCTCGACTCAACGTGGTTTTACCTGCTCCAAGATCACCTTCAAGGGTAATCGTTGTATGTGGCCGAATTGCTTGCCCTAAACTAGCTCCGAAGGCTACCATTTCCACTTCGCCAACAACGTCAAGTATCAAAGGATCCCCCAGATCGCGTTCAGGCATTAAGGAAACTCTTGTCTTTGAGGATTTAGTAGCTCCCTCAGGTGATCAAATACCTCAGTAGCCACAAGACCTTTTCGGCCACTTAGTTCGGCAGCACGATCGGCTGCAAAAGAATGCAGACAAACGCCTAGTTCAGACGCTGCTTGCAGATCCATTCCCTGAGCAATGAGTCCACCTATAATTCCGCTAAGAATATCTCCCATACCCGCGGTAGCCATTCCACTATTCCCATAAGGACAAATTTTATAGGGGTCCTCAAGTGAAGAGGAAATAAGTGTTCCAGGACCTTTCAAAATAATCGTAGCTTTATATTTTTCCTGTAGGCGAAGCACTGCTGAAAAGCGGTCAGATTCCACCTCAGCTGGCGTAATCCCTAGCAGCCTAGCGGCTTCTCCTGAATGAGGTGTAATTACCCAGGATCTGTGGGAAAAATCTGTCACGACTCTTCCGTCAGCTATTATATTTAAAGCATCTGCATCCACCACCAAGGGCAGATTAGTAGCCATGGCTTTCTGTAACATCTGCTCTGACCAAGAGGACCGTCCTAATCCTGGACCAACTACTAAGACCGTTGGCTTCTCAAGCAATGGCTCTAATTGTTGGCCGGACACTACACCACAAGCCATTATTTCAGGCTGCCTAACCAAACAGGCTGAAACATGTTCAGGTCTTGTTGCTAGGCTGCTTAGACCCGAACCTATTTTTAAACTAGCTTGTGCGGCGAGTAGAGAGGCGCCTCCTGTCCCCAGATCTCCGCCGATGGTCATGCAATGTCCGCGCTGATATTTGTGCACGCTCGAATCGGAATCAGGCATTAATTCCAATAGATTTTCTAGCGACATTAGTTCGGCTGATGGACTTTTCTTCTGAAGCACACTCTCAGGTATATCGAGCGAATCAAAAGTGATATCTCCTGAAAATTCAGGCCCTCTTCCAGTGAACAATCCCTGCTTTGCTCCTATATACGTAACTGTGAGATCAGCCTTTATAGCTGAAGTTGAGACAGCGCCGGTATTACTGCACACACCGGAGGGGATATCTATAGATAGTATAGGAAGAAATGAGCCATTTATGCACTCAATGGCTTGTGCAAAGCTATTTTTTAGATCACCTTTAAATCCCGTGCCTATCAATCCATCTACAATGAACCCTTCCGAAAGATCACATGATGAACTAAATTCAAGGAACTCGGCAGACCCTTCAATACACAAAGATCGTGCTTTTCGAGTGGCCTCTGACATTCTTTGTACTTCTCCAAACTCATATATATGGACTGGAATGTTCTTTGCTGCAGCCATAGCGGCCACAACATATCCGTCACCCCCATTATTTCCATCACCACAGAACACATGTAAGAGGTTAGGCGCACCATAGTTCTCTAATAATTCATTCAGAGCGCTTTCCCCAGCTTTCTGCATTAAATCAAAAGATGTGATCTTCATAGCATGAATTGCTAAATCATCGAGTTCACGAACAGTTTTTGCCTCAAATAATGAGTTGTGTGGAAATTTTTGCGACACGAGAAAGATATCCCAGTAAAATTAGAGAGGAGTATAAGACAGATTAGACCAGAAACCATGCATGAAATCGAAACTGGAACAGATAAACTTCAGAAATTGGCTAAAAAAATTAAGTCTTGGGGTGCTTCGTATGGTTTCCAACAAGTCTCAATAGTGGAGCCAGATCTTACCCAAGCTTCAGACCACCTGCACGATTGGTTATCAAAGGGTTTTCAAGGTTCGATGCACTGGATGTCTGAGCACAAAGATAAACGGTATGTAGTGAGTAAATTAGTCGATCATACTGTCCGAGTGATCTCAGTGCGAATGGATTATTTGGCTGACGATAACATGATTGCTGTGCTTAAGAACGATCAAAAAGCCTATATCTCCCGGTATGCCTTAGGTCGAGATTATCATAAGGTCATAAGACATCGTCTTGCTGACCTTGTTAAAAAAATTGAAGGCGAATTACCCGAGCTCAGTTTATCCCAACGGCCATTTGTTGATAGCGCTCCAGTGATGGAAAAACCGATTGCAGAGCAAGCAGGGTTGGGTTGGATTGGAAAAAACACTCTACTTTTAAATGAGAGCGCTGGATCTTGGTTTTTCCTTGGCGAAATATATACATCTCTAAAACTTCCTGTGGATTCTTCCCATCAAGAAAACAAATGTGGGAATTGTCGTGCATGTCTGACAGTATGTCCCACCAATGCTTTTCCAGAGCCCTATGTGCTAGATGCTCGCAGATGTATTTCTTACCTAACGATAGAAAGTAAGGATGCCATTCCTGTTGAGCTGCGTCCACTTATGGGTAATCGTGTTTTTGGCTGCGATGACTGTCAAATTCGCTGTCCTTGGAATCGATTCTCTTCTCCAACAAAAGAAGATGACTTTTCTCCCAGGAATAATTTGGATAACACATCTCTTGTCTCTCTTTTTAATTGGGAGCGCTCGGAGTTTTTAGATAAAACTGAAGGCTCACCCATAAGACGTATAGGACATGAGCGTTGGTTGAGGAATATTGCCGTTGGTTTGGGAAATGCCTCAGGCTCCCAGGAGATTCTTAATCAGTTAATAAAAAAAAGAAATCATCCATCCGAGCTAGTGAGGGAACATGTCAATTGGGCCATAGAAAGACAAAAAGAAAAACTTAACATTGCATAAATACCTCTCGGTAATATGCTAACTCGGCAATAGAGTCATAAATATCATCCATCGCCAAGTGATTTCCCTTTTTAGAGAATCCACCCTCAAGATCTGGACGCCATCTCCTAATGAGCTCTTTAATAGTACTAACATCAAGATTTCTATAATGAAAAAATGATGCCAAATCGGGCATATATTTGACTAAAAATCTTCTATCTTGACCAATGGAATTTCCACACATAGGGGAGCTTCCCTCTGGCACCCACTTTTTAAGAAAATCCAGCGTTTGATTCATAGCCTCTTTTTCCGTTAGGACACTACTCCGAACTCGATCAGTTAGCCCTGAGCGACCGTGCTGAACTGTATTCCACTCATCCATAGAATCTAACAGAGTATTTGACTGATTGATGACAAGAGACGGACCTTCGTCCAATACGCTAAGATTTGGGTCTGTTACCACAGTAGCAACCTCAATAATTCTATCTGAATCAGGATCTAATCCTGTCATTTCGAGATCAATCCAAATTAAGTTGAGCGTATTTATTCTGTTCATAGCAGGTATATTCTCAGTCTATCTTTGCATTCAACATTCATACTAATGTTACTCAGGGCGCTAATGCTATATCCTTGCAGAGGTTATCACCATGATTAACTTAAAATAATGATGTATTTCAATTTTAATCGACACTAGCATCTAAACATGAGTAAACGCAAACTCAGTAATCTTCAAAAATCTAGAATTCGGGCTGTCCAAGAGCAACGCTTGGAGCGAGCGAAAGATGGGAATTCAATAACCATTCATAAAATTGATAATGTGGATGATCTCGGTCCAGAAATATCAGGAACAGTTGTATCAAACTTTGGCACACAAGTAGATGTTGAGGCCAATGACGGCGATTTAAATGGCAAAATAATACGATGCCACATGCGATCTAATTTAGATCCGTTGGTCACTGGAGACAAAGTCATTTGGCGGTTTGGTGAACCATACGGGGTAGTAGTAGCACGAATAGATCGCTATTCTGAGCTTATCAGGCCAGATACCTATGGGAAATTGCGCCCAGTAGCTGCAAATGTCGATGTGATAGCAATTGTATTCTCTCCAAAACCAACCGCATTTAGCAATTTAATAGATCGTTACCTCGTAGCGGCCGAAGCTCAAAATATACAACCCATTTTAATCCTTAATAAAACAGACCTTGATACTGAAAATGAATTTTCAAGTATCAATCAACTCGTCCATGACTATAAATCTATTGGCTATGACGTTCTTAGCGTAAGTGCTAAGACAGCGGATGGATTTGAAAGCCTGGAAGATTATTTGTGTAATAAAACTGCTATATTTGTTGGACAATCCGGGGTGGGTAAATCATCACTTATCAACCGCCTTCAGCCTCAAGCAAATGCGGTGGTAGGCTCACTATCGATCGGTAAAGAGAAAGGTACGCATACAACGACAGTATCCCGACTATTTCACTTTGCTCATGGTGGTGTCCTTATTGATTCTCCGGGTATTAGAGAGTTCTCTTTGACGCATCTTACTCAAGAACAAGTGATCAATAGCTTTATTGATTTTAGACCCTATCTGGGTCGTTGCAAATTTAGGGATTGTCTCCACAAAAGTGAGCCTGGTTGCAGTCTGTTAGATGCCATTAGTCAGAAAAAAATACTTCAATCAAGATTTGATAATTATCATCAGATAATAATGTCTCAAGAATCGGAGCGGCGTTAGTTTTCTCAGAGAGTTGCACCAAAGTTAGCTAACTTAAATATTTCAAGGACACAAATGTGATCGATAAAATAACTCATCTTATAGAGCCAAAAAATCTGGAAGCTTTTATTGGGAGAGATGATATCGTCATTATTGACCTCTGTAATCCCATGCTCTACCAAAAACGTCATGTTCCAGGGGCTATCTATCTTAATAGATCAAATTTAATATCTAATACTCCGCCAGCTACGGGCAAGCACCCACGTTTTACAGAAATAAAGCATCTGGTTGAGCAACTGGGCATTAGCAATAACAAACATACGGTTATCTATGACGATGAAGGCGGAGGATGGGCTGGAAGACTTGCATGGATCCTGGATCTAATAGGCGTCAGTTCGTGGTCATATTTAAATGGTGGAATTGTGGCTTGGATTAATGAAGGTCATCCAACAGAAGACATTGCGAATCAACCAACTCCTCGTGAAGTCGACATCGGTAATGATTTCCTGAATCCAAATGTAGTTATCTCAATGGATCAAATATTGGATAACCTGGGATCAGGCATATTTACTATTTGGGACGCAAGAAGTTCTCAAGAGTTCTCGGGTGAGCGCATTATCTCAGCGCGGGGAGGCCATATTCCAGGAGCTATTAATTTAGAGTGGATAGAGCTCATCGATCAAAATAAAAATCTTCGTATTCGTGATGATGCTCAACAAATACTCGATAATGTAGGTTTAAGTTGCAGTAAAACAATAATTACCCATTGCCAGACTCACCATCGCTCGAGTTTCACTTACATGGTGGCTCGGATTTTAGGTTATGAGAGTATAATTGGGTACGATGGGTCCTGGTCCGAATGGGGAAATCTTGATCATACGCCGGTAGAATTTGGCCTCTAAAAAGACCAATCTAAAAATAATCTCATACAACAGAGTAACTTGTTAATGAACCATAAAGCAGAAATATTCGTGGCTATACAACGGGTCATGCCAAAGCATCTTCTGTCCCGATTAATTGGGAGACTCGCTGAATCGAAAATAATTTGGCTAAAAAAATTCTTAATTACAAGAGCTATAAGTTATTTTGACATAAATATGGATGAAGCAACATTTAATGATCAAAATAGCTACAGAAGTTTTAATGATTTTTTTACGCGGTCACTGAAGGAGCATGCCAGACCAATTGCTGAGGGGAGTAAATCAATCTGTTCGCCCGCAGATGGTGTTATAAGTCAAGCAGGTTCGATAAACAACAATCGTATCATTCAAGCGAAAGGCGTAGACTATTCCATCAGCCGTTTGTTAGGAGACTCCTCAATATCGAAAAAATTTAATGATGGCCGCTTTGCAACAATTTACTTGTCACCAAAAGATTATCACAGAGTTCATATCCCTACTTCAGGTCAATTAATCAAAACTCGTTATATTCCGGGAGAGCTCTTTTCAGTCAACGCATTAACCGCAGAGGGTCTTGAGGGATTGTTTACCAAGAACGAAAGACTGATTTGTCAATTTAAATCTGAATCTATCGGCGATTTTATCGTAGTCTTGGTTGGAGCCATGCTGGTAGCAGGTATTGAAACCGTTTGGAGTGGTCTAGAGATTCCAGGAAAGGGTTCAGTGAGGGAGTCTGACTATTCAGAGCAGCAGCTACTATTTGAAAAAGGTGACGAAATAGGAAAATTTAGATTTGGTTCCACAGCTATAGTGCTTTTTGAAAAAGATAAGGTATCCCAGATGACTGGTAACCAGCCACAGCAAACTGTAAGAATGGGGGAAGAAATAGCTCAAGTGTTGTAATGCTATATTTCTCTAGCATTGTGAATATTGATGAACTGCATCGACAAAAGCCTTGACGTTATTGGGGTCAATATCAGGCGTAATCCCGTGGCCCAAGTTGAATATGTGCCCTACTCCAGTTCCGTAAGATTGAAGAATAGATTTAACTTGATATTCGATGGAACTTTGATCAGATCTTAACACCGCCGGATCCATATTACCTTGCAAAGCTACCCTGTCGCCAACCCTGCGCCTTGCAGATCCAATGTCAGTAGTCCAATCCAGACCGATCCCATCGCAGCCGGTATCGGCAAGCAATTCCAACCATTGCCCTCCACCCTTTGTAAATAAAATTACAGGTACATCTCTTCCCTCTGAATGCCTTACTAAACCATTAACAATCTTTTCCATGTAAGCCAAAGAAAACTCAGCATATGCATCATGGCTTAACACTCCGCCCCACGTATCAAAAATTTGTACAGCCTGAGCACCACTAGAAATTTGTGCATTCAAATAATTTATGACTGACAGCGCTAGTTTGTCAAGAAGCTGATGAAGAGACTCTGGCTGTTTGTAAAGCATCATTTTTATATTAGGGAAATCGCGGCTACTCTGTCCCTCAATCATGTAAGTTGCCAAAGTCCAAGGACTACCTGAAAAACCAATGAGCGGTACTCGTCCATTTAGCTCACGACGAATCAGGCTCACTGCATCGGTCACATATTTCAAATCTCTCTTTGTATCAACAATATTAAGGTCATTAATATCAGTTTCTGTTCTTAATGGTTTATGGAATTTTGGACCTTCGCCTTCGACAAAATACAAGCCTAAACCCATCGCATCTGGAATAGTTAAGATATCTGAGAAAAGAATCGCCGCGTCAAAGTTAAATCTATCTATAGGCTGGAGTGCTACTTCACATGCTAAATCAGTATTTTTGCACAAACTCATAAAGTCACCCGCTTGATTTCGAATCTTTCGATATTCAGGAAGGTAACGACCTGCTTGCCGCATCATCCAAACAGGAGTTCTGTCTACCGGTTGCCGCGCAAGAGCTCTTAAAAAAAGATCATTTTTTAGTTCTGTCATAGGTTTTGCAAGATGTTTTAATAGTTATTTAATAGACATCGCGAAGGTAGCGTTTTTCACGCTTGAGATTATTCACATATTCTCTTGCTTGGTCAGCGGTTAAATTTCCCCACTTGGACGCTATATCACACAGAGCTTGATCAACATCTTTGGCCATTCTTGTCGCATCACCGCATACATAAAAATAGCCTCCATTCTGCAACCACTCAAACAGATCTTCTCCATGCTCAGACATCTTATGTTGGACATAAATTTTTTCATCTTGATCACGAGAAAATGCCAGATCAAGACGAGAGAGCACACCTGAATCTTTTAAAGCAGCCAACTCTTCCTCATAAATATAATCTGACGATCGGGTTTGATCTCCAAAGAACAACCAGTTTTTCCCTTCAGCACCAATACAATGTCGCTCTTCTAGAAATGCTCTGAATGGGGCTATGCCAGTACCAGGCCCAACCATAATCATAGGTGAATCATTATTGTCAGGAATTCTGAATGCTTTATTTGGAGATACAAAAATTCCGACTTTTTCGTCTACATCAACTCTATCAGCTAGGAATGTGGAACAGACACCCAAATGTTCACGCTCATTACTGTTCCAACGAACAGAAGCTACAGTCAAATGAACTGAGCCAACATGTTTCTTTGGACTTGATGAAATTGAGTATGCTCTATGCTGAAGTGGCTTTAATAATCCAACAAATTCACTACCAGTAAACTTAATGTCTTGATTCAAATTTAACAAATCTAGTACGTCTTTGGTCCAGAGATAATCGGCTAAGGCCTGTTTATCTCCATTATTTAAAACGTGAGACAACAAATCATCACCTGCCTGAACTTCTATGGCGGCGATAAAGTTTCTGGAGGGAGTAGATATTTCATATTTATATTTTAGAAGATCAGCAAGCGTCTTATCTTCTCCAACCAATACTAACTCTGATGAGAGATTGAGTCGCAGTAAAATACTTTTGACCAGTTCGTCATCATTTATTGGCATTATATTTAGCGCATCACCTGTATCGTAGGTAATGCCACTATCACCTAAATCAATTTCAAAGTGTCGAATCTCTTTTAACGACTGTTCACCTGACAGTAACTTATTAACCCGTAAAGTTGCTGGATAAGGATTCTTTCGATTCCAAATGGATTTCACATTGGCCAGCTTTTCATCAGTCACTACTATTGGTTTTGACTTTCCATCATTTGTCAAAGGAATTGTTTTATTAATCCAATCACTGGCAATATCCTCATAATCAACATCACAGTCAAGGCGATCAACCAACCTATGCGCTCCTAGTTGTTCCAATCTCATGTCTATGAGCTTTCCAGCCTGACAGAATTCGTCATAACCGGTATCTCCAAGCCCTAGAACACCAAATTTCATATCTGACAATCTTGGCATGCTTGAGCTATTCAGAGATTCCCAAAACAAACTGGCATTATCAGGCATCTCCCCTTCTCCGTACGTCGCGATTGTGATTATCACATTTTTCATGGAGGAGAATGTATCCATAGATATATCATCTAGGCCTTGAACATTAGCTTGAAAACCTTGGGCCCTAGCGACTGCGGCAGCATCCATAGCTAACCCCTCAGCATTTCCAGTTTGAGTACCAAATAGGATATCTACAATAGGAGTTACATCAGATTGATGAGCAGTTAAAGCGCCACTCTTAGAGGTAGCCAGGGCCTTTGCCGATTGCATACCCGCCAAGAAACCTTTCAACCAAGACTTTTGATCTCCAGTATAGGGGGCATCTTCAGGTATAAAAGGTAGCTTCATGATAGACCTTCTATTTTAACTAGCATTTGGTAGCATCTCACTTAGGGCGTTAAAAGCAAATAACTCCTCGAAACTTGGAATCGTTCCAAGTGCGGCTCTGTTTTTATTTCCTTGATAAAGAATCCAACCATAAGTGGCAAGACTATCCATAGATAGTATATTTCTAAGATTCAAAGCCTCCTTAAAGTCCGCTAGCCTTTTTACTGCAATCATAGCTGCTAACTCTGACGCACTATATGCTGAAATAGCCTCACGTGCATGCCTAAGCAAACCATTCATTAAAGAGAAGTCCTCAGTCAAAATCAGATTTCGGGTTACTTTTACGACATCGGGGTCATCAACTAATGCGTCAGATGAAAATCGCTTTAAGGCAATTTTCTGAGCTACATCCAAAACAGCATAGGTATTTAGTAGTTTATACATTTCATCACCATCTACTGTTTGAGGGTCAGGCACTACTCCTTTAAGAATTGGCTTGCCTGCTCGCCATGCTTTCTTGAGCTTATTTACTTGATAGCCCGCCAAGGCACTAGCTAATTCCTCAAGGAGTTCCTTGCGACTTTTTGTCTTCAAAATCGCCTGGGAATCTTGATATTGAAGAAGTGCAATGGGCGTTATGAATGCAAAATTTTTCTTTTCAAGATCCCAATTTTCAAGTAACCAGCGCGCTTTTTGTGAGCCTGTTGCCTCAAGATGCCACTGCAGCATGGCAACTATAGCCTCAGCGTGAATTCGCGACTCTTCATTATCTTCAGATAGATAAGACAAAATCACGGAATCGTGACTGACACTTCCACTAAAAGTTCTAGTTGGATCATATTGATAGGCAAAACCACCAGACATGCCATTACCAAATCCTTTAGAAAAATCTCCTAAATTCAAAATCGATCCATTAGTCATGTACTCAGCACAAAAATCACCAACACCTTCGACAACCGCGCTTGCACCTGAATTACGCACTGCAAAACGGTCCCCAGCCTGGCCTTCTACGAAAAGCCGGCCGCCAGTGGCGCCAAACAAAGCAAAGTTGCCTACCAAGACGTTCGTCCCAGACTGAGATTTATGACCAGACGGGCTCTTGATTATTATTTGTCCACCACAAGCTGTTTTACCAACGCCATCATTACATGTTCCAGTATGCTCCAGACGCATTCCATCATTACAAAACGCTCCAAAGGACTGACCGCCAGTTCCATGAGTCATTATACGTATAGAGTCAGCTCGCAAGAAGCGTCTGCCTCTCTGATCTTTAAGAACTGATGGCAATAATTCACTAACAAATTGATAATTGAGCATGCGCTCGATATCTATCGCCAACTGTCCTCCAACACTTTTATTACAATTATTTAACTTTTGACTCCTTACTATCTCTACATGGTTCTGTTTTTCATCAATTAAAGAGGCCTTCACTGTCTCGAGAAATTCATCATCAACAGCATAGTCTCGTTCCATATAAATAGGGTGATGGACTTTTTTCTCTTCAACGACAGTGAGCATAGCTCGTAAATCGAGTTGGCCAACAGAGGAAGGATGGTCTAACAAGTGGAGTAAATCACATCGGCCTCGAGCTTCGCGTAATGATCGTAATCCCAGTTGGGCTAGTATCTCCCTTACCTCATGAGCGATATTTAGTAAATATTGACCCAACGCGCGCGGATCACCATCGAAAACTTCTGGATTGGTGGTAAGTCCAGCTGGACATTTAATATTGCAGTTTTTCGCCATGACGCACTTCAGCATCATCAACGCAGTAGTACCAAATTCAAAGCTATCTCCACCCATGAGTGCTGATTTCACAACATCAGAACCTGTCTGGTGTGCACCCGAGCATCTCAAAATAACTTTTCCACGCAACCCGTTTACACTCAGAGCCTGATGAACTTCCGCAATCCCAATTTCTGCAGCTCGGCCAGTATATTTAAGAGATGTTACAGAGGCAGCACCCGTCCCTCCTGTATTGCCAGCTATATTGATTACATCAGCACCAGCTTTTGCCACGCCTACCGCAATCGTTCCAATTCCATCCGATGAGACAAGCTTAACAATCACACGAACTCTGGCTGCCTTTGCATCGTGAATTAGTTGAGCTAAATCTTCTATCGAATAGGTATCGTGGTGTGGTGGTGGAGATATTAATTCTACTCCAGGAACACCTCCCCTGGCTGCCGCGATCTCCACATTGACTTTTGGAGCTGGGAGCTGCCCACCCTCACCAGGCTTGGCGCCTTGACCAATTTTGATTTCAATTTCTTGTAACATTGGATCAGCTAAGTAGCCGGCCCACACACCAAACCGCCCCGAAGCAAACTGCTTAATTCTGGAGGCTCGAATGGTGCCATATCTTGAAAAATGCTCGCCACCCTCACCGCAATTCGACATGCCTCCCACCATATTAGTACCATGAGCAACAGCTTCATGCGCTGTGGCAACAAGCGCTCCATGGCTCATGGCGCCGGAGGCTAATAAGGGAGTTATTTCTCTTGCAGGTTGAACATCTGAAAGATCGATACTTGGTAAAGCTCCAAATAGTCGACGAAGGTAGTCTTCAGCAGTTCCAGAAACTTCTAATTTCAAGGACTCACACTCTATTTCACTCCTAACAATATCAACTCCAAAACGAGTAGTAAACGACTTCTCCAAAGCTCCTAATCTGTCATCTTGTCCACCAGATGGTCCATTCAGCGTTAATGAGTATAGATTCAAACCAATTTTTTTACACTCCAATCCACGGATCAAAAACTGATTATTACCTGCCCGATTAAAGAGCATCATCTCACGCTGAAAGTCCTCAGTTGTAGCACAAAAACTCACATCTGCTGGGAATGCAAGGACATCACGCAATGCTGCGGGTCGCTTCGATCTTTCATCTGACAGAGTACGAGAGAATTCTCGATAGCCAGGAGTTATTACGAAATCATCAATCTGCTTTGGATCTAACATATCAAAACTGGTATTCGTATATCCCTCTTCACTGATTCCAAAGGCACCTTCCATTCGATTGAGAGTCAGAAGTCTGAGAGAGTCATTAGTGTCAGAATCCTCTTTTTTGTTAAATGCAATTTTCTCTTCAGTTAAGTCTACAAATCCTCTTACGGCTGCAACGCCATAGGAGTGACCGGCACCCTCAGCTCTCTCTTTAAACAATCCCAACATAGGGATGTCAGATTCTTCTTGGCACTCCAGAGCTCGTTGATGCCAATCTGCGTGAGCTTGAGCTACCTCGGCAAAACCGACACCACCTACTGGTGATTTCATATTTGGAAAGTACCTACGAAAGATGCGGTCATTTGTATTTAAGAAATTGGGTTCAAAGAATTCGCCACCAGAGTAACTCTCTACTGTACATAAGCCGACCTTACCCATCGTTTTCATAAGAGCTTTTTCAGCCGCTTTAGTAAATTTCTGATATGCACCAACAGGATCATCTACAAACTTTTCGTCCGCTCGCATTTGAACTCCCAATGGATAGACTGCAGCAGCTCCAAATCCTAGCGCACAAGCCACATGGTGTGACGAACAAATCTGCCCACTCTCAACGATCAAAGAAACTCTTAGTCTCAATCCCGTCTCGATAAGTCTTTGATTAACTGCCGAAACAATCAGCGTCATTGATATTGAGGCGCAATTTCTGGACACCTCACGATCGCTGAGAATTGCAACTCCACCACTTACGCGAGCAAATTTCTCAACCTCATCACAAGTTCGGTCTATTCCAGCAATAAGAGCCCTTTCATTAGAAACCATATCGCCATAAACAGGTTTAAACAGCGTATTGAAAAAAGCGGCAGGAACTTCTTTCTGATTCCGAATTTTCAACATCTGAGAATAGCTCAATATCGGTGATTGGATCACTATCTGTCGACTCTTTTGGAGACCAATATTAGGTTTAGCACCGAGAGCAACCCTTAATGTCATCCCCTCCGCTTCACGAATTGAATCGAGCGGTGGGTTGGTAACTTGTGCAAAGCGCTGGGAGAAGTATTTAGCGACCCCCCCTTCATTATCAGATAGTGCGTTAATAGCATTCCCATAGCCCATAGCGGAGACTTTTTCAGTTCCTGTTGCTAGCATGGGATCAATCATAAAGCGAAAACATTCTTGGTTTTGAGAGTATGCTACGTAACGTCCCGATAAAGAAAGATCCCCCGAATAAATCTCGTTGTCGAGAGCTTGATCTTTGAAGTCACCCCCAAGATCATCAATTCTAACACGAGCTTCTTTAACCAGGCTTTTATAATCTCGCTGCTGTGCGAGTCGTTTCAAAGCTTCGGATGTATTGTAAGAGCGCTTTTCTTTATGGTCATAATAAAGCATACCGCCGGCTTCTATCCTGCCACGGCTGATCACACTATCGTCTCCAAAATCTATTTGACCCGCCTCTGACATAACCGCCAAATATTCACTGGTCTCCACTGTTCTCAAAGGTCGCAAGCCCAGCCTGTCCAAGCGCGCACCAATAGTAGATCCATCTCCAAAAATAAGTGCAGCAGGCCCATCGTTTTTTTCCTCATAAAGGGAAAAATACTCAAGCATAGATTTGACATCAGGCGAGAGGGTATCGTCGTTTTCCCAAGCTGGGGGCATCATGGACACAACAGCCGTTACAAGGTCAAGACCATCATCTAAAACGCGAGATGAGAGTGTTTGATCTAAACGGCAGCTATCTGACTGTCCCTTGGGAGCGATGATATTATTCTCTCTGGCTCTTGCGATAGCGGCCTCTGACAGCCTATTCTTTTTATCGGTATTTAACTCTCCATTATGAGCCATCAAACGAAATGGTTGCGCCATTGAAGGATGTGGATCTGTATTGGTGGAGAATCGAGTATGAAAATACAAGGTATTCACACTATGGCTGGAGTCATTTAGATCTTTAAAATAAGGGATAATTTCATTGGAATTCAATCGTCCTTTCAAAACTTGCGTTTGGGAGGACATGGATAGGGGGTATAATCCATCAAGCTCCACGTCGGTGTATGCTTGAGATTCAATCGCTAGAAGGACGGAGTAGATCAGTTTTTCAAATTTAACGCCCGAGATTCCCACAGGGGCTAAAAAGATCCATTGAGTAATTGGCAGTTGCAAATCAATTGCTGCAGATCGCAGAACTCCGTTATCAACTGCAATATCTCTTTCAGCCAAGATTTTTAGACCGCTATCAGCGAGCGATGAAGCAATTAATTGGCATGCCTTATCACGTTGTTCTTGCCTATTTGGCATAAAAAAGTTTCCAACGCCAAACTGGCCCGCTTTAAGATCTGTGTTTGTTATTTTCTGAAAAAATTCAATAGACAGATCTACGGAAACTCCCGCTCCATCACCCACTCCTTCAGCAGACATGCCTCCTCTGTGGGGAACAGAGCATAAGGCCTCATGACCCTTTTCAAGAAGTTTGTGAGTCTGGACGCCATCTTTTCGGGTAATAAAACCCACCCCGCAGCTGCTTTTTTCGCGTGCGGTATCATGTAGCCCAAACACTGTTTCATTCCTTTTAAGCATAATTTTCCAATAACATCTACTTTTTAAAAGCCCGAAAGTTTGATCTGAATTTTCCCGGAGGGGCGCGTAGTCTACACTCAGACAGCTGTCCGGACAATCTAAGATACGCAGGCTCGATAGTTTTTAGCTTACTTTTAAGATAGGGTTTAACCGAAATAATAATACAAATCAAATAGAACAAATAAACTGAAACGTAGCTCTCACAAAAGTTTTTCAGCTATTCATGGCTTGCATGCATTTTCTAGTGTAGAGTCCAAGGAAAGCTGAGAAAATTTATCGTCAATTAACGCTTTTCCCAATCGTTCCAAAAGCACCAATCGAAGTCGGCCATTTTGCACCTTTTTATCTCGCCACATTAACTTTTTAAAATCAGATGGCATCATCTCCTTTGGCGGTTTGGTTGATAGATCAAAAAAAGTAAGCAAATTTTCAACTCGATCGATATTCCCTTTTGCCAGATAGCCCTCTTTTAAAGAGACAGACATCGCCATCAGCATTCCTGCTGAGATAGCTTCTCCATGCAAATATCCTCGATAATTTTGAAACGTTTCGATAGCGTGTCCGAAGGTGTGTCCGAGATTAAGTATGCCTCTGATACCCATCTCTGTCTCATCAGCAGAAACAATTTTAGATTTAGTAGCACATGAGCGTTCAATCGCTGTAATCAAGGTTGATTTATCCCTCTCTAATAAGCGAGTTCTATTGGATTCAATCCAATCAAAAAAATCGACATCAGCTATTAGGCCATATTTAATAATTTCAGCCATCCCTGAGGAAAACTGTCTATCCGATAATGTGCCCAACACATCCACATCTATCAAAACTGCGGCTGGTTGGTGAAAGGATCCCAACATATTTTTCCCAAGCAAATGATTCACACCAGTTTTACCGCCTACCGAGGAATCTACTTGGGCTAGCAGGGTGGTGGGAATTTGAATAAACGGGACACCTCTCTGATAACACGACGCAGCGAATCCTGTCATATCTCCAATGACGCCGCCTCCCAAAGCAATCAAAGTAGTTTTGCGATCATGATTTTCCTCAAGCAGTTTATTAAAAATAAGATTTAAGTATTCAAGATTTTTGAACTGCTCTCCATCTGGCAGAATCATGATATCTATACTTTTGTTTTTCACACGAGCTTTAATAGTCTCCAGATATAAGGGCGCAATTAATTCGTTTGTAACAATTAAAGCTTTATCACCATGAATGTAACTCTCCAAATCAAATTGGCTAAGATTCCCTGCCCCTATGCAAATAGGATAACTTCTGTCTCCCAAGTCAACATGCAGAGTCTCCACTTTTGTCTTTTCAACCATTTCTAGAATGCCTTATTAATATTTTGACAAGAGTTGAGTAGCTATAAACCAATCAAAAATTTAAGATTTAAAAGATTTTTATACTAGTTTCTACAACTCAAATCCAAATGATCTAGTTCTCGCGCAAGCTCATCAACAACCTTTTGAACCTGCGTGCTCGACGAGGAAAAGATCACATCTGCAATTTGGCGATAAAGAGGATCACGTTCGTCAAATAGCCTATTGACTGCTTGCTGCCGGTCCTCAACTTGGAGAAGAGGTCTTTTCCTATCACGCTTTATTCTTTCATATAATTGTTGTTTGGTAACAGACAAATATATCACTGTGCCGGCAGAGCTTATCAACAAACGATTTTCATCATTCAAAACAATTCCACCGCCGGTAGCAATTACGGCCTTCGTATTAGATTCGACTGAGCGCCTCAATACCTTAGACTCTCTCAACCGAAATCCGTACTCCCCCTCCTTATCGAAAATCCACTGAATATCTGCCCCAGTGACATTCTCAATTTCGTTATCTATATCGATAAATGGAAGATCAAAGCGTTTGGCCAACTGCCTGCCAATAGTTGATTTACCAGCCCCCATTGGACCCACTAAAAAAAATCGTTTCGGATACATAATGCGTAAATCATAACATCGATGACTAATCGGTTAGTAAAAAATAGTTATTTTCATCAGCATTTATGCACTTAGTAATCTCTACGTTCTATAATATTATGAAAATTTATACTGGGAAGTTCTGATCTTGACTCGAGCTCGAGCATTAAAATTAAGCATGCTAGGCCTCTTAGCCTGCACTGGCGGTGCAATTCTGATGACCTCCTGCCTGTACCTATATTTAAGTCCAAAATTGCCCTCAGCTGACGAATTGAAGGACGTGCAAATGCAAATCCCTCTCCGAGTCACCTCCAAAGAACTGAAAGTGATTCGAGAGTTTGGAGAGAAAAAACGGACACCTGTTGCATTTGATGACCTTCCTAAACATATGATAAATGCGTTGCTAGCAGCCGAGGATGCAACTTTTTTTGAGCACAAAGGAATAGTCATTTCTGGACTTATCCGATCAGCAGTTCAACTTGTTACCGAGGGAAGAGCCGTAAGCGGTGGTAGTACCATAACAATGCAGGTGGCAAGAAATTTCTTCTTCCATAAAAGGAAGGAATTTACGAGAAAGTTCAATGAAATTTTACTCGCCTTTAGAATAGAGAATGAATTAACTAAAGAAGAAATATTATCGCTCTATGCCAATAAAATGTTTCTTGGCAAAACAGCTTATGGATTTGCTGCTGCTGCACAAGTTTATTATGGCAAAGAATTAGAGGATCTAAGTTTAGCCCAGATTGCTATGATTGCTGGGCTTCCCAAAGCTCCATCAGCATATAACCCAATAGCAAATCCAGAGCGAGCAACCGAGCGCAGAGACTGGATTCTCGGCAGAATGCTTAAGCTGGAGTCAATAAATGAAAAACAATATTTTAATGCTGTTAATGAAAATGATAATGCGAGCTACTATGGCTCCAAGTCAGAGTTGGATGCTGAATATGTAGCCGAGATGGTTCGTCAAGATGTTATCGCTAGATTTGGGTTAAAGGCATATACAGAGGGTTATACGGCAGTCACCACCATAGACTCATTAATGCAAGCAAGTGGTGTGTTGGCGCTTCAATCTGGAATCCTCTCTTATGACAAACGTCATGGATATAGAGGTCCTGAATTCCAATCTCTAGCTAATGAAGTTTGGGAAGAAACTTTGAACCAGACACCTACCATTGGCAATTTAGAACCTGCCATTGTTACTCTAGTTTCCGATGATAGATTAGCAATAATGACAAAAGACCTGCAGATAGGAACTCTAAATTGGCATGATGGATTAAAAGATTTACGTCTTTATAAAACGGTAAATACTCGCTCTGCGTCGATCGAGTCAGCGAAAGAAATTTTCTCAGTAGGAGACCTGATAAGGGTAATACGCAAAGAGAATAATCGGTTTGATCTTCAGCAGTTACCTGAGGTGCAGGCTGCTCTCGTAGCAATGGATCCGAGCAATGGTGCAATTAGAACCTTGGTTGGTGGTTTTGACTATGACCAAAGTCGCTTCAATCGTGTCACTTCAGCGAAACGTCAACCCGGATCAAATTTCAAACCATTTATTTATGCAACAGCTCTCAATAACGGCTTCACTCCAGCGACCATCATAAATGATGCGCCAGTTGTATTCGATGATGAGAAACTTGAGCAGGCGTGGCGTCCTGAGAACGATGGTGGAAAGTTCTTCGGCCCAACTCGACTGCGCGAAGCCCTTTATCGATCGAGAAATCTAGTTTCTATACGTCTTCTGCGTCGAATGGGTATCGATAAAACAATGGAGGGACTTCAGTCGTTCGGACTAAACACCAGCGAAATGCCGATAGACTTGTCTCTTGCTTTGGGCAGTCATGCTCTAACTCCTCTAGAAATCGCATCTGGTTACGCTCTATTTGCTAATGGTGGTTATCAAGTTAAGCCATATTTGCTGGACAAAGTTGTAGACCGTGACGGAAAAATTATTTACCAAGCAGTGCCAGCTTCAGTATGCTCAGACTGCACCATAAATAATACCTCAATCGAATCAAGAGATACTTGGTTGACCGACGTTGATGCGGAGCTTGAAGTACTTTTTAGTAATTTGGAGACCGTAGCAACTCAGCAGCCCAGCAAATACAGCTGGGAGAGAGTTAAACAGCAGCTAAAAATTTCAAGTGATACCCCAACCAAACTAGCTACACGTGTTTTGGATCCCCAAGTCGCTTTTCAAATGGATTCAATGTTGAAAGATGTCATTTCAAGAGGTACAGGGAAAAAAGCCAGGAGTCTAAAACGATCCGATATCGGTGGTAAAACCGGTACCACCAATGGTCCAAGAGATGCCTGGTTCTCCGGATATTCTCCCCACTTAGTTGCTACAGCATGGGTTGGGTTTGACAATAATTCCGTTATTGGTAGAAATGAATACGGAGGGTCTGCCGCATTGCCCATTTGGATTGAACTTATGTCAACCGCTCTGAAGGACAAGCCCGATTTAGAACGACGTCAGCCCACAGGCATCGTGACCGTAAAAATTGATCCTGCCAATGGGCAACGCGTCTCGCCAGACAAGGAGGGTATCTACGAATTCTTCAGGACAGACAATGTACCGAATGCTCCAGATCCGGACTCCGTTGAATCAAAAAAAGAACAAAGCTTGTTACCAGATGACATATTTTAGACGCGAACTAAAGCACCTATGATGGGTATAAACTGGGATGAAATTGACAACGTCATGCTAGATATGGACGGTACCCTCCTAGATTTGCATTTTGATAATTTCTTTTGGCTGACATATCTGCCTGAACATTATGCAAAAAAGTTTCCAGGACAAGAGGAGAAAGCCCGTCATTGGATGTCTCAGCAATTAAAGTATCGACGCGGAAGTCTAGAATGGTACTGCACTGATTTTTGGACAAAGGAACTTGATATTGAAATTATTGCTTTAAAACAGGAGGTTAGCCATCTCATAAATGAACGACCACACGTCACGCGTTTTCTGAAAGCTTTAGCCGTCGCTAAAAAGAACCGAATGCTTGTAACTAATGCTCATCCAAAAAGTGTAGAGCTCAAATTTTCGAAAACTCAGATTTCTCCTCTACTGGATTGCGTTATCACATCTCATGATTATGGTCACCCTAAGGAATCTCAAAAGTTTTGGCATAAATTCGCTAGAGATTATCAATTTGATCCAAAAAAAACTCTGTTTATTGATGATTCCATTTCAGTTCTCAGAGCAGCTAGAGAGTTTGGTATCAAGTACATTCTATGTATAGATTCTCCAGATAGCATGCTCCAGACTAAGCCATGCAAGGAGTTCCCTTCCATCAGTCATTTTAATGAAATTTTAAATGCAACTGGAGGTCTATCCAATGCTCAAAACACGAATTGATAAATGGTTGTGGGCTGCTCGTTTTTATAAGACTCGAGCTCTAGCTAAATCGTCTCTAGAAACGGGAAAAGTAAAAATAGATGGACAAAAATGTAAGCCTAGTCGATCAATAGAAATCGGAGACAAAATTCACATAGAACAAGGTGATATTGATAAAATACTAATCGTATTGGGTTTGTCTGAACAAAGACGCGGGGCACCTGATGCGCAAAAACTCTATCAAGAAACGTCTGAGAGTATTCAGCGGCGCGAGAAAGTTTCTGCAGAGCGCAAGGCATTCTTCAGTTCAACGCCGAAATCTGTTCGGCCTACCAAGAAACAGCGTCGACAAATTCATCAATTTTGGGAAAAATGAGGAGTGGTTCGGCGTTCCTTTCAGTACAATGTGCAACATGAAAGATAATGATTCATTACAGCGGTTTTTATTCGATGGGACAGATATAAGGGGAGAAATCACCAGTCTCAGCTCTTCCTATCAGGACATGACTGTTATTCAAAAGTATCCTCCACAAATAAGGGATCTATTTGGTGAGTTCCTTGCAGCTGCGAGCCTCATAGGAGCGTCACTGAAATATCCTGGGCTCATTTCTGTTCAAGCTACAGGTGATGGGCCTGTCTCTATGATCATGACCGAATGCAATCAAAAACAACAGCTAAGAGGAATCGTTCGTGGAAACTTTGAAGAACAAACTCTGGACCATGATCTTGATATCGTTGGCTTATCTAGCCTTTTGGGGACTGGAACTCTCGCCGTAACCATCGAACCCGAGAAAGGGGAACGATATCAAGGTATCGTCCCTCTGGAATTGGACACGCTAAGTCGCTGCCTAGAGTTTTATTTTGAACAATCCGCTCAACTGCCAACAAAAATAAAACTTGCCTCCTCATCAAGTAGAGCATCGGGGATCCTCATTCAGCAAATGCCGCAAACTAAGTCTTGTGGTCAAAACCAGGTTGATTGGCAACACTTCTCTGCATTACTTGAGACTCTAAAGCCAGAGGAACAAACTACTCTCTCGCATAATGAACAACTATTTCGGCTATTTCATCAGGACGATATTCGTCTTTTTGAATCTCAAAGTATTTCATTTTTTTGCAGTTGCTCTCTCAAACGAATTGAGCGGGCACTTGTTTCAATTGGCCTCGAAGAGTTACTTTCAACCTGCAAAGAGCAGGGTTTAATAAAGATAACTTGCCAATTTTGCGACAAAGAATATCAATTTTCTAAAGATCAAATTATTCAAATTTTTGAGCCTTCTGCCTCGATGCTTCATTAAAATTTATTGGATAAATATCGTCTCTAATTTATATATTATTCCTTCTAATGACTATTCATAGCGGTTATGGTCATCGTGATCTTTATCTGGCATGATTATTAAGGTAGCGTAAGTTAAAACCTTTGCTTCAATCAGAAGGGAAAGCATAATGAACAATCCATTGGTTCACATAGATTTAGGAGCGAATGAGCTCATAAATCTAGCCTTAAAGAGAGACGAGGGGACACTAATTACTTCTGGCGCCCTACTTACGTCTACGGGAAAACGATGCGGAAGGTCCCCTAATGACAGATTCATAGTTAATGAACCAACTACATCCGCCTCGATCGATTGGGGTGATGTTAACCGTCCAATTGCTGGATCGATTTTCGACTCACTCTGGGAGAAAATTTCAAACTACTTAGGCCTCAGGGAGACATTTGTATCCCATCTTCACGTTGGGCAAGATGCTAATTACTATATTCCCGTGAAGCTAACCACTGAAACTGCCTGGCACAGTCTGTTTGGATACAACATGTTTATCAGACCTGATATTTTCAATGTCAATGATAGAGGCGTATGGGAAATTCTTCATGCAGCTGATTTTGTTTGTGATCCTCGCAAAGATGAAACAAATAGCGAGGCCACTGTTATGATAAATTTCGCTCTGAGAAGAGTTCTTATTGCTGGCATGAAGTACGCCGGAGAACTAAAAAAAGCAATGTTCTCAGTTCAAAATTATCTCTTGCCGCTTGAAAATGTTATGCCAATGCATTGTGCTGCCAATGTTGGAGATAATGGTGATACTGCCCTCTTCTTTGGCCTGTCAGGCACAGGAAAAACAACTCTGTCCGCCGATCCTGATCGGTACCTAATAGGAGATGATGAACATGGGTGGGCACCCGGATCTGTTTTTAATTTAGAGGGTGGATGCTATGCTAAAACAATTAATTTGAGCGCAGAAAATGAGCCCATCATTTGGAATGCTATTAAATCGGGGGCTATAGTCGAAAATGTGTCTACAGAAAAAGGAGGGATGAAGCCTGATTTCAGCGACCTTTCCATCACAGAGAACGGACGCTGTAGCTACCCACTTGATCATATTCAAAAACGCTGCATAGCAAATCAAGCGGGTGAACCCAAAAATGTCATTTTTTTAACATGTGATGTTTCAGGTGTTCTTCCTCCCGTCTCCGTACTTAGCAAGGAAGCTGCAGCCTTCCACTTTTTGAGCGGTTACACTGCTAAAGTTGGATCGACTGAACTCGGCGCTGCTGCTGGAATAAATCCTACTTTTTCGACATGCTTTGGTGCACCTTTTATGCCACGAAGAGCAGGAATATACGCAAAGCTGCTGATGGATCGGATTGAGGAATTTGGTTCGAGTGTGTATTTGGTGAATACTGGGTGGACAGGTGGCTCGGGGGATGATGGAAAACGCTTTCCCATTCCCGTGACACGAGCAATCATTACCGCGATCACTCAAGGTCAGCTGCAGGATTGCAAGATGGAACACCTAGACACCCTTAACCTGGATATCCCTTTAAAAATTGACGGCGTTGATAGCTCATACTTAAACCCGCGATCCAATTGGAAAAGTGTTGATGCATACGACCATCAGGCGAAAAAATTAGCAAAACTATTTGTGGAAAATATTGCCGATTTCAATCCCTCTGAGGACATTCTAGCGGCGGGGCCCCAGATTTAGTGGCTTAAGTTTGGCTGGGGTTAAAAAAACTACTCCCATCAAAATCTTTTAAGAGAAAAAGAGATCATTTAAAGCTGCGCAAGATAGCCTGAAAGACGCTCCGAATTTAACATAAAGTTAGTCTTGAAAGTTTCAGCTTTTTTGCTAACTTCTTCCATGTTAACTGCCTCACCCACCTGAATAACCCCAACCATGGCCATCATTGCGTGAGGGTCACATTGATAAATATAGACTCCCTCGGTATTCAAGGTAATACTTATATCTTCATTTATTGCACCTGACCATGCAGAGGCTCCCTCTGGGATCAAACCATCGATAGTCGCAGAGTTGTGAGACATGTCAACCGCTTTAAAATGAACGGTATCCCCCAATGAAACTTTTAAAACCGCGGGCTCAAAGATCATGTTCCCACCCTCACCTGCATTCAGCATTTTTACAACATGTTCCGAGCCCACTGATAGAGCTACTTTCTGAATGTTGTCCATCGCAATAATTGGTGCAGAATTAGCCATATCATTGGCCATAAGAATCTCACCAACTGGCGCTATTCGCTCGGCAATCTCTCTTTGCTGTTGAGCCGTTGGTTCTGAGTTTGAATCACTCAAACCGCAGCCTAAAAGCAATGAAGTAGTTGTAAAAATTAGAACAAGAGATTTAGCGTAGCGCATTGCTGGCTCCATTAACGAAAGATGTGTCCATTTATTTTTCCGGGCGACGATGGGCGTATCCCTCGAAGTCGCAAATTATACAGGTAAATTTATATTGTCTCATTACGCACATAAAATATTTATAGCTCAATCAAGTGATCTCAAACCAACCGCATGTCTGAGACTCTTCATCAAATTCTTACTATCAGATCGCGCTTTCTCCGCTCCCTGCTGCAATAATTTTTCCACCTTCTGGGGATTAGCCAAAAGCTCAAAATATCTTTCTCTGGGCTCTTCAAGCTCTGAATTAACTAATTCAAATAGCCGAGATTTAGCCTCACCCCAAGCGATACCATCGGCAAAATCTTTTCTCATCTGATCACTTTTCTCAACTGAAGCAAAGGCTCGAAAAATCTGAAACACTGTTGAGTCATCTGGATTTTTTGGCTCTCCAGGTTCGAGCAGGTTAGTTTTTATTTTATTAATATGCTTCCTGAGCTGCTTTTCCTCTAGAAATAGCGGAATCGTATTTTGATAACTCTTACTCATTTTTCTACCGTCAAGCCCATTCAGAACGGACAGCTCATCATCAACTTTAGCGTTCGGTAAAGTAAAATAATTTCCATAATGATGATTAAATCTCTGACCAATATCTCTCGCCATCTCAATATGTTGAATTTGATCTCTTCCCACTGGGATGACATCTGCATTGAACATTAAAATATCAGCTGCCATCAAAATTGGGTAACTAAATAATCCCATATTGATGCCAAAATCAGAATCCTCACCATTGATGCCATTAAGTTGAACAGCAGATTTATAAGCATGCGCTCGGTTAACAAGTCCCTTCGCCGTCATACAAGTAAGAATCCACGTAAGTTCAGTAATTTCAGGGATATCCGATTGCCGGTAAAAGGTGACGTGATCAGGATTTAGACCCAACGCTAGCCAAGATGATGCTATCTCGAGTGTTGATTTATGAACAAGCTCAGGATCCTGGCATTTTATTAATGCATGATAGTCTGCTAAGAAAAAAAATGAATCACAGTCTCCACCCAAGCTTTCCTGAATTGCAGGGCGAATAGCACCAATATAATTACCCAGATGAGGCGTTCCAGAGGTTGTAATGCCAGTCAAAACACGTTTTTTTGTCATACAAGGGCACCTTCAAACATCATCTTTAGTATAGAATTTCTAGATTATACTTCGGTAACCTTATTGATGTCGCTAACTGACTCTTCAAAGAACATCTTAAGTGCCTTTGAGAGTCTTAATGGATCATCTACGCCCGCTATTTCTCGACATGAATGCATTGCAAGCTGAGGAATGCCCACGTCCAATGACTGCACACCCAAACGGGCTGAGGTTATAGGCCCAATAGTGCTTCCACACCCCATATCATTGCGCGAAACAAATGACTGGAACGGCACCCCCACATCACTACATATCCGCTTAAACATACTTGAGGTAAGACTATTAGTAGAATATCTTTGTTTCACATTAACCTTTATTACAGGACCACCATTTAATTTTGGCATGTGTCCAGGATCATGTTTTAGCGCGAAGTTTGGGTGTGTCGCGTGCGCGTTATCACAAGAGATCATCAAAGAGCTTGAAACAACTCGGCCCATCGAAGATTTTGAACTGCCAATATCACACAGGCGTAAGGTAATCGTCTCCAGGAATGGTCCATCTGCCCCGCATGCGGATAAACTCCCAACTTCCTCATGATCATTACAGACCATTAGGCAGGTTTGTGATGTATCGGCATTAATAATCGATTGAGTAGCCACATAACAACTCAATAGATTATCTAGCCTCGCAGATGAAATAAATTCATTATTAAGTCCAATGATAGCAGCAGGTTGAGCGTCATAGAGACATATCTCGTAATCAAGAACTTCATCCTTCTCCGACAAAAATTCATCTCTAAGTAACCTACGAAAATCAAACTTTTTCCCTGAAGCCCCATGATTCTCATGCGAGTGCATTAAAATTGGAACGATGTCGTTTTGCGGATTGACGGAATGATCCTTATTGGCATTACGATCGAGGTGTATAGCTAAACTGGGAATTAAGGCTACAGGCCTTTTGAAGTCTACAAGAGTCTGTTTCAGCCATTTTCCGTTTTCATGATAGACCACTCTACCAGCCATAGAGAGGTCGCGATCAAACCAAGGGTGAAGTAATGCTCCACCATAAACCTCTACCCCTAGCTGAATGAAACCTTGCTTATTAATTTCGGGTTGAGGTTTGACCATCAAGCAAGGGCTGTCAGTGTGGGCACCCACCATTTTAATGCCAGATCTATTAAGAGGTTCAGCTCCAACTATGAAAGCAATTAAAGAGGATTCATTTCGAGTAACAAAATGTTTTCCGCCAACAACTAATGACCAATCATCGGACTCACTAAGTTCGGAAAAACCAGCATCTTTGAGTAAGTTACTCATTTCACTTACGGCATGAAATGGAGTTGGGGACGCATCAAGAAATTTTGCTAGCCCATCATTGAATGTTTCTTTATCTTGCAACATTATTTTAGCTTCCGACTAAAGACGTGAGAATGGTTGTGAAATGTATAACATAAAAAGGTTTGTATCCAGATTAATATCTAGCAAAATTTAAACCTTTAACCTTGCCAATAAACTAGATGTATCCCAACGACTTCCACCCATATCCTGAACTTCAGCATAAAATCTATCGACTAACTCAACTAGGGATAAAGCGCTGCCATTCTCTTGGCCTTCCTCCAACGCAACTGCTAGGTCTTTTCGCATCCACTGAACCGCAAATCCATGTTCATAGTCACCTGACAACATAGTTTTGTAGCGATTCTCCATTTGCCATGATTGAGCAGCACCTTTGGAAATAACATCTATAACCTGATGAGCATCAAGGCCAGCGCGCTCAGCGAAGTTAATACCCTCGGCAAGACCCTGAACCACGCCCGCTATACATATTTGATTTACCATCTTACAGAGTTGGCCGCTGCCTGAGGGGCCCATCAGAGTGACCGCCCGTGAAAATGATTCGATAACCTCTTTTACATTTAAAAACGCCTCAGCATCACCACCGCACATGGTCGTCAGTGAGCCATTTTCTGCTCCCTGCTGTCCACCTGACACGGGAGCATCAATAAAAGAGCAGTTTCGAAAGGAAACTTCTTTTGATAACCTTTTTGAGAGAGCTGCTGAGGTGGTTGTATGGTCAATTACTACTGCTCCCGACGAAAGACCATCCAGAATACCAGTGGGACCCATCATAACATCGAGGACATCATCATCGTTACCAACGCAGATGCAAATAATGCTAGCCTCTTTCGTTGCTTCCAATGGGGTTTGACTCATAGATCCCGAAAACTGCTCCAACCATTTTTTTGCTCGCATTTCCGTCCGATTAAAAACTGATACGGAGTATCCAGCTTTTGATAACCACCCTGCCATGGGAAATCCCATGACCCCCAGTCCTATAAAAGCAATCTTCCCTATCACTCAATTACTCTCTTATTCGCTTTCTTTTTTGCCAAGCTTCCGCTCCACGTAAATAACTTAATTCTACTAAATCGATTGACTTCGCCATCCCAAGATTGAAGTCCCTTTGCGCTAAATCAAGTAAATCCAGCGCGTGAGGGAATATATGTTCCACAGAAATAAGTTTGGTGATATCCGAGTCAAAGAGATTCTGTTTATCCGTGACAATGATGTCAGGAGACAAACTTTTAATCCAAGCAATAGCGTCCGTATTCTTTAACAATCTGTCACTGTAATCTGTAATAATTTCTGTGTTAGGACCGACTTCATAGTATCCGCAGTTAAGTTCATTCATACGAGCATCAATTACTGGCATTACCCTTACATTAGACGAAATCCTTTGACCACCGTCTTGCTTAGTTGACAGTCGATGGTAAGTTGCACACATTACCTCGAGTGTTGATATTGGAAGTACTGGAATCTCTAAGCCATAAGCTAACCCTTGGATAGCAGCAAAACCTATACGAAGCCCTGTGAATGAGCCTGGGCCTATGGAGACAGTTAAAGCTTCCAAATCTGAGGCCCTCAAGGATGCTTCGGACAACACTCCTTCTATCATTGGCATCACTAACTTAGTATGAGACCTTGGCTCTTGGGCATATCTGAATATATCACCCTCAGTCATTCTCAATGCGACCGAACAGGCCTCTGTTGAGGTTTCAATCGCTAGAATTGGCGTCATAAACTCACTGCAATGATTTGAGCAGTCTACGCTGAACGTCAGCTAAAGACCCCAAGCCATTCACGCTCGAAAAGATTGGCGCCTGATGACCAGAAGTCGCCAAGCTCGTATAAAATTCCACCAAAGGTTTCGTCTGATCATGATAAACCGATAATCTATTTCTAACTGTAAGTTCTCGATCATCTGCCCTTTGAACAAGCGGCTCTCCAGTTTCGTCGTCTAAGTCCTTGTTCGCAGGTGGATTATTCTCTATGTGGTAGATGCGACCGGAATTCTCATGAACGCGACGACCGCTCAACCTTGACACTATTTCATCATCATCTACACTTATTTCAATCACAGCATCTATAGCAATTCCAGCATCACAGATCGCCTGAGCCTGAGGAATAGTACGAGGAAAACCATCAAATAAGAATCCATTCTCACAATCTGATTCACCAATTCTTTCTTTAACTAACGATATAATCAACGAGTCAGAAACTAGTCCACCAGCGTCCATTACCCCTTTTACCTCCAAACCAAGTTCAGAGCCAGCTTTAACCGCAGACCGCAACATATCACCTGTAGATATCTGAGGAATAGAAAATTGCTCTGTAATAAACTGTGCCTGCGTTCCTTTACCTGCGCCAGGAGGGCCTAACAATATTACTCTCATAACCACTATCCCTTAAAATGCTTTCTAAATTTGCTCGTGCAAGTGTTCCAGTTGAACGTTGAAGGACCTGAGAGCACTTTTTCACTTTAGTTTAATTGTTTAGTAACGGAATACTTTCGTCCACCCTTACAAATTCGCTCGGTACGATACACCTTAAGTTGACGTCAAACAACTGCTGAAACTCAATAGCGGGGTAACATATCTCTAAACAGTTCGGACTAAAAACTAATCTAGATCCTTTGCCTTGATCCAAAGGCGCTCAAGCTCTGAGAGAGAATATTGACTTAAGTTACCGCCATCTACGAGGGATTCCATGGTGTTAAAACGTCGCTTAAACTTAGCGTTAGATCTTCTAAGTGCCGTCTCTGGATCTACCTTTAGATGCCTTGATAAGTTGACGCAGGTGAATAATAAGTCTCCCAACTCATCTTCTATTCCTTGAGTATTAGCGAGGTCAATTTCAACTTTAAGCTCAGAGAGCTCCTCATCAACTTTTGACAAAACAGAATCAACACTCGACCAATCAAAGCCTGTCTGAGCGGCACGTTTTTGAAGTTTCAATGCCCTGTTTAAAGCTGGCAGAGCCATGGGTATATCGTCTAATCCCCTAGAAATGCCCTTCTCAAGTCTCTCTTGTTCTTTAATCACCTCCCACTCGCTATTGATACTATTAGAACTTGACTCTCCAACCTTTAAGTTTGATGAATCGAGAGTTCCACTGGGGAATACATGGGGATGTCTCCTAATGAGTTTTGCTGTGACTCCAGAAATTACCTTATCAAAATCAAAGTGACCCTCCTCTGCACCAATTTGACTATAAAAAATAATCTGAAAAAGTAGATCACCTAATTCTTCGCTTAGATGCTCAAAATCATTGCGATCGATAGTATCAACAACCTCATATGCCTCCTCGAGGGTATGCTCTTTAAGAGAACTATAGGTCTGCTTTATATCCCAAGGACATCCAATTTCCGGATCGCGAAGACGTTCCATTAGATAACGGAGATCAGAAATACTATAAATTTTCTTTTGGTCAATCTCCATGGGCTCACTCTTTAGCCTATTAAGACAGCATAAGCTATCGCGTAATATTGCTCATCAGAAAGACTTAACAACACGTTCTTCCCGGATTTTTCGTCCAAAGCTTTCGCCGCTCCACCACAAAGTGTAACTGACGGAGCACCTTTGGAATCATGAATAATAGTGATATCCTGAAAACTAACTCCGAAGCTAATACCTGTGCCGAGTGATTTAGCCACCGCCTCTTTAGCAGCAAAACGTTTCGCAACAATGGAAGGCGTAATCCGGCCACTCAATTCTTTTTGCTCAGGTTGAGAAAGAATCCGATTTACAAATTTTTCTCCTTGTCGCTCGAGAATTTCCTTTACCCTAGAAATATCTACGATATCAGTGCCTATACCAATAATCACTCAGAGTCTCCTTTGAAAGAAATATTGTCATCTTTGAAATCAGTTTTCAGATATTGCCGATACAGGTCACGACTATGCAATTGGCGTCCATCAAGATAAAAGTCAATAACGTTTCTTAACAGTCCTTTCGCTACTCTAAGAGTTGATATTTCGCTAAAGTCATCTCTGCTCAACGAAAGTAAATCTTTTCCCAGAAACTCAATGATTGATGTAGCATCTAGTTGTTTGGTCTTTACAAGACCGTGCTCTGGCACGTAACGATAAAAAGAAGATGGATCCACTGGAAATCCTGTTTCCGCGTCAGTGCTGAGATTTAAGCCATAGCCCAACGCCTCAAGCATTGATAGCTCTAATCGCCTAAGATTTCGCTGATCTAGCTCTCCATTATTTAACTGACATAGAAATAATTTATATTGCTCGAATAGAAACTCATGAGGATCATGCTCATGCAATAAACGGTAGAGTAATTCATTTACATAGAGCCCAGCATACAAGCACTCATTTTTTAAAAATCGCGGCGTCTGCAATGTTTCTGCCTGAGTTAACGTCTTGAGATCTCCTCGACCCTGCCAGCTAAATTTATGCTCCGTATAAGGAAAAAGAGTTTGGGTTCCGCCTTTTTTATTTGGTCGTCTATAACCCTTTGCCACACATCTAATTCGTCCAAACTGTTTGGCAAAGAGATCTACCAAAAGACTGGTCTCCTTGTAAGGTGCAGTATGCAAAACGAATCCTGACTGAGACACCACTTTCAATGGAATTTACTCATCCATGTAACCAAGACTTCGGAGTGCTCGCTCATCATCAGACCACCCACTACGTATTTTTACCCAAGTTTTTAGCATTACCTTACAGCCCAAAAGACTTTCAATATCGGCTCTCGCTTGCTCTCCAATTTTCTTTATTCTTTCTCCTTTAGCACCAATAATGATTTTTTTCTGTCCATCTCTCTCCACTAGTATCAGAGCATCAATGAAGGTTATTTTTCCATCTACCCTAAATCGCTCAATTTCTACAGTTACCTGATAAGGCACCTCAGCTCCCAACTGTCGAGTAATTTTTTCTCTGACAATTTCTGCAACGAGAAAGCGTTCACTACGATCAGTAATTTGATCTTCTGGAAAAATATGCGGCTGTTCAGGGATAAGAGACTTAATTTTTTCCTCTAATTCGTTCAGATTAGTCTTTTTAAGCGCGGACAAAGGAATTAACGCCGAAGCATTCACCTTGCTAGCTAAAAATTCTAAATGGGGGAGTAGCTCAGTCTTATCATCAATCATATCTACTTTATTAAGTGCCACAATGACTGGAGCTGCACTGTTCGATATATGCCTAGCTACATATTCGTCTGCATCACTCCAATCAAAACGGTCCACCACAAAAATTACGACATCAACATCCGAAATTACGCTGGCTGCTGAGCGATTCATAACTCGGTTAATAGCTCTCTCTTGATTAGTATGAATACCTGGTGTGTCCACAAAAATCATCTGCGCCGTCCCCTCAGTTTTAATCCCAAGAAGGTTGTGGCGCGTCGTTTGCGGTTTGCGCGAGGTTATACAGAGTTTTTGACCTAAAAGATGATTTAGAAGCGTTGATTTCCCCACGTTAGGGCGCCCAACAATTGCAATATAACCACACCGACCATCAACTTTTATCATGTGATCGCTCCAACTTATCCAGTAACAATCCAGCAACCAGCTGCTCAGCTTTCCGCAGGCTGCTTGCCGTCGCAGTCATTAGATCTTCTACCACATCTATTTTACAGCTCACCGTAAACGACCTATTGTGAGCCTCTCCTCCAGTATTTATAAGTTGATAATCTGGTAGGGCTTTCCCGCGTCGTTGCAACCATTCCTGCAACATTGTTTTAGAATCCTTCCTCTCAGTAATCTCTTGGGCTTTATCGAACTGAGGAGCGAACCATTCAACTATCCTTTCTCGGGCAAAATCTATTCCTCTGTCCAAATAAACTGCACCTATGAGAGCTTCTACCGTGTCCCCTAAAATAGAATCTCTCCGATGACCACCACTTTTCATCTCTCCCGAGCCAAGCAGAAGATACGGCCCCAACTCCAAATTATTGGCGATAGTTGCCAAGGAATCCTTACATACGACAAAAGATCGCATCGGACTCAATTGTCCCTCCCTCAAATTAGGAAACTCATTATAAAGTATATCGGCTACCACAAGATCTAAGACGGCGTCACCAAGAAATTCGAGTCGTTCATTATTCAGGCGAGAAAAGCTACGGTGTGACAATGCGAGCGTCAACAAGTGACGATCCCTAAATTTGTATTCCAGTTTTTTCTCGAGCTCTAATAAATTAGCAGCCACACTTAACCTTTTTTAAAGTAACAATAATTTGATATAAAAAAACCGCAGAGCATTATAGCACCGCTCAATTGTGACAAAAGATCTAAGCCGCTAGTCGATTGAACCAGCTCTCGAGAAACTGGGGACGCTAAAAAACTCATCCCAAAACATCCAGCGCGCCACAGCTTTCCCAACTATCCGGTCCTTGGGAACAGGTCCCCAAATTCTGCTGTCACTGGAATTATCTCTGTTGTCTCCAATCATGAAAAAATGATCTTTTGGAACAGTTGCTGAAAAATTTTGACTAAGACGTGAAGGTCTTTGGTTCTTTTGGATTGCAAACTGCTTAGCTCCTAATTTTTCTGACATAACTACAGATCTCGAATTGCCAGGCTCAATGTCGGAGTTAGTCTGTTTGATCATTTCATTATTTACGAATAGAGTGCCATTGATAATCCTGATCTTGTCTCCCGGCAGTCCCACTAGCCGTTTGATAAAGTAACGGCTCTCATGGGGAGGGAAAAAAACCACGACATCACCTCGTTGGGGGCTTCCCACATCAAAAAATTTATTGCGAAGCACAGGCAATCTCAGCCCATAAGTCCATTTATTGACAACGATAAAATCTCCCACTTTGAGAGTGGGTACCATCGACTTAGATGGAATTTGAAAGGGCTCCAAAACAAAGGATCTGAGAACTAACACTAAACCAAAAATAGGCCCGAGAGATGCTAAAAACTCAATAACACCCTCATCTCGCTTTAGAAGAAGACGATTCATCAACCAAAAGACACCGGTAACTAAAAACATTACGGTTAGAATCACTTCAAAATTGATATCCATTTTTGTGCCTTTCTGCAACTCTTTAAATTCAGATTTTTAAGTCTTGAGGACAGCTAAAAAGGCATCCTGGGGTATCTCAACACTTCCTACTTGCTTCATCCGTTTCTTGCCAGCTTTTTGTTTTTCAAGTAACTTCTTCTTACGCGTCACATCTCCACCATAACATTTAGCCGTAACATTCTTTCTTAATGCTTTTACAGTGGTTCTAGCAATAACGCTACCGCCAATCGCAGCCTGTATCGCTACATCAAACATCTGTCTGGGAATCAGTTCTTTCATTTTATCAGCCAAATTCCGGCCCTTGGCTATAGAGTGCTCTCTATGGGTAATTGCCGCTAAAGCATCAACCCTGTCCCCGTTAATTAATATATCTAGCTTCACAAGGGAGGCCTGTTGGAATCGGATAAAACTATAGTCCAAAGAAGCAAAACCTCTGCTCACTGACTTCAGCCTATCAAAGAAATCCATTACTACCTCGCTCATTGGTAGTTCATAACGAATAGATACTTGACCACCAACAAATTGCATATCTTTTTGAATTCCACGCTTTTCAACACAAAGCGTTATTACATTCCCTACATACTCCCTTGGAACAAGTATATTAGCTTCACATATAGGTTCACGCATTTCCTCAATTTGCCCCGGATCAGGTAAATCAGAGGGGTTAGAAATATGTAAAGTTTGATCCTTTGAGGTAATGATTTCATAGACAACCGTGGGCGCAGTCGTTATAAGATCTAAATTATATTCTCGTTCAAGTCTCTCCTGAACGATTTCCATATGAAGCATACCCAAAAACCCGCAACGAAAACCAAAACCTAACGCATCAGAGCTCTCAGGCTCATAGAACAAGGAGGCATCATTAACCGCTAGCTTACTGAGGGCCTCTCTGAAGTCCTCAAAATCATCAGAATCTACTGGAAACATTCCAGCATAGACTTGAGGCTTCACCTTCTGAAAACCTGGTAAAGCCTCTACATCTGAGGCACTAAGAGTAGTAAAAGTATCGCCCACCGGGGCTCCCAAAATATCCTTTATGCCCGCCACCATGAAGCCAACTTCACCTGCTCTCAAAACTCCTGTTTCCTTCCTTTTCGGAGTAAAAACTCCCACACTGTCAACCACGTGAGCCTTACCAATAGATTTGGCCACAACCTTTAACTTTGTCTCCAATGTTCCTTGCATCACTCTAACAAGAGAAACAACACCGAGATAATTATCAAACCAAGAATCGATTATAAGAGCCTGTAATGGCGCATTAATATTTCCAACTGGAGCAGGAACCTGTTTTACTAACTCTTCCAAAATATCTGATATTCCATCGCCTGTTTTTGCGCTGCATCGAACGGCATCATCAGCTTCAATACCAATAATATTTTCTATTTCATTGATCACTTTTTCGGGTTCTGCCTGAGGAAGATCCATTTTATTAAGAACAGGAATAACCTCTAGACCCTGTGCAATCGCCGTGTAGCAATTAGCGACTGATTGAGCCTCTACTCCTTGCGCTGCATCTACAATTAATAATGCACCTTCACATGCAGCTAGTGATCTAGAGACCTCATAAGAAAAGTCAACGTGGCCAGGAGTATCGATAAAATTCAACTGATAAGTTATGCCATCTGCCGCGGTATAAGGAAGCGTCACGCTTTGAGCTTTAATAGTTATGCCACGTTCTCTTTCAATATCCATCGAATCAAGAACCTGTGCAGCCATCTCTCTCTCACTAAGGCCACCACAAATTTGAATAAATCGATCGGCAATCGTAGATTTACCGTGATCAATATGAGCAATAATCGAGAAATTTCTTATATGACTGAGATCTGACAAGTGTTTCAATATCCTTTCAAAATTCGACGGCAGTCTAGCCTATTTGCGGTTTCTAAGCCATTTCGGGGCCAGCTTTACCTCATTATCATCCAGCTCAATCAAAAAATGATCAATTCTCAATCTCAACTGTCGTGAAATATGCCTGCCCATCTCTATAAAAGCGAATGGCTATAGGTGATCCTTCTGGAAGATTATCTAAAATATCCTGATACTCATCCAAATCTTCCAGGCTGCTATAACCAATCTGCACGATCACATCATCTAAAGCCAGCCCTGCTATAGAGGCTGGAGACCCGTCAGCCACAAATGAAATTTTTAATCCTTGCCTAATCCTCAGAGCTCGCAGCTCACGCTGAGATACCTCCTCTAATGACAAACCGAGGCGATCGCCACCACGACTTGAGCTTGCTAAAATATCATCATCAGCATCGAGGGCACCAACTACTACTGAGAGCTTTTTAACTTTGCCTTTACGATAGACTTCTACAGGAACTTTAGTTCCTGGCGCTATTAAGCCCACGATATGAGGCAAGTCCCCAGATCGCAGTATAGATTGATTATCTACTTCGACTATAATGTCTCCATCCAAAATTCCACCTTTCTCAGCGGCACTGTTTGCTGTTACATTACTCACAGCAGCGCCCATTGGCCCTGGAAGTCCTAGAGCTAAAGCCAAGTCTTTATTCACATCTGTAATAGCCACACCAAAATATCCTCGCGTAACTTTGCCAGATGAGCGTAATTGAGAAACTACATTTTCAGCTATGCTGACTGGTATTGAGAAAGATAGGCCTACTGATCCACCCGTCGGGGAATATATTTGAGAATTGATGCCAACTACTTTTCCGTCCAGGTTAAATAGAGGGCCTCCTGAATTTCCCCTGTTAATCGCTACATCTGTTTGGATAAAGGGAACATAGTTCTCTCCTCGTTCAGTAGGCAAGCTTCGACCAATCGCACTCACTATTCCCGCTGTTACTGAATAATCCAAACCAAAAGGCGAACCTATCGCTAAAACCCAGCTCCCAACTTTGATTGTATCTGCATCAGCGAAATCGAGACTGGGAAGATTCTCAGCCTCAATTTTAAGCAATGCCAAATCAGAACGCCGATCTGATCCCACAATGGTAGCCGAATACTCTGATCTGTCAGAAAACTGGACTTGAATTTCTTCAGCACCATCAACAACGTGATGATTGGTCAAAATAAATCCATTTTGGTCAATAACAAACCCAGATCCCATAGTTCTGGAGGGGCGAGTTGGCCTTTGATTTCTGTTTAAAAGATCTCTAAATATTTCTGGTAGCTGGCCTTGTCTGCGATCCTGAGTCTGACTCCGCTTTGGAGTGCTCACTGTATTAATCTTAACAACTGCTGGAGCAGCATCCTCAACTAACTCGCTAAAGTCAGGTAATGATGAGCTCGAAACAGACACTGGAAAAACGACTATAAACGCGAACAATATAAGCTTTTTAAACACGAAATGGCTCCTAAATATCAAATTGGGCTAAGGAAGAGAGAACATATCCCACTAAAAATTTGGTTTATATAAACGTTATAATACTTTTTTTGCATTTAACAAGCTCGAACTACGATTTTCAGGTAGCTTTAGATGAATAAGTCACGCCATTTGCGATTTTTATCGCAGTTGGTAATGGTATCTCTCCTACCACAGACACATTAAACACTTTCCCATCAAAAATATGCTTGAGACTCACGATTGAAGCGCCACCATAATTTAATTTTAACTCAGGTAATTTGGAGCTCAATTTTGGCGATTCAATAATAACTGTCACCACTGCCAATCCATCAGAAAAAACGAAAGTATCTTGCCTCGCGGGCGCTAATCTCTCAGCCTTGCGAATTAAAAAATTTGAGGGCATCCACCGAAAACGCCAAGCAGCGGAAACAGCTCGATTGACTACTGAATCACAGTTAAATTCATTGGGCAGTCCATCTAAGGGAATTTGCAGTAAATCTAAATCACCTCCCACTGCAAGCTTTATGAATTGGAAGCGCTCTAATGCCTTTCCCTCCAAATTAAATAACTCGGTTTTTAAGACAATCCCAGACTCAGTATCAATTGAGAGCCTCAAAGGTAATCGGTGTTCATCTCTAGGTCTTATTAAAACTACCGCAGCATCGCGACCAGCTACCCTAACAGGGATATTTTCTGACGCCCTTATCAAGTCAAAATAATATGACTTTTTAATTTGCTCCATGCTCTCCTTACTTAAAATGGATGAAGCAATCGGATAGTCTCCATAAGGAATAAGAGAAGCACAGTTGTCGACCGGCAATAATTTGGAGTACTGCCCTTTTGGACCATCTAAATGATTAATTTTACGAAATGAGAAATCTCCATTAACTAAATGAAGTATCTCTACTGTTTTAATACGAGCCGCCTTTTCATAAGTGACTAACCCTGAATAATTAACAGTTCTGGACGCAGCTAGCATTTTTTCTAAAATCTGCCCAGCAGACTGCTTTTCAGAGGCCAAACTTGCAATTGGCTGAATGAGGAAGCTCGCGAGAACCACCCCTTTGAAGAATGTAAGGAATTTCAGTTTGATCACAGTTTTTTACTGCTCACCCTCAGAGATTTTTTGCCGCTCTTCAATTCGGGAGTAAGGCAATATGCCGTGATTACTCAAATCAGATGATTCTGCAGAGTGTTTAGATAAAATATAAAGAATATAGGCTTGCGTTTGTTGATCGGAATATTGTTTTTGCTTACCACTCTCAGCACTGACGGTGCTTAAGGAACCTTCTTGAGGAACTCTCACACTAAACGGAATCTGATTCATTGGCCCGGTGAAATTATTAACAGCTGATTCATCGATTTGTGCAAATTTTGCAGCTTCGCCATCCATGCTGGAGTCTTGATTCAATCCCTGCACGCCTAAAATAGATATAACAGCAACAGAGGCAGCAATCGCAAAACGTCCAGCAGAATTAACCATCTTTGGCATTAACGATTTCTTCAAAGGCTTCTCAGAACTAATAGCTTCTGCAATTGATTCAGAGTAGTCAAAATTTGATATCGAGGATCCTTTTATCGCCGCGGAAGCGATATGATATCTTCTCCACTTGTTGCGCAACATGGAGGCTTGATTTGCATCACCAATTTCTAATTCTTTCAGGATACGCCTAGCCTCAAGATCACTTGACTCATCATCCATCAAAGCCGATAAAGATTCTTTTACTTGCTCTTCAAACTGACTCATTCAAACCTCGTAAAGTAGCTGCATTAGATAAGCAGTTGTATGTAAGACTCAACAAATTGAAAAAGGTTCCCCATATAACTAGTTTGGCCTTATTACCTTAATAACAACCGCATCTATTGATTCCCGTGCTCTGAAGATTCTGGACCTAACCGTCCCTACTGGACAATCCATAATTTCCGCAATTTCCTCGTAGCTAAGTCCTTCATATTCTCGAAGGCTAACAGCAGTTCTCAAATCCTCTGGAAGATCTGCAACCACCTTCGTAATCAGAGCCTCCAATTCATCTCTTAACAGATTTGCCTCAGGTGATCCTAAATCCTTTAAAAAATCATTACCCGAATAGTGCTCGGCATCTGATAAATCGATATCAGAACCTGGCGGACGTCGACTTCGAGCAACAAGATAATTTTTAGCGGTGTTCACTCCAATTCGATATAACCATGTGTAGAACTTGCTATCTCCTCTGAACTTTGGAAGTGCTCGGTAAGCTTTGATAAACGCTTCTTGTACCACATCCGCAACTTCATCTGGATCTCTGATAAAACGACTCACAATAGATTGCATTTTGCCCTGGTACTTGAGAACAAGTAAATCGAATGCTTGTTTATCTCCCTTTTGGACGAAAAGCACTAATTGCTCATCAGAGGTTTCAGATTTTAATTTAACCATCAATAAATCCGTTGTTGCTGTGATTTAGATAAACTCAACCCAAACATAATTTTCAACTCTAGAGATCTCCCAAGTGTGACAACTGACCCATAGTTTAGTTCGCTTGAACTAGGCTATTATATTATCATGTCGACTGTTTTCTGTGTGTAATGGATATGAAGCAGACCTACCTATACGACATATTAATCATCGGGAGTGGAGTTGCTGGTTTAACTAGTGCTTTACAGCTAGATAAAAATCTCCGAATTGCAATTATTAGCAAATCTTCCTTACAAGGAGGAGCATCCTGGCTAGCTCAAGGTGGCATTGCTGCTGTCTTCGATGAGAACGATAGTCCAGAAGCTCATGTTGCTGATACTTTAGCCGCAGGCGCAGGTCTATGCCATGAGGAATCAGTCAGATTCGTTGTCAAGAACGGCCCTGAGGTAGTCAGATGGCTAATTGAGCAAGGTGTGGACTTTACGCGATCAGATGAAAATGAACATTATCATCTGACCAAAGAGGGAGGCCATAGTCATCGTAGAATATTGCATACTGCTGATGCCACAGGGAAAGAGGTTACCAGTTCGCTTGTAGCTAAGGTTAGGGCGGCGGACAACATTGATATTTTTGAGCATCAGTGCGCCATAGATTTAGTGACCCAAGCGGATAACAATTCAACGAAAATTCGATGCACTGGGGCTTACTTACTCGATATAAAAAGTGGTGTGACCTCTCTTTTTCAGGCAAAAAGCGTAATCCTAGCATCTGGAGGTGCTAGTAAAGCCTATCTCTACACCAGCAACCCAGACGGTGCTAGTGGTGACGGGATAGCTATGGCTTGGAGAAAGGGTTGTCGAGTCGCAAATTTAGAGTTCAATCAATTTCATCCAACCTGTCTGCATCATCCCAAGGCAAAATCTTTTTTAATTACCGAAGCTCTGCGTGGAGAGGGAGCTATACTGCGGCTACCTGATGGCTCAGCTTTCATGAAAAATTTTCATTCAGATGGCGAACTAGCACCCAGAGATGTTGTTGCACGAGCGATTGATCATGAGATGAAACGGCTAGGTTGTGACTGCCTGTTTTTAGACATTACTCATCAAACCGAAAATTTTATTAAAGAACATTTCCCTACGGTTTATATGGAGTGCTTAAAGTTTGGTATTGATATTACTCGGGATCCAATTCCAATTGTACCGGCTGCACACTATACCTGTGGTGGAATACTAGTTTGCAAAGACGGACAAACTGATCTCCTCAACCTATTTGCCGTTGGCGAGAATGCCTGCACTGGGCTCCATGGCGCAAATCGAATGGCTAGTAATTCGCTATTGGAATGTCTAGTGTACGCACAAGCTGTGGCTAGAAAAATCAATAGGTCTATTGCAACCATATCAGAGCCCGATTTTATTCCTGAGTGGGACGAATCCAGAGTTAGTGACTCTGATGAAGACGTGGTGATCTCACACAACTGGCATGAACTTCGAAGATTTATGTGGGATTACGTAGGAATCGTAAGAACCAACAAACGCCTAGAGAGAGCTCAGCACAGAGTAACCCTGCTTCAAAAAGAAATTCAGGAGTACTACAGTAACTGCAGGATCACGCGAGATTTACTAGAGTTAAGGAACTTATCAACCGTAGCGGAATTAATTATTCGCTGTGCAAAACAGAGGAAAGAAAGTCGCGGCTTGCACTTTACTCTTGATTATCCCAATCAGTCTCCGATAGCTAGAGATACAGTTGTTGTGCCGATAAACTATGCAGGGCAAGATGTAATTAAACATCACCATTAAGACCGCATCGAAAGGTTAAATATTTCTGATAAATTATTAGACTTGGATCATCACCTAGCGACTATCCATTATAATTTTAATAATTCGGTCCATGTCAGGATTATCCGGATTCTCCCGCTGCATAAACCACATGAATAATGTTTGATCCTCACATTCTAGTAAAACTTCAAAACGAAGTTGATCATCTGCGGACAGAGTATCATAGACATTTTCAACAAACGGAGTGAGAATTAGATCGAGTTCTAACATACCTCGTCGACTTGCCCACAGAAGGCGATTTTTATTCATACGTTTTCTTTCAAGCTAAAACCGTTATTATAAAAGACTAAGTAAAATAAACATACAGGATCAAAGATCTCAATGGACTGGAAGAAAAATTTTGCACAATATGAAGTAATTGCGGATGAAAATAATCCGGAGCGCATCATTTCTTTTGGCGAAACACCAAATGACTATGACAAATTTGCGGCTAAAGTCGTTTTAAGTACTGATCTTCGCGCGTTTATTCACTTAAGTGGGCCAGATACTGAAGAGTTTCTCCAAGGGCAAGTTACTTGTGATCTATCTAAATTGGGACATGGTGAATCCATGCATGGTGCTCATCTCTCTCCCAAGGGACGCATTATATTTCTATTTACTGCAACAAAAGATCTTGATAATGGCCTGCTACTTGAAACTCATCACTCTGTGATGGAAGTAGCCATAAGTAGTTTAAAAAAATACTCAGTATTTTTTAAAACTGAAATTAGTGATGCTAGCCACATCTACGAGTCTATTATTCTCTCCGGCAATAACAGCAAAGCCCTGTTGAAACATTTTGATTCATATCATTCACGAGCTATTGGTCCATCAACCTTTTCCATAAAACTAACAAAAGATTATGAATTGAGTGAATTGATTAGTGATAATCCAGATCTGGAGTTGGCTGGACAAGGCTACAGTGATTTACTCCGCATTGAAAACGGTTGTGCAGATGTGACTTCAACAACTACTGATCAATTTATTGTTCAAATGATTAATCTTGATGCACAAAATTATATAAGCTTTAAGAAAGGATGCTATACAGGACAAGAAATAGTCGCTAGAGCGCACTACAGGGGCAGCGTAAAGCGACGAATGTATATCATTGAACTAGAGACAACTTGTGTCCCAAAACCAGGAGATTCTCTGGTTGATTCTGCTGGAAAAGTCATTGGAACTGTAGCTGGCGCTTCTTTTTCAAACACTACTTCAATTAAAGTTCTTGCAGTGCTCTCGGTCAGAGCAGCAAATTGCGCACGCCTAAAATTTGGCGATATTGATTTAGTTAACGCTAGGCACTTTGCGCTTCCCTATGAAATAAAAAAATGACCATCCAAACGATTTTACAATGGTTAGTGGCGCATCAATATTTACTTGGATGGATTGGTGTAATCTCTTTGCTAGTATTTTCTTTAAGTCTGCTATCTCTCCCATGGCTCGTCGCAATGATTCCTGAGGACTATTTTTTATCGCAAAAGAGAAAACAAACAATTCTAAAAAATGAGAGTTTTGGAATTTGGATTGTTATTTTTATTTTAAAAAATTCAATTGGCTTGCTTCTAGTAACAGGTGGCATACTGATGCTATTTTTACCGGGGCAAGGTGTCTTGACCATAATTGCTGGACTCATAATGACAGACTATCCCGGCAAATTTGAGCTAGAACGGAGGATCGTTTCTAACAAGAAAATTTTAGAGAAGTTAAATTGGCTAAGAAATAAAGCTAATCAACCCAGCCTTAAAATAGATAATTAACCAACGCTACCTTTTGTATGCCAAAGCGAACGCCGAACTACCTCATTACCAGCTTCAGGTTTAGAGGGGATATTCCTAGCAAGTAGCAAACTAAGCAAGGCCATGCCAGAACCCATTAAAAAAACCATAGCTGGAGAAACTAACCACACGAGACCAAACGACACAGGTATAAAAACTGCTGCAATATGATTGATAGTAAATGCTACACCTGCAGTGGATGCCATATCAGCTGGGTCTGCAATTTTTTGAAAATACGTTTTTATTGCTATAGCCAACGAGAAAAATAGATGGTCGAGAATATATAAAACTCCTGCCCAGACGGCATTATCAACAAAGGCATAAGCTGTAAAGACCAAAAACAATCCACAGTATTCAAACGTGAGTGCTCTGCGCTCTCCAATTTTACCTACTATGTGTCCAATTTTCCCCGCAAAGCCCCAATTAAAGAGATGGTTAATCAAAAACAATGCGGCAATATTGGATACGCTGTACCCAAACTTTTCTACCATTAGAAATCCTGCAAATACTGTAAATATTTGTCTTCTGGCTCCCCCCATGAAAGTTAATGCGTAGTACAACCAATATCGCTTGCGAAGAATAAGATGTTTCCGTTGGGGAGTGACACTTTTAAAACTTGGGAAACCCAGCCACATAATTAGGCTGAGACATAAACAACTCCCGCCGCCTAACAGGTAAATTGTCTCGTAGGAGAAGAAAAAATAACTTTGAGCGATCCATAAGAACGCATAAACAATAAGCGAGGCGAGAGAGCTAACAGCTATTAATTTACCCAGAACTGACGGGGCTTCTTCTATGCTTAACCACTGCAAAGATAGTGATTGTTTTACGGTTTCATAATAATGAAAGCCAACCGACATCAAAAAAGTTGTTAAATATAGTCCAACTGCAGATGGAAAATAACCACTGATAGCTACTCCGACTCCCAATAGCGCCAAAGAGATATAAGCGAAGGCCTGCTCTTTTACAACCAACAACAGAAAGACTGCAGTGAATGCTAAAAATCCCGGGATTTCTCTAATACTTTGTAGAATGCCTATTTCTTTTCCAGTGAAGTAAGCACGTTCAATAACAAAGTTATTGAGTAAAGCCATCCACGTTGCAAATGCAAATGTCATTGCAACTGACATAATGACGAGTAAATTAGTTGGAGTCTGCCATGATTTTTTTAACAAAATGTTATCCTTACATTTAAAACGTGAGCATCATTTGCTCACTATTATCTTCTGCAGAGTCCAAAGCCCAATCTATTGGCTTTAAACCATTATGCTTAAAATATTGATTAGCCTTGGAAAAATGCTGGCAGCCCTGAAAACCTCGATAACAAGACAGTGGCGAGGGATGAGGGGCTTCAAGGACCAAGTGCTTAGATTCATCAACCAGAGTACGTTTGCTTCGAGCAATACTGCCCCAAAGCATAAAGACTACTTGTTGACGACTATCACTTATGGTTTTTATGGTGGCATTAGTAAAAGTTTCCCAACCTTGGCCGGCATGTGCACTAGGTTTTGATTCTTCTACAGTTAGCGCCGAATTAAGCAAAAAAACTCCCTCGTTTGACCACTTACGCAAGCATCCGTGACTTGGAACGGCGATACCTAAGTCTAGATTTAGTTCCATGAGAATATTTCTAAGAGAAGGTGGGATTTTATTACCTGGGTTGATCGAAAAAGCTAGACCATTCGCCTGCCCATAACCATGATAGGGATCCTGCCCAAGTATAACCACCTTCACCTTATCCAAGTCAGTCAGCGAAAATGCCGAAAATAATTGTCCAACCGGAGGATATATTGCCCTTCCTTGTGACTCTCGATCCATCAAAAACAACTGTAGGGTCTTCCAATAGTCTTGACGCATTTCTTGATCGAGAGCCTCAAACCAAGTTGATGATAGCTGCAATTTAGCTTGCTTTGATATATCCATTGAAATTTTTCACTAAATTATTCTCTTTTGAATTTTGTCCGATCACAGATACGGACGATAGACACATAATGCAAATGCTTCACAGATCCCCTGATATAAACATCCCCAATCAATCAGATGAATGCAATATAATATATCTTTATCAGTTGAACATTAAAGTTAGTCTAAATATTTAGGTCTCTCGTAATCAAACTGATGGTAGTTAAAACGGCGGTTCCAAAAATATGTCAACCAGAATAGATTCCCTAAGTTCGCCATATGACAGGCAAATCGCTGCTTGGTTAATAGTCTGTGCTGCCACCATATTTGGCATGATTCTTCTAGGTGGTATTACCCGGTTGACCGACTCCGGCCTCTCAATGGTAGATTGGAAACCGATAGCAGGAATAATTCCTCCCTTTACTCAAGCCGACTGGCAAGAGATGTTCTTAAAATATCAGCAGTTTCCTGAATACCAGAAAACCAATTTTGATATGACTCTTGAAGAATTTAAGCCGATTTTTATGTACGAGTATCTTCATCGGATGCTTGGGCGCTTCATTGGCATTCTGTTTGTGATCCCTTTCCTGTTCTTTTTTATTTCCAAGAGAATTAGACCTGGACTTACCCCGAAATTGTTGTTGCTGCTAAGCCTTGGTGCAAGTCAAGGCCTACTTGGATGGTATATGGTTCAAAGCGGTTTGGTAGACAATCCCCATGTGAGTCAATACAGGCTTACAGCGCATCTTGGCCTGGCGGTCTTCATCTATGGAGTAATTTTTTGGACTGTCATGGATTTAGTTTCTTTACCCAAGTATAGACTTCCTCCTTTAAAGAATTTTTCATATGCTATTACAGCAATGATTTTTTTAATGATTTTATCTGGTGGTTTAGTAGCAGGAACTCGAGCTGGAATCCCATATCCTACCTGGCCTCTTATGGGCGATAGTTTTATTCCCCCAGGACTTTATAATCTGGAGCCATTTTGGCTTTCTGCTTTTGAAGATATGCTTACGATTCAGTTTAACCATAGAATATTTGCCTACATTATCAGTATCTCTGTTGTTATATTCGCTTTTATAACTTTAAGAGCAAAACTTGCCCCCCCATTTAGGATAGCTATTTTTAGTTTTTTAGGCATTCTTGGACTTCAAGTTACTCTGGGTATTAGCACCCTAATTTTTTATATTCCCATTCCGGTCGCCGCGGCACACCAGGTATGCGCTGTAGCGTTGTTAAGTGCTTCATTATATGTAAGCCATTGTTTTAAAAACTCGATTTGAACTAGCTTTCTAGATAGCGATAGAGAGTTGAAAAATTCGTTTTTGGTTTGGATGATAGGATTAACTTCGACTTATTGGCGGACTCTTAACTTGCGCGTTTGCCCAGTGTCTAAAATAACTCTTGTCTTAAACAAAATCCGATCAGACTTTGACAAAGACACAAGATGAGAACCCGCACTCACCCTTATAATTAAGATATCAAGGCTACTGCTTTTGTGTTTAGCCAAGTCCTGAAAACTGACCTCTGTAGATTTTTCCCCTATGGTAAGTTGAGACCCCACCAAATCCTCTGAGGAAATAATAATACGTGCAGAGTTATCAAATTTCGCATTAAATTCTGTTAAAAAGGAAAACCCCATCAACGGAAAACAAAATAGCAAAGCAACAATCTTGGGCAACATTTAATCTTAGCCAACAATAAATAGAGTTTTAGGACGCCTTAAAACCCTATCTATGTTCTTATAGATATAAACGGATACTAAATAAACGTGTCTTAGTATGACTCTAAAATTGAATCTATAAGCGGAGACAAATCTTTTATTCTGGCCTCATATGAGGAAAGAGCAGTACATCTCTTATTGATGGCGCATCGGTTAAAAGCATGACTAAACGATCAATACCGATACCCTCACCAGCAGTTGGTGGCATCCCATACTCGAGTGCACGTATGTAATCTGCATCAAAATGCATGGCCTCATTGTCTCCGGCATCCTTTTCTACAACCTGCTGCCTGAAACGTGATTCTTGATCCTCGGGATCATTCAATTCAGAGAATCCATTAGCAATTTCGCGACCACCAACAAAAAACTCAAATCGATCAGTGACAAATGGATCTTTGTCATTCCGACGTGCAAGCGGCGAAACCTCTGCTGGATACATAGTAATGAAAGTTGGCTGCTGTAATTGATGCTCGACAGTCTTCTCAAAAATTTCAATCTGGATCTTACCCAAACCCCAAGTATCCTTAATAGAAATCTGCATATCACTAGCTATTTTTCGTGCAGTTTTCTCATTGCTCAACTTGTCTGCAGTTATGTCGGAGTTATATTTAAGAATGGATTCAAATACAGATAAACGAGAAAAGGCCTTTGCAAAATCAAATCGGGTCTCACTAATCTGCTGTCCATCTTGACCTTTGATCGTATTTGTTATTTTTGTGGTACCAAGGATTTCATAACTCATCTTGCGAATCATATCCTCCGTGAGATCCATCATGTCATTAAAGTCAGAGTAAGCTTGATAAAACTCTAGCATCGTAAATTCTGGATTATGTCTGGTAGATAACCCCTCATTTCTGAAATTTCGATTAATTTCATATACACGATCAAAGCCTCCCACAATTAACCTCTTAAGATATAACTCTGGAGCTATCCGTAGGTACATATCGATATCTAGTGCGTTATGGTGAGTAACAAAAGGTCGAGCGACTGCTCCACCAGGAATGACTTGCAACATGGGTGTCTCAACCTCTAAATAGTCAGCGCTATTAAGGTAGCGCCGAATAAAGTCGATAACTTGAGACCGAATTCGAAAAGTATTCCTCACATCAGGATTAACAATAAGATCGACATAACGCTGCCTATATCGAAGTTCTTGATCGGCAAGACCATGGAACTTGTCAGGCAAAGGACGAAGAGCTTTGGTTAGCAGTACATAATCATCCATTTCAACATAAAGCTCACCTTTGCCAGATTTATGTAAGGTACCTGAGACACCAACGATATCACCTAGATCTAATGATTTAGCAAATGGTCGCGCCAGTTTGGTTACATATAATTGAATATGACCAGAGCTATCTTGCAGAACTATAAATGCTCCACGATTACGAATAATTCGCCCAGCCACACTTACAACTTTGTTCAACGACTCCAATTGTTCCTTGGATTGCTCACCAAAACCTCGCTGTAAACTGTCTGCCTTATTCTTTGGCTTAAAATTATTTGGATAAGGCGAACCGTGCTCAGCTCTCAAGCTATCAAGTTTCTTACGTCGCTCTGCAATAAGTTTGTTTTCATCCGATTGATCCGTCATATTTAACCTGTCTTGAGTTTTTTAAAGTCCCGCTTTTAGCGAAGCAACTATAAATTGGTCCAACTTTCCGTCCAAAACAGCTTGAGTGTTTCGGGTTTCAATATTGGTTCGTAAATCTTTAATTCGAGAGTCATCAAGGACATACGATCTAATTTGGCTTCCCCATCCTATATCTGATTTCGTGTCTTCAGTTGCTTGGGCAGCTTCTTGCCGTTTGCTTATTTCTAGTTCATAAAGCCTTGCTCGCAACATTTGCCAACATTTATCACGATTTTGATGCTGTGATCGTTGATTCTGACTTTGCACTACTATACCACTAGGAGAATGAGTGAGTCGCACGGCTGAGTCAGTTTTATTCACATGCTGACCACCTGCTCCAGAAGCCCTGTAAGTATCTGTGCGCACATCACTCGGGTCAATTTCGATATCTATATTGTCATCAATTTCGGGAGATATAAAAACCGCGGCGAAGGATGTATGACGTCTGTTTCCAGAGTCGAATGGCGACTTCCTTACAAGCCTGTGAACACCTATCTCTGTTCTAAGCCATCCAAAAGAATATTCACCAGAAACCTCCACTGTAGCGCTTTTAATTCCTGCTACATCCCCGGCTGAGCATTCTACCAGATCAGTTTTAAAGCCCTTTTCGTCAGCCCAACGGAGGTACATTCTTAGTAACATTTCAGCCCAATCTTGGGCCTCCGTGCCCCCAGAACCGGACTGAATTTCAAGAAAGGCATTATTTTGATCCATCTCGCCGGAGAACATTCTGCGAAATTCCAACTTCGCGAGTTGTTGCTCCAACAGCAAAATCTCTTTTTCAACATCAGCCACAATGTCAGTGTCGTTCTCATCAACGGCCATACCCAAGAGTTCATGGGCGTCTGCGACACCAGAATCTAGATCTTCGATAGTCTTTACTACAATCTCCAGTGACGACCTTTCACGCCCTAGTCCCTGAGCAATCTCAGGTCTATTCCAAACATCAGGTTCACCCAATTCCAACTCCACCTCTGCAAGTCGGTCCTTTCGATTATGGTAGTCAAAGATACCCCCTCAACACATCGGTGCGTGTCTTTAAGTCAGCAAGGGAGGAGTATAAAGGGCTTACTTCCATCAGAATTGGATCCTTTAGATAACGGGCTTTTAACACAGTCAGTATTTTACCTCACCTATCACGCCTCACCAAGGGAAACTCGATAGGTTGATTAAACACTTACAGTAGCGCACCATTACATCAGAAAAAAATTCCTCAGGAGTTTTCGATGGCTAAAAATGTTTTAATCTTCACTCTGATAACCTTATTTTATCTGCTCTTTTGGCCTGTTCCAATCGATCCAATAAGTTGGAAAGCGCCCTCAGATAAGGGATTTGTTGGTGATTTTAAAGAAAATAATCGATTGAGCGCTTTGGAATTTATTGTCCTTCCAGATACACATGGCCCCGAGGGTTTGGCCTTTTTAGACGACGAAATATATGCCGCTACCAGAGAGGGCTGGATAATACGATTTAACGAAAAGACTGGCGGCCAAATCAAATGGATCAATACGGAGGGTAGTCCCCTTGGATTAGTATTCGACGCCAGCAATAACTTGTTGATTGCTGATGCAGAGAAAGGCCTACTCAAAGTTACTCCTGGGGGAGTTATTACCGTCTTAACACGCTCAGTTGATGGTACCGATATTGATTATGCTGATGACCTAGATGTCACCGCTGATGGGAAAATATATTTTAGTGATGCCTCTACAAAGTTTGGTGCGCAAATGGGCGGCACCTATGCCGCAAGCTTGCTAGATACCATGGAGCATGGAGGTCATGGCAGGCTACTTGTTTATGATCCAGAAGATCAATCCACAAAAACTCTAATGGAAAATTTAAATTTTGCTAACGGCGTTGCCACTGACGCAAATAGTGAATTCGTACTGGTTAATGAAACTGGATCCTATAGAATTCACAAGTATTGGCTTAAAGGAGACAAACAGGGAACGTCTGAGATTATTATAGATAATCTTCCTGGGTTTCCAGATAATGTGGTAAGGGGAGCAGATGGTCGATTTTGGGTAGGATTAGTTTCCCCACGCAATAAATTACTGGATGACCTGTCCGAATTCCCATTTATTCGCCAAATCTTTCAACGATTTCCCGCATTTTTGCGCCCAAAAGCCGAAAACTATAGTCATATCTTTGCCATGACAGGTGATGGAGAGATTATTACCTCATTGCAAGACCCAAAAGGAGAGCATCATACAAATACTGGTGCTTTAGAGACTGAAGAATGGTTATATATTAGTTCTCTTCATGCTGAAAATTTGGCGAGAATTAGCTGGGATCAATTGAACATCGACGGTGAACTATAGACAATGACCAACTCTGATCAATCACCCTTTGTATTCGAAAATACGTTTTCAAGGACATTTAAAACAGAAGATAATGTTTACTTCAACGAAGTTACCCCGGCAGCAGTAAGTGACCCAGAATGGGTAAGTATTAATCTTCAGTTAGCAGATGAATTAGGCCTGCAACCTCATAATTTACAAAGCCCCAAAATGTTAAAAATTATGTCTGGCGATATCAGAGGTACCTCGTTAAAACCAATATCAGTTGTGTATTCTGGTCATCAATTTGGACTTTGGGCAGGACAACTTGGTGATGGGCGCGCTATCACCCTAGGCGAGCATAGGATTAATAGCGCTCCCACTACATATAATGAATTGTGGGATGTGCAACTTAAGGGGGCTGGCACAACACCCTATTCCCGTTTTGCAGATGGACGCGCAGTATTGAGATCAAGTATCAGGGAGTATCTCTGCTCTGAAGCAATGAACGGCTTAGGTATTCCAACAACTAGGGCTCTGAGTTTAATAAGCAGCAGCACACCTGTATACAGAGACGATGTTGAGAGCGCTGCTATATTATGCCGCGTTGCTCGCAGTCATATTCGATTTGGTTCGTTTGAACATTTTCACTATAGAAATCAAACAGAGTCAGTGAGGAGCTTGGCGGACTATGTCATAACTCGCCATTTCCCTGAGTGGCTCGATATTGAAGACCGGTATATCAATTTAATGTCAAATGCCGTCCTTAAAACGGCGGAAACCATCGCTCATTGGCAAGCTGAAGGGTTTGCTCATGGAGTAATGAATACAGATAATATGTCTATACTTGGTGAAACTATCGACTATGGACCTTTTGGCTTTCTAGATGCCTATAATCCAGACTTTGTATGTAACTCCTCTGATATCAATGGCCGATATTCCTTTAAAAATCAGCCCGCAATTGGTTTATGGAACTTAAATGCACTAGCGACAGCCTTAACGACACTGATTCCATCTGAATCTCTTATACCCATTTTAAAAACATATGAACCAGTCTTCTTATCGCACTACCGCTCCCTTATGTCTGCAAAACTCGGACTCCAAAAATATGAAGATAGTGATGAAGAACTGATAAATCGATTACTCGCTCTTATGAATGAAAATAGCGTGGACTATAGTTTGTTCTTTAGAAAACTTTGCTCGTTCTCTGAGGATCCTGAAGGTGTGAGAAACATGTTTATAGACCGCTTCGCCTTCGATGACTGGGCAGACTCATACTCTGACAGATTTAACCAACAAAATTTAGATGCTTTATCCATAAAACGTTCAATGCTAAAAGTTAATCCAAAATATATTTTGCGTAACTATATGGCTCAAAACGCTATTGAAAAGGCTGTCCAAGGTGACTATTCTGAGGTCAATTTCTTGTTAAAAATTCTACAAAAACCCTATGAAGAACATCCTATAGCTGAGCGTTATGCGGGATTACCTCCAGATTGGGCAGATCAAATCTCCGTAAGTTGCTCATCCTGATCACTCGAGTTTAGTCATCCTAAGATGGAGATATATTGCCGCCGCAATTCCAGAAGCCCCGGTCAACATGCACATCACGACTATTTGATATCGGACAGCAATGAGTGGTGAAACGCCAGAGAGAATTTGACCAGTCATCATTCCTGGAAGGGATACAAGTCCTACGGCTAATAAACTGTTGAAAACAGGTATTAAACCGGTTTTATATGCCTGATTTCGCGCGAAAGACTCTTTAGACCCATTCTTCAACTCCATAATGAAGCGTTCGGCAGAAATGCTAATGGTATTCATAGAACTTGCAAAGATCATCCCAGCTAAAGGGATGATGGTAGTTGGCTTGTACCAAGGGTCAACATTTAAAACGAAGAAGACTACGAAAAATAAGGTTAATCCACCACCTAGAGCAATTGAAAAAAGTGCTCGCCAATAGTCTCCCTTTTTTTGCTGATCAGAGAGTGGCCTCACCGCGATAGAGCTTGCTACGAGCAGCATGAAACTCAGGATAGCTAAAACTAGAAGGGACGAATCGACTGAAAAAACCCATGTCAGTGCATATCCTATCAAAAGTAACTGAATCAACATCCTAGATAGAGCTACAAAACCATCAGTGATATTTAGCGACCAATAAAACATCACGACTAAAACCAAGACTACTGGAAAGAACGCGAGTCCAATATTGATAATTGGTATAGTCGTCATAAAAAACCTCTGATCATAATTTGCAACTACAACAATCAATTCTTGTTAATGAACAAAAACCTGAAAAAAATAACCACCGAAGATGTAAGTATTCACAGACTCAATTTGTAAACATTTTTTCCTATGGTATTGTTCATGAATTAGCCCACAAACAAATTGGCATCGTTCAGGATTATTTCTTATGCAGAAGCTACTAAAACTCATCGCAATGACTATTATCTTCTCTACCTCATCAACTCTTGTTGCTGAGGAACCACACCTTTCTAAGAAACAGTCTACAAAAAATATGACCACAAATCATTCTCTAAAGGTTTTTAAAAGCCCAACTTGTGGCTGCTGTAATCGATGGATAGATCATATCAATGCCTCTGGAATAACAATATCTTCCCAAAACATCGACAACATGAATAAAGTAAAATCTAAGTATGGGATCCTCAAAAGCCAGCAATCATGCCACACCAGCGTTTCAACCGAGGGCTATGTTTTTGAAGGTCATATCCCAGCGAGCGTCATCAAAAATTTTCTAGCCAATCCCCCTGAAAATGCCATAGGTCTCTCGGTTCCAGGAATGCCAGTCGGATCGCCAGGCATGGAGATGGGTCACCAGCACGCTGACTACCAGGTGCTAATGCTATTAAAAGATGGGAATTCGACAATCTATGAGAAAATTTCTGGGCATACTCACTGATGAGAGCGTTAGATACAGCTACATTGAAATACATCTCAATCGTTTCCATTCGAGAAGATTCCTATCCTTTAAACTCTAGCTTTGCCATAATACTTGCATGAAAAAATGTGTCATAGTAATCACTTTGCTCCTCAGTCAGTTCGCTATCGCCGAAACTGATATCTTTTTCTTTGTCAGAGAATCAGATGGATCAACCAACTGGCAATATATTGCTAATTATTCAAGTGGACTGCTAATCATTGCTCTGACTTATACCGTCGTCCGGTTATTTTTTAGTCGTCGCCAATCTCAACGGTACAACATTGAACTGGAAGAAATTCGAGCACAATTGGAAAAACGTGTTAATGAACGTACAGCGACCTTAAATAAATCTAATGTATTACTCAAAGACAGCAATAAGGCCTTAGAGGATGAGATTGCTGAGCATCTTTCAACGACTTCGCAGCTAAGGCAATCAGAGTCTTATATCTCTGAGATTCTGCATTCAATGCCTTTGATGCTCATCGGTTTAAATAAAGATAATCAAATTACTCAGTGGAACCCTAGAGCTGAGGAAGTTTCTGGACTTAAATCAGGTGATGTACTCGGGAAAGATTTATGGAGGTCATATCCTGAGATAACTGTTTCATCAGATCAGATTACCGAGGCCTACACTAAGCAAGCTCCGGTCGTGATTAAATATAGCCAGAGAGATCAATATCACTTCGATATAACAATTTATCCCCTAAAAGATCAGTCAGTCACAGGGGTCGTGTTGCTGATCGATGACATTACTCAACGTGTAAATTCTGAGACTATGCTAGTACAGAAGGACAAAATGTCTCTTATGGGTGAGATGGCGTCCTCTATGGCCCATGATATAAATATTCCCTTGAAAGAAATGCTCAAAGATGTAAAAGCAGCAAGGCAAAGTCTAGCTGCAGAGGTATATGATGAAATTGAGCTTAGAGAAATTTTAGAAAATGGTTTAATCAGAGGCCAGCAGGCCAAGTCAGTTATCGATAACCTCCTTGATTTCTCAGGAAGCGGCGGTGAAGCGAAAACTATGGCCGACATAAGACATATAATCGATCATAGTATTGAATTGGCAGAGGACATCATGTCAATGACTTCTGGATTGAGATTTCAAGATATCGAAGTTAAATATGAATACTCTGAAGATCTTCCAGAATTACCTTGTTATATTACCGAACTGCAACAGGTTTTCCTAAGTCTTATCCGACACGCTTGCTCAGCGCTAGGAAGAGTGGATGACATTGATCATATTCCAACTATTCGCATTGCAGTGACATCACTATATGACGATATCTGGATACGCTTTCACCACAATGGTGAAGCCGTGTCGAATGAGCAACAGAAGTACTTATTTGAGTCTGTAGCAGAAGCGGATATTGACTCAAATCAACATTCTGGTGGGCAACGATTGTCATTTAGCCACTTCATTATCACAGAACAACATCAAGGTCAGATGGCTGTTATGTCGGATAACCAAGAGACAACTTTTAGCATTCAACTACCAACTAAATAATCATTCCTCAATTCTAGAGGCGTCTCAGCAATTCAAGTGGTGGCAGAGCAACAGCTTTTCGACTATACCCTACGCCTAACGCCCCTACTAAAATGCCACCCAAAACAGGTCCGGTATACCAAAGCCAAAGATGCAGTGAAAACGGCAGGTCAAAGATAAAACGTTGGAGCATCGCTACGGAAAATTCTGCGCCCATACTGGCTAATATGCCTGCCATTGCACCCAGAGTAGTAAACTCAATTAATTGGATCCCCAATATAAGTCTTCTTGAACTACCTAATGTGCGAAGGATTGCACTCTCTTGAAGTCTCTCAGACATTGACAGGCTTACTGCGGCGAACATTACTAGGATGCCACACCCTAAAATCAGTAAGGTCATCACTTCTAGCCCTCGAGTCACTTGAGATACTATGGTTCGAATTTTCTTGATAATTTTATCAAGCTCAATGACCTGAACTGTAGGGTAATTTTGCAAAATATCATTATCTAATAATTTTTTATCTGGAGGGATATAGAGGCTAGTCATACTGGTTCGTGGGTACTTCTCAAGAAGACCCTCTGGAAATAAAAAATAAAAATTTGGAGTCATGTTGTCCCAGTTCAAACTTCTGGTGCCTACCATTTCAGCCTCAAAAGTCAAACCGCCTACGCTAAAAATAATACGATCACCCATGCTTAAACCTAACTCTCCAGCCAAATCATCCTCAATTGACACAGGTGCAAGTGGGCTCTCACTATCAGCAAATTTATTTAAATCAATACCGTCCCACCATTCTCCTTGAGCTACTTTGTTGCCTTCAGGAAGGTCAGATGTCCAACTTAGATTAAGTTCTCTTCTAAAAGATTCGTGACTATCTTTTTGAGCATCAGAAATTGGCTCTCCATTAATCGCTATCATTCGCCCTCGGACCATGGCGTACCAGCCCGCGGTATCCAAATTATTATCCTCAACAAGAGAACGAACGCTCTCTAATTCATAAGGTGCAACATTCAGTAAGAAATGATTTGGGGCATCTTCGGCAAGTTGAAATCTCCATTGATCAATTAATGAAGTACGCACCACAACCATAATCATTAGCAAAGCTATAGCACCTGAGAACCCTATCATCTGAATTAGACTCTGAGATCGCCGTCTCCAAAGGTTAGTTAATGCTAAGCGCCAGATACTCCCCATATGTCGGCCATACTGCATGCCTAAACGCAAAAGGATCAATCCTATTAGGACCGAAGTAATAGAGGAAATTGCAAAACCCGATAAAATCGCCACGGATACTACAAAATTATTACTGTACCAAAGCAGCAATCCAGCTATCGCTCCCACTCCTAAAAGTAGCCTTACTGCTGCACTTAAGGGTTGAGTGATGACCTCATGTCGCAGAACAGCGAGAGGAGACTGAGCGGGGAGATGCCATAGAGCTGGGAGAGTAAACCCAGCCAAACAGACTAGTCCCGTAGTGAAACCTATAATCCATGGCCGAGCACCTGCTAATGGGAGAGATATAGGCAACCACTCCTGAACAATCATTAAAAGAAAATAATGAAAGATAAAACCAACGAGTAATCCAAAAATCGAACCAATAAACCCTAACCATAGGCTCTGCTGAAGGTACAATGCTCGCACACGGTTTGCAGAAATTCCCCAACTTTTAAGCAATGCGACTTGTTTTGTCTGACCACTCGCAAAGTGATGACTCGCCAAAGCCAAAGCGATCCCAGCGAGAACAACGCCTATGCTCCCTGCAAGAAGTAAGAATCGCCTACCCTTGTCCAATGTGTCAGAAATACTAGCTTGAGCCTGATCGGGTGTAATCAGCCGATCATGAACATCCAACTGAGGTTCGAGCCATGACTTATAACTATCAAGATTATCTTGTTTATCGGCTGCCATTAGGTACCGGTAAGTAACTCGACTTCCTGGCTGAATAACGCCACTCGCTGGAATATCAGCGTAATTCATTAAAACTCGAGCACCTATGAATGAGTAAGAACTCCCGTCAGGTTCCTCAACCAAAATATAAGTAATTTTTAGGGAGGCATCACCCAATTCGATTTCATCACCCAAGTCAATATTTAAGAGAGGCAACAGGCGAGAATCTACCCACACCTCTCCTTTACTGGGTCCATAAGCAACCGATTCAATTAAACTTTCATCTCGCGTGAAAGCGATTTTTGATCTTTTGAGTGATCCTCTTAGAGGGTAGGAAGCCTGTACTGCCTTAATCGAGGCTAAGTGAAGATCATCACCATAAAACACTATCGAAGGAAAACTCATCATTTTAGCTGTATTTACGCCTTTATTCTCAGCCTCTCTTAACCAACTCAAAGGCGCTTCTTTACTGCTACGAACCACTAAATCCGCTGCAAGAAAGCTACTTGATTCCTTAGTCAACGCCCGATCGATGCGTTCTGCAAGTAATGATACTGAGGTGACAACAGCGACAGCTAATACAAGCGACCAAAGAATAAGACCTAAATCTCCTCCACGCCATGTTCTAATGAGCATTTTCAAAGAGCGCATTAGCTTGATACCAGATCAGTATTAGATGAGTCCTTGACCTGACATCCTAACTGTAGAACCATAGTTCGGTCGCAGCGCTCCGCTAAATTCATTTCATGAGTGACCAAAACTAGTGTTGTACCTTCTTCGTTATTTAAGTCAAACAAGAGGTTATTGATAATTTCTCCTGTCCCTGTATCCAAATTTCCAGTCGGTTCGTCGGCAAAAAGAATTATCGGTTTACATGCAAACGCCCGAGCAACAGCTACACGCTGTTGTTCCCCACCAGACAATTGTCGTGGATAGTGTGTTGTTCGACTGTTTAATCCAACACGCTCAAGATAGTGGGCGGCTGTTTTCAATGCGTCATCATCACCATTAAGTTCAAGGGGTAGCGCAACATTTTCAAGAGCTGTTAATCCCGGAAGTAAATAAAAAGACTGGAATACAAAGCCAACTGTTTTCGCCCGCACAATTGCTCGCCCCTCCTCATCCATAGCAGTTATTTCATGTCCATCAAGCGATACAGATCCCGTACTTGGAACATCAAGACCAGCGAGAATTCCAAGCAGGGTGGACTTTCCCGATCCTGAAGGCCCCACAATTGCCAAAGTCTCACTCCTTGCAACAGAAAGATTAATGTCCTCTAGAATCCTTAGAACGCCCTCTGCGGTGTTTACTTGCTTATAAATATTTTTAACTTCAATCATTAACCCATTCCATTATTAAAGAAATCCCTTAAACTTGTAATCGCAAAGTTAGAGGGCTGTACGTGAGTTGTATGCAATTTTTTATTAAGCGTCTATGTTGCCTGTTTCTTCTACTAGGCGCCAATACTTATGGATCAACGCTCCTAATTTTAGGCGATAGCCTGAGTGCGGGCTACGGTATTGACCCAGAAAAGGGATGGGTCAACCTATTAAGGGAGGATCTCAAGCCACAACACAATGTTATAAACGGCAGTATAAGTGGAGACACCAGTGGAGGAGGTTTATCCCGCCTGCCTCTATTAATCGAGAAATATAATCCTGACTTCGTCATCCTTGAGCTAGGAGGAAATGACGGACTCAGAGGTCAGCCATTGCGATTAATGAAAAGTAATTTAGCTAAAATGATAAATCTATGTTTTCAATCTAGTGCCACACCTATTCTGTTTGGAATGCGAATCCCACCTAATTACGGCAGACGATATACCGAGGCATTCGCAAAAGTGTATGCTCAGCTAGCGGAGGAGACTAAGACCGTCCTCATCCCGTTCGAACTTGAGGAGTTAGCTATTACCCCTGGAATGATCCAACAAGACGGACTTCATCCAACGGAACAAGCTCAACCTATTATAAAGTCAGCTGTTTCTAAAGTGGTATTCCCTCTCCTTGTAAACTAACGTGATCGCTCTCTAATCGGCTTCAGTGGAAGTTCGGGGTGTTGATTTAGGCTTAATAAATAGCCTAACTTGTGAGACCAAACCTGCCAAAAGTATGAACCCGCAGCCTAACAATTCAGCACTCGTTAAATGCTGATTCAAGATCCACCAACCCGCAAGAGCTGCAAATAAGGCCTCAAAACTCAGTATTAGGGCTGTGTGAGACGCTGGCGCCGTCCTCATTCCGAGCACCAGCAATGAAAATCCTATGCATGATGACACGACGCCAACAAATAGGAATGATTCAGACGCTGCCTTAACAGCATCCCAGTCCCAATATTCGAAAATAAGCATTGCTAAACCACTAATCAGACTGACTACCGCAAACTGTAAAAACATCAGACGAAAGATAGAGATACGATTCGCCACTCGCCCTGTAAAAATTACATGGAGAGCCCAGGTGATAGCACTAAGCAGCATAAGACCGTCACCTATAAAGAAAGCATTTGTATTTATTCTAGATAAGAAGTACAAACCAATAACTGATAACCCAACCCCCATCCATGTTGGCCACTGAGTTTTACTCCCCATAAAAAGTCCTAGCAAAGGTACAAAGACGATATAGAGAGCAGTCAAAAACCCTGCCCTACCAACCGTTGTATAAAGCAATCCAATCTGCTGGAGTAGCATGCCCACGGCCATAATAATACCGAGCTTAAATGCCTCTTTGTCTGCGCCATGGGAAGAAACTACTTGAGTTGGTTTTTCCATCAGAAACCAAATGGGAAGTATTGCAAGAGTAGCGATAATGAAGCGCCCAAAAACAAAGGTTATTGGGCCCACATGATCCATAGCTGTGCTCTGAAAAACAAAGGCTAGGCCCCAAATAAATGCCGTTCCAAGCAAGACGGCATCTGCCTGCAGATCGTTTTTTAGACTCATGATTTCCTTATTAAACAGATTCTGGGGCCATGTGTTCTATGACTAGTTGCAAGGATTCTTGACCACGAAACTCATTAATTTCTAAACGATAAACACAAGTAACATTTTGGTGTATATCACTTGGCCAACAATCTAAATCTACATTAAAGTGTATCGCGTCAAACGTATAAACTGGGTTCGAATGGAGTTGAAGTAAGAGTTTTAAATGATTCTTTCCTACAATATGCTGCTGCTTTATTTTAAATATTCCCTGAAAACTAGGCTCAGGGAACTGCTGTCCCCAAGGCCCTGCTTCTCTCAACATAATCGCGGTCTGCATGTTTATTTGTTCCTCCTCAAGGCTACCATCAGTCATAATTCTGGCGTTTAAATCGTCAGAACTTATGACTGTATTGACGTATTCTCGAAAGGCATTACTAAAGTTCTCCAAATGAGACTCTTCCATGGTCAAACCTGCCGCCATCGCATGACCTCCAAACTTAAGGATCAATCCTGGGTCTTTCAGGGCTAAAGCTTCCAGAGCATCCCTAATATGCAGACCTGGAATGGATCGGCAAGAGCCCTTTAGATAGCCATTATCAGAGCGAGCAAATGCAACTACTGGGCGATGATATTTTTCCTTCAGACGAGATGCTACAAGACCTACAACACCCTGGTGCCAATCTCGCTGAAAAAGGCATAATGCCGAAGGCATCTCTTGAGATTCTAGGGATAATTTATCCAACTCAATAATTGCCTCGGATTGCATCCCTTTCTCAATTGACTTACGGTCCCTATTGAGCTGATCCAAGCACTCTGCTGTCTCTCGCGCTTCATTCAAATTATCAGTCAGGAGACATTGTATACCCAGAGAAATATCATCCAGTCGTCCAGCCGCATTGAGCCTAGGTCCAATAGCAAAACCCAAGTCACTGGCCATTAATTTTTGACGATTCTTTCCAGATATTTGAAGAAGCGCCTGAATACCAGGCCTAGAATGTCCGGACCGAATTCGCAAAAGTCCTTGATAAACAAATATCCTATTAACCTGATCCAAAGGAACAACATCCGCAACAGTGCCCAAAGCCACCAAATCTAACCAATGTGCTAGGTTAGGTTCAGAGAGAGACTTGTCTATAAACCATCCCTTATCTCTTAATTTAGCTCTCAAACCACTAAGGAGATAAAAAGCAACCCCAACACCAGCTAAGCTTTTTGAAGGAAAAGAACAACCAGGCTGATTTGGATTTATAATTGCTGTGGCGTTGGGTAAGCACTCTCCCGGCAAGTGGTGATCTGTAATGATCACCTCGACACCCAGCTTTCCAGCGTGAGTAACACCATCATTACTACTTATTCCGTTGTCTACCGTTACAATTAGTTGCGGACTATATCGTTGAGCAAGATCAACAATTTCTGGTGTCAAACCGTAACCATAGTCAAATCGATTAGGTACCAGAAAATTCAGGTGCTCAAAGCCCATATCTCTCAGAGCAAGCATCATAAGGGCTGAACTTGTCGCACCATCAGCATCAAAGTCACCAATTATGACGATTTGCTCATCCCTAATTAAAGCATCATATAAACGATCAACAGCCTCAGGCATTCCCTTCAGAAGTGACGGGCTTGGAAGACTAGCAAACGACCTATCCAAGCTCTCAAGGCTAGATATCCCCCGAGCTGCATAAATTCTCGCAAGCAAAGGGTTATTTTCAGAGAATATCTGGCTATTTTTCGAGCCGAATGTTCTAGTTTGAATATCCATTCTTAATTCAATAGAGGTAATATTTTTCTGTCCAACCAATCCAACAGAATAACATTAGTTTGATCTGGTTCCTCCTGTTGGATCCAGTGCCCACAGTCCAGAGTATGAGTTTCCAAATCCAAGACATTTTTGGTCATATCAAGTTTTGGCACCATATCGTGTTCTCCATAAATCATCAGGCATGGAATCTCTATGATTTGCTTTACATGATCCGTTGTTTGCCAGTTACGAGTAAAGTTTCTATACCAGTTACAAGGGGCAACAAAACCGCCCTCTTCAAATGCCTTTACAAAGATATCTAAATCTTCTTCACTAAGCATAAGCTCGCCACGAATATTGTCGACCTCAGCAGATTTTATAATGGAGTAACCATCAGGTAGAGGTAGACTGTCCTCTAACCAATGCCCGGTTCGATACAAATTTCTTAGCACCCTCCGGGGATTAGACTCAAAGGATTTAGCAGCCACATTGGGTTGTCGATTGAAATGAACAAGGTAAAACTCCTCGCCTAGCATCCGCTCCCAAAAAGCGACTGGATCTGAGGGCTCTCTTGCTTTGAATGGGACAGACATATTGGCCAAACCAATGATTCGGTCAGGATTCAGCAGGGCATGCTGCCAAAGCATTATTGCTCCCCAGTCATGGCCAACATAAATTGCCCTTTCAATACCAAGAGCATCAAGCAGACCATTTTGATCATCAGTCAAATGATGAATATCATAGGCAGTGACGTCGTCAGGCTTGCTAGATCGACCATACCCACGCTGATTAGGAATAATACAGTGATATCCAGCGTCAACTAATTTTGGAATTTGATATCGCCAACTATAAGCCAGCTCGGGCCAACCATGGCACAGCACTATAGGTATTCCACCATGTCCTGCTTGAAAGACCTCTAGCTCGATGCCGTTGGTTTTAATCATTGATGAATTGGGCATCGGTACAGTGGTTGTCATTACATATCTCGAAAGAGTTGGATGAGATCTAGAGGTATCCCGCCTGCTTACCAATGTACCAGCTTATAAAGCCTAGAGCGGCTACAATAATCCAAATTACGCCTAGTAGTCTAAGGGGGCGAAAAGGTCTTCTTTCTATTCCATTAAAGCCTGTTTGTAAGTATTCATCGACTTTAGCTTGGTCTTCCCTTGATAACTTATTTTCTTCAAACATTAAACTGTCTCTCAACCGAATATCAGTTTTACGTCAACCGTTATGTTACAGACTTGACCCTCAGATATTATCTTTCATGAATTGATGAACTTGATTTTGATCATCGTCTAAGACAGTAAAGTATTCATCTCGATCAAAGAGATCAGCAACATGGGATGGCAACTCTGGATCTCTCGGGTAACCTGCCTTTTTAACCGCTTCTGGGAACTTCGCTGGGTGAGCAGTGGCCAGTGTCACCATAGGAGTATCGTGATCGATTCGACAATTTCTGGCGGCCAAAAGTCCAATGGCCGTATGAGGATCAAGAAGATAATCCTTTTCGATATTGGTTTTTCGAATAACTTCGACCATATCACTATCATCACACCGAAAACTGCTAAATAACTCTCTTGCCATAACAAGAGCCGAATCACTCAGTCGCATATCGCCTGCTTTAGAGTCACTCATCAAACGAGTAATTTCCTCACTATCATGATGGTATAGATCAAACAGTAGCCTCTCGAAGTTACTGGAAATCATAATATCCATACTAGGCGCTAAGCTTTGTTCCAAAGGCTTAGTCGTGTGATCATTATTACTAATACAACGATGGAGAATGTCATTTTGATTCGTTGCAATGATCAACTGTTTTATAGGTAAACCCATTTTATGTGCCAGATATCCCGCAAAAATATCTCCGAAATTCCCAGTTGGCACAGAGAAAGAGACAGCCTGATTCGGCCCACCTAAACGCAAGGATGCCCAAAAGTAGTAGACGATTTGAGCCATAATCCTGGCCCAATTAATCGAATTCACAGCAACGAGTTGCCGATCCTCTGGCAAAAAAGATTGATCTGAGAAACTTGCTTTGACCATGTTCTGGCAGTCATCAAAATTTCCCTTTAAAGCGATGTTGTGAATATTAGCCGCTTGCACAGTTGTCATCTGTCTACGCTGCACATCCGAAACTCTTTGATGAGGGTGCAGTATAAAGATATCTAAATTCTCACAGTGTCTACAGCCCTCTATCGCGGCAGAGCCGGTATCGCCTGAGGTAGCTCCCATTACCACTACCTTTTGGTTTCGCTTTTTCAATATGTAATCAAACAGATTTCCCAGAAATTGAAGGGCAAAGTCTTTGAAAGCCAATGTGGGTCCATGGAATAATTCTAAAACCCACTCGTCATCATCCAACTCAACTAAAGGCGCGATATCCTCATGACGAAATGTCTTATAAGATTCAAAAATGAGGTCTCTCAGATCTTCATTAGGTATGGCACCATCTACAAATGGAGTGATCACCTTCAGAGCTAATTCTTGATAGGAAAGGTTTTCCCAAGAACCTATTTCATCTTGACTAAATTGAGGAATTGCATCAGGCACAAATAACCCCCCATCAGGGGCCAATCCTGTGAGAATAACATCCTCAAAGCCCTTGGGTTCTGAACCTCCACGGGTACTAACGTATTTCATTTTTCACTTCCATAATCCCAGAATAAATGATCATTCGATATAAACTACGGCTCTTTAAGCTTGATCTAGATATTCAACTCGAATGAAATTAACGTACCCTCTTACTGTGTCTAGTTCTTCGATGTGCTTAACAGCCTCATCTAAATATTTTTCTTTAGTTACATTTGTCAAGATAATTACATTGACATAACTCTCACCTGCGGGCTGCTCTCTCTGGATGATCGCTTCAATGCTGATACCCGCATCACCCATGATTGTCGTTACGGTAGACAATACTCCAGGCTTATCTAAAGCTGAAAAACGAATATAAAATCCCGTTTCCACATTCTCAATATTCATGATCGACAAACTTTGTAGCGATTGCGATGGGATACCAAGCGGTGGTACCCAAGAGTCCGGATAAGAGTCCATCGTTCTAGCTACATCAACGATATCAGCAATAACTGCAGATGCAGTAGGTTCAGAGCCCGCACCAGGACCATAGAAAAGAGTTGTGCCTACCGAATCAGCATTGACCATCACAGCATTAGATACATCATTAACACCAGCAATAAGGCACTGCTCTGGAACTAGTGTCGGATGAACTCTCAACTCAACACCAGATAAGCTTTTTCTGGCTATACCAAGATGTTTTATCGCATATCCGAGCTCTCTTGCATAGGACACGTCTTGCGGCTCTAACTTAGTAATCCCATCGGTAAATAGGCCATCCAGGGATAACGGCATACCAAAGGCAATAGATGCTAAAATAGCAAGCTTGTGTGAAGCATCAATGCCCTCCACATCAAATGTGGGGTCAGCCTCTGCGTAACCTTTCATCTGGGCTTCTGCAAGGACATCGGAAAATTCTCGTCCTTTCGCATCCATTTCCGACAGAATGAAGTTAGTTGTACCGTTGATAATACCAGCTAGCCAATTGATACGATTAGCAGATAAACCCTCTCTTAGAGATTTGATGATTGGGATCCCGCCAGCAACTGCCGCTTCAAAACAAACTAGCAACCCCCTGGATTCGGCCTCCTCAAATATTGACATGCCATGCTCTGCTATTAACGCCTTATTCGCCGTGACAACATGCTTTCCATGCTTGAGCGCCATCATGACCAATTCATAAGCGATCGTGGTACCACCGATTAGCTCAACAACGATATTAATATCTGGATTTTTGGCTACATCAAATATATCGCGAGTAACATGTGTTGAGGTGGCATCAATGTCTGGATTATCTTTTCGACAAGCAATCTGGCTAATGTTTATTTGGCAATTAGCTCGAGAATTAATTTCGGTAAGATTTCGAGATAATACATTAAAGACGCCCGAACCTACTGTCCCAATCCCACAAATACCTACATTAACTATTCTCACTAAATTTACCTTCCCAACTTAAACTTTCTAGACCTTCGTAATGGAACCGTATAGCAGATCATACCTCTATTTTATTAGACTTAAGAGATCGCTAAATTATCTATTTTTATTCTCTTTTTTTGTCTTAGGATTCGATACCCAGTATCTTAGCAATATCACCTGCTTTCTTATAACCCGGTATAAGGGTGCCATCCATAAGGATTATTGCGGGCGTGCCTGTCACGCCCAAACGCTTACCGAGATCATAGTGCTGCGCAACAGGATTTTCATCACAAACGTTGACTGGATCATCCTGACCATTTTTTGATCGTGTAAGGCTTTCCTGGGGGTCATTTGAGCACCACGCTGTTGCGATCTTGTCATAAGAAGCTGAATTAATACCTGCCCTTGGAAAAGCTAAATACCTGACTTCAATCCCTAGCCGATTTAACTCAGGTACTTCTCTATGAAGTTTTCTACAGTAACCACAATCAACATCTGTAAACACATTTATGATCGCTTTCGTTGAAGATTTGGGAGAAAAGATGAGCATGTCATCAGCTGATAATGAGGCAAACACATTTTTTCTCTCACTATCCAAGCGAACATTCTGCGCATCAACAAACTGGCCGACCTTAATTTGATAAAGAGTACCATCGAAGAAAAAATCGCCATCACTGGAAACATAAATAATTGGACCGTCCTCAATTTGAACTTCGTGAAATGAGGCTATCGGAGCATCACCAATGTATGTGTAAGTAAGATCTGATCTCGCAGATTTTAACTTGTTAATAATAGTCTCAGGAACCGCGGCATCATCGGATGCAGCATGGACAATATTGCTTAAAGCTATGGTAAGCAGTAGCGCTAACATAGTCTTTTTAAGATATGTAGTCATATTGAAAAATCTAAGATGAGTATTTATGAGCGACTATTAGATAGCATCCGCACCAGTTTCGCCCGTTCGAATTCGAATCACTTCATCAAGCGAGGAGATAAAGATTTTTCCGTCCCCTATCTTACCTGTAGCAGCAGACTTGGTGATGGCTTCAACAGTGCTATCAACAAGATCATCAGAGATAGCGACTTCAAGTTTTACCTTTGGTAGGAAATCAACAACATATTCCGCACCTCGATACAATTCTGTATGCCCCTTCTGGCGTCCAAATCCTTTGACCTCAGTCACGGTGATGCCCTGGACACCAATATCAGCTAGCGACTCACGAACATCATCAAGTTTGAAAGGTTTAATAACCGCCGTAATCATTTTCATATCAATAATTTCCAGTTGTAGACTTAAATAGTTGCTCAAAGAATACCTGTTTTGACCACAAATTGCATCCACAAACACTAAATTGGGGTTAACCTAAACTCTTTTTTAAAGTACAAAAAAAACCGGAGCAAGAGCTCCGGTTAAATAGGGGATTACAAGGGTTAAAAAGTTAACTTTTCGCGCTTACAAACTCTGGGTATGCTTCCATTCCAGTTTCTGGAAGATCCAAGCCAGCCATCTCCTCTTCCTCTGAGACTCGAATACCCATTGCCATTTTGATAACAAGCCAGACAACGTAACTAGATGCAAACACCCAGACAAAAATCGTGGCGGCGCCTATCAGTTGTCCTGAAAAAGTTGATGCGTCATTTGTCAAAGGAACAAGTAGCAGTCCTAGCAGACCCACTGTCCCGTGCACTGAAATAGCTCCAACAGGGTCATCGATTTTGAGTTTGTCTAAGTAAACGATACTAAAGACAACTAGCGCTCCGCCCAATCCACCAAATAATGTAGCTTGTAGAGGTGTCGGCGTCGATGGCTCAGCAGTTATCGCGACCAAACCCGCAAGAGCTCCATTCAAGGCCATAGTAAGGTCGGCCTTGCCAAACAACCGCTTCGCAACAATTAACGCCACAATCATTCCGCCACTCGCTGCCGCATTAGTATTCATAAACACTACAGCAACCGCGTTGGCACTCTCGACCGATGCGGTCGCTAAAACTGAACCACCGTTGAAGCCAAACCAGCCGAGCCATAAAATGAAAGTGCCTAGAGTCGCAAGAGGCAAATTTCCACCAGGAATCGCTTTGCTTGAACCGTCAGCACCATACTTACCTTTCCGAGCACCTAAGAGAATAACGCCGGCAAGGGCGGCGGAGGCTCCCGCCATGTGAACAATGCCCGATCCGGCAAAGTCAGAGAATCCAAGATCTCCAAGAGTATACATACCGAAAACTGGCATTCCATTCCAGGTCCACGACCCTTCCATTGGATAAATGAATCCGGTCAAGAACACAGCAAAAATCAAGAAAGACCAGAGCTTGACCCTCTCGGCAACTGCCCCGGACACAATGGACATAGCGGTTGCCACGAACACTACTTGAAAGTAGAAGTCAGCAGCAGGTGCATAGGTAGCTGGCTCTTCGGCACCAGTAGCTCCGTCGCCTGTAATCCCAGAGAGGAACCAAGAGAAGTCTCCGCCTCCATACATGATCGCATAACCGCAGACCATATACATGGTGCAGGCGATGCCGAACAATGCAATATTCTTAGTCAAAATTACAGTCGTGTTCTTGGTACGAACTAGACCGGCCTCGAGCATGGCGAATCCAGCTGCCATCCACATTACTAAAGCACCACACATCAAGAAATAGAAGGTGTCTAGTGCATATTGAAGTTGAAATACATCAGTCATTTAAAAATCCTCAGGTTAGATCGCATCCGCGCCGGTCTCACCGGTGCGAATACGAATGACATCATCAAATGATTGGATAAAAATTTTGCCATCTCCAATCTTCCCGGTCGCTGCCGACTTAGAAATAGCCTCGACTGCGCTATCGACCAGCTCATCTGTCAGGGCAATCTCTACCTTGACTTTGGGTAAAAAATCAACGACATACTCCGCTCCTCGATAGAGCTCCGTATGACCCTTCTGACGCCCAAATCCCTTCACTTCCGTTACTGTCACCCCAGAAACACCTAATTCACCAAGTGCCTCGCGGACCTCATCCAGTTTGAAGGGCTTAATTATTGCCGTAATTAATTTCATAATTCCTCCATTGGGGTGGCTCGCGCCACCCGATAAAATAAAAGTTTAAATCCCGTCAGATTAGAGAGACTTAGAGAAAGTCACTGCAAACTCAGCATCAGCATCAAGAGCCCCGCTTCCTGAGGAGTCTATAAAGCTAAAATCGACGCCAACCCCAGCCAACTCAGTGCTAAGCGTTATTGAGTAATCATCAATGGCATCCTCGAAGACTGCGTCGTATGCGACGCTGTCATCCGCATCGATGGTCCCATAGTGCAGCCCAAGGCTAAGGTTCTCGCCAAGATCAAAACCGTAGTCAAAATAGAGATAAGTCGTTTCACCAGTTGAAGCGAAATAGTCATCAGAAAAGTTAAATCCTACAGTTGCGCTACCAAATGAAACGCTTCCATACAGCTCTTCAAAGTCATTTGAAGTATCCCCAGGATACCCATAGAACAAATAGCCGATGTCATAGCTGACCTCTTCGGTAAACGAGCCACCATAACCAAAGTAGTAATCCAGCTCTGGCCCATTACTAAAGTCGATGCTGGAGGCCCAAGTGCCTACATAAAAGCCATTATCGAAATTGACATCGAAGCCCCCAGAGAGCGCCTCCCCTCCAGACTGGTCAACTCCACGGAAAAAGTACTCAGTTCCCAGCGCTACGTTCCCTGAAACTTCAGCTGTCATTCCGGTGGCGGCTGTCATCATCGTTGCAGCAAAGATAGCTGTTTTAAGTTTGTTCATTGTTAACTCCCAAGATTTTAGAAAAAGTAAGGTTTTTTATTTGTCGCCTTTGAGACGATACTTCGGACTTTGCATATAGCGTGCCAAGTCAAAAATCTTGAAGAGGTGGGCCTTAAACCAACATCTTGACTGATAAATGCTCTTTAATGGTGCAATACCTAACATATGAAACATCTGGTGCGCACCAATATGAAAAATTTTATACTTGCTCTATATCGTTTGAATTTTTTATAAAAGTACTGACAAGAATCATTAAAAGTTGAATAATATTGGTCAGACAGGAGCGCAGAATGAATCCCAACGATTTACTTAACCAAATTCAATCTCAACTGGACAAAACACTTTCAGGTGCCGGATCCATAACCGACGAAGTGAATCAACTTGTCCGTGTAAGTGTCACTAAAGCGCTGTCAGGTCTTGATATCGTGTCTCGAGAAGAATTTGACGCCCAGCAAGCAGTATTAAAACGCTCCAGGGAGAAAATTGATTTGCTGGAGAAGCAACTAAGCCAAATTGAAGAGCTTATCAAACGGAAAAGTTAGCTCTGTTTAAAGTGACAATACAATTTTTGCAAAGCCCGCTTAATCCTCAATGACTACCGATAAAATTTTTAGCTGGACTGTCATGCAAAGCTAGAGGGCACCTGTGGAAATACGAACGAGAAAGTTTCTGTTAATCTTTGGGCAGTCAAAGGCAATAATATGAATGAGAAAAATTCCCGACTGGTCTTCACAACAGACGAGGGGCGTATCAATGAGACTAGTGATAAAAAAACTAGAACTGGTGATGGAATAGTCAAAGTTCGTCGTGAAACTAAGGGTAGAAAAGGGAAAGGGGTCACTACTCTTCAGGGATTTTTGGAGTGCGATGAGACTCTAAAGATCATTGCCAAAAAACTTAAGCAGAGATGCTCTACCGGCGGGACAGTGAAGGATGGCATCGTAGAACTCCAAGGTGACCATCGTGATGCTGTTAAAGGAGAGCTCGAAGATATGGGATATGTCATTAAATTTTCCGGAGGCTGAACTTATGAAAAGTGAGCAAAAAAAAAGTATCAAGCCATATGGCACATGGCAATCAAAGATTAGTGCAGAGCTAATTACTCAAGCTACTCCGGGATTGAGCAGCCTTAGAAATTTTAATGATACTTTGTTTTGGGTTGAGAGCCGGCCATGGGAAGGAGGTCGAAATGTCATCATGTGCCAGCATAAAAATGGACAAATTAGTGATGTTCTTCCAGCTCCATTCAGTCATCAAAGCAAGGTACATGAATACGGAGGAACCGCGTTTACTGTAGCCAACGGTACTCTCTATTTTGTCAATGCATCAGACCAACGAATTTATACAACACATCTTGAATCCAAAAGCATACCAGAGGCACTAACACCAGATGGCAATTGGAGATTTGCAGATCTTATCGTCGATCAAAAAAATCAGAGACTTATAGCTGTGTGCGAGGAGCATAGCTCAGAAAAAGATCCTCAAAATTATATTGCGAGCATCTCACTCACTACAATTGCGCCCGAAGTTGAGTGTCTTGTCTCTGGTGCGGACTTCTATGCGTACCCGAAAATAAGTCCTGACGGGACGAAGTTCTGCTGGATACAGTGGAATCATCCATCTATGCCCTGGGATAATACGCAGTTAAACCAAGCTGAAATCAAACATAGTGGGATTTATAACAAGAATGTTGTCGCTGGTGATAATTTTGATGAATCTATTTTTCAACCTCAGTGGTCGCCCGATAATCAACTATATTTTGTGACGGATGTTAATAACTGGTGGAATATATCGCGCATTAAAAACGGACAAAGAGAAATCGTTTTCGATAGCGAAAAAGAGTTTGGCCTCCCTCTCTGGCAACTTGGTATGACAACCTTTTGTTTTATTGATCGACATACTATCGGATGTCTATGGACACAAGAAGGATCTTGGTTTGCAGGCATACTTGACACAGAAGTTAGATCTCTTCAATCCTTTGCTAATGAATACACAAGCATCGATAGCGCATGTGTCTATAAGGACTCATGGTGCGCTATTGCTGGATCTCCAGCTAAACCAAAAGAGATTATTAACTTCAAAGAAGATACATCAACAAATATTTTATATTCTCCATCATCCTTAGAGCTAGAACCAAAAGATCTTTCAAGCCCTGAGTCGATACGATTTATCAGCGGCGGTAATGAGAGCGTTCATGCATTTTACTACCCACCATGTAACTCACACTTTGTCTGCGGTGATAATGAATTCCCCCCTGCCATTGCTCTGGCTCATGGGGGGCCAACAAGCTCTACGGATAGTAGCTTAAACTTGAAAATCCAATTTTGGACAAGTCGTGGGTTTGCTGTGGTAGACATTAATTATCGGGGTAGCACAGGATTTGGACGTAAATATCGACAACTACTCAATAATAATTGGGGAATTGCCGATGTCGAAGATACTAGTCATGCAATTTCACACCTTGCATCTGAAGGAAAGATAGATCCTAACCGTTGTATAATCAGAGGTGGCAGCGCCGGTGGCTTCACCGTCCTATCTGCACTTACCTTTACCAATACATTTAAGGCCGGGGCAAGTCTTTATGGAATCGGTGATCTTGAGATCTTGGCAACAGATACTCACAAATTTGAGTCCCTCTATCTTGAGAGCCTAATTGGACCATATCCCAAGCGAAAAGATATCTACAGAAAACGATCTCCTATACATCATGCCAAGGGACTCAATTGCCCTGTTATCTTTTTGCAAGGCCTTGAGGACAAAGTGGTACCCCCCAACCAAGCTGAGATGATGGTCAAGGTTCTTCGCGACAAGGGGATTTACGTATCCCATATTACATTTCCTGATGAGGGACATGGTTTTCGAAAGGCGGCCAATATTATCAAGTCTTTTGAATCAGAATTAAATTTCTACCAAGATGTTTTTCATCTTCAGGTTTAGAAATAAAAATGTCGCGTTATAGACCACCTCGACCAAAGAGTTCACCCTATATTACTCCAGAGGGAGCTGCGAATATTCGTTCTGAAATCCGTCAGCTTTGGAAAGTAGAACGCCCCGAAATTACCCAAGTCGTTCACGAGGCAGCAAAAAATGGTGATCGATCAGAAAACGGTGATTATATTTATGGTAAGCGACGTCTCCGGGAAATTGATAGTCGAGTTCGATTTCTGACCAAACGTTTGGAGGAGGTGAAAATTATTGAGGATAAACCACGAGATCCATCAAAGGTTTTCTTCTCAGCCTGGGTAACTATTATGGATCAATCAGATAAAACATCTGAACGCTATAGGTTAGTCGGTCCCGACGAAATTGAAGCTAGCAAAAACCTTATCAGCGTCGATTCCCCAATGTCTCAGGCTCTTTTGGGTAAATCTATTGGTGAGGAGATCATCGTTAGAACGCCTTCAGGAGAGCGCCATCTGAAGATAACAAATATTAAGTACTAGGGTGAAAGCCTAGCAATAGTCCATTCTTTGGCTTCTTTTTTAAAACTAAATCGATCATGTAAGCGGCTCTTCCCCCCCTGCCAGAATTCAAATTCCTCTGGCACAACTCTAAATCCTCCCCAAAATGGCGGCAAGGGAATATCTTCTGATCCGAATCGTTGCTTGGTATTTTCAAACGAAGCATCAAGCTGCTCTCTAGAATTTATTGTAGTGCTTTGCTTGGATGCCCAAGCAGCCAACTTACTTTGCTTGGGCCTACTCGTAAAATATTCCTGGACTTCAGCCTCAGCCAAAAGCTCAGCGCATCCAGCGACAATGACTTGCCGATCCATAGATAGCCAAGGAAAAAGTAGGCTGACGTGAGGATTTTGAGCAATCTCGTTTGCCTTCCTACTCTCTGTATTAGTGTAGAAAACAAACCCTAACTCATCAAAGCCCTTCAATAAAACCATGCGTTGCCATGGATTACCGTCACTATTCACTGTGGCAACACTCATTGCAGTAGGATCTACAATATCGTCATCTATGGCCTGCTCCATCCATAACCTAAACTGGTCAAACGGGTTCTCTAGGAGTGACTCTCTAGCGAGGGTGGAATATTGGTACTCTCTGCGACTATCTTTGATGCTCATAGTATGATTTAACACATCCTATCTTGTTCTACATATTACCGATTGATTGTCCGCCATCTACAGGCAATGCCACACCATGAAGATAAGAGCCTGCATCACTCGCTAAAAGAAGAAAAGGTGCAGTTATCTCGTCCATCTCTCCCGCTCGACCGGCAGGAGAGGATCCCAAGTATGCTTGACTTTGAGGTGAGGCGAAAGCTGCTTCCGTCATTTCAGTTAAGAAATATCCGGGACACAATGCATTTACGCGAATACCTTTTCTTGCCCATTCAACAGATAGCGCCTTAGTTAACTGAATAACCGCAGCCTTAGATGCGCTGTAGCTAGACTGACCAAATGTTACACGGAGGCCTAAAATTGATGCCGTATTAACAATACTTCCACCAATGCCGGCCGCTATCATTCTCAACGCTGCTTGCTGTGCAACCAGCCAAACACCCTTGAGATTAGTGTCCATCATAGTATCCCAGCTTCCCTCATCAATTTTCAGGGCGCTTCTCACGTCCGCAACACCTGCATTATTTGCTACCACCGTAAAAGTGCCAAATTCAGACTCACCTTGATCAAAGGCAGCAATGACAGATTCCGAGCATGTAACATCCATTTCAACGGCGGCTGCCTCTCCCCCAGAGTCGCGTATCTCCGAAACTAAGTCATGAAGCCGGTCCAACCTTCGGGCTGCCACAACCACCTTCGCACCGCGGCACGCTAAATTTTTTGCGAAATGCACTCCAAACCCACTAGACGCGCCTGTTACCAGAGCAACTTTTCCAGTCATATCAAATTCTGTTGTCATATCTCCACCTTGTATTTTGTCTCGATTAACCATAAGTAATGAATTCATCCATCTCATTATTTTCAAGATGATTTACGGTATTAAAACTGGTTAGATTTATTTTTTCTTTGTTGAAAAAAAAGCTACTCGTGGCTGTATTTTTATACTGCAAGTTTAAATCAAATATTTTTTCATCTGGAATATCCAAGACTATTCCAACAAAAGTGCTGATAGAGCCTCCTGAACCAATAGCAAGAATTTGATTTCCCGAACTAGCCATCGACTGAATAAGATTGAGAGCTCCATCTACTCGCGACTTAAATTGCTCCCATGTCTCGGGCACATCTGGGATAGTATTTGAGGTCCAGGCACTAAGAATCTTCCGAAGCAACCTGTAAAAACTTTTTTTATCAGTTGGATCGCGCATTACCTGCTGAAATAGAACATCATCGCCATAGGATTTTCCGAAAGCCTCTGTCATCTCCACAAAGTTATATTCATTAAGTCCTGGAAGCACGATTCGCTGACCACCATCCATCCCCATTCCTTCGCAGATACCATCCAAGGTCTGATGATGTCGATGCATATCACCAACTACTAGCTTATCGAACTGAATTCCTCGCAAGTTATAATACGTTCCAAGAATCTTAGATTGGTGATGACCTAGATCAGATAATTGATCATAGTTTTCTGACCCAAAAGATGCCTGAGCATGACGCACTAAATGGAGCTCACTCATGTGCTTACCTTAATTTTATAGCCCTTCATTTAAAAATGGTATTTAAACGTAAAAGACCAAGGATAGATAGACTGCGTAGCATCAAAATTATCACTTCCAAAATTCACAATTCGCGAAATTATAATAAAATTTAACTTAATTGGTTTTGAGAAAATCAATATAAATAAACTATAAAAATGAAATACTTAGGCGTATACTGCGCCACCCTCCAACCGGGGTCTAAAAGATCCAAGCCAAAGGTAATTTAATGTCATCAGATGACTTCGCTGAACTGGGTATTTCTGCTCCTGTGCTCAAAGCTGTTCAACAACTTGGCTATGAGCAGCCTTCTCCTGTCCAGGCGCAAAGTATTCCTATTCTTTTAAATGGACAGAATCTTTTAGGTACAGCACAAACAGGAACGGGAAAAACTGCAGCTTTTGCTTTACCATTTTTAAGCAATTTAGATGAAAAACAAAAATCTCCTCAAATCCTTGTTCTCACCCCAACAAGAGAACTTGCTATTCAGGTCGCAGAAGCCTTCCAGAGCTACGCCAAATTTATTAAAGGATTTCACGTACTACCTATTTACGGTGGCGCTGATATTGGGGGCCAACTCCGTGGTCTAAAGAGAGGCGCCCAGGTGGTAGTTGGCACTCCAGGACGAATGTTAGACCACCTACGCCGACGTAGTTTAAATCTCAGTCAAGTCAGAGGATTAGTCTTAGATGAGGCTGATGAAATGTTGCGTATGGGCTTTATCGATGACGTGGAGACAATTCTTGCTCAAACACCTGATAAATGCCAGAGAGCGCTGTTCTCGGCAACAATGCCCTCTGCCATTCGGCGAGTGAGTCAAAAATATTTAGGAGACGCCGAATCTGTCAGTATAGAAGGTAAAACAAAAACGGTAGAGAAGATAGAACAGCAGTACGTTACCTGTAAAAGCCATCAAAAGATGGATGCTCTCACTCGAGTTTTGGAGGTGGAGTCCTTTGATGGAATGATTATTTTTGTTCGAACGAAATCTTCGACAGTGGATATCGCCGAGCGCCTAGAAGCTCGTGGTTTTTCTTCCGCAGCATTGAACGGAGATCTCAGTCAAGCGATACGAGAGCGCACCATTAATCGGCTAAAAAAAGGGCAAATAGATATTGTTGTTGCTACTGATGTCGCTGCCCGCGGGCTTGATGTAGAGCGTATAAGTCATGTTATTAATTTTGATATCCCCTACGATAATGAATCATATGTTCACCGTATCGGTAGGACTGGCCGTGCTGGCAGGCAGGGCAAGGCGATTTTATTTATAACTCCTAAAGAAAATCGTTTACTCCGGTCAATTGAAAAATCAACTCGTCAAACAATTTCTCCAATGGCTATGCCGAGCAATGAAGAAGTGAGTGGTCAACGCATCCAACAGTTTTCCGATCAGCTCCTCAAAACTATGGAACTGTCCAAATTGGACAAATTCAGATCGCTTATTCAACAATTTGCAAATGAAAATGAGCTTGATATGGGTGATATCGCTGCAGCTTTGACATTCGAAAATCAGAAAGAGCGGCCACTATTTCCTAAACTTGAAAACATCACTTCCCCAACTAGAAGAGACCACGACCGAAATTCCAGAAAAGAGCGCACCAAAGATCTCAATAAACGAAAGGAAAAACGAGTTAAATTAAACGAATTCCAAAAAACTTCTGACTCTCCGCGTGAGAAACCAGCTAGAGATTCCAAAAGGCAAAGTGCTAACCATTCCAGAGATGGAATCGCTATGACGACGTATCGTTTAGAGGTTGGTAACAATGACAAAATTACCCCGAGTAATATAGTTGGTGCAATAGCTAACGAAGCTGATATCGATAGCCGGTATATTGGTGAAATCAAACTTCACGATGACTACAGCACGGTTGATCTTCCAGAAGGAATGCCCAATGAACTTCTCAATCATTTAAAAATGGTTAGGATTTGTGCTAAGCCAATGAAGCTGAGCCCTCTTAGTAATAATGCTAATCAGGCTTTGAAATATGATAAGGATGAGCACAAACCAAGATCACCGAGAAAGCGTGCAATCACGAACGATAAAAGCGATAAAAAAACCATTTCGCGAAATGTTAAAACCAAGCGCACTGCGGAAAAAACAGCATCAGACAAGCAGGTTTTTGATAACACGAAAAAGGATGGGAAGGTCAGCATCACTAAAAGGTCAAAATCAAAGAAACCTGTCACTGATGGAAGCGCACCACTGAAAAAAAAGAAAAAGACCTACACTAAAAAACCTAAGCGTGTGAAATAAATCGATCTACTGTGATCAGGATTCGTATTACAGCTGGTGAAGTTATTTCGTCTGATTTAAAAACCTCTTCCGCCATTGTTGTCACATCACTCGAATCTGGCAGGCTTTCGCGTCGATCACAAATCAATCTCAATTTTTTTACGAAAACGAACTGTAGCCATTCGTAAAAAGTCAAAGTATCTAGCCCAAAAGGCTGAATACTGCTCAAAGCCACCTTTGATGGCTCCGTATCAGACCAAAGTCCAGCTAGCTTTAGTTCCGTTTGGAGTTCATTTAACAAATTTATTAAATGCTCGTATTTATCTGCTGCTCTCACGTCTTCAACCTCTCGTGGTTAAATTTCTCGACGAAACGGCGGAAGTGCATCAAGTAACTGTGAGCCATAGCGCTTGCTTACAAGACGTTTGTCCAAAATGGTAACCGTTCCCTCGTCAGTCTCTGTTCGTAGTAACCGACCAGCGGCCTGAATAAGCCGTAGAGATGCCAAAGGAAGAGAAATATCAAAGAAAGAATTGCCACCATTAACTTCAATCCATTCAGCTAAGGCCTGTTGTAAAGGATCATTTGGAACAGCAAACGGGAGCTTCGCAATAATAACATGGCGACAATAATCTCCAGGCAAATCTACACCCTCTGCGAAACTTGCCAGCCCCAACAATACACTTGTGTTACCTTGATCGATTCGCTCTTTGTGGAGTCTTATCATCTCCCGATTACTATATTGTCCCTGAATCAGAACAAATTTAGTAAGATCCTTTGGCAAATCATCAAAAACCTCCTCCATCTGTCTTTTTGAGGAAAACAAAACTAATGTACCAACATTGGATTCAATTAAGCTCGATAAGTTGTCAATAATATATTCTGTATGTTGTTCAACACTATTTCCCTCTGCGGCATCGGAAGGAACCTTAAGAGAGGCTGCCTTTGCATAATCAAATGCTCCCGCCACAGATAGGAAAAGTGATGAACTGGGAATTCCTGTCTCTCTTTGTAATGCGTTAAAATTGCCCAAAGATCGGAGAGTTGCAGAAGTTAATACAGCGGCATAACAACTCCCCCAAAGCCTGTCCTTAAGTATTTCAGCCGCTTGAATCGGACTGGCATTAATTGAGATATCCAAATTCCCATCAGCAAGAACATCTAATTTAAGCCAACACGCTATTGGGACCTCACCTATTTTCGTCTCTTTCCTCAAGCGATCCCAAAGCATCAGTAGTCTTTCAGCTCCGGATAACCAAGATCCAGCCTGCTGATAAAAGACCTCGATATCAGCTATAGCGACTGGATATTGTTTATCGCTAAGCGCGTCACTAAGCGTATCCTCAAGAACTTCGAGTCGTCCAAGCCATGTGCTGGTATGTTTGACAATTTGAGTTGCGATATCCCTAATAGTCGTGCCTACATCACCATGAGAGAAACGAAAACTGGAATCTAACTCCTCCGATCTATCTATGTAATCCTTCATTACTGGGTAGGCCATTGCCAACAAATCACATAAATTTTCAGCTTCACTCTCAATTTTGGGTAATTGCTCAGCCAGAGTTTCATCTTTTGCGAATAACGTAGTCTGTCCTTTACACTGTTTCGGGATTCTTTCAAGCCAAGAGAGTGTGCTATTAATACGGCACTCTGCTCCAAAATGGCGAATAGCTGTATCGCCGAGACGATGTCCTTCATCACATATATATATGCAGTTCTCTGGTTCGGGCAGTATAGCTCCGCCTCCGAGAGCTAGATCAGCCATTACAAGGTCATGATTGGCAACAATGCAATCACTCTCTTCCATATCACCTCGGGCTTTAAAGAAAGGACACTGGTTAACAAATCGGCAACGCCTTCCCGTACACTGCCTCCTATCAACTGTAAGAGCGCGCCATTCCAAGTCGCTTACATGGGTATCCCAAGAATCACGATCACCACTCCATGATCCATCCTCAAGAGCATCCCACATCTCTCTATAAAGACTTTCAGTTTGTGCGTTCGGATTAAATTGCTGATCATTTTCAAAATTAAATACTCCTGCGTCTCTGGCTTTAGCAGAGTCTAAACATTGCTCCATTCGCAAATTGCAAGCATATCGTCCTCGCCCTTTGACAAGGGCAAAATTATAGTCCCAGTCACAGGCTTCCATAAGTTCTGGAATATCCTTGTTTACAAGTTGCTCCTGCAAAGCAACGGTACCTGTAGAAACAATCACTGTTTTATCTAGTGCTCTTGCAATGGGAAGGGTCGCAATTAAATAACTAACTGTTTTACCAGTCCCTGTGCCTGCCTCAATGACAGACAAGCGATGATCAGGATCATCATTTGTCAGACTATTAGCGATAGCGGCTATCATCTGTTTTTGACCCTGACGCGGCTTCAGTTCTTTGTAATCAAGAAATTGGCGATATCCACTTTGAATTTTGGCTTTGATCTCGTCAGTTAACAACTGTTAAGTCCCTTAACCGTCGGATAAGTAACGCAACTGACTGACAACGGGCGCAGCATAGGCGGATATAGCAATGGATCTGTGAGCTTTTGGCATCCTATTGATACGAGTTTTGAATGAAATCTCAGCAGCATGCCAGTCCTCATCTGGCCACTGATTTTTTAATCTAGCTAAGTGCACATCTTGAGGTTGATTGTCTTGTAATCGCCACGCAATAATGTTGGTAGGGAAGAGCTTGTAATTGAGATGAATTTGTCGATCAATCTCCTCTGCTAATTGGTCTGCACTATCACACTTATCATCCACAGGACTCCCAAAAGTAATACTAATCCTCCCTTTAAAATCAACAAATCCTTTTTGGATACTGTCTAAGTCTTCAAACGGGTCTTTGGTATAGTTCAACTCCATTTTTTGATGGTGTAATTCGCGAGCTTTACTACTATCACAAGGATCATATTCATACGATATTGCTACCGGAATAATATTTAAATCTCTCGCAGCCAGAGCAAACGATTGGTCCAAATCTTTGGATAGCGCTAACATTTTTAACAGAGCCGTGTCAGTTTTATCAACGCCGTCTTTGGCTCTTCCCTCAGCTTGTGCAATCCAGATACAAACACTCTCTTGCTTAATGCTTTGACGAATGTATTTCGAAAGATGCTTAAGCGCATCAAGCTTATCTCTGCGGGTTTTTACCGACCGTTTTACAATAAAACTCCTATTTATCCTCATAAGATCTGATGCAAACGGTTTACTCAACAAATTGTCCCCAATTGCAATTCGAACAGTTTCTCTTCCAATATTTACAAGCCCTAAGTTAACAATGGCAGGATCTAAAGCAATATCTCTGTGGTTACTCATAAATAAATATGCTTTATCGGGATCAAGATGCTCCAAACCAGAAAATTCATAATTGTCAGTTGTTCTATGAAGCACCTCAGTTAGCCGAGAAGTCATATGACTTTGAAAATCACTTACGGTCGAAACATTCTTCGTTAAAGAGTGAAGGTGACGTCTTAAAAATGGTCGCGCGACAGCCGAAAACAATTTGGGACTCACATTATACAAAAGGGGAAATTGTCTCGATAGCAGCAGATTTAATAACTCTGGATCAGAAATCAATCTTGCCAAAGCATCTGGGACCTCACTATCCTGAAAGGGACGAATATCATCAAATTCATTCATGATCTCAGCCAAGGAGCAATTATCGTTATCTAGTTATTTTTGAAGATTGACGAGAATTATACCAGTTAACATCAGCTGAAAATTTTTCAACCTTGTCTGCTACATCTAGCACAAGTGCAAACAATGCCATTCTCACCAACAACCCATTATCAGTCTGACGAAATATTGCTAAATTAGGGTTATCATCAAGATCATTATCCAGTTCATTGGCATCTGATCGCGAATCTCGTGGCAAGGGGTGCATTATGACGGTATTAGGTTGGCAGTACTGAGTATAAATCGCCTGATTCAGGCGGAATTTTCCACGGTAAAGATCAGCCTCCTGCTTATTTGAAAATCGCTCTTCCTGAATTCTCGTTGAATACACTATATCCACATCAACAATACTTTTCGCTAACTCATGACGAATCCTTACATCCACGCCTGCGTTTCGCATAGATTCAACTATTCCATCAGGCAATGATAACTCTCTTGGGGATACCAGCGTTACCCTTACACCGTCATAAAGCGACAGGAGTTTGGTTAGGGAATGAACTGTCCGGCCGTGACGAAGGTCTCCAATCATGGCAATACTCAACCCATTGATATTTTTACCTTTATCTAATAATTCTCTTCGAATCGTATATAAATCTAATAGTGCTTGAGTAGGATGCTCATTCGAACCATCACCCCCATTGATAACTGGAACACGGCTGGCCTCTGCAAAATCAGCAACGGAGCCGTCTTCTGGGTGCCTCATGCAGATTACATCGCTGAAGCCAGACAATACTCGAGCAGTGTCCTGAAGAGATTCTCCTTTGACAAGAGCCGAAGATTCAAATCCGGCCGTCTCACGAACCTCTCCGCCTAACAAGTTAAACGCAGAACCAAAACTCACACGCGTACGAGTGCTGGCCTCGAAAAACATATTTCCTAAGATAGCGCCCTCAAGAACTCGAGTGACGCGTTTTCTTAAAGCATAAGGCTCCATGCTATCCGCTGTTGAAAAAACACGATCAACATCTTCTCGCTGAAATTGACTGACAGTAAGTATATGCGCACCGGTAAAATTCAAAAGTTATCCTCGGGGCAAGAATTTGAAAGAAAGTTTAACCTTTTTACCTGCTTCACTCTAGTTTGTCTGAGAAAATTCGTCGTGAACTAGATCCGCCCAATTTTTTAAGTCATGTAAAACAGCGTCCTTTCCCTCTGACAAATCTCCAGCTTCAAGTAATTTATCTATCTCTTTGTTTATCCCTGACAGAGTCTGATATCCAGAGTTTTCGTTATACAGACGCCAACGACAACTCTCCATCCAGCTGGCTCGCTCATCTATCGAGAGAGATTCGTAGAAATAACGAGCCCTATAACTTAAAAGAAGCTCATTATATCTATCATCCGAAAAATGAAATCCCTGCTGCTGGAATTCAACAAGCGTTGCCCTGCGCACTTCATCCAATACTGGACGATCACTATTAAGAACGAAGCCTTCATAGAGACGCTGTTCCGCCTCAGTTTTCTCCGGGACTTCCCAACCGGAATAGACAGCTTTTAATTTAGCATTGAAATCATACTGATTGAGTCGATTCCAGTTGTCTTCGCAGTATTTCACATCAATCTGAAGTCGATCGGCAATCTTAGAATCGATAAGTTTGTACGTAGTCACAACAGGTGCTTTGTTGACATGAACCTCGGTAAGACGGATTCTTTGATTATGGTCCTCTAATAATCGATCTGGAGTAAATAATTGCTTTCTGATTTCGTCGGACGTCATATTTATAAGAGATTCGGGATCAGATGAAAGGTCAATACAGATAATGGAATTAGTATTCGTCGGATGTCGAGCAAGAGGCATCATAATGGCCCCATACATGCTTTTGTTGCTTAAGGTTCCGGAGATATGAAAAAAGGGCTTTCTTTGATTGAGATTTAGCATTTCTAAGACTATCTGCTTACTTCGATGATTGACTACATAATCAAATAAACGTGGCTGTTTGTGCTTTACTAATATTGCCATTGCAATGGTTGCACTAACATCAGACAAAGCATCATGCGCGTCCTCATGGGCAATCCCATTAGCCAACGAAAGGTGTTCAAGTTTAAAACTCGGATGTCCAGGCTCATGATCAGCCCACTCGATTCCGTCTGGACGCAATGCACGGGTTAATCTCAACATATCCAAAATATCCCAACGAGAGTTACCATTTTTCCATTCTCGTTGATATGGATCATAGAAGTTTCGGTAGAGAGTATGGCGGGTCACCTCATCATCAAAACGGATGCTATTGTAGCCAACTCCGCAAGTGCCAGGTGTCGCTAGTTCCCTATATATTCTTGCGATAAATTTAGGTTCTGGGAGCCCCTTATCCATTGCAAACTGAGGTGTAATACCCGTCACCAAACATGCTTGGGGAGAAGGAAGAATATCTTTTGGAGGTTGACAATAAATAACTAATGGATCGCCAATCGGATTTAAATCTTCATCTGTCCTGAGTCCCGCAAACTGAGAGGGCCTATCTCTCGAAGGATGAATTCCAAAGGTCTCATAATCATGCCAGTAATAACTGTTATTTATACTGATAAAGCAAACCCCTATTGACGAATAGCGAATCGATCAGGGATCAGTGACCTCAATTGGAACAAGAATTTCTGTTTCTGTTGTCTGAGGCCGCTGCTCTAACTGATAGATTTTTTGTGTCATGTTGCGGCGAAAGCTATCCATCGCTGAAATAGCATCAGAATTTTCGGAGAGAGATCGACTAAACTTTGTTTGCGTACTTTTTAGACCATTCAATTGATCAATATATTTTCGCAACTGTTGATTCGTTACCTCGATCTCCTCTGTCAAGGCCATATGACTAATGGCTACGTCATTAACATTAGTACTTTCCTTGTCAATCCGCTTAGTGAGTCCTCCAATAGCATTTTCAGTTTTCTCTCTTTCACTGGCCAAGAAAGCTATATCTTTCTTGTTGTTTTCAATCTTTTTCTTATTTGTATCATTTGAGACACCCCACAACTTCCTTATCTCGCTCCAGTGCTTTTTTAATTGGTCATTATGTTTGCTAATCGTTATCTGCATTGCTGCACCAGACTGAGTAACTGATTCATCCGTGCTACTGAGGCGAGACTCTAACAAATCGAACCGACTTAATAAGTCCTCATGTTTTTCAAGCAAACCCTGATATTGAAGCCATCCTAATGTACCCATTACAATCAGACCTATGAATGAAAGTAAAATGATAGCTCGCAATAAACCAGAGATTTTATCTCCTCCTGAAGTACCTCCGCCGCCAAGGGAAGAAGTTTGATCTAAGCGATCATCAGACCTCTTGCGACCAATCATATCATCCCTATCAGCTGTAATTGGTTGTCTGGGCTTATTATCCATTTTATTTTCTAAGTCCTTAATTAGTATCAAAAATCGAGCAGGAGATCTCGAGAGCTCACCGAGCCTAAATTATACTCCGAAATTAGCTCAGATTTAAAAGTGTGAAATATAAAAAAACCGGCGCTTATTACTAACCGCCGGTTTCCGAAGAGAAAGTACCCATCAAAAAGTATTTAGAATTCCTATCAAAATAGCAGTTAAAGCAAGGCTTGAAGTTATAACTCCTCTTACCGTTGTAATAGGTCCCTGTTTACCTTTAAGGCCATTAATTTCCAACAGCAGTACAATCCCCAACGCAATCCATAATCCATTACCACCAACTGCAGTCCCATAACCGTAGCCTGGATAATGAGGTCCAGCAAACATACCAAATAGCATTGGAGCAGAGAACAGAGTATTTGTTCGCGATGCAAGTAGCGCTTTAGCTCCAGCTGCCGCTTTGTCCCCCCCTTCCTCAATGCCTAAAGCTATCTTTTGAGCAGGCCAGATGACCATCCAGACGTTTGCCGCCATCAATGTGCCCATAGCTGCACCAACAATAATGTAGTTATTTAGTTGTCCGTAGCCATGAACCATACCTAAGAGAATAACGCCTGTGATGAAGGTAAACATGGCGCCCCAACGGAACCACCAAAGTGCACTTGGCGCTAGCTTCTCTTTCGCATCGGCTAAACCCTCGGGACTTGCCTGTTTAAAGTAACCGCCTTGGACAAAATTGAAGTAGTAGAGCATGCCTATCCAAGTAATACCAAATAGCACGTGACCCCAACGAATCAGCAAATTTAAAAATTCCATCGTCATTTTAGAAACTCCTATTAATTAATACCCTCACGTAATGTAGGTGTATTATTAGTAAGATTGTTGAACAAAGGGAAGTAAATAGCAATGACTCTAGCTATGAAACTAAGATTCTATGTGATGTTGAATAATCCGCATAAAAAAAAGCCCCACATATTGTGAGGCTTTCGATAGAGTGATCTAGGATTACATCATGCCGCCCATGCCGCCCATGCCACCCATGCCACCCATGCCACCCATGTCAGGCATACCACCACCAGCGCCAGCCTCTTCAGCCACATCTGAAACCATTGCCTCGGTAGTAATCATTAAACCGGCAATTGATGCTGCCGCCTGGAGTGCCGTACGAGTCACTTTCGCTGGATCAAGGATACCCATATCAATCATGTCTCCATAATCCCCAGTTCCAGCATTGTAACCAAAGCTACCTTCGCCTTGCTTAACCTTATCTACAACTACAGAACCTTCTTCTCCAGCATTTTCCACGATTTGACGAAGAGGAGCTTCCATCGCCCTCAAGGCAATTCCTACACCCACAGTCTGGTCGCTATTATCACCTTCAAGTTCAGCAATTTTTTGAAGCACCCTGATCAGAGCAACACCGCCGCCTGCAACAACACCTTCCTCAACCGCAGCTCGAGTTGCATGCAAAGCATCTTCGACTCGTGCTTTCTTCTCTTTCATCTCTATCTCGGTAGTGGCACCAACCTTTATTACCGCAACACCACCCGCTAATTTAGCCACGCGCTCTTGAAGCTTCTCGCGATCATAATCAGAACTTGTCTCTTCAATCTGTGCTCGAATTTGTTTTACTCGGGCTTCTATTGAATCACCTTCTCCCGCCCCATCAACGATCGTAGTGTTTTCTTTAGTCATACTCACACGCTTAGCCGTACCTAGATGCTCAATTGTAGCTCCTTCAAGATCCAAGCCCACCTCTTCTGAAATCACAGTGCCACCCGTAAGGATCGCGATATCCTCAAGCATAGCTTTTCTGCGGTCACCAAAACCAGGGGCTTTACAGGCTGAAACCTTGACTATGCCTCTAAGATTGTTAACAACTAATGTAGCCAAGGCTTCGCCTTCAACATCCTCAGCGATTATAAGTAGAGGTTTTCCTGCCTTAGCAACTGCTTCAAGCAGTGGGAGTAACTCTCGAATGTTAGAAATTTTCTTATCAGCAAGAAGGATCAGAGGACTGTCTTGGTCCGTACTCATACTCTCTTGGTTATTTATGAAGTAAGGAGATAGATAACCCCTATCAAACTGCATTCCCTCAACAATATCCAATTCGTTTTCTAAACCACTGCCCTCTTCCACGGTAATGACGCCTTCCTTGCCGACTTTACCCATAGCCTCTGCAATAATGTCGCCTATGAGGGTGTCACTGTTAGCCGAGATGGTTCCCACTTGAGCAATCTCTTTGTTATCAGCACAAGGTTTTGCAATAGCCGCAATTTCAGCTGTAGCTGCTACAACAGCCTTGTCGATGCCTCTCTTTAAATCCATTGGATTCATTCCAGCGGCCACCGATTTTAAACCTTCATTGACAATCGTTTGAGCAAGAACAGTTGCAGTAGTAGTGCCATCTCCTGCATCATCAGATGCCTTTGACGCAACTTCCTTAACCATCTGCGCACCCATATTCTCGAATTTGTCTTGCAGTTCAATTTCCTTTGCAACAGAAACCCCGTCCTTCGTCACAGTAGGTGCTCCGAAAGACTTATCAAGAACCACATTCCGGCCCTTTGGACCGAGAGTTACCTTGACTGCATCAGCCAACACGTTGACGCCATTCAACATTCCCTGACGCGCATTGTTTCCAAACTTTACTTCTTTAGCTGCCATGATCTTATTCCTTCCAAATTTTTATTTACAAATTCAATTAATTTTAGCCTTCTAGAACGGCTTTAATGTCATTCTCACTAAGAATGATTAATTCTTCACCATCGACATCGATTTTGTCGTTTCCTGCGTACTGTCCAAAAACGACGGTATCTCCAACCTTGACATCCACTGGTCTCACATCACCGTTATCCAGAATTCGGCCGCTACCTACAGCGACTACCTGGCCCTGGTTTGGTTTTTCTTGAGCCGAACCAGGCAATAGAATCCCACCTGCAGTAGTTTGTTCTTCATCTTCGCGACGAACGATCACTCGATCGTGTAATGGGCGAATTTTCATAATGTTTTTCTCCAATTAATCTTTTTGCAGTTATCAAATCGTCTCGCGAGAGGATCTCTCGCAATTACCTCAGTTGATGGGGGCATCTTTGTTATTTTTCAAGGGTAACCCACTATTTTTTTATAATCTTAGCGGTTAGTCTAAATTCTTACGCTCCCAAGATTCTCCTTCGATAATATCTCCAGATTCGTTACTCCTTTTTCTGTCATAACTTCCTTGGGTGGTTGCTCGAAAATTTGATTTATGCGATCCTTTAAGGATTATGTTTTCCATCAATTTCCTTGCCAATATCACTCGGGTTGGCTTTGCTAATCCTGAAAAGCCAAGTACATCTGTTATAAATCCGGGAGTCAATAATAAAGCACCCGATACCGCTAGAATTAAACCCTCTGCTATTTCACCAGTGGGCAACTCTCCAGACTGCAATTTTTGGCGTCCACGTAACAGCGTCTCAAAACCTTGCTCACGCAATAGGCCCACACCGATTAATGCAGTTAGAAGGACTAGAGCTATGGTGGCAAGGGCACCAATCTGACTGCCTACGTTGATAAGTACCCACATCTCTAGTACCGGCATAACAATAAATAAGAGCAATAAATAACGCATCGAAGATCCTTTATTGATTTATATATCGGTTTATTGGGGTAGTTTGCCCTATTTCAACAGGCAGCTGAATAGCGTAACCTAAAGATTATGGATAACTTAACCTTGTGTCAGCGAATCTTTACTATTGTTAGAGGGATTCCAAAGGGACATATCGCAACTTATGGTCAAGTTGCAAACCTTGCTGGATTACCCGGATATGCCAGAGTCGTTGGCCAGACTCTTAGTGAGTTACCAAGGGATACTCAACTGCCATGGCATAGAGTTATTTCGGCGTCAGGAAAAATAAGCGTATCAGAAGACAGTGCATCCTTTTTAGAGCAAAGACAAAGACTTTTAAATGAAGGTATTACCTTTACTAAGACGAGAATTAATCTTAAGAAATATCAATGGCAACCATAAGACTGAAATTAATCATTTCTTTATAGTTTTACACCAATGAGATAATAAATGGGTTCTTCTAACTTGAGACAATCGATCCTTAATCGAAGAATGCTGATATGCATATTTACCGGCTTTGCGTCGGGTATGCCGCTATATGTGTTAATTTCCTTAGTGCCGGCATGGTTAAGAACTGAGGGAGTTGGCTTAAAAGAGATCGGTTTATTTTCATTAATCGGTTTACCCTATGTTTGGAAGTTTTTATGGTCACCATTACTCGATCGCTACTCACTACCTATATTGATTTACAGGCCAGGATTGCGCAGAAGCTGGATGCTCAGCACACAATTGCTGTTACTAATTACCATTGCGATGCTTGGGTTTCTCGATCCTCTAATCCATCTCTGGTATATCGCTTGGCTATGCCTTGGAATTGCATTCCTTAGTGCAACACAAGATATTGTCTTGGATGCCTACCGCAGGCAAATACTTCCTGACCAAGAATTAGGTTTAGGCAATTCAATTCATGTTAACGCATACAGAGTGGCTGGATTGGTTCCGGGGTCGCTTTCTTTTATTCTGTCAGATTTTCTTCCCTGGGATATCGTCTTCGTAGTCACATCGGTTTTCGTCTTGGTGGGAATTATACTCACTTTATCTGTAAGTGAGCCTAATTCTAATCATAATCAACCAGCCACATTAAGAGCCGCCATCATTGATCCTTTTGATGATTTCTTGTCAAGGCAGGGAGTTAAACAGGCATTTCTTATTCTGATATTTATGCTGCTCTATAAACTTGGCGATAGTATGGCTACGGCGCTTGCAACGCCGTTTTATCTTGATATGGGTTACAGCAAAACTGATATTGGGATTGTTGCTAAAAACGCAGCCTTGTGGCCAACAATAATCGGTGGAATCGCCGGCGGTATTCTAATGCTAAAAATTGGCATCAATCGCGCATTGTGGTTGTTTGGTTTTGTTCAAATAGTCTCTATCCTCGGATTTGCCCTGCTAGCTCGAGTTGGAGAAGGGCTCTGGCTTTTAGGCCTAGTTATTGGTTTTGAGTATCTTGGAGTTGGGCTAGGAACTGCTGCTTTTGTGGCCTTTATCGCTCGTACTACTAATCCTGCATTTGCGGCAACGCAATTTGCTTTGTTCACTGCGTTAACCGCCGTGCCTCGAACTATATCTAGTGCGACGACAGGTATTATTGTCGAAAGCATAGGTTGGGAAAACTTTTTTTACCTGTGCACTTTGATCGCTGTCCCGGGAATGATCCTACTGATCAAAGTAGCACCTTGGAGTGAGGAGACAAATCAGTCAACCAATAGTGATCTAAAGTAAGGCCAGTCAAAAGCCGATCCAGGATCAGTTTTTCTATCGGGCGCTATGTCGCTATGGCCCACAACTCGCCGCTCTATGATTTCTGGGTAAATAGACATCAGAAATCGGGATATTTCTCCTAAACGAGCATACTGTATATCTGTGTATGGATCAGTGTCAGTCCCCTCTAACTCAATACCAATACTGTACTCATTACAATTAGAACGACCCTCAAAATTTGACACTCCTGCATGCCAAGCTTTTTTGTTAAAAGGAACGAACTGAGTTACGTATCCAAATCGATCAATTAACAAATGGGCAGATACCTTGAGATTAGAAATCTTTGCAAAATATGGATGTTCCTCAGTATTTAGCTTGTTCCTAAATAGCTCACTGATATGACCACTTCCAAATTGACCTGGAGGTAAACTAATATTGTGTATGACTAAAAGACTTACATCAGATTCATCTGATCTTAGATCTGAATTTGGTGAATTCACGGCCTTAGCTGTCGACAACCAGCCCTGATCAACATACATATGCGTTTTATTCCTCTATTTCTGACTTAGACCAAATATTGAAACAGATCATGAGATTAAAGCCAAACATCCAATAAGTGCTATCATCTCGACTATTAAATTAACGGATATCATAAACTTGAATAAACTTTTAACAACTACTTTGGCAGACATACCAGCATGTGTTGCACGTGCACTTGAGGAAGATATTGGCAGTGGAGACGTTACCGCTATGTTAATTCCTAAACAGCAAAAGTCGAAAGCAGAAGTGCTTTGCCGAGAAAATGCGGTGATCTGCGGCTGCGCTTGGGTCGAAGAGGTATTTAAGCAACTCGATCCTGATATCAAAATCCATTGGTTTGTTAAGGATGGGGACAAGGTAGGGCCAAATCAGCCTCTATTTATAGTGACAGGCAATACACGCTCCTTACTTTCTGGAGAGCGTACAGCATTAAATTTTCTTCAGCTCCTCTCAGGCACCGCTACAATGGCTAATCGCTTTGCTAACTTCACTAAAAATACCGATATAAAAATATTGGATACTCGAAAAACCGTTCCTGGCCTTCGCCTAGCGCAGAAGTATGCTGTAGCAGTTGGTGGATGTGACAATCATAGAATCGGGTTATATGATGCTTTTCTTATCAAGGAAAATCATATCGCTGCATGTGGAGGTATTACTTTGGCAGTTTCAAAGGCCCGAGAAATTTCTCCTGATAAGATAATCGAAGTTGAAGTTGAAAATCTAACTGAATTAAATGAGGCTCTTGATGCTCATGCAGACGTAGTTATGGTGGACAATTTTGCCAAAGAGGAACTTGAAGCCCTCAGAAATATTAACTTTGGTAATACAAAAATCGAAGTTTCTGGAAACATCACTGAAGAATCAATAAAAGCCTATACTAAGTATGTAGTGAACTATATTTCCTCTGGGAGTCTTACAAAACATGTAAACGCCGTTGATTTATCGATGCGTTTAATGAATTAATATTAGAGCAAACCAATGTTATCCTCTTTAAACATCGAAAACTCTAATTATACTCTCCAAAGATATCACAAACATGAATGAATTATTATTTGGTTATTCAACTGTGCCTATTATCTTTGTAACGCTTTTTTGCATCGGATTAATCGTTGGTAGCTTTTTAAATGTTGTGATCTTTCGTCTACCCAATCAACTTTATACTCGCTGGAGGACTGAGGCCAAAAGTCTCCTAAGTATTAAATCCTCAAAAGAATCAAACCAAACTGATACTTTGATATGGCCAAATTCAAGGTGCAGAGATTGCGGCCATCCAATTAAGCTAAAGCATAATATTCCGGTGATAAGCTATTTAATACTGAGAGGCAACTGCCGTTATTGCTCCTCCAAAATCTCTCCTCAGTATCCGATTATTGAACTCCTCACTGGCATCATAATAACGCTTACCATTGTTCAATTTGGATTAAGTATCAATGGATTATTAGCTATTATTTTTTCAACTAGTTTAATAGCGCTTGCTGGCATTGACTTCAGAGAAAAGCTACTCCCGGATCAAATAACATTGCCTTTAATGTGGGTAGGTATGCTAGCTAATACGCAAGGCATATTTGTACCACTAATAGAGTCTATTATAGGGGCCTCTGCCGGATACCTGAGCCTTTGGTCTATTTACTGGATATTTAAGTTGATCACTGGTAAGGACGGAATGGGATATGGGGATTTTAAATTAACAGCTGCTCTGGGGGCTTGGCTTGGCTGGAAAATGTTACCTTTAATAGTACTTATATCCAGTGGTCTAGGCGCATTAGTCGGAATTTCAGCTATTATTTTGGGACTTAAAAGTCAAAATTCACAACTACCTTTTGGGCCATTTCTCGCGATCTCTGGATGGCTCGCTATGATTTGGGGTGATTCTATTTTGTTATGGTACACCTCACTGTTCAATGACTTTTAGATAAAAAACAAACAGGAACTCGATTTTTGGAAAATAGACGTTTAATTTTAGGACTTACCGGCGGAATTGGGACAGGAAAAAGCTCTGTTGCTGCTGAATTCAAAAATCTTGGTATTTGCATAGTAAATGCAGATGAAGGCTCTCGAGCAGTTGTTGAACCTGGTAAACCAGCCCTATCAAAAATTGCCAGCCAATTCGGAGACCAGATTATACTATCTGATGGTTCGTTAGATCGTGCCGCTTTAAGAGAGATCATTTTCAACAATGCTAGTAAAAAGCAATGGCTTGAAGAATTACTACATCCAATAATTCGCGATTGGATAGTGGAGCATCTGAACGATTCAGATAGCCCCTATGTGATACTAGAATCCCCACTACTCTTAGAAACGGATCAGCATGAACTTGTTGATATTACTCTATTGATAGACCTTCCTATGGAATTACAATTGGAGAGAGCAGGGGCAAGAGACGCCAATAATTCTAAGCAAATCCAACGAATTATTGATAGCCAAATGTCTCGGGAGCAGAAGATAAGTAAGGCTGATTGGATTTTTGATAATTCAGGTGAAAAAGCCATGATTTCCCTTAGAGTCAATCAGCTGCATGAAAAATTCCTAGTATTAGCTCAATCTTTCCAGACTCAGAATTTGCTATGAAAGTAAAGTGTCCAACATGTAATACCGATGTGAGTTGGACCTCCGATCAACAGTTCCGCCCTTTTTGCTCTGATAGATGTCAAAAGATTGATTTTGGGGACTGGGCAACCGAGAGTTTTAAAATCGCAGGTGAGACTGCCTTGGATGAATTCGAATTTGATGACGAAGATAAGTGCTCATAATCATCTGAGTTAGTTCAATAGCTTGTCTAAGATAGATTGATTAGCTTCAGGGAAAGTGTAATTACTAATCTCATTCAAAGCCACCCAACTAATTCTTTGCCCTTCAACACCCCTCTCTTGACCTGTGAAAGAACTCACAATCCATACATCTAGAAATACTTTTTTATCTGGATAGTCATGACTAATTTGCATAAATGGAGTGGCCTCTGTCACCTCAATATCTAACTCCTCATATAGTTCGCGAACCAATCCAGCTCTAGCATCCTCGCCAATCTCGAGCTTACCTCCTGGAAACTCCCAAAAGCCACCTTTATGAACATGAGTAGGACGACAAGAAATTAGAATCCTTCCAACGACGCCCGCTTCAGCATTGTTAATGACTCTATTTTGAGGCTCATAAATTACCGCTGCGACAACGTGAACTCTTTTCATACAATCAGTAAAACCTTAGGTGCGATACTCTGCATTGATCCGGACATATTCATAAGTTAAATCACTAGTCCACACAGTTTCACTAATATTTCCCCGATTAAGGCAAATGCGTATCTCAATATCCTCCGGTTGCATCGCCATTTGACCAGATTCCTCGCTATAACTATTTGCTCTAGCGCCGTGATCGGCAATAAGCACGGAATTCAGGAGAATTTGCACATTATTCACATCTAAATCCTCGACAGCAGATCGACCAATCGCCGCTAAAATTCGACCCCAATTTGGATCAGATGCAGATAGCGCTGTTTTGACCAAAGGCGACTCCGCTACTGAATAAGCAATAGCCAATGCCTCAGCTCGACTTCGGGCGGTATCTACAACTACCGCCACAAACTTCGTCGCGCCCTCAGCATCTCGGATAATAGATTGCGCTAAATTGATAAAAGTATTAGTCAAATGCTCAACAAACTCATCGAATGAGTTTTCATCAATAGTAATTCCACTTGTTCCAGTAGCAACTAGAACTACTGAGTCATTAGTGGATGTATCACTATCGACTGTAATCCGATTGAAAGATCGCTCATTTGCTCTCACTAAAGCACTATGAAGTAATTCTTGATCAACTGATGCATCTGTCGCGATATAGGCTAACATAGTTGCCATATTCGGCTTGATCATTCCCGATCCCTTTGCAATCCCGGTGATAGTAATCGGATTATCATCTCCAAACCTCACGCTACTTCCTTTTGGGCGGGTGTCAGTCGTAAGTATCCCTGTGGCCGCTTCCTCCCAACCAGACTCATTCAAATTATTAAAAGCGCCAGGTAACGCTGCACGGATCTTTTCCATTGGCATTAATTCACCAATCACGCCCGTAGAAAATGGAAGCACTGAATCTATATCAACTCCTGCCAGTGACGCCAAGCTACTACAAGTAGAGGTAGCATCAAGCAATCCTTGCTCTCCAGTGCCGGCATTGGCGTTCCCTGTATTTGTCACAAAGTATCTGGGTTGACTTCGGGATAACCTTTCCTTACAAACGATCACCGGAGCTGCACAAAAAGAATTTTTGGTGAAGATGGCCGCAACAGAAGACCCTTGAATAGCCTCCATAATAACTAAATCAGGACGACCGAGGGTCTTAATACCTGCGCTAGTTGTACCAAGTTTAAATCCGCCTACTGGGTATAATTTGGGTAAATCTGGCTTACCAGTAGCCATTCAAAACTCCTTCCTTAATAGCTCTAAATCTTACCACAACACTGCTTAAATTTTTTTCCAGACCCACATGGGCAGGGATCATTTCGACCTACCTTGGGTCCCTGCCTGAGCAATGGCTGTCTCACTGCATCTCCCTCTGGTTCAGCCGCCCCCTCGTCAAGGCTGGATGCTTGCGCATGTTTATACTGTCGATGTTTTTGCTCATCTCGCCTCTGCTGTTCCATCCTTTGCATATCATGCTGACTTGCCAACTCGATGTGACTCAAATACCGAATGGTATCCGTTTTGATATTATCAAGGAGCGCTTTAAACATACGAAAGGACTCATGCTTATATTCTTGTTTAGGATTTTTTTGAGCATATGCTCGTAGTCCTATACCTTGACGCAACTGATCCATATTCTGGAGGTGCTCTTTCCAGAGATTGTCTAGGACTTGCAACATTACTTGACGCTCAACCTCACGCATTTGATCGCCAACTTTGGCATATCGAGCCTCATAGTTGCCTTGTAGTTCCGTTACGATTTTTTCTCTTAATTGCTCTTCTTCTAATCGATCATCCTTATCAAGCCACTTTTGAATAGGGAGTTTTAAGGAGAATTCAGTCTCTAATGCCGTCTCAAGACCGGAAATATCCCACTGCTCTTCCACGCTCATAGGTGGTATGAAAGAACTGATGCACTGCTCTGCGACATCCTCCCGAATATTTGTGATTACATCAGAGATATCATCATCCTCAAGTAACTCATTTCTCTGCTGATATATCACTTGACGTTGATCGTTCGCTACATCGTCATATTCCAGCAAGTGCTTACGAATATCAAAATTACGACCCTCGACCTTGCGCTGGGCCTTAACAATAGTCCTGTTAAGAATTCTAGCTTCAAGTGGTTTTCCATCTTCACTCATGCCTTGCATCATTCCTCTGATGCGGTCGCCAGCAAAGAGCCTCATTAAGGAATCTTCCAGAGACAAGTAAAAACGAGATACGCCAGGATCACCCTGCCTTCCAGCACGACCTCTCAACTGATTATCTATTCTTCGAGATTCATGCCGCTCCGTGGCTACTATGTGTAATCCCCCAGCTTCAATAACCTTAGCATGGCGTTCTGACCAATCCTTCTTCAAGGAATCGATTTTTTCATCTGTACAATCCTTCTTATCCTTGAGTAGCTTTAGCTCAGCTTCTAAATTACCTCCAAGTACAATATCTGTCCCTCGGCCCGCCATGTTTGTTGCGATCGTCACTGCTCCCGGGCGACCAGCATTAATAATAATATTTGCTTCGAGTTCATGCTGCTTTGCATTGAGAACGCTGTGTTTTATCTTTGCTTTTTTTAAAATGCCTGACAGAAACTCTGAGGTTTCAACGGAAGCAGTGCCCACCAAAACTGGTGCGCCGGCGGCAACTATTAATTTAATATCCTCAACCACTGCATCAAACTTTTCTTTCTGATTCATATAGATGAGGTCATTCAAATCTGCACGAACCACATCCACATTAGTCGGAATCACCATTACCTTGAGCCCATAGATTTGATCAAACTCATAGGCCTCAGTATCTGCTGTGCCAGTCATCCCAGAAAGTTTGTCATAAATACGGAAGTAATTTTGAAATGTAGTTGAGGCAAGTGTCTGGCTCTCTTGTTGAATATTTAGATTTTCTTTAGCCTCTATAGACTGATGAAGCCCCTCAGAGAGACGTCTCCCAGGCATAGTTCGTCCAGTATGTTCATCGATTAGAACGGCTTGTCCTTCCTGAATAATATATTCTACATCTTTGTGAAAAAGGTGTTTTGCACGCAACGCAGAGTTAACGTGATGCAGTAAATTAAGATTACTTGCCTGATATAAACTCTGTTCAGGCATAAGAAGATCTTCTTTTATTAAAATCTCTTCAATTTTTTGATGCCCATCCTCAGTCAAGTCTACACTTCGAGACTTCTCATCAACTATAAAATCACCAATAATGGGGTCGGTCTCTCCCTTACCTAACTCTTGATTATCGGTATTATCAACCGCTTCTAAATTTAAAATTAACCTTGCCATTTTTTTATAAAGTGCGGAACTATCTTGTGCTGCACCAGAGATTATTAGAGGAGTTCTCGCCTCATCGATGAGAATAGAGTCCACCTCGTCCACAATCGCAAAAGCTAAACCGCGTTGAGACTTATCCTCTAACCTCAAGGCCATATTATCTCTGAGATAATCAAATCCAAATTCATTGTTAGTGCCATATGTAATATCCGCCGCATATGACTGCTTTCTCTCAGAGGGAACTAACTTGCCTTGTTGTTTAGCATCAATATAAAAAGAATTAGAAGTATTAGGTCCTTGATAAGATTGGATAACTCCAACAGACATTCCCAATGCCTGATACAAAGGCGCCATCCACTGCGCATCTCGATGTGCCAAATAGTCATTTACAGTGATCACGTGCACACCCTCCCCAGAGAGTGCATTTAGATATGCCGCCAAGGTAGCTACAAGAGTTTTGCCCTCACCGGTCTTCATTTCAGCAATCATACATCTATGCAATGCAATACCACCAATCATCTGAACATCGAAATGACGCAGCCCGAGAACCCTGGATGATGTTTCTCGAACCACAGCAAAAGCCTCAGGTAACAATTGATCTATAGTCTCACCCTTGACAAGCCTATCGCGGAATCGATCTGTCTGATTGTATAGATCGCCGTCACTCAGAGATTTGAAATTATCTTCCAAAGCATTGATCTCATTGACGAGCTTTCTGATGGGACGAAGTTGCCTATCATTGCTGCTTCCCAAGACATTTTTTAGCAATTTTGCCAGCATAATTTTAATTCCATGTCGTAATAAAGTTGGATGAAGATTTCTCACCTATCCTGAAGATACTATAAAGGGGGGAAGGCTAGCGAATGTTGCGATGAATATATGATGCTGGATCTACGGTGCGGCCATTTCTGAAGACTTCAAAGTGAACGTGTGGGCCAGTTGACCGACCTGAGCTGCCCATTCGAGCGATAACATCGCCTTTTTTGACAACAGAACCAACTTCAGCGATGTTTTCACTATTGTGCCCATACCTAGTGACAAAATCATCGCTATGATTCACCTCAACCATTAACCCATAGCCACTTCGCTCTCCAGACCAAGTTACAACACCAGAAGCGACTGCAACAATATCGTCACCCTCTCTTCCCGCGAAATCTACTCCAGCGTGCCACTGCTTTTGACCGTGGAAGGGGTCAATTCGCATGCCATATTCTGAAGACATCCAACCCTTTTTTATGGGCCGACCAGAAACTAATTGTTCTTTTTTTGATCTATCATCAGACAACATCTCTTTTAAAATTTGGAGTTGCGACTCCCTAAGAGTTATGGAGTTATCAAGTTTTGCAAACATAACTGATACTTTGTCCTGAACTTCAACTTGCTCAGCTATCCTCGCAAGCGGACTGGATATAGGTCCACCCAAGCCTGGAGTAGAGGAAAAATCAAACTCTCCATCATTCAAGTCAGCTATTTCAGTGAGCTGTTCACCAAGGGCATCCAGTCGAACCAGTCTAGAGCGAAGCTTTGCTAACTTTACGGTCATAGCAGCAAGGGAGTTTTGCGCTTGATCTCGTCCCGCACTGATCTCTTCTTTCTGCACCACAATTTGATACTGCATTTCAGCAATACTGTTATCAAACAGCAGCTGCCAACGACCATCAGCAACTTTAATACCTAGCATGGTGCCTGCGGCAAGAGGCGCACCCAAAAGTAGGATCGAGAGAATATACTTCGCCCAACTATTAAGTCGTATCGTTCTGACCTTTTCGGCGTTATTGCTAATAAATATTATCTTCACAAGGAAAAGAAGCCTGCTCGTTAACTCGGATTCATGTAGGAAATGGGTAAATCTTCTGGATTATTTTCATACGTTACAAACTCCCATGCGTCTTTATCCGCCATAAGTGCTTTAAGCGAACCATTATTAAGTTCATGGCCAGATTTATATGCATCATACTCTCCAATTAGACAACTGCCTACAACATACAGATCACCAATGGCATCAAGAATTTTGTGCTTTACGAATTCATCGCTATAGCGGAGTCCGTTTTCATTGATAATTTCATCATCACCAATACCAACTGCATTTTTTAAACTAGCTCCACGCGCTAAACCAATAGATTTCAAATACTCCATATCACGCATAAAACCGAAAGTTCTAGCTCGACTGACTTCATTTACAAAACTAGAGCTTGAAAAATTCACACTCGCATTTAATGTTTGTTTCTTAAAGACAGGATGATCGAAATCTATGGAGAATTTTATCTTAAAACCATTATATGGCCTAAAAGTCACAGTCTTGTCATCTCGCTGAACAGTTACTGACTTTTTAATACGGATAAACCTTTTGGCAGCCTCTTGTTCGACAATTCCAGCTGATTGCAGCAAAAATACAAATGGGCTAGCACTCCCATCCATGATGGGAATTTCCTGAGCAGATACGTCGACCAACAAGTTATCAATACCAAGACCCGCTAGCGCAGACATAAGATGCTCAATGGTAGAAACTCTTGTGTTTCCGCTTACAAGAGTGGTGTGAAGATTGGTATCACCCACATTATCTGGAGTTGCTTCTATCGATACAGTTGGCTCGATGTCTGATCGGCGGAATACAATTCCAGTATTTGGATCTGCCGGATATAAAGCAAGATAGACTTTCTCTCCAGTGTGGAGACCCACACCGGTGGCGCGAATGGTATTCTTGATAGTGCGCTGCCTGATCATGTCTATTCCTAAAAACGGCAGTAGATGGTAACAGACGAGCCCCTTATCACCAAGATTTTTGAAATCTGAGGCGTGGTGATAAAGGGTCACATATCTCTACACCTCTAGTCCGCTTGTTTCCTCAGAAAAGCTGGTACATCAAGGTAATCTAACTCTGGATCATCTTGGAGCTCTTCCTTTACAGCTGCGGAACCATCACCTACTGACGGTGTTCTTCTAAAGCTTGTTGGTTGCTCTAGTCTCCCCCAATCAATATCACCTCCTGTCTTTCTAGGTGGTTGATTATCAATAATGACTCCTCGAGGACCAGTCTTGGAGCTAGGAGTGCGCAGTCCAGTAGCTACGACAGTCACGCGCAACTGATCATTCATATCTGGATCGAACACACTACCCACGATAATCGTCGCATCCTCATCAGCAAACTCTCTTATTGTGTTACCAACATCTTCAAATTCCCCGAGAGTCAGATCATAACCACTAGTAATATTGACTAGTATCCCCTTAGCACCTTGGAGATTGACATCTTCTAATAGAGGACATCGAATAGCTCCTTCGGCAGCTATGGCAGCTCTGTCAGCTCCACTAGCATCACCAGTGCCCATCATCGCCATACCCATTTCTGACATAACAGTTCGTACATCAGCAAAATCAACATTTATGAGGCCGTCCAGCAAGATCAAATCCGTTATTCCTTGAACCGCTCCAAATAAAACATCATTTGCTTGTTTGAAAGCATTTAGAACAGTCATATCCTTTCCGAGTACTTGAAGTAACTTCTCGTTTGGAACGATAATTAATGAGTCCACTCGCTCTTTTAATTGAGCGATTCCCTCATCAGCTACAGCCATTCGTTTTCTGCCTTCAAAGGAAAACGGTCGAGTAACAACCCCGACTGTCAGAATTCCCATCTGCTTTGCAATTTCCGCGATGACAGGAGCTCCTCCAGTGCCCGTGCCACCTCCCATGCCTGCTGTAATGAAAACCATATCTGCTCCTTCAAGAACCTGACCAATCCGCTCTTTGTCTTCCAGAGCTGCCTGACGACCCACCTCAGGATTAGCGCCAGCACCAAGTCCCTTGGTAAGTGCACCACCCAACTGTAAAACGGTGGCACTGTCCATGTTATACATGGATTGAGCGTCGGTATTGGCGCATATAAAATGAACGCCATCTATATTGCTATCGATCATATGGCGAACTGCATTACAGCCGCCTCCACCAACTCCAACCACCTTAATTTCGGCATTCTTTGGAATACTATCTACTAACTCGAACATATTGTTCTCCTTATTTGCGCCTCACAATTTAAATTAAACTACTTTTTAAAATGACAATTACACGCCACCCTGAAACCAACCTTTTAGCCTCTCAAACACTCCGCCTTCTTGAACTTTTTTACTATCTCTACTCTGATTTCTGCGTTGCTGTGAAATTCCAAAATCGAGCAATCCAACACCTGTAGAGTAAATAGGATTATTTACGATGTCTGAGAGTCCCCCCACGTTAGTAGGGGCACCAATGCGAACGGGCATATGGAAAATCTCCTCAGCTAACTCAGTAACACCCTCCATTTTTGATGTGCCGCCAGTCAGCACAATTCCAGCTGCTATTAACTCTTCAAATCCACTTCGACGGAGTTCTGCCTGCACGAGAGTGAATAACTCGTCATATCTTGGCTCAACGACCTCTGCAAGTAATTGACGAGACATATCTCGCGGCTCGCGATCACCAACGCTAGGCACTTTAACGGTCTCCTCAGGACGCGCTAACTTTGCCAGCGCACATGCATATTTAATTTTTAAATCCTCGGCATGAGGTGTTGGAGTTCTGAGAGCCATAGCAATATCATTTGTAACCTGGTCACCAGCAATAGGGATAACACCAGTATGTCTTATAGCTCCCTCAGTAAAGATGGCTATATCGGAGGTGCCTCCTCCAATATCAATTAAGGCAACACCTAGCTGTTTCTCATCTTCTGTTAAAATAGAGTGGCTAGATGCCAACTGCTCAAGTGCGAGATCATCAACTTCAAGGCCACAACGCCGAATACACTTCTTAATGTTTTGGGCCGCATTTGCAGCACATGTAACCAAATGCACCCTAGCTTCAAGCCGAACGCCAGACATGCCAATCGGTTCTCGCACTCCCTCTTGGTCATCAATAATAAATTCCTGGGGAAGCACATGGAGAATTTCTTGATCAGCAGGTATCGCAACTGCTCTCGCCGCATCTATCACCCTTTCAACATCTGCCGTCTGGACCTCACCATCATGGATTTTTACAATCCCATGAGAATTGAGGCTTCTAATATGACTGCCAGCTATACCCGCATATACTGAATGTATTGAACAACCAGCCATCAACTCAGCTTCCTCTATAGCTCTTTGGATTGAGTTGACAGTAGCTTCAATATTAACGACTACTCCCTTTTTAAGCCCAGATGATTCATGCATTCCCGTGCCAATTATCTCTAAATCACCGTGAGGTCCCCTAGCACCAACAATCGCAACAATTTTAGATGTTCCAATATCCAGAGCGACTACCATGCTTTCTTCATTTGAATTACTCATAATCTACCCTTTAAATGCCGGCATCTAAGCCGCACTATAATTTGATTCTATAACCTCAGAAGATTGAATTTTTGCCAAACCATCATCCTTCCAAGCAACTGCTATTCCATTGGGATAACGTAAATCGATCAGTGAGATATTGTCCATTTTTAGCTCTAAACCAGATCGCCAGACAATAACAAAACGGCGAATTTTCTCGACTATCTGCTCTCTGCCAAGAACTAACTTAATCCCATGCACGGTATTAACTTGCCAAGCTCCAACTGAGTCTCTTTGTAACTCAGCTAACTTCAATCGAGTTGGCACTAATAACTCAGATACGATCTGATACTGCTTGATCATGTCTTGAGATGTCCCAAATTCAGACTCAATGACTGGTAGTGATTTGAGAGTACTGTTTTCAGGGAGCTCTAAACGCTCTCCTAAACGATTTAAAAAGCCTTTATGCCCCCATCTAGCAATAGGTACCTCCTCTACCACCTCAACCTTCAGTGTCGATGGCCATTCTTTCCTAACACTGACTTCATGGATCCAAGGATGTCGCTGAAGTTGTTCACGCAAATGATTAAGATTCATACTCAAAAAACCCCCGTCTATTTCTTTTTCCACTAAGCTAGCTAAATCTTGCTCTTTTAGATTTATAAAATCGCCACCTACAAATACTTTTGTCAATGGCGCATCAATCTGTTTATAAATAAAATCTATTCCATAAAGTGATGCAGCAAAAACCGTCACTATTAGAATGCGTAAAAATTTCTCGCCTACTTCTTCTAAAAATTTATTCTTTTTCTGGCTTTTCACTTCAGCACCTTTTTTATTGGCGACCATTACAGAGAATTCCGAAGAATCTCTAACACCAAATGCTCAAAATCTATACCAGCTGCTTTCGCAGCCATTGGAACCAAACTATGACTCGTCAAACCCGGTACGGTATTGACCTCTAATAATTGAAACCTACCTTTATCATCGGTCATAACATCAACTCGCCCCCACCCACTGCAGCCTAAACTTTTGAATGCCTTCATCGCCAAATCACTCAGTTCACCTTCTCTTGTTTCAGATAAGCCACTTGGGCAAAAATATTGAGTTTCATCTGAGAAATATTTAGCTTGGTAATCATAGAAAATTTCTGAGGTCTCAATTCGAATGGATGGAAGAACCTCGTCACCCAAAATTGCAACGGTATATTCATCGCCGCTAAGAAGAGGCTCAGCAATAACCACCGCATCAAAGTCATTAGCAAATTTCCAAGCCGTCTCTAGCTCAGAAGCGGTTTCAACTCGGCTCATACCGATACTTGAACCCTCATTTGCAGGCTTGACCATTGCCTTATTTCCAAGACAGTGGAGAACAGATGCCCAATCGGTATTCTTTTCAAGTAAACAGAAATCTGCTGTGGGTAACTGAATGCCCTGCCAAAGCTGTTTACAACGCCTTTTATCCATAGCTAATGAGGAGGCTAAAACACCACTACCGGTATAAGGAAGTTGGAGATACTCCAAGGCACCTTGAAGAGTTCCGTCCTCACCACCTGGACCATGCAAAGCAATGAATATTTGATCCAGTTCGAGTGTTGGTAGGAGCTTGAGTAAATCATCTTCAACATCGATAAGAATCGCTTCCAGATCGACATTTTTTAACGCCTTGTAGACCGCTTCGCCACTCATCAATGAAATTTCTCTCTCTGACGAATTACCACCATAGAGAATCCCGACTCGTCCGAGAGCGGGTAACTGATTATTGATAATTAACGAAGCTACCATTAATTCACCCTCCTCAACTGACTATTAACAAGCATCGCTACAAGTTTTGAGATGCTACCTGCACCCTGTGTAAGAACAAGGTCATTGCCCTTAACCAAATCAGCGATAATAAAAGGAATTTCTTGAATAGTTTTTACATGAATCGGATCGATCTTGCTTTTTTGACGAATACTATCAGATAGATTTTCACTACTTGCTCCAGCCACTGGGTCTTCGCCAGCAGAGTAAACATCCAGCAAGATAAGGACATCAACCTGCGACAAGACATGAACAAAATCCTCATAAAGATCCCGAGTTCTAGAGTAACGATGAGGTTGAAAAATCATGACTAATCGCCTCGTAGGCCAACTAATCCGGACTGCATCAATAGTAGCTTTTACTTCTGTCGGATGATGACCATAATCATCCACCAAAAGAGCGCTACCATCATCGATCGGGAAATGACCAATAATTTCAAAACGCCGCTCGACTCCCTCAAAATTTCTTAGCCCTTTTTCAATTGCTTCATCTGAAATCCCTTCATCTGAAGCAACAGCTATTGCCGCGGCAGCATTTAAAGCATTATGTCGACCAGGAATATTAAGAGTTATAGACAGACTAGCTTTACCGTCGGGACGATGAACCTGAAATGTACTCTGGTTTTCATGCGTCTTAAAATTATCAATTTTGTACCCTGCATTCTTGCTAAAACCGTAAGTAAGCGTTTGTCTGGCCACTCTCGTTAGCAGACCTGTGATCACATCATCATCAACACACAAAACAGCTAACCCATAAAAAGGAAGGTTATGCAAAAACTGTATATAAGTGTCTTTTAGACGATCGAAATTAAATCCATACGCTTCCATATGGTCTGCTTCAATATTGGTAACTACTGCAACCATAGGTTGCAAATGTAAAAACGATGCATCACTCTCATCAGCCTCAGCAATAAGATATCTGCTCTCACCAAGTTGAGCATTAGTTCCAACGTTGTTAACTCTCCCCCCAATGATAAAGGTAGGATCACAATCAGCAGCTGCAAATATCGCGGCAATGAGGCTGGTTGTTGTCGTTTTTCCATGCGTACCGGCGACCGCGATTCCATGCCGATAGCGCATTAGCTCAGATAACATCTCCGCGCGTCGTACCACAGGTATTGTCTGCTCTAAAGCAGTCGCGATCTCTATATTTTCGTAGTCAACAGCTGAAGATTTGACGACAACATCTGCATCTTTAATATTTGTCGCAGCATGCCCTATAAAAACAGTTGCACCAGATTTCTCTAAGCGCTCAATACTATTGTTGGACATTAAGTCAGATCCGGAGATCTCATAACCCAGATTAATAAGTACTTGAGCAATACCGGACATACCGCTTCCACCAATCCCCACAAAGTGAATGTGTCGGATACGGCGCATTTCAGGTAGCTCGAAATTCAGCGCTTTAACCATACACCACCTCCCAACATGCCTGAGCAACATGCTTAGTAGCGCCAAATTTAGCCAAAGAACGTGCATTCTTTGCCATCTCTAGCCGCCGTTTATTATTAGTAGATAGCTCAGCAAGGCTTCTCGTCAGTGTCTCAAAGGTAAGTTCTGATTGTTGAATCAGCTCAGCGGCATCTTCATCGACCAATACTTGAGCATTTGAAGTTTGGTGATCATCAATAGCAAAAGGAAATGGAATAAGCAGAGCACCTATCCCTACGGCCGTAATTTCAGATATAGTTAAGGCGCCTGCTCTGCAAACAACGAGGTCAGCCCAACCATACGCCTCCTCCATCTTGTCAATAAAAGGTACTAATGTTATTGAGGAATCACAAAGATCAAGACCCTCACTAGCATATAGTTCTTTAGTAAGATCCAAGTGATTCCTCCCAGTTTGATGTAAAACCTCTGGGCGTATTTTTGGATCTAACACTCTCAATGACTTTGGTAAAACCGTATTTAATGCGAGTGCTCCAAGGCTTCCACCAAGCACTAAAAGTTTTAATTTACCACTTCGTTTTTCAAACCTTTGCTCTGGTAGCGCAAGCTGACTAATTTCATGACGGACTGGATTACCACACCACTCTCCCCCTGGAAGGGTATTTGGAAAACCCTGTAAAATGCGTTTTGCAAATAGCGAACAGATTTTGTTAGTTGTTCCTGCAATTGAGTTTTGCTCGTGAATAATCACCGGAATGCGTCTCAGCCAAGCCGCCAAAGCACCGGGGGCTGAAGCAAATCCACCCATACCAACTACGACTTGCGGCTGAGTTTTTCCTAAAATTGATAAGGCTTGAAGTATTGATCTCAATAATAAAATTGGCGCCTTTAGAAGGGCCATTAGGCCTCTGCCTCGAACGCCCTCAATAGTAATAAAATGTAAGGGAATATCGTGTTTAGGCACGACATCCGCCTCTATTCCTGACCTTGTTCCTAACCACGAAATCAAAGCATTATCTTTACGTAATTCTCTAACTACAGCAAGAGCTGGAAACACGTGGCCTCCAGTTCCACCTGCCATAATCATCACTCGAAGCTGCCCATCATGATTCATAAATAGGCCTCCGATTCGTTAATTCAAATTGATTTAATTCATGGCCAAATCGAAGCATCATGCCAATCATGGCGCAACAAACAAGCAGACTGCTACCGCCGTAACTCACAAATGGTAGAGTCAAACCTTTAGTGGGTAATAACCCAGCATTAACTCCAAGATTGATAAAGGTTTGACCACTAATAAGCAATCCGAATCCAATCAATACGAAGGCTGCATACCAACTATGCTGAGCAATAGCGACTCTACTTAATCCAAAGATACGGATAACGATTAAACAATATAGGCCAATCAAAAATATGACCCCAATAAAACCAAATTCTTCTGCAAAGATAGCGAAAACAAAATCTGTATGTGCTTCGGGAAGATAAAGCATCTTTTGCACTGACTGGCCCAATCCAACACCGAACCATTCACCTCTGCCAAAGGCAATCAAGGACTGCGTTAATTGGTATCCGCTATTAAACTGATCTGACCATGGATCTAGAAATGTAGTTAGTCTAGCTACACGGTAGGGAGCCGCATCTTTCAGCCACCAAAGAGTCATCCCAGCGATTGCAATCACAAGACCATATTCTCTTAGCCTTGCGCCGCCCAGGAAGAGCATCGCCATAAACGTACCAACTAAAACAACGACTGACCCAAAATCAGGCTCCGAAATCAAAAGAATCGTAAGCAATCCAATTACTGCCATGAGTTTGAAGAAATGCTGCCATCCCACTACTAGGGTCGAGCGATACTGCTTAAGGTAAGCTGCTAAAAATACTACTGTCGCAACTTTTGCTAGCTCGGAAACCTGTAGCGTGAGACCCGCGAAGGACAACCAGCGTCTGCTTCCATTAACCTCACGGCCAATACCAGGCACCAGCACAAGAATTAGTAAAACAATAGCAATGAGCATCCAAAATCGAGCATATTTAAACCAAAATTCTGATGGTATAAAGAAACAAATCATCAGAGTAACTAGACCCATTGCCAAGTAAGCTAAATGCCTTTTAAAGAAAAATAACTCATCGCCCAAACGATGATCTCCAAAGCTGAAGGAAGCAGAGCTGACCATAATGAAGCCAATAGACATTAAGGCGATCACAGGTAATAACAGAGGTAGGTCGACGTACCACTGCTGGTTCTTTTGCTTTGAGATAAATAGCGGCATATTAAGAAGCACAATATGCTCCCAAAGATCCATCAGAAAATACCGCTTTCTGGTAGCTCCGACCGCGTTCCTCAAAACCAGAAAAAGAATCAAAACTCGCGCATGCGGGACTGAAGAGTACAATATCTCCCGCAGTAGCCTCTCTCTTCGCGATACTAACTGCAGAAGCAACAGAATCTGCTCGATAAACTTTTGTTTTTGATCCAAGAACATTTTCTATTTGATCGGCATCCTGGCCAAAAAATACTCCACACTTTACAAATTTTTCAACCGCCTGTTTTAGTTGATCGAAGTTTTGACCTTTTGCTTGCCCACCTGCCAACAAAAGTAAATTTTTTCTGCCTAGCGTCCCAAACCCCTCTATTGCAGCCAATGTCGCTCCAACATTAGTCCCCTTGGAATCATTAATGAACAAAACATCATTGAGTGTTGTAACGGCCTCACAGCGATGAGGTAACCCTTTAAAACTTTTGAGGGTAGAAATAATAAATTCTGGTTTTATTCCAATAACTGAGCCAATCGCCAACGCAGCGAGTGCATTCATATGGTTGTGCTTACCTTGAGTAGCTATGCTAGATATCTCAACGAGGGGATTTGCATCAAAGCTGAGGAATTTTCCTTGATCCGAAAAATTTATACCAAATTGATCTTTATCAGAAGTATCCAGAGCAAAGTTAAAAGATTTGACTCCTACTGCAGCAGATGGAGTGGTTTGATGATCTTCACGATTAAATATCGCAACGGAGGCTCCATTGAAAATCCTATGCTTTGCAGCGGCATATTCTTTTAGATTGTCATAACGATCCATATGGTCAGCGCTGACATTTAACAGACAAACAATGGCCCCCTTCATATCCTCAATTAACTCTAACTGAAAACTAGATAGCTCAAGAACATAAAGATCACGATCATCAGATAGTAAATCTAGCATCGGAGTACCCAAGTTGCCGCCAACCGCAACATCAAGGCCACTGCTCTGAGCCATCATTCCCACCATAGTTGTAACTGTACTTTTTCCATTTGATCCGGTAATTGCAGCTATGGGAGCCTTTGCTACACTTAAAAAAAGTTCAAGATCACCGATTACTTCGACTCCGTGAGACTTTAAATCACAAAGGACTGGTTGGTTGAGTGAAACACCAGGACTTAGTATTACTAAGTCAAATTTTTTGAAAATTTCCATACTAAATTCACCCAAGAAAAGCGGTGCGTCAGGAAATTCTTTAAGTATTAGATCAAAGTTAGGAGGAGTCTCACGGCTATCTATGATCTGGAAGGAAATACACATGGATGATAGAAATCGGGCCACAGATAATCCTGTAGCACCCATGCCAACGATAGCAATGGTTCTATTTATTAACTTATAATCTAATGTTTTCAATATTTTTATTACCTGATTTTTAATGTAGCCAATCCTATAAGGACCAGTACTACTGTAATAATCCAAAAGCGCACGATCACGCGCGGCTCTGGCCAACCTTTTAGTTCATAATGATGGTGCAATGGAGCCATCCGAAAGATGCGCTTTCCTGTCAACTTAAATGATGCAACCTGCATAATCACAGATAAGGTCTCCACTACGAAGACACCACCCATGATGGCTAAAACAAATTCTTGCCGAACTATAATCGCGATAACACCCAAAGCCGCGCCCAACGCCAGAGCTCCAATATCTCCCATAAAGACCATTGCTGGATACGTGTTGAACCATAGAAAACCTAAACCAGCACCGCAGAGAGCAGCCGAAATAATCATTAATTCCCCAGCACCACTTATAAACGGTATGTGCAGGTAAGCGGCAAACTGAAAATTCCCCGTCAGGTAGGCTATCAGCCCCAATGCCCCACCTACTAAAACAGCGGGAAGAATCGCTAAACCATCTAATCCATCAGTGAGATTCACCGCATTGCTAGTACCAACAATGACAAAATAAGCAAACAATATGTAAAAGGGGCCTAAGTCCAATGCAAAATCTTTAAGAAACGGAAGAATAAGCTCGGTTTCTGCCGGTGATTGAGCTGAGAGATAGAGCGCAACCGCTGTGGAAAAGCCAAATACTGACTGCCAAAAATATTTCCATCGTGCAGGTAACCCCATGGGATTTTTTTCTACTACCTTTCGATAATCATCGACCCAACCGATAATCCCAAATCCTAAAGTAGTCAAAAGGACTATCCAGACATATCGATTACTTAGATCAGCCCATAGAACACTGCTGATAAAAATAGCTAATAAAATTAACACTCCACCCATAGTAGGAGTGCCAGCTTTACTTAGATGTGATTGAGGTCCATCTTCTCGAATAGCCTGACCCATCTGCAAATGGTTAAGTTTGTTAATAATTATTGGGCCAAGTATCCAGCTAATAATTAGCGCTGTTATTACTGAGAAAATGCCTCGCAATGTTAAGTATTGAAATACGGAAAATGGAGTATAAAATTGCGCTAAATATTCTGATAACCAAACTAACATGGCATGCTCTCCTGGTTAATTAATGCTTGTACAATACCTTCCATATGAGAGCTTCTTGATCCCTTAACTAGAATGGTGACTTCTGTTGCTGGGATGTTAAGCAAATCAATTTTTTGAACTAGGGCATCAAGTAATTGATCTTGATTTTGAAAATGATCTCCTCCAAACGCGTCCGTGGCTATCTTGGAAAGAGCTCCTACCCCTAAGAAAGAATCAATTCCCAAATTTTTGGCGTAGCGACCAATATTTTGATGCGCTTCTTCGGCATAATTACCTAATTCGCCCATATCACCCATGACTACTATTCGATGACCATCGCAGCAACAAAGGACATCAATTGCAGTTTCAAAAGAATTAGGGTTAGCGTTATAGCTATCATCTATAACGGTGTAACTATTCTCTAATTTAAAGCGCTGAAGGCGACCCGGTACAGATCTAACAGTGCTTAGACCTGTAATGATTGATGATAAATTAGAGCCCACAGCCACCGCACATGCCGCAGCTGCAAGTGCGTTACTGACAGCATGCAATCCAGGCATTGTCAATTTCAAAAACTGCTCACCAGAGATGCTACCTAATCTAGGATGCAAGCAAAGAATAAAACTGTAGCAGCCACTTCCCGCCTCAGATATCTCTTTAGCGAAAATATCAGCACTATCATCCTCAACTGAAAATCTCAGGCAGCATCGATCACCTATAATGTCTGACCATCCCTTTGACCAAATCTCATCAGCATTCAAAATTGCAATGCCATCGGATTCAAGGCCGCTATATATTTCAGCTTTTGCTTTAGCGATTGCCTCAACACTGCCAAAGCCCTCAATATGAGCAGTTTGCGCATTATTAATCAGAGCCACATCAGGCTTAGCCACAGAACACAGATAATCAATTTCGCCTGTAGCGCTCGCACCCATTTCTATAACGGCAATATCTATATCCGCGCGCATGCTTAGTAATGTCAGCGGAACACCCAAGTGATTATTTAAATTCCCATTCGTTCCATGTACAAACTTTGTAACAGCTAAAATTGATATCAATGATTCCTTTACTGATGTTTTACCCGAACTACCTGTAATAGCAATCAATTGGCCTACAAATTTCTCTCGTCTAAGTTTCGCTAGGTTTCCAAGCGCAACCGATGTGTCTTCCACCACCCATTGAGGAATATTCAAAGAACTATCAGGTTTTGACACTACCGCACCAGATATTTTTTTAGCAATGTCCGGAATAAAGCGATGCGCATCAAAGTTTTCCCCATTTATCGCAACAAAAAGATCTCCAGGCATTACCGTGCGACTATCTATCGATATTGAATCAAAACAGCCATCTGGATTTAGTAATGTGCCGCCAAATCGGTCGGCAGCCTCAGTTAATCGCAGTTCACTCATCACGCAGCACCACCTGATTGACAATAACGTTGCTCTAAAGCGAGGCTCGCTTCTTGCTTATCGCTGAAATAGACTTTCTTTGAACCTATAATTTGATATTTTTCATGGCCTTTACCAGCTATCAGGACAACATCGTTATCAGAAGCTGAACTAATCGCTAATATTATTGCTTCCCGTCGATCAACTTCTATTGTTACCGCCGAATTTATTCCATTAACAATATCTTCAATGATTTTTCTTGAGTTTTCACTTCGAGGATTATCTGATGTAACAATAACCTTATCTGCTTTAGCTTGAGCGACACTTCCCATCTGAGAACGCTTCCCAATATCACGATCACCGCCACAACCAAAGACAACCCAAAGATACCCTTTGCAATGGAAGCGAAGCGCCTGAAGAACCTTCTCCAAGGCATCCGGTGTATGAGCATAATCAACGATAACCGATGGGCCTGAAATTCCCCTCACCAGCTCCATTCGACCCTCAACAGGATCTAACAGCGATATAATATCCAATATGTGTGAGAAATTTTCATACTCAATGTCTTGATTATTGACAGTGAAGCTAGCAATCACAGCTAAAAGATTGCAGAGATTAAATCGACCAAGCAGACTCGAAATTATCCGACCAGAACCCCACGGAGTTTGTATGTAAGCTTCAAGTCCCTCTGTTGAAAAACTCATAGATTGGCAGTAAATGTCTGCAGTAATATTTTCTAAACTATAAGTGATCACTCTGACTGCAGGGTCTAACTTTGTCAGAATAGATTTACCCAGCTCATCATCAATATTAATTACAGCATTTTTTAAACCAGGCATCGCAAATAACTTTCCCTTCGCATCAGCATAGGTCTTTAAATCACCATGATAGTCAAGATGATCTCTACTTAAGTTAGTGAAAATGGCAGTATCGATAGAAATATTTGCAATACGATGTTGTTGTAAGGCATGAGACGAGGCCTCTAAAACAACGTTATCGCAGCCATCAGAGTACAAATCATCCAATATACATTGCATACTAATTGCATCTGGAGTGGTAAGCCTTGGAGAAGTATGAATATTTTCAGCTAATTTATCTGACTCAACTTCATTGGTCAGAGTTGCTTTGCCATGACCTAAAGTTCCCACATAACCGCAATGATTTTCAGTATTTTTTCGCCCCACTTTTTTATGATAAAGAGCTGATAAGTTTGCGTATAAATGAGCGCAAGTTGTTTTCCCATTGGTTCCAGTGATCGCAGTAACTTTTAACTTAGTTGATGGAGCTCCATAAAATCGTGCCGCTATGAGTGACAATTTTTTAGGTAAGTTTTTTACTTCAAGTATGGGAATGGTTGTTTTAAATTTCTCATAAAAAGACGTAACCGATGTTTTCTTGCACTTTTCCAAGTCAACTAGAACGGCCACGGCCCCCCTTTTAAGGGCTTCGGGAATATAAGCTCTGCCGTCTTTATCACTTCCTTTGAGCGCTACAAAAACAAAGCCTGGACCGATCTTCCTGCTATCTTGAGTGATACCCTTAACTCTTATCTGCGGGCATTTATGGGATACCAGTAGCCCCTCTATTAAAGTTGAGAGCATTATTCTTGAGGTTTGAGGAATGCCCATTATGAGTCCTCTCCGCTGACATTACCCTTATCTAGACTAACTAAAGAGCTATTCTGATCTGTCTCATCAGGAGTTACCTGCATCAACCGCAAAGCATTGCCTGTGATCTCAGAAAACACAGGAGCCGCAACAAGACCTCCAAAATAATCCCCTTGCCGAGGCTCATCAATAACAACAACTGTTGCTAACCGAGGGTTACTAATAGGCGATAAGCCCGCAAATACAGACATATATCGATTATCATCGTAACCACCGTTTACTTTCACCTTATGCAGCGTGCCTGTTTTGCCACCTACAGAGTAACCATCTATCATCGCACGCCTACCTGTACCTTTATGACTACTGGCAGCACGAAGCATATGCCGCACCTCTTTTGTAGTCGCTGCATTGATGACTCTCAAACCCTCAGGCTCGGAATTCAAAGCAACCATCGATATCTCTTTTCGAAGCCCATCATTTGCAAGCACTGCATAAGCACGAGCTAGTTGCAGAGAGGAGACACTTAAACCGTAACCGAAAGCGAAGGTAGCTTGAGTGACCGGGTGCCATTTCCTGTAAGCAGGTAAACTCCCCAATGTCTCTCCTGGAAATCCGGTGCCCATTACCTCTCCAAAACCTACTCTTTGAAATAAATCACGCGTAGACTCTGGATCGAGTGCCAAAGCAACTTTAGTTGTGCCTACTTGACTAGACTTAGTAAGTACTTCAGCAAGATTTAGCTCACCATAATTAGATGGATCAACAAACGTTTTGTAATCGACCTTCAAATATCCAGGATTAGTATCAATTCGACTTTGTGCCGAAAATTGACCACTCTCTAAAGCAGCTAAAACAGTAAATGGTTTGACTGTTGAACCTGGCTCCATGAGATCTGTAATTGCTCGATTTCTAACTGAGCTCTGACGAAGCTTTGACCGATCATTAGGATTAAATGAAGGCTGGTTTACCATCGCCAGAACCTCTCCTGAATTTACATCCAAAACCACTACAGAACCAGATTTAGCATTATGTTTTTTAACGGCCTTTTTAAGTGCTCGATAAGCGGCATATTGGACACGTAAATCAATACTCAGCCTTAAATCCTCACCTGAACTAGCCGCCTGAATTAAAGAGATATCATTTATAACCCGTCTATTCTTATCAAGAACGACTTTCTTTTTACCTGGCTCACCTGTGAGCCAGTCATCATAAGCTAGCTCCATGCCTTCCTGACCAATATCCAAATAATTTGTAAATCCAACCAATTGAGCGGTAACTTCTCCTGCTGGATAAAAACGCTTGTATCTCTGCTGGCCAGAGACTCCGGGGATATTCAATTTCAAGATTTTCTCAGCCTCATCATTAGGAAGCTGTTGAACTAGGTACATGAAAGACTTATTTCTATAGCGCTGTAAGCGACTTTGGAGTTGGCTTTCTGATATTTTAAGTGCCAGTGACAATCTTTCAATATCACTTTTTTGTATATTCTTAGGATTGGCGACGATAGCTGTTACGGGAGTACTAATAGCCAGTGGCTCCCCGTTTCGATCCGTAATAAGGCCTCTGTAAGCGGGAATAGTAACATTGCGGATAGCACGGCTATCACCTTGATGCTGAAGAAAGTCTACACCCCTCTCCTGACTCGGGAGGATTTGCAACTGAGCTATCTTAACCAAAAGTAAAATCGGTAGAGAGGCCAGAATCAGCATTACCAAGTAGTAACGCCATCGGGGTATAACAGCCTGAACCGATTTTTTGGGCACTTTTTTGTTTACCTTTAAGTCACTGTGTAACTTTAACTATTCCAATAAATCTCAAACTAAGGGTTTCTAATAATTACAATTTCACTCGGCAGAGGATTATGCATACCAAACTCATCAGCGGCGGACATCTCAATTCGCTGCAGAGATCCCCAGGCACTCTGTTCAAGCAAGTATCTGCCAAAGTCAATTTGAAGTTGATTAGACTCATTTTCCATACTGGCCAATTCTGCATATTTCTCTCTACATAGATGACTTACATAGGCCACCATTATTCCTGTAACCGTGACAACCAGCCATAAAACTGCAATTTGCATGGGCGCCGAAAACAAACTGAAGACAACCACTTTTCTCATTTCACGCAACTCTCTCAGCTACACGCATAATCGCACTTCGAGATCGAATGTTTCTTTCAATCTCCAGCCCTGATGGCTTAATAACCTTGCCTACTTTTTTGAGTCGGATCCCACGATCAATATCTTGAATGGGAAGGTTTTTTGGTAACTTAATACCGCGCTCCTGATCGCGAATAAATCGCTTAACTCGACGATCCTCCAATGAATGGAAGCTGATAACAACCAACCGCCCACCTACTCTCAAAACATCAATAACTTGAGTCAAAAGAGCATCTAGATCTTCAAGTTCTCGATTTAAAAAAATTCTTATGGCTTGAAATGCTTTGGTTGCCGGATGCTTACCTCGCTCCCACGAGGGATGAGCCGCCGCGAGCACAGACGCAAGCCGAACAGTACTGATAATTGGAGCTTTATTTCTTTCTTGAACAACAGCTGCAGCCATGCGCCGTGCAAATCTTTCCTCTCCATAATCCTTTAATACTGTAGATATTTCAGACTCATCAGCACTATTAATCCAATCTGCGGCAGACTGACCTCGAGTAGTATCCATACGCATATCTAGAGGGCCATCTCTTAAAAAACTAAACCCCCTTTCAGATTCATCTATCTGAGGGGATGAAACTCCAAGGTCAAGCAAGACTCCTGCAACTTTACCCATACCATTCTCATTACAAACGAAGTTTGTGATATTTGAAAAGCTGCCATGTACAAGTTTCAGTCTTACATCATTACTCAGATTATTATGGCCAGAGGCAATAGCAGCAGGATCCTTATCAATCGCCAGAACAGAGCCATTTCTTGATAACTTATGCAGCAATCTTGAAGAGTGTCCACCCCTACCAAATGTCCCATCGACATAGAATCCATCAGCATCAATAATCAATGCATCAATAGCTTCTTTTAATAATACCGTCGTGTGGTGCATTTTAAAAAAATCCAATTTCTACCAAGAAAGGTTCTTAAGTGCTTCTGACATTTTTTCCCGATCAACCAGCATATCTCGATAATTCTCTTGACCTTTTTCTCTCTCTGCATTCCAATTATCTTCAGACCAGATCTCTAATCTCTGGGTTCGCCCAACTAAAATTAATTTCTTGTCTAGCTCTGCATACTCTCTCAACTCTGAGGGAATTAGAACTCGACCACTACCATCTAACTGAATATCTTTTGCCTGACCGATAACGAAACGACTCAACATTTCACCAAGATCATCAAGCGCAGGTAGCGCTGCAACTTTTTCTTCAAATCTTTTCCATTCGGGCAAAGGAGACAGAGTTAGGCAGCTAGACTTCATATCAATCGTAATAACCAGATCGCCAGCACACATTTCACTGAGCAGCTCACGATATCGTGTCGGAATTGCCATCCGACCCTTTGCGTCCATATTAATTGGATCACTGCCTCTGAACATTGCCGCGCTTACCCCTCAACCCTAAATTTCTCCCACTTTTTACCACTTTTTCCCATATGTGCACACTATTGATCAATAGACCCAATGTCAAGGGTGCTTTAACGATAAAAAACTAATAAAATCAGTAAGTTCCAATGAAATCATCTATCCCATGCATAGCAGCTTGCGTATAGATTATTTTTCACAATAGAAAACATTATTGTATCGATAGAAGTTAAAGTAACTTCTAGCTTGAGTCGTACTTAGAACTTTTTGTATATAAGGGAAAAATTTTATATGTAAAAAAGGGATTAAAAAGATGCTTGAATCAACCAAAGAGGCCTCCAGAAAACCAGAGGCCTTTTAGTTGTTGCTGAAAAAATATATGAGTCGACCGATAAGCCGGGTTCTGTCGTGGACAGTCATTCATCTGGGACAAGCGTCACCGCTTGCCTCAAGCAACCTACCCGTTTCCAACGCAGGTGACGCCTCATGGAAACCTATTTGGTCTTGCTCCGAGTGGGGTTTACCCTGCCACTGCTGTTACCAGCAGTGCGGTGCGCTCTTACCACACCCTTTCACCCTTACCTGTATTCGCGAACGAATCATTGGCGGTCTACTTTCTGCGGCACTTTCCGTAGGCTTACGCCCCCCAGGCGTTACCTGGCACTCTACCTTTTGGAGCCCGGACTTTCCTCTGCCTCGCTCCCACACGCACATAACCGAACGCTAGAGAGATCAATGCAGCGACTGCCTAGTCAACTCGTGAATAAGTCTAACATAGATTGAAAAAAAGATTAGCGCCCAAGGAGATAGCTTGAATAGCTCGTGGCCCATCACTCGAGCTAAAACTAAATTTAACGCAGAAGAGAATGACCCGCTGGCAGCTGTCGAGATATCCACAATGCCAATTTATGTCGCATATTTGGATCACTTATCTGACCTTTTGCTAGAGGCTGAATAAGCTTATCCTCGATCAAAACTTTATAAACGAACTCTACCTTTAATTTGACTGAGTCTTGGTCTTCAATTTTTCCATAACCTCGTTTCTCAGCATAAAGCGCACCCACTGAGAGCGCCTTCTTCACCAACTCCGATTCATTATTTATTTTTGCCATTATTGCTTACCTAAGCCCATACTAAAGATATAATTTCAATACTTATTTGAACATCTCGGCCTATTCGACGAATTGACGCGCATTAATAAACATCCTCATCCAAGCACCATTTTCTTTCCAATCTTTAGGGTACCAAGAATTTAGTACAGTTCGAAAAACTCGTTCAGGATGAGGCATCATCAGTGTTACCCTGCCATCGATTGATGTAATCCCCGTCAATCCCTCCGGAGAGCCATTTGGATTGGCAGGATAACGAGATGCAATTTCAAGATCATTTTCAACAAAACGTAAAGCTATTTGTTTGTTCTTGTTTAAGTTGACTAAATCTTCTGTCGAAGAAAACTCCGCCCTCCCTTCACCATGTGATACAGCAATTGGAATAGTAGACCCCTCCATACCACTAAGCAGAACTGAAGACGAGGACTCCACTCTGACCAAAGAGAATCTGGCTTCGAATTGCTCTGACATATTCCGCACAAACCGTGGCCATAAATCTGCTCCAGGTATCAAAGATTTGAGATTGCTCAGCATCTGGCAACCATTACATACTCCCAAACTAAAGGTATCTTTCCTAACAAAGAACTGTTCAAACTGATCTCTTAGTTGGTTATTGAACAAAACAGTCTTAGCCCATCCTTCTCCTGCGCCTAAAACATCACCATAGGAAAATCCACCACAAGCAACTAAGCCAATATAGTCCTCTAAACTTTGGCGCTTTGCCAGCAAATCACTCATATGCACATCAAAAACATCGAATCCAGCTCGATCAAAAGCCGCTGCCATCTCTAGATGACTGTTTACGCCTTGCTCTCTTAAAATCGCCACTTTAGGTCTGACTCCAGATATTAGATTTGGAGCTCTCAAGTCAGCATTTACATCAAAGGAAAGATTAGCCGACAGTCCAGGATCTGGCTTCTGAATTCGAGCGAACTCTTGTCGGACACAGTCTGCGTTGTCTCGCAGCGATGCTATCTTGAATGAAGTTTCACTCCAAGCGCTTTGCAAAACATCACGCCTTTTCGAGAAGATCAACCTATCCCGATATCGAATTTCAAACAGGTCATTCGCATTTAAATGGCCAACAGTCGAAACACTGGCTCCTGCCAAGAGAAACCTATCAGACACAACCTCCACTTGGCTTGATTTGACTTGAACAACAGCGCCGAGCTCTTCATTAAAAAGAGCGGCATTAATGTTGCCATTCAAACCGCATAAATCATCATTTAGACAAACTGAGATGCCCACATGACCTGCAAAACTCATCTCAGCTAATGTTGCGAAAAGACCACCATCAGATCTATCGTGATAGGCTAAAATTTCGCTACGATCAATTGATTCTTGCATGGCATTGAAAAAGCCAAGCAAGGTCTCTGGGCTATCTACATCCGGGACATTGGTTCCAAACTTGGAGAAGACTTGACAAAAAATGGAACCACCTAATCGATTAGAGAATTCATTTAAATCGATCAACAACAAACTAGTTTCACCACAATCTGTCCTCAACTGCGGAGTAAGAGTACTACGGACATCCATTACGGGAGAAAATCCAGTTACTATTAACGACAACGGGGAAGTAATTGATTTATCTTGGCCATCATCCTTCCAAGCGGTGCGCATTGACATCGAATCCTTTCCAACTGGTATCGTAATACCTAAAGCCGGACATAGGTCCATACCTACAGCCTCAACAGTGCGGTATAATTTTTCATCTTCTCCAGGCGATCCTGCGGCACACATCCAATTTGCGGATAATTTAATGTCTTTAATATGTCTTATTCTCGCAGCACATATATTGGTGATTACCTCACCTATTGCCATGCGTCCGGATGCAGGGCCATTAACCAGAGCCAAGGGCGTTCGCTCACCCATTGCCATGGCTTCACCGGCATTACTATCATAAGTTACTGTAGTTACTGCGCAATCTGCTACTGGTATTTGCCAAGGTCCAATCATTTGATCTCGAGCCACCATACCACCAACAGACCGATCACCGATTGTAATCAGAAAGCTCTTGCTAGCAACTGATGGGTGACGCAAAACACGGAAGACAGCGTCGGTAACATCAACATCAAAAGCAGAAACATCATCACAAGAGCTCTCAATTTTTGTAGCGTGTCGATGCATTTTAGGAGTTTTCCCAAATAGCACTGACATCGGCAAATCAACAGGTTTGTTATCAAAATGCTCGTCAAAAACAGTGATATTTTTGGCTTCCGTAGCCTCTCCTACCACAGAATAAGGACAGCGCTCTCTAGTACAAATGTCAACGAACTGATTTAAATTTTCAGGCATAATCGCAAGGACATAACGCTCTTGAGCTTCATTACACCATATCTCAACAGGAGACATACCAGGCTCATCATTCGGAACGGCACGCAGATCAAAACGACCGCCCGTACCACCATCTTTAACTAACTCTGGCAGGGCATTAGACAGACCACCTGCACCTACATCATGAATAAACGCTATAGGATTTTCATCTCCTAGCTGCCAACAAGAATCTATAACCTCTTGACACCGTCTCTCAATTTCAGGATTTTGGCGCTGCACAGAGGCAAAATCCAGATCAGCTGAACTTGTACCAGTCGCCATAGAGGAGGCAGCACCTCCACCTAAACCAATTAACATTGCCGGTCCCCCAAGGACAACTAATTGAGCTCCAGGTTTAAATTCTGGTTTTTCAATATGATCTTCTCGGATATTTCCATAGCCACCAGCAATCATTATGGGTTTGTGATAACCGCGACGCTGGCCCGCAAAGTCCATCTCGAATGTCCTAAAGTACCCACAAATATTCGGGCGTCCAAATTCATTATTAAATGCCGCGCCACCCACAGGAGCTTCGATCATGATATCTAGCGGAGAGACTATACGATCAGGTTTTCCATAATCAGTCTCCCAGGGCTGTATAAAATCTGGAATTTGCAAATTGGAGACAGTGAATCCAACTAAACCTACCTTAGGTTTTGAACCTCGTCCTACTGCACCTTCATCTCTAATTTCACCTCCTGATCCTGTTCCAGCTCCGGAGTATGGTGCAATTGCAGTAGGATGATTATGAGTCTCTACCTTCATTAGAAGGTGAACTGGTTCAAGGTGATAACTATATTTCTGTGTGATTGAATCAGGATAAAAACGACCACCCTCAGATCCAACCACAACAGCGGCATTATCTGAATAAGCCGATAATACATCGTTGCCATCAAGGGAATTAGTATTCCGAATCATCTCGAACAGAGAATGTTTTTGATCGGCGCCATCGATGGTCCAAGTTGCATTAAAAATTTTATGCCTGCAGTGCTCTGAATTTGCTTGGGCAAACATCATCAGCTCAGTATCCGAGGGATTCCTCGCTAAACTATTAAAGTTAGCTACCAAATAATCAATCTCATCATCTGCCAAAGCAAGCCCCAAACTCACGTTTGCCAATCGCAAGGCACTGGCGCCACCTCCGATAATGTCGACTGAAGTCAAGCTCCGTGGCTCCTCCTTTTTAAACAACGCTTGCGCTTCAGACAGCTCTAAAAATACTGCCTCAACCATACGATCACTGAGTAATTGTCCAATCTGTAAAATCTTTTCATCCGACAACGCTACTTTGGTGTCAACGTAATAAGAAATTCCTCGCTCTATCCTAATAATGTTATTTAAACCACAATTATGAGCAATATCGGTAGCCTTACTCGACCACGGCGATATCGTCCCCGGCCTGGGCACAACCAAAAACAGTTTTCCTTTATTATCTGACTTGAGCTCAGAAGGACCATAGGAGAGAAGCGCCTTCAATGTTTCAGCCTGTCTTTTACTGGGTGACTCACTGAACTCAATGAAATGAGCGTACTCTGCACTCACTGAAGTAATAGAGGCAACATGATCTTGAAGTTTTTCGAGCAGCTTTTGTCGCCTGAACATGGAAAGTGATGGTGCACCACCGAGGATCATCATGAATTTGGCTCTCGAATTTTTTGCGATTGGAAGGATCGTATTCTAGCCGAAAAAATTTGTCATTGGCAGATTGAATTTAATAATCAAGGTACAATTAATCTCCAGCAAATGACTTTACGTTTAATTAATACTTAGTTAAATGGGAGCGAATTCACAAAAACTATGGACCAGCTATTTAGAAGTTTTAGAAAAATTCGCAATAGAGCGACACTCGGCGTCTTAGTGCTCGCATTTATTTTCTATGTGTCAAGCAGCCAAACAATCTCTGATTTGGAGAGGGTGAAACTCAGCGGGGAACTTTCAATATTAACTATACCCGGCCCGACCACTTATTTTGAGGATGGAAAAGGTAAGAATGGATTTGATTACATTATTGCCAACCAGTTTGCAGAGAGTCTCGACTTAACCTTGAAAGTCAATCCGGCATCCAGCCTTCGAAGTATGCTTCTCTCTGTTGGTGGTCCACAAGGTAATTTTGCTGCAGCGAATTTAGTAACAACACCGGAGCGCAATAAAATACTAGAATTTTCTGACCCCTACCTAAACATCACCCAGCAATTAATCTATCGTCGAGGGACAAAAAAACCAAAAACACTCATAGATCTAAGGGGCGAGCTTCTTGTGATCAAAAGCTCCTCTCACAGCGAAACGTTGAAACAACTGAAAAATGATATCCCATCGCTGGAATGGAGGGAAGAGGACGGATTGGAAATGAATGACCTCATTAAAATGGTCCATGCTGGAGATATTGATTACGCGATAGTAGACTCTTTAGCATACCTTGTCAGTCGTCATATATACCCAAATGCAGGTTTGGCATTCAATGTAACTGGAACTCAATCTGTGTCTTGGGCTTTCCCAAAACATGGAGACGGTACCCTGGTGAAAGCGGCCAATAAATTTTTAAGGGAATATGTAGCTGGCGGTCATATAGAAAGTTTAACGACTGACATGCTAGCTCAAAGTCTTAATTTTTCTGTGTCTGACTCAAAAAGACTTGGCAAGTTAGTAGACGAGCGCCTACCTCAATATGAGACTGCTTTTCGTAATGCAGGTAAAGAACACAATTTAGATTGGCTTCTTTTAGCAGCGGTCTCATATCAGGAGTCTCACTGGAATCCACTAGCAAAATCCCCTACAGGTGTGCGAGGGCTGATGATGCTAACTTTGGATACAGCAAAAGAGATGGAAGTGTCAAACAGACTTGATGCTTTACAAAGTATCGAAGGTGGAGCCGCCTATCTATCAAAAATTCATAAAAAATTACCTGATCGCATCGCTGAGCCTGATCAAAAATTATTAGCATTAGCTGCTTACAACATAGGGTTCGGCCATCTAGAGGATGCAAGAATTCTGACTCAAAGAATGGGTGGGAATCCAGATCTTTGGAAAGACGTAAGAGAAAATTTGCCACTTCTAAGCCAACAAAAGCATTACGCCAAAGCAAAATATGGGTACGCTCGCGGAACAGAGCCTGTAGTCTATGTTGACAATATTCAATATTACTATCACTACCTCAATCTTCACTTCCAATCGCTCAAGGGTCAACCGACTGAAAATATAATTAAATCGGACATTAAAGCGAGCTGGAAAGAAGATAGTGTACCCTCTATTTAAAAAGAGTTAACGTCCAGTTCGTCTCTCTCTAAAGAATTGAGTCATTATTTCACCGCACTCATCAGCTAAAATTCCTCCGATAACACCTATCGAATGATTAAACTGTCCATCATCAAGAAGTCTAAATTGACTCTGCAAGGCTCCTGCTCTTGGTTCTTTCGCACCAAACACAATTCGATTAATACGGGCATGCACCATAGCTCCCACACACATCGTGCAGGGCTCAATCGTCACATAGAGGTCACATCCGTTTAATCGATAATTTTCCAAACTCATCGAGGCGTTGCGCATTGCAACTATCTCAGCGTGTGCAGTCGCATCGTGATTAGAAATCGATAAATTGTGGCCTGTGCCGATAATCTCGCCATCCCTAACAATTACCGCTCCAACGGGCACCTCGCCCACCTCCGCCGCCTGTTTAGCAAGCTCCATTGCCGCACTCATACATTTAGCATGTTGCTCTAAAATATTCATACAATCTATCCAGACCCGCAGGTTTTAGGTTACTAAAATCCTATCATGACAGTAAATCTGCCAAAAATCGCATGCTCAATAAAATTTGGTTAAATTGATCGGAAATTACTTAACAGTCTGGGATAGATCTTTTAAATCAAGTAATTTAATTCCAAGGTTAATGTATGGATCCGTCGCCGGTCTCCACTCATCGAGTGAGTTCACCAGTAGAAAGTAAATTCTATGACTTTTTAGTCGCAAGTTTTCTTCTTTTCAACTTAATTTGAGCTCATTTATGCGTTTTTACATAAGAGTCTCGTGTACGGTGTCGCCCCGAGAATCGGAACCAAGATTCTTTTTAAACAGTTTATTGAATTTCTATAAATCAGTATATTTTTAATTTCTCTAGGGGAGAATTATGAAAACCAAAAGTATTTGGAAAATTAATGCAATAGCAACTGCAATTCTCGTAGGCAGTTCGCTACCAGTAATTGCTCAAGCTGCAGAGACAACAGCAACTTTAGAAGAAGTCGTTGTAGTTGGTTCACGAGGCGCGCCACGATCTGTTGGTGACTCTCCAGTACCAGTTGATGTGATTAGCGCAGATGAGCTAGGCAAGGCAGGCAGTAATGACTTGATGATGCAGCTGCAAGGGGCTGTCCCATCTTTAAATGTGCATCTTCAGCCAATTAGTGACGCCGCAAGTATGATTCGTCCCGCTAACCTGCGTGGCCTGTCGTCAGACAGCACTCTCATTATGGTAAATGGCAAACGCCGCCATCGTGCATCGGTAATTGCTTTCCAAGGCGGTGGTGTGAACGATGGATCTCAAGGTCCAGATATTTCCGTCATCCCAAGCATCGCTCTTAAATCTGTCGAGGTACTCCGTGATGGTGCAGCTGCACAGTACGGATCTGATGCCGTTGCTGGTGTTATTAACTTTGTATTGAATGATTCTGCAGAGGGCGGAACCATCAAAGTTAAGAAGGGTGAGTTCAGCGAAGGGGATGGAGCTACAACAGTTGTAATGGGGAACTTCGGTATGCCTCTTACTGATGCTGGTTTTATGAATGTCAGCTTCCAAATGAAAGAAAACGATGCAACATCTCGAAGTGTCCAACGTCCAGATGCCCAAGGGTTGATTGACGCAGGTAACACATCAGTTGCTGTCCCAGCTCAAATCTGGGGTGCGCCAATTATTGATGATGACGTGACCTTCTTCTTCAACTCAGGACTAGACCTCGGTAATGGTAGCGAAGCTTATATGTTTGGTAACTACTCAGAGCGAGATATTGATGGCGGATTCTATTTCCGTAATCCTGATGGTCGTGGTGGCGTCTTCACCAAAGGCGATGGCACTCGACTAATTGCCGATGTCACTGGTGACATGTCTGGCAATTGCCCAACAGCACTCGATCCGTCTGACTATGCTGGTCGAGATGCGGTCATAGCAGATCCAAATTGCTACATCCTGAACCAAGCGGCACCTGGCGGATATACTCCTCGCTTCATTGGTAACATTACTGACTCTTCTTTCACCATGGGTAGAAGTGGGGAAATCGCTGATGGAATGATGGCTGGTACTGCTTATGACGTTAGTGGATCGGTTGGTCGTAACGAGGCAACCTTTGGTTTGAACAATACATTCAATCCATCAATGGGGCCTGACTCACCACGTGATTTTGAAACTGGTAGCTACATTCAGTTGGCTAAGACCTTCAATGTTGACCTATCAAAAGAGTACGGCTCAACTAGCGTAGCCTACGGTTATGAATGGCGAGAGACTACCTTCTCTGTTATCTCAGGTGAAGAGGCTTCCTGGAAAGCTGGTCCTTATGCTGTCCAGGGATTCAATGTAGGTTCGCATGGTTTTGCTGGTTTCTCTCCAGATTCAGCGGGCGCGTTCTCACGTCGTAACTACGCTATTTATGGTGATGTTTCAAACCAAGTCTCTGAAGATCTGTTGGTTCAAGGTGCTCTTCGCTATGAAAACTACAGCAGTGGTTTGGATACAACTAACTACAAGCTCGCGTTCAACTACCAGTTGACTGATGATGTTGCTCTTCGAGGATCTCACAGCACTGGTTTCCGTGCCCCTACTCAGGGTCAAGCAAACGTTGTGAATACTCAGACTACATTGGTTGACGGTCAGTTAACTCAGGCTCAAACCCTTCCAGGATTTAAGCTTGGTGCAGATCAGCTTCAACCAGAAGAGTCTACAAGTTTCGCGATGGGTATTGTCGCTACTTTGGGTGATGTCGAGTTGACAGCTGATTGGTTCAACATCGAAGTAGATGATCGTATTGCTCTTACAAGCAATGCTGCTCCAACAGCTGCTCAACGTGCGGCGATGACTGCAGCTGGTATTCCTAATGCTGAGTTAATCGGAGAAGTGAACTACTTTACAAATGACTTCAATACCGAGACATCCGGCCTAGATATCGTAGCTACCTATAGCACTAACTTGATGGGTGGAAGCACTGATTTAAGTGCTGCATATAACTACACCGATACTGAAGTTTCTGATCAAGGTAATGTGACTAGTGATAGTAAAGTAAAGCGTCTGGAAGAAGGCCTTCCAAATCATCGTGCTACTTTTACAATGGATCAGCAGTGGGAGAATGTTAGCGCGTTCGTAAGAGCTAACTACTATGGCGAGTACTATGCAGTTCACGCTGACTGGTTCGGCACTAACGCTGACTCAGCCATGACAGTTGACGTTGAGGTGACTTATGACATCAACGAGAGCTTTAATGTTTCAGTTGGAGCCCAGAATATCTTTGATCAGGAAGCTGAGAAGATTGACGGTTCAACGGGCGCTGTTGGTGAAGGTGTACCTGGAAATGTTCTTGGCGCGATCTATTATGAGACCTCGCCAATGGGTATTGAGGGAGCATTCTGGTACCTAAGTGCTGGCTACAACTTCTAAGTGCTGTTATTGACTTGAAGAGATTGTTGGTAAAAAATTAATGTTGTTATCAACAAAAACGAAAAAGGGATGTCGATTGGCATCCCTTTTTTAATATCTTAGAGGAACCTAGTTACTGATCTCCTGCTTCTGCAGCATTGTCTAGAAGATCAATCTGCTTTTGGAATGCAAAGCTAAGTGAAAAAATACAGATTACACTCGCAATAACAATTAATTTTTGAATGGTCGCCTGCCGAATCATTTCCTCAGGGCTATCAAATGGATTTCCTGCTACAAGCTGATAAATAACATACGCTATCACACATGCTAAGTACGCCATTGTTACCAGTGCGAAGCGATTACTTACCTTGCTTCGGAACAACACCAAGACATAGAGAAAGGCGCCCGGTACAAGAAGTCTAAATGCGTTAACTGCAAAGAATACGTGAAGCTCAAGGTAGAGATCATAGGGTGTGAGGCCAACACCTGCAAAGAAAACTGTTCCAGTAAAAAAGAATAAAGATCCTGTCGTTGCCAATATATTGCTGACCCTGTTCTGAGAAAACAATCTCCTAACAAAGATAAATCCAATACCGACAGCAATAAAAAGGAACATTCCTAGATTAAAGAAGAATGACGATAAAAAGTTTACCTCATCCGAATGAGACTCGTAGCCACCAAGGTCACTCAAAAAATTATGTGTGAAAGAATATCCAAATTGCTTTGGGTCATGAATATTTCCACCGGGATAAAGCCACATACCCAATGCAATAGCCAGCAAAAAGAATAATGTGACAAAACGCAACACCTTAACAGGCCAGAAATTATTCATTTACCGTTCCTCAAAGTAAAAGCTAGCGAAGATTAGCAGAGCTCATCTAATTAATCAGCCCAAATAAAAACGTTACTTGCTTTTTAATTGTAAATGAGAATAATTACCGTTCTCAGTTGGCATTTCAAGTTCAAGGCCCTATAAATGGAAAAACGATATTTACATTTAGGTATAACAAAGAACGTATTAATTACGATTTTTATTACTATGCTATTTCAGCAATCACTGATTGCTGATGAGTTAAATATCTATTCCGCACGACAGGAGTCCTTAATCAAACCCCTGCTCGATCAATTTACGGAGTCAACTGAAATCAAAGTGAATTTGGTCACAGGTAAGGGTGATGCCCTTCTCACCAGATTACAGAGTGAGGCAATGAACTCCCCAGCGGATATCTTGCTAACAGTTGATGCGGGAAGACTCTACCGTGCTCAGCAGGCTGGAGTGCTACAAAGTATAGACTCCTCTGCATTGGATTCACTGGTACCCTCACATTTAAGAAGCAGCGATGATAAATGGATCGGACTGAGTGTTCGAGCACGAGTAATTATTTATGCAAAGGATAGGGTTAATAGTAATCAACTTAGCACCTATGAAGCGCTCGCAGATCCGAAATGGAAAAATAAGATTTGTGTACGATCGTCAAATAACATCTACAACCAGTCCATGGTTGCGGGAATGATTGCCTCTCAAGGGATGGAGAAAACAGAAATCTGGTTAAAGGGCCTTGTGGATAACTTTGCTCGTACACCTGCGGGTGGTGATCGAGATCAGATAAAAGCAGTTGCCGCAGGGCAATGTGATATTGCCGTAGTTAACAGCTATTACCTGGGTCGTATGCTCACCTCTGAAGATGAAAACCAACGAGATGCGGCAAACAAAGTTGCTCTATTTTGGCCCAATCAAGGTGATCGAGGTACCCATGTCAATATCTCTGGTGCAGCAATTACTAAATCTGCTAAAAATCCAATTTCTGCAAAACGTCTTCTAGCGTTCCTGGCTAAAGATAGCAGTCAACGATGGTATGCGGAAAAAAATAATGAGTTCCCCGTCAGGGATAACGTATCGATTAGTAAGGTCTTGGCATCCTGGGGACCATTCAAGGCTGATACCCTAAATGTCACGGAGCTTGGACGTAACAACTCGAGCGCCATAATGGCCATGGATCGTGCTGGTTGGAAATAAGCTCGAATTTATCAAATACCAATACTTCCAAATCCTCTTTTGGTAGGGGTTGGCGTCTAAGTCTTTTTATTTGCTCGGTAATAATTGCTATTCCAATCCTGACTGTTTTAGCCAGTCTAGGCCTCCCCTTTTCTGAATCATGGCAACATCTTTTTGATACAGTTCTTTCAGACTATGTCATCAACTCACTACTCTTGATGATAGGCGTTGGTACAGGAACCCTTGTGCTTGGGGTTAGCGCTGCCTGGCTTACAGCAATGTGTGACTTCCCGGGGAGAAAAATCTTATCATGGGCGTTCTTGTTACCAATGGCTATGCCCGCCTATATCATTGCTTATACTTACACTGGAATACTGGATTTTGCTGGGCCTATCCAAACCCTTTTAAGACATTCTTTTAATTGGGAATACGGTGATTATTATTTTCCTGAAATAAGATCTTTAGGAGGAGCAATCTGCATGCTCTCTCTGGTCCTATATCCCTATGTCTACATGCTAGTAAGAGTATCATTCATTGAGCAATCCACAGCAGTGTTAGAGGCCAGCAGAAATCTTGGGAAAAAGCCCTGGCAAACATTATTCCTTGTAGCCTTGCCCATGGCTCGCCCTGCAATAGTTGCTGGAGTTAGTCTTGCACTAATGGAAACGTTAGCGGACTACGGCACGGTTGCCTACTTTGGTGTCAGCGCTTTTACCACAGGCATTTTTAGAACGTGGTACGGGCTTGGGGAGCTAACCACCGCCGCACAACTCTGTGCTTTTCTGATGTTATTTGTTTTTGCGCTGATAATCGCTGAAAGGTGGTCACGCCAGCGGCTAAGATTTCATCACAATGCCAGCCAAAAAAAGATGGTCAGACTTCAGCTATCTGGATGGAGATCAGCTCTAGCATTATCTGTAGGAGTTCTAATTGTTGCCCTTGGTTTTGTGATTCCTGCAGGACAGCTCGCAATCTGGGCCGCATCTCGATGGCAAGAAAATGTCAATTCCCAATTCCTTGATCTACTTTTTAACAGCTTCTCACTTGCGTTCGTTGCCGCACTTTGCTGCCTTCTAGTTGCCATTTTCCTTGCTTATAGTAAACGAATTTTTAACACTCGCCTCGAACATGGAGCAATAGGCATAGCCAGTCTTGGATATGCAGTACCGGGCACAGTTATAGCGGTTGGAGTCCTAATTCCAATTGCTTGGCTAGATAATCAAATAGATTTTTTAAGCCGCACCTGGTTCGATTACCCAACTGGCCTATTGCTAAGCGGTACGTTAGGCATATTAGTTTTCGCTTATCTTGTAAGATTCCTATCGATTGCGCTAAATACTGTGGATTCAGGTTTGATATCAATAAAACCAAATCTGGATGAGTCGGCTAGATCTCTAGGAGCTTCCCCAAGTAAAGTACTTCGCCGAATTCATTTGCCAATACTCAGGACAAGCCTACTCACCGCACTACTTTTAGTATTTGTTGAGGTATTGAAAGAGCTCCCTACCACACTGATTCTGCGTCCCTTTAACTTTAATACCCTTGCAGTACGAACATATGAGCTCGCCTCTGATGAGAGGTTAATGGATGCTGCCCTTCCAGCTCTAGCAATTGTTATAATCGGTTTACTACCCGTATTATTAATAACCAAAAGCATCCTGAAAGAGCGTCTAACAAATGACTAGTCAATTAATTCTGGATAAGGTTACCGTCAACTATGACGGCGTTTCAGCGATATCAGATGCATCATTTAGTCTTAATGAGGGGGAGATTGGCTGTCTTCTGGGTCCATCTGGATGCGGTAAAACAACCTTACTAAGATCCATCGCAGGATTTGAACCTGTGGCTGATGGAAGCATCAGCCTTCACGGAGAGCGTATCAGCACAGCGAAGTATACTCAGGTACCAGAGGAGCGCGCTGTTGGGATGGTTTTTCAGGACTTTGCCCTCTTCCCCCACTTAAATGTGTCTAAAAATATTGGTTTTGGTCTTGGCCACTTAACGTCATCCGAAAAGGATAGTCGTATTTTAGAAATGCTTAGCTTGGTCGATCTAGAAGGGGTATCAGAAAGATTTCCTCACGAATTATCTGGCGGCCAACAGCAACGAGTGGCGCTCGCTAGAGCATTAGCCCCAAGCCCTCAAATTTTACTTCTAGATGAGCCTTTCTCTAATCTGGATGCTGAACTTAGAACGCAGCTAGCCGCTGAGGTACGCACTTTACTTAAGCAAAATAAAGTGACTACCCTGCTCGTTACTCATGACCAAGATGAAGCATTCGCAATGGCAGATAAAATTGCGCTACTCAATAGCGGAAAAATCGTCCAGACAGATACACCCTACGAAATCTATCACAAGCCAGGCAGTTTATTTGCTGCTGACTTTATTGGTAAAGGCACTATCATAAATGTGGCGATTGATGCTGCAGGGCTGCTGGGCAACAACCTTGGAAGTCTTTCGATTAATGCCCTGCCTGATGAAACTGGAAACTCCGTAAAGCTACTTGTACGTCCGGATGACATTGCGTATGACGATACATCAGATACAAAGCTATCTATCGTTTCAAAATCATTTCTTGGTCCTAATTATCTGTACGAACTTGCTTTAGAGGACGGTCAGCGAGTGCCATGCCTAACCCACAGCCACATCGATATTCCAGTGGGAGATGAACTGCCCGTGCGATTTGATTTAAGACACGTGGTGATATTCAACGCAGAATAGATACACGGGCTACTTCTTTTGATTACGCTTTCGCTTCTTTAACGCAGCCAACTGCCACTCCGGCAGCTTTACGCGGGTATCATAATCCGCATCCTCATCGTAGTCGGACATATCTTCTGTCAAAATATGGTTAAGTTTGTCTAACGCCCGTTTGAATGAGCCATCTGAAGACTTATGATTCTTCATCATTAATCATCTTTCTCCCGAGCCAATGCCCTATAACTTAGAGGCGCGAAACGCCAAATAGATTAACCAGCATAACACCCACCACAATAAAGCACAGACCAAGTATTGCAGGCCACTTTAGAACATCTCCATAAAAGAAATACGACAATATCGCGACCAAAAAGACCCCAATACCACTCCAGGTCGCATAGACTATAGATAACGGAATAAATTTGATAGCGAACGTTAGTAGATAAAAAGAACCTAGGTAAAAGACTCCTAGCGCAAGGGTGGGTAATAATTTGGAGAAGTTATTTGTTAACGGTAACATCATTGTTCCCGCGACCTCCAATACAATAGCGCCAATTAGGAAAAGATATTTAGTCATATTCAGAAGTCCTTTTAATTTCAAATATCAATGTAGACTAGGCAAGATAGGTACCAAAGTGGGAAATAATAACCATTCAAGTAAATAGCCGCCCTAAGAGGCGGCTATTTACTTAGATATTTAGAAAGTTTAATTAGCTGCTAGATTTTGTTTTTCAGTGAAGCAATCGTTTTCCAAGTAGTCCGTCATGGCACTATAGAGTTCCATTTTGTGGTCGTAAAACAGAGTATTACTAAAATGATCGGCTCCTTCAAGCCACAACGACTTATGCTCCTTATTATTTTCCTGTAGCGCTTCGATATATGCTCTCGCGGCCCTTGGAGGTGTTCTCTGATCAACAGTGCCATGCACAATCAGCATTGGCACATTCACTTTGGCGACTTCCTTAATTGGATGGAGACTTCCATCCCACATACTCAACTGCTCTACAGAACCAGAACTAGGACTGCTCGCCATTTGATTTCGGTAATAGCTTAACTGATCATTAGGGTCAGGCACAGTAGCACCAGCAATTACACACTGGTAAATTTGAGGCGTTCGACTTGCCGCGACGAGGGCAGCATAACCACCATAAGACCATCCAAACATCATCATTCTGTCACGTTCGACCAACCCCTGATCTGCCAAGTAGAGCGCGCCATCATCCTTATCATCCTGCATTTGAGCGCCTCCTTGACCGCCATTGATGAATGCAGTCTTGTAAAAATCTAGTCCTCGCCCCAGAGATCCTCTGTACTGGGGTTGAAGAACCATAAAACCGTTATTCGCAAGCATTTGCGACCACTCATCAAAGCGGATAGTTTCCTGAATGAAGGGACCTCCATGAGGCATAACTACCAACGGATAGGGTGGTTCGGAATTAGGGACCGTAATATAACCATTGACCATTTCACCATGACGGGACTTATACCAAATGCTTTTCACATCTGCGAGCTTATCACTCGCCAAACCTGGCTTAGAAGAACCCAGAACACTCAATTTACCATTCTTCAGAAGGTAGTCTGTACCAGGATCTCGCGGTCCAGAATTACTAATAATCATAGTATTGCCATCACGAGATCGGCTTGTGATGGAAAGATTATAAGAATAGGGAATTATTGATTCAAGCTGTTTATAGACCGCCTCCTCCTCCGCATTAAACCATTCGAATTGCTGCCTCCCATCTTTAAAGAAGTAGAGCGCGGTAATTTCTTGGGGATTTTCCCAACGATTACTATGTGTCCTTACTGCCCTTGATCCCATCAAACCAACATCAACATCTTTTCGATGATAAATAAGCTCAGTGAGCTTGTTCTCGGAAGTATCAAACACCCACAAACCCGCCGTATTCATTCCATTGTGCGCCAGGACTAAAAGATCTTCCGAATTGGCTGGATCAAAGCCCATCACCGACCAGGTCTCGAAACTGTCCCGATTAATTCGATTGATCTCAACCCATTTAGAACTGCCTACCGCCCTATGAAGTGATATAAACTCATCTGTCGATGTATCATAAGAGCTCGCCAATCTGGGATTACCAACCGCATCAAACCGAACTCGGTTTGCCTTAGGATTTTCCTTAAGGATCAGTCGCCCTCTTTTCTTCTTCGTAAAATCATATTCATAGTATGCGGGATAGTAAGAAATACCGGCTCCTCCGATATTCGATGCACTGACGATTACCTTACTTTTACTCTTTGGTAGTACCGACACAATTTGACCAATCTTACCAGTCCTTGTCCATTTCGACTCTTTGTTATCTCTGCCGAAGGAGAGCACACCACTTTGGTACTCATATACTCCTCGATTGAATCCATCTATCTTATCTCTGACCTTTTGACGTGCACTGAAGAAGACTTCATTATCACTTATCCACCTCGCGCCTGTTATTTCCATGGGGTCGGCATCCATTCGAAATGGTCTGGCAGATAGGTCATTAGAGTTATAGACCTCTATAATAGGGTTTTCACCGACCTTATTAATCCTGAGCATCACAATCTTATTTCCGTCGGGCGACACGCTTACATTAGATATACTCGCTCTCTTAGCCCACTCCTCTAACGGGTAAGGTTGATCATCATCTGCTTGTGATACGACTGAAAGCATAGCCAGTGCGAGTAGGACAGTTAAGACAGTGGTCAACTTAAAATTACTCATTTTTTAATCCTTTAGAAAATTAAAATTAAAATAGCTGAAGGCTACGGTAGTCCATGCTAAGTCAATCGAACTATTTAGGCGAGTCTTGTAGTTTAAAAGAAAAAACCCCCCAAGCAGGGGGGTTTTTCTCACAACCACAAAAGTTTAGAACGTATATCCTGCATTGACAAATATAGTTCTACCCATCATGTCATAACCATAACCAATAGCAGCATTATTTTTCGAGGTGACCTCAGAACCATCAACCATTGGTGGCGCTTTATCCTGAAGATTTCTCACGCCGACTGATACACCCCAATTATCCTCTCGATAACTTGCGGAAAGAGTATGGACCCAATAGTCTTCAGCAAAACCAACGTCACGACAAGTCACAGGCGTTCCAAGACACGTATCTCCAAAAGTTCCAGTGGACTGTGAGTCATAAATGTCACTGAATGGGTCAATCCCCAGCACTTCCTGCTCAACCGCTGCTGTGAAGTTTGACCGTAGCTGGACTCTCCACTTCTCCCAACGAACCGCAAGAGTACTTTCACCCTTCCAGCTCGGGAAGCCCCACTCTCCAGCGTAGTCCTCGTAATCTACGTTACCATCATCATCGGTAAAGAGAGTAGATCTCTCTATGTAGCGTGTGGCTCTCACATCAAAGTCGATCTCGAATACATTCTTACCAATCAAAAGATCATCGCCAAAGTTGATATTGACATCAACACCTCGAGCCTTCTCGTTATCCCTGTTAAGGAATCCATTATCCAGAAGATCAATAGCGCTATCTGCATCTCGGCTAATTCGATCACAGAATGCACTCTGGCCAGTTAATGTGTAGTAACAGTCGTTCACAATATACTGACCGTTTGGTTCAATGATGGTGTTATCGATATCAACCTCGTAGTATGTTGCTCCGATACCAAAATCAAACTCATTAGTCATCTCCTGCTCCCAAGAAAAACCAGCAGTCCAAGAATCCGATGTCTCTGGGTCTAATGTGAGTGATCCTCCAGTTGATTGCTCAACACTGTACGAAGCAAAGCCTTGTGTAAGGGGATCCATTCCTGTAGCTCGACAGTTATCCAGAACATAAGCTTCCCTGGGATCGGCCGTTGAATCATATTCTCCGGTAAACACATCAATTGCTTCCTCAGGCACATAGCAGGGATCAAAAATCGTATTGAATCCTGTCTGCGCCATTAGGAAAAGTTCTCTCAAATTAGGAGCCCTAAACGCTGTTCCGTATGTACCGCGAATTAAAAGGGAGTTGATTGGACGCCAACCTACCTTAGCTGAGTAGGTGCTGTTACTACCGTAAATTTCGTCATCGGTAATACGCGCTGAAACGTTTAAGTTCAGCTCTTCAGCAAATTTCTCACCCCTCAACAGAGGAGCTTCTACCTCGAAGAACGCCTCGGACATATCCTTCGATCCAATCGCTCCCCCATCAGAGAAGTAGCCAAAAAATAATCCATCACGCGCAACTGCATCTGGGATTGAATTGATTTCATCTTTACGGTACTCAACACCAAAATTTGCCATTACTGGGCCATAGCTATTAGGCATTTCAAACAGAGTACCGCCCATTGTCGCTATGAAAACAGTCTGCTCATACTCAGTATCAAAGTCTCGACTATCGAAAAGATAATCTGTCTCAGCCTGTGTAGCAAACTCTCCAACGATATCCTCAGGATAGAGGGATGGAGCAAACATATTTACAGCGACACACCCTGCAGCTACATCGTCAGCCATCGCGGTGCCAGTATCATTTACGCACGGAGTATCTGTTGTTGAGTAATTACCCAACGAGAGATCCAGTCGATCGCCGCGGATACCGTAACGATGGGACTCACCTTTTGACTTGGAGTAAGAAATTGACATATCAAATTCCCAGTCATTCAGACTTCCCAAGAAGTTCGTGGGCATATCACCTCTAATACCTGCAACGAATCGAACATTGTTGAATGCCTGATCCGATGAGGACCGATCACCCTTCACAGAGACAATTGGTAGAGTCCCAGTAGCTCCTATCGGACCGTTTAAAAGTCCAAAGGTTGCCGGCGTACATCCTGCTAAAGGAATTCCATAACCAGCACACAGACCTTCATAATAGGCACCAAACGAGGCCATATAAGCCGGATTGGTATATAGAGCATCTTCCGCTAATCCGCAATCTACACCATTAACGGCGTTTGGATTACAGAGGTTATAGGGGTTATTCGCAGGCACATCCGGGAATAACTGAGGAGGGCTACCTACACTGTCGTAAGTTGAGTCATTAATTAATGTTTCAAAATATGCAGTTAAATTACCAGGGCCTTCGAAGGTGTACTCGCCAAATGCCATAAATGCCATAGACTCATAATTACCTGTAAGGTGACCGCTACGTGAATAGTCTGTGTCATTGAGACTGTAGTTACTGTACGAAGCATCAGCGAAGCCATCACCTGTAGTATCAATTCCAAATCCACCATAAGGAGATACTGGCTCACTGAAGTTACCCCAGCCGCCATTACTAAATCCAGGCGTGTAATAAATGCTGCCTGTATCCATTCCAGGGACGAATACCCGTCGAGCTAAACCACTTGGAACACAGTCAGAGATTTCCATTCCATAAGTTTCACCGTAGTAGAGGTCTTGACTACGGTAGTTACCTTCGGAATCAATTTCATAATTCTTGCGGCACTCTGACATCCAGGGGCGGCTGCCGTAAGTCGCGCTCTCCTGATTATTGTAGTCAAACCCACCACCAACAAATCCACGATCCCAAGACTTACCCCAAGTGAGGGCAAGCGTCTGATTCTCACCGCCATCATACTTTGGGAAGGTAGCAGAGATGTTAGCGATCTCTAGACCTTCGAAATCTTTCTTTAAAATCACATTGGTTACACCACCAATAGCATCGGACCCATAAACTGAGGAAGCACCATCAGTCAGAACCTCGTACTGCCCAACTAATCCCTGGGGAATATCCCCTAAATTTGGTGCATAAGGCGCACCTTCCGCTCCGCCTGGGGCCATTCGCCGACCATTGATCATAATAAGCGTTCTAGCTGCACCTAAACCACGCAGGTTAAGCGTTCTCGAGCCCGGCCCATTATCAAGCACAAAGCCACTGAACGTTAGATCAACCTGCTGGCCACCTGCTGAGGTGGAAGTCTGCAAAATATCCGCAGCACTCAAAAGTCCTGCCTCGCGCGAAATCTCTGCAGTAATAATCTGGAGTGGGGAGATACTACTAAAAGTTGTTCTTTTTAGACGAGATCCCGTAACAACGACCTCCTCTACCGAACTAGTAATCTGTTCTGAGTCCGAAGAATCTGCCTCGACCTCCTCTGATTCAATCGTCTCTTGCGAATACGACACAGATGCAGCGAATAGTAGGGCTGCCGGGGCCAATATTGCCAAGCCCTTGTAAAGCCAATTATCTTTAAAACTCATATTTTCTCTCCCGAAAATCAATTTATACAACAGGTGCTCACTCAAAAACTTAACTATTTTTGTTAGTATTTTTACTGTGAAATTAGTTCAGAAAGCGCTTTCAACGCGGTTCTTTGCCTATTAACCTTTCCATAGTAATGATTTTGAGCATTAATTCAATTATTTTGTGGTCTATATTCAAGCCGAAAAAAATTTTAATGTGAACGTAATTCAGCCGTGAGTTTTAAAAAGAGTGAAATTGACAGCTAGGAAAGGGTAGTAGATTAACGAGATAACAAAACAGGTGGTAGGGGAAAGCGGAAATAAAGTGCGTGCACTAAAACTTAAAAAACTTGAAGATATCCTGGGCCCTTAGCAATGAACTAAAAGCCCAGAAATCTTCACAAACGCGTACCTTAGAGCTCTAACTGAACTCTTACACCAATATTTCGTCCTGGCAGTGGAACTTCATTCTTCACGAAAGAGCTGTGATTTCTAGCCTTTTCATCAAGCAAATTCCTTGCGAACAACGTAAATTTGGCTGTTTTATCGCCACCAATCTCATAAGTCTTAACGGCATTGAAATCTAACATCTTGAAGCCATCAGTTGATGTTTCAGTCATACCAAAGTCGTATTGACTCTCTACATCTTTAAGTTTCAGGCTGACCTCGAGATCATTTTCCGTATAAGTTGCAGCATAAATATTCCTCGCAGGATTTATACGAGGAACATACTCTCCACCGTTAAACTCAGCATTAACAGAATCACGGATAAATGTCAGAGCTAGATCGCCAGCACCGAATTCCATAGACCTTCCAACTTCAATCTCGTAGCCCTGGAATTGAGCATCCTTCTGCATGTAGTTCACAAGCGGCAATCCACCATGATCATGTTCATCGTGCTCTTCATGATCTTCTTCCGTCTCACCCTGAAGATAAATGTAGTCATCCACATTAGTTGAGAAAATAGAAAGAACGGCGTAAGTGTCATCCTTCTCGTAGTTGACGCTTACATCGAATCCAGTAGAAACCTCTGACTTCAAATTAACATAGCCCACCTCAAACTTACCTGTCGCCAAGTGTGCACCATTCACAAATAACTCAACCGCTGAAGGCGCTCGCTCCACAATGGATGTAGTCACATTAACACTTACCTCGTTATTGAGATCCTTGCTCATGCTTAATGCGGCACTGGTTCCACTGAAGTCTCTATCAAAGTACTCCATCTCACCTTCATGCTCATCATGCTCATCATGCTCATCTCCATGATCGTCATCATGATCATCGCCGTGGTCCTCGTCATGATCCTCATCATGGTCCTCGTCGTGATCCTCGTCATGGTGCTCCATATGAGTGATGGACCCCTTTCTTCGAATTCGATCATGCCTTACGGCGATATCCCATCGGAGAGCATCTGTTTCTGAAGCTAAGTAGTAACCCATAGTAAATTCATCGCTCGCAGTAGGATTCATAAAGGCCTCGTGACCTAGAATCGAAACATCCTCTGTGGCAATGTTTAAAGACACCTTCTGAGAGTAATCAGAGCTGCTAATATCAAAGATAGCGCCATACTCGGTAGAATCATTGGAGAATACCGTTGGTCCTTCATCCTGATGCTCATCTCCATGCTCCTCACCCTCATGTTCCTCGCCTTCATGCTCTTCTTCCGCATGCTGCTCAGTCAAGGAATACTCGGTATCTCTCAAGAAGTAATCAACCTTCTTGAGCCAACTATTATTGACGATGTAAGAACCTTCAAGATTTAAGACATCAGAGTCAGTCGTTGAGAAGATTCTCTCACCCTCATGCTCATCATGTCCCTCGTGCTCATCATGATCCTCGCCCTCGTGCTCTTCATCGCCGTGCTCATCTCCATGCTCATCGCTGTGCTCGCCATGATATGGAATTCCATAGACACTTTCTGCTTGATTGATCGATACACCTACATATCCCCAGTCGCCAGTTTTGGACAGGCCGAATCTCATCGACGTGTTCTCAAAATCTGAATTAGACAAGAAGCCCATGTCTTCCTCATGTTCCTCGTGCTCGTCATGGTCCTCATCACCGTGCTCGTCATGATCTTCATCATGGAGAATGGCCCCAGTTGGGACGTCATAGTTACCGAACTGAGAATCTTTGTAAGCAAAACTAAAGTTTAGACCGCCAAGATTGTTCTCATAGGATAAAGTTTGACCATCGCCATCATTAACGGATTGAGCTTCTAATCCAATCTTAAGTTCTGACTCTGAGAAGTCCTCTCTTGCAATCGTATTGTCGACAATATTAACAATTCCACCGATTGCGCCATTGGCATAGAGCAGTGATGAAGGTCCTCTGATGATTTCGATCTGCTCAATGTTGTGCATATCAACTTCATTAACGTGGTCGGCACCAATTGCCGCTACATCTCTTACCACCTTCCCATTATTGAGTACCCTGATGCGACTGCCTGACATTCCACGAATAACTGGCTGGCCAACACCGGCGCCATAATCTGCAGAATAAACCCCAGCAAGACCATCCAATGACTCACCTAAGCTCTGAGTCGCTGACAATTCCTCTGAGTCTCCGCTCAACACATGGGTGGCACCCTTAACTGAGCTTGTAGATTGATCATTGATGGATGAAGTAATGATTACCTCTTCTATCTCATTAGCTAATACATTAGCACTAACCATTGCCGTTGCTAGAACGGCTATTTTAATACGCGGGTTCATAGAACCTCCTAAAAAGTAAATCTATTTGTACTTAATCTAAATTAAATAAAATTAGCTTCTTACTTGAGGGGGTGCGCGAGATAGGTAGAGGGGAAATCTAGGATTTAGAGCCGCAGAGGCATCAAGTCGTTCTATTAACTCAGCAACGGCAAGGATAGACACCAGAGCTCTGCTATCGGCAAATATGGTGCCCTTAAATACATGGCAAGTATCACACTCATCTTGTGAAAAAGCTTTTCCATCCAACTCAGCCTCAGCAATATGCGATGAGTTGTGCGCTAAATTATTAGCCACAAACATCCCGGCTATTAGAAGCAGTAGAGCGGAATACTTTTTAAAATTGAACAGTGTTACCAATGTGATATCCTAAAACGGCAGTTCAAAAACCGGTGTGAAGTATAAGGTAAATTATTGGCTTTGCAACTAACACTCCATGACTACAAGGTCGTCCATCCTTGTTAATTATGAGCAGTTCAGCGCTATAAAATCATCGGCACAGGCGAAGATCAGTTGTCTTCTATCATCACTCATTTTTTTCAGCGTGTTCCGCATAAAGGATAGCCTTGGGTTGTTCTTTAATAGGCCCAAATGCCGATCAACAAACCGCCAGTAGAGGCCGTCCATCGTGTTACACCAGTCACCCTTTTTATAGTCACTCATTTTTAGGATGTAATTAGATCCACAAATGTAGGGCTTGGTAGCGAAAATCCCCCCATCTGCAAAAGTTCCCATACCAAATACGTTGGGCGTCATAACCCATTCGGAGGAATCCACATACATCTCCATGAACCAGCGGTACACTTCCCTAGGATGTACCTCACACAAAGTCATGATATTTGAAATCACCATCAACCGATTGATGTGATGGGTATAGCCATAACGATTAGAAAAATTAATTGCATCATCTAATGGAGGTATTCCAGTAGTTCCTGAGTACCAACTCTCATTGAGGATGCCTGAAAAGTTGAAGAAGTTACTTTCCTTTTGAGTCTCACCATGCTGCTGATAGACTCCTCTGATGAATTCTCTCCAACCAATAATTTGCCGTAAAAATCCTTCAACTGAGTTTAAAGGTATATTCTTGGCTTCAGTGAACAGTAAAACTTTGTCGACAATATCCTTTGGAGTTATCAATCCCATATTAAGTGAAGGACTTAACGCACTGTGAAACATAAAAGTATCATTCTGCAGGATTGCATCTTCATAGATCCCAAAATTTTCAAACTTAATCTCTAAAAAGTGATCAATACTTTTTAACGCATCCTCTCTTGTCAGTGGCATCCAAATATCGTCCATTTGGCCCGGGTGATCCCTGAACTTTGCGTCTATAATTTTTTGAAGTGGTACCACATACCTTGATGTCTGAGCTTTGAATAAGTCAGGAAGTTGCAATCCCTTGGGAATCTTCTTTCGATTATCCTCATCGAAGGACCACTTCCCACCTAATGGTTTTTTATCTTCATCCAATAATAAATCAAGCTTTTTACGAACTTCCTTATAAAAGTTCCCCATACGCAGGACCTTCCCGGACCCACTAAACTTAGAGAATTCATGGCGCTCAAGCAAAAACATTGGGGATGGAATGATGTTAAGGGTTAATCCATTTTGTTCAGCAAAGTTTTGTATTCTCAATTCAAATTCTTTATCTTCAATTTCAAACACTTTAAGCGCGGATATATCATGCCTTTTAACGCATTCAGCAAGCTTCTCCTCGTATGACTGGTCAAAGCTTGGGTGCTCAATATCTAAATAGTCAATCTCAATGTTTTGGCTCTTTAGCTCATCACGCTTCTCACGCATTGCCACTAAAAACATCAAGATCTTTAGCTTATGATGCTTTTCGTATGTACAAAGCACCAAGTCCTCGGCCATAAAGACTCGTCCCGCATTTGCACTCGCAATACATTCGACGGGAAATAACTGGTTACCAAGCAATATCAGCAGCTCGTTGTTTAAATCACTTTTGTTCAAAAGATTCATTCCAAGTTTTGTGGGCTTTGAGAGAGTACTATGGCCATGCGGGAAGGAAGTGGGGCATCATCTAGAGAGTGATGCCCCGCTAAAGAACTATTTGAAGTTAACTTTATTGATGATCTGGTGATCTATCATTTTTCTAATTTCTTCGTATCCCTTTGAGATCTCATCGATCTCATCATCTTCATCACCATACATCGCTATCCATTCCTTGTTAACGGCCTTGTATCTCTCCTCATTGGGTTGCATAGCAGCCATATTTTCGTAGGTGATGGTCAACCAAACATTAGGATTATTAGCGCTGTCGGACGTGTATACGGAGAAATCGACGATATAACCCAATTTTTTTTGTATCTCCATTCCCCTTACCCAGGTACGCTTTAACTTGACGAGATAGTCATCGAGATAGTTTGGCTCCACCGCCACAACAGTCAACTGAACGTGTTGCTCACTTGGTTCATAATCTTCATAAATTTCTGCAAACGTTGAAAATGCAGCAAGAGTTAAGACAGTTAAAATTAAATGCTTCATAAGAGTTTTCTCCGGTAGTTGTGTGCAGATACTAGTGATTTTTTTAAGCCAATGATAGAAAAACAGACCAGAATAATTTTTAGTGTTGCTAGACTCAGTCCGCCTAGGATTTGAATTGCCTGAAATGAAACCAATTAATTCCCTTAGCTATCGTGCTCTTCTCAATCATTGCTTTTGCAAGTGTCTCCGCTTTTACGCTTCTATACTTACTGAAGGCCCCAAGCAGAAATGGGTCGATGAGCTTAAATATAATCTTGCCCAAACCCTCGCCTACTCTTTTCTCCAATCTTTTTCCAAGCAGTAATCCCGGACGATAAATATTAAGAGTAGAAAATCCTAGCGTTCTTATAGCTTCTTCAACTTCCCCCTTTGTGCGCAAATAAAAATTAGATGAGGATGCATCCGCACCCACCGAGGAAACCAAGCTAACGACTGATGTCCCTGCATTCATGGCAAGCTTGGCGATACCAACGCAGTAATCAAAATCCACTCTCCTAAAGGCCTCCTTACTTCCAGCCGTCTTGATGGTGGTACCCAAACAGAGGTACAGATGATCACAGAGAGGAAGCTCTCCACTGGTTAGGAGCTCATCGAAATCAATTTGATGAACCTGTATGTCTTTTGGTAGTGCATCAGAAACACTTCTTAAAACAGCTATCGGACGCTCTCCCCGCTCAGATAGTTGTTTTAGCACATGGCTTCCAACAAGGCCCGTTGATCCGACTACCAATGATTTATTCAAAACCCTTTCCTTTCTTATGCGTCATGTTACTTAGACCAATCTGTACTCAGACTTTTTTTCAAAAATAAAAACATGGGCAAGCACTGCGTTACTGCCCAAACAGTAACTGATGTCACTGAATCAAAAATAAGTACACAAACAAACCAAGATGCTGGGGGAAATAGAGCTAGCCCTTTAAAGAATGATTTAAAGAACTTTAGATACCTATCAATATCGAAAGCATCCCGCTTAGCTTGGCTCATCGTGTTGTAACCTGATAGCAGATATCTGGCATTTTTTTTATTAATACCCAGTCCGATCAAAAGGTAGACTAAAGATGCGCATAAAATAGTTAACACCATAATTGTGTCCACGAAATGTGATCCCCCAATAATTAATGACAAGATTCAATCATTAGACAATAACATATAGAATCTAACGCCATCTATGTTGCTTTTATGAACTGCGAAATACAAAGTTGATTTTAATTTCGCTGTTATTTATTAATTAAACCTGCCCCCTCTCATCCGTGAAAACTGATGCTATGCAAGTTGATGTAAATAATAGAAACCATATCTTCAGTGTATACTCAGGTAGCGAGTTTGCATTTAATTGGTTTAAGATCAGCAAATCCTCAATAAGTTGAAACTCTAACTCCAGATAGTAGGTGGCCAGCCATGAATGATTTAAGTTGGAAGGAATTTGAGCGCATCGAGTTGCGTGTTGGAACAATATTATCAGCCGAAACTTTTAAGGAAGCACGGACACCAGCAATTAAGTTGAGTATTGATTTTGGAAATGACATTGGCATCAGAAAATCATCGGCTCAAATCACCGATCATTACCTACCTGAGGAGTTAATTGGAATGCAGATCTCAGCTGTAGTAAATTTCCCAAAAAAACAAATTGGCCCGATGATGTCCGAATGCCTGGTAACAGGTTTCATTCAAGACGATGGGAGCGTTATCCTCGCAGTACCTGATAAAGTTTCAAAAAATGGGGCTCGATTGGCATAAATTGCCAATTATTAATTTTTACCGCTATGAGGAAAGTATTGTAGGTGGAAAAAAACGCTAATTTATTTGCTCATTTTCAGTCCCATTTCCCTGATGATTTATCAACATGTCTACTGGTTACTGATGACGGTCAGACGGTAACCTACGGCCAAGCTGTTGAGGCGTCCGCGCAAATTGCAAATAGCCTTTTAGACTTAGGGGCCTTGACGGGTGATCGCGTCACTGTCCAGGTTGAAAAATCAGTGGAGGCACTTTACCTATACCTTGGATGCCTGCGCGCAGGCCTGGTCTATCATCCCCTTAATACTGCCTATACGACATCTGAGCTTGAGTATTTCCTCGCAAATGCAGAGCCCACGATCATTATCTGTAAGAGTGAATCTCAGGAGATTATAAAATCGATATCAGTTAGTGGCAGCGTTAAGGCAATTCTGACCCTTGATGCTGATGGAACCGGGACACTAGTAGATTTAAGTCAAGATGCCAACACAACAGCACAAATAGCTCAGCGCTGCGGGACGGATATGGCTGCCTTACTCTACTCCTCGGGCACAACTGGCCGACCGAAGGGGATTATGTTGAGCCATGACAATCTTCGCTCGAATGCTGAAATTTTGGTTGATGCCTGGGGATTCTCCTCCTCAGATCGTCTGCTCCATATGCTCCCGATTTATCACGTTCATGGCTTATTCGTCGGAATAAGCTGTGTATTGATGAGCGGTGCCAGTATGTCTTGGCATAAGTCATACAATGATGATATTGCCGTGACTGCAATGTCTAAATGTACTGTCATGATGGGAGTCCCTACCTACTACACTCGACTCTTGAATAATCACCGATTCTCGCCAGACTGTTGCCAAACAATGCGCCTATTTATATCTGGTTCCGCACCACTTCTAACTGAAACTTTTCACCAATTCCAAGCGAGATGCGGCCATACTATTCTTGAGCGCTATGGTATGTCTGAAACTAACATGAATACATCTAATCCTTTGAATGGTGAACGTAAACCAGGGACCGTGGGGCCCCCATTGCCTGGCGTATTATTAAAAATAGTTGATGAGGGGGGCCATGAAGTACTGACAAATGATATTGGTAATTTGCAGGTCAAAGGTCCAAATGTATTCTCTGGCTATTGGAGAATGCCAGAAAAAACGAGCGAGGACTTTACTTCAGATGGTTTCTTTATTACTGGAGACAAGGCTATCATCGATAGTGATGGCTATATATCAATTGTCGGACGATCAAAGGATTTAATCATCTGTGGCGGACTTAATGTCTACCCTAAGGAAGTTGAGATGGTCATTGACGACATTCTAGAAGTCAAAGAATCCGCAATAATTGGCGCTCCCGATCCAGATTTTGGTGAAGTTGTCATTGCAGTCGTCGTTATTGAGGACAATTGCTCTGCACATAATGATTTTTTAGAAAAGAAAGTCATCAGCTTTTGTAAAACTCAGCTTGCAAACTTTAAGATTCCGAAGAGAGTAGAGGTCGTCCAATCTCTTCCCCGAAATGCGATGGGCAAAGTACAGAAAAATCTCTTGAGAGAGAGATTTAAGTGACACGCACAGATAATAAGTTTGATGGTCTAACAGACAACCATTGCCTAGCTTTTTATAGAGTAAAGCGTTTTGGGCAGGTCATATATGTTTTGGAAATGATATGAATATTTTTCTGATAGCCCTAATTATTAGCATGATCGGTTACCTAGCAATCGGTTGGTATGCGGGAAGAAAAGTTAAAAATCTTGAGGACTACTATGTCGCTGGTCGAAACGCGTCAACCTTACTCATTGTGGGTACACTAGTTGCAAGCTTCATGAGTACAAACGCATTTCTTGGGGAAATGGGTATGTCTTACCAAGGACATGGTCCGCTGATTGTGATCATGACAGGCGTGAACTGCATGGGATATATCATAGGTGCACTATTTTTTGGGCGATATCTGCGACGCAGCCGTGCGTTAACAGTTCCTGAATTTTTTGGTCGGCGTTTTGGAAGTCGCCGACTCCAGTCCCTGGCTGGATTAACGATTGTAATTGGACTTACATGCTATCTCATGGCTGTCACTTGGGGAGTATCACTGATCGTGACAAAAGTCACTGATATGCCTAGCTGGGCATCCATAGTGCTGGTGTGGTTTGGATATACCGGATTTACCCTCTATTCAGGATCTAGGGGCGTAGTGCTAACTGATACAGCCATGTTTTTATTATTTTCTACGGTAGCTCTGGTAGCTCTCTACTATATTATTCAGTCTGGAGGGGGATGGTTCAGTAGCCTTGAACAACTCGCACTCTACAAGGATAAACCTGGACTCATATCTTGGCACGGCGTCGTTGGCGATGACTCTAACTGGAAGACGCCTGCAGATGGACTTGTTTGGGCGCTGATTTTAGGCGTTGCATGGGGAATCGTAGTTGCTGTTAGCCCTTGGCAAACTAGCCGCTATTTAATGGCAAGAGATGAGCATGTGGTGATCCGATCCGCCTGCGGAGCTTCAATTGCAATGTTTCTGCTATATCTAATCAACAGCTATGCAGCGGCAGCCGTTAATCTGAGTAATCCGTCAATCGATCCTCCAGAAAGTGTTATGATATGGGTTGCCATGAATTTAATGCCAACCGTTCTAGGAGCTCTCTTAGTCTGCGGTATCTTGGCTGCCGGATTGTCATCCGCCTCAACCTTTTTATCTCTGATTGGCTTCAGTAGCACCAATGATATTTTTAATCATAGTAATGACCCTGACACTCAGCTTAGGTTAACTCGTCATACTATAATTTTTGTTGGGGTTGCCGTGGTATTACTCTGTCTTATCTTGCCATCCAACATCTTTTGGATCACTTACTTCGCAGGTCCTGTGTTTGCATCATCTTGGGGCGCAGTGGCTTTCATGAGTATATGGAGTAAAAGTATTACTGAGTCCGGAGCCTTTTGGGGAATGCTTGGTGGATTTTTCGGTAACATAGCGGCGAACTTAATTCAGGTTTTTTGGGATATCCAGTTGCCCGTCTACCTCGATCCGATACTAGTTGGAAGCGCTATTAGTCTATTTACAATCATAATGATTTCTTCTTTAGGTGAGGTTAAACCAGTATCTGAGGCATTTAGAAAAAAACTGCATCAAATGCCTGAAAACATGAATAATAAAACAGAAATTGCTCGCACACTTCTTTGGCCTAAAGCTATGATAGTTCTCGGTATCTTGGTTATGATTTTGATGGTGAACTTTTATGCCACACCTTATGAGGGCGCTATAACAAAGCAGACTCTTATGGAGTTTAAACCATGAGTGGAGAAATGATTTTATCCATCAGTTATGGCCTAGTCATGGTGGCAGGAGGTGCATTTGTCTGGTGGCAAGTGAAAAGATACTTCGAAGGAGATGAGTGATGATCGGATCAAATAATCTTCGCCCAACATTAAATGGAGTTAAGCATGATAAATAACGCTGTTGAACAGATTGATGATCTTTTAGAGCCCCAAGATTGGAGCTTTCCAGTGCCCATTGCTTATGGTCCCGGTCGATTGTCTGAAATTAGCGCCCACTGCTTGGGGATGGGCATTCAAAATCCTCTTATCGTGACAGACAAAGGTAGCGCTCATTTGCCGTTTATTAAGCAACTTCAAGATTTTTTGTCTCTCGCGAATATCTCATCGGCCTTGTTTAGTGAAGTCTCACCCAATCCACTAGAAGAGGATATTCTCGCCGGCCGAGAGAAATTCCATAACGGTAAGCATGATGCGGTTGTTGCTATTGGCGGCGGAAGCGCTATGGACGGCGGAAAGTGTATTTGTCTGACAGCGAATAATGATTACAGCGTTTGGGATTTCGAGTTTGAGCAGCCAGTACCTATAATTCATCAGGATCAACCCTTTCCAACATTAATCACGATTCCAACAACAGCGGGGACAGGCGCTGAGACCGAGAGCACCGCCATGGTGACGGATGTCAATAAAGGCATGAAATTTTGTGTCTGGCATCCTGACCTAAAACCATCCCTCGCACTTCTCGATCCTGAGCTCACAGTAGGGTTACCGCCAACGCTAACCGCATGGACAGGGACGGATGCGATGGTTCATGCGATTGAGGCGTTCCTTGTGCCTGGGTTTCATCCTCTTTGTGATGGGGCAGCACTAGAAGGTCTGCGGCTTGTATCAAAATGGCTGCCAACAGCCGTTCATGAACCAAGTAATTTGGCTGCCAGAGGCGGTATGCTCGTAGGATCTTGCCTTGCCGGGATCGCTTTCCTGAAAGGTCTAGGTATGGTCCATGCTATATCTCATATGGTCGGAGCCGAATTCGACACTCAGCATGGCCTTACAAATGCCATTATTCTTCCTGTTGTGCTCCGCTTTAATCTCCCGGGATTAGAGTCTCAGGTTGCAAGAATGGCGAAGGTAATGAACTTAAAAGATGACTCAGTTGATAGCTTTATTGCTGAAATCGAGGGCATGTTAGATGGTATTAATATCCCTAAATCACTGAAGGAGATAGATGTGCCAAGTGAATGTGCTCAAAGAATTGCGGAGAAAGCTATTTTAGACAGTGCAGCCGGAACCAACCCACGTCAGGCAACTGTTGAAGAAATTAGAGTCTTAGTCGAAACTGCGATTGAAAAGGCCCGCTAAATCAGAGGTTATTATTCATGAAAAATCTTAGAAAATTTTATATTGAGGGTCGTTGGCAAGATCCAATTTCAACGGAAACTATGTCGGTCTTGAATCCTGCCACAGAGATGCAGGAAGGTATAGTTGCCCTAGGTAATTATGAAGACGTTAACAAGGCGGTTGCCGCCGCAAAAAAAGCTTTTGAAAGTTTTTCAAAAACCACCAAGCAGGAACGTCTAGATCTCTTACATCGTTTAAAAACCGTTACACAAAAGCGACTTGAGGACCTGGCGCAGGCTATGCGCACAGAGATGGGTGCACCAATTACTATGGCTCGCGATGCGCAGGCCGATGCAGCCATAGGTCATCTTAATGGTTTCATAGAGGCACTAGAGGGTTTTAACGAGAGTGAGAATTTGTCCAATGGTGATGAATTGATCCGCGAACCTATTGGAGTCTGCGGCCTGATCACGCCATGGAATTGGCCGATGAATCAAATTGCTCTCAAGGTGATTCCAGCGCTCGCAACAGGTTGCACCTGCATCCTGAAACCCTCAGAACATACCCCTATCTCTGCAATGATTTATGCTGAGATTATTGACGAGGCCGGCTTCCCTTCGGGTGTTTTTAATCTTGTTAATGGCGACGGTCCAACCGTTGGTGCAGCTCTATCTAAACATCCCGATATACAGATGATGTCATTCACAGGATCTACACGAGCCGGCAAATCGATTACAAGAGACGCGTCAGAGACGATTAAGCGTGTCACCTTAGAACTTGGTGGTAAGTCACCAAATATCGTCTTTGCTGACTGTGATTTAGAAACTCAAGTTACAGCCTCTGTTGATGAATGTATGTATAACACAGGACAGTCCTGTGATGCCCCAACGCGACTGCTGGTGGAGAGAAGTTGCTATGCTGATGCGCTCGAGATTGCCAAAAAAGCAGCCATGGCAACTCAGGTTGGAGATCCTGAACAGGAAGGTGACCACATAGGACCACTATTTGACCGAATTCAATTTAATCGCGTGCAAACAATGATTGGTGTTGGAATTGATGAGGGTGCGACTTTATTAGCTGGAGGATTAGGAAAACCAGACGGCATGGATTTGGGCTGGTATGTTAAGCCTACTATTTTCTCAAATGTATCTAATGATATGCGGATCGCTCAAGAAGAGATTTTTGGCCCTGTTTTAGTAATCATTCCATTTGAGGACGAGGATGAAGCTATCTCCATCGCAAATGACACACCTTATGGTCTCGCCGCATACCTTCAGACGGGAGATCCATTGCGTGCACGGCGAGTCGCCTCTCAATTGCGTGCCGGAGCAGTCCATATCAATGGTGGTGGATTTAATTATGGTTCACCATTCGGAGGGTATAAGCAATCTGGCAATGGTCGTGAAGGCGGTCTTATGGGCATTGAGGACTTCCTAGAGAGCAAAACCTTGCATGGGTTGTCATAGGGTCTTATATCTAAATTTTATAGTCTTCAAAAATTGGACATATGCCTCTGTAGCCAATTTGAAATTTGTCTAATGGACTCAGAGGACTCAGGTAAGCGATAGTCCCACTCGAACACATGCCACAGATCTTTCCACAAACACAGCTCGACGGGCACATTATTATCTTTAAGCACATCTCTTAGCCCCATTGCTTGGCTCATCAACAAATCTCGAGAGCCTGTCGTAATAATGCTTGGCGGGAATGATTTATCGAATACACCATATATTGGAGATATCATAGGATTTGTGGGGTCATGCTCTCCAACATAATAATTTGCGGCAAAATCAATGTGTTGAGCACTTAGTGCTGGATCACGTCCATCGTTGTTCACCACGCTTGGACCTGCGTTGGACAGATCACACCAGGGGGATAGGAAGGCGGCCGCCTGCGGCAAGCGAATACCTAGCTGGAAGGCACGAAGGATCAAAGTGAGGCAAAGATTCCCCCCAGCTGATTCACCTACAAGCGCAAGAGGCTCGCTACTCATTTCCTTAAATACACTAAATCCATCATCAATAGCCGCAGGCCATGGACTCTCAGGCGCCAACCGATAGTGGGGTATCACGACCTCAGCACCTGTTTCAGCAGCCAATGGAACTGCGATGGTTAGATCCTCAAAAGGGCTCCCCGAAACATAGCCACCGCCATACCCATAAAAAATTTTCCAATCCACTTTTATCTGAGATGGTTTTACCCATAGACAACTAACACCAGAAATATCTCGAGTCTCAATACTCGCGTCATACATCTCAAGTACACGCTCAACAGCTGGAGCAATAGATCTTCTTGTTTCATTGCGATAAGCAGTAAGCTTTTCAAAAGATCGATTTCTTAACGGGAAGTTTGCCGTGGCAAGAACATGCTCAGCTTCGGCGCTCAAGTTATTGCTCATCAACTGCTACAAGCCCCTATTAGAAACCATATTTTTAATACTCTAGTTGGGCGTAAAAATATATTCATCGCCCTCTTCAAACGTCTCGGCTAGTGTCTTATCAATTGCCACTGGCATTTCTATGGCAGAGGGATATAAAGGCCCCACCGAAGTTGCCTGATGCTCGGACAACAATGCCGAGAGTTGATTAAGCTTTTCAGGTCTAATACTTGCAAGATTAACTTGCTCTGTAGGATCATCCTTTAAGTTAAAGAGCCAATGCTGCAATCCGTCAGTAGGCCGATTATTTACTTGTAATTTCCAACCTCCATGCCTTACGGCTTGGTAGTGGCCGTTCTGCCAAAATAACGCTTCCCGCTCCCACTTAGTTTCTCCATTCCCCATAATCAGAGGCAGGATGTTGAGCCCATCGATCGTAACACTGTCATTGTTGGTACCCGCAGCAGCGGCTATGGTAGGCATGATGTCGATATGAGCAACAGGAGTATCGTTAATCGTGCCCGACGGTATCTTGCTAGGCCATTTAATCATCATTGGCACACGCAGTCCCCCTTCAAACATAGTAATTTTCCATCCTCGGAAGGGGTGATTTACCTCAGGGATGCCAATATATCCAGCCCCTCCGTTATCACTTGTAAAGATTACAAGAGTGTTATCCGAGAGGCCCTGCTCGTCAAGAGTATCAAGAATTCTCCCGACACTCCTATCAATCGCGCGAACCATAGCTGCATAAACCCGCTTTCGATGTGGCTTTATATCACCCACTGCCTCAAAATCCTCTCTCTTTGCCTGAAGTGGAGTATGAGGTCCCCAATGAGCTAGGTATAAAAAGAATGGTCGGTCTCTATTATTTTGGATCACCTTGATAGATTCATCTGTCCAATAGTCAGTCAAGTAACCCTTTGGTTCAAAACGGTCTTTGTCCCCAGAGTTAAATGATGCTGAGTAGGTTAATGCGGCCCATAGGAATTGATCAATAGGATCAAATTCTAACTTCGCATTTACAACGTTAGGATCAGTCTCAGGAAGGTATAGTCCACTTGCCATAAGAAGACTGTCATCAAAACCTTGTTTATTAGGCTCCATTCCGTTGCTTCTGCCTAGGTGCCATTTGCCGATATGAGCCGTGTAGTAACCTGCTTTTTGCAAAGCTTCAGCAATGGTGACCTCCTGCGTTGGAAGACCCTTCAGTTCGAATGGTGGTTGGGCTGACTCAATCTCTGAGTCATAAAAACCTCCAGGGAGCTTGCTTTCTAGCTGACTGGATATGCTATTTACTATTGGCGCCATTCCTTGTGGAGTAGGGGTGAATTCGTAGCCCGTTCTAGTGGGATAACGACCAGTCATTATCATTGCTCTGGATGGCGCACATGTGCTTGCACCAGAATAAGACTGAGTAAAATTTGCCCCCTGCGAAGCTAAGCGGTCAATATTGGACGTTTTTATAATGCCTCCACCGAAAGTCGATATGTCGTTGTAACCAAGATCATCTGCAACGATAAGAATAATATTTGGTGGCCTCTCGTCAACAGAAGTAAGACCAGGCGGTCCCATCTGCCAATTGACCTCGCGATTCGGCCCATTTTCAATCGATGAATAGCGATATTTAATAACGCTGAGGAGAATATCTGCTCGGTTGATCCAAGCTACCGATGCCACGAAAAATACCACAAATAAGAAACTTAATATTGAAATAAATAGTTTGTTCAATTTATAAAATCTCTAAAGTTAAAACAATCTGTACCTTGGGCCACGTGGCTTAGGAGTAATCTCCTCAGCAGGTAGCTGGCATATTCGGTTCATGGAGGTAACACTTCCATCAACATATTCCCATACGAGTTGATCCCCTCTCAAATAACGCCTTACTACCGTTGGACCAAAACCGAATACATCAAACTCAAGTACATTATTATTCCACTCCATGCTTGCAGAAGTTCGGCCACAGTATTCTTTATTACCGATAACAAACAAAACTGATCCCTCAGTATCGTTAGAGGTCTCTCCTGCTGTGCTGTTGGGGCCTCCATCATGAATTACACCTGAGGAGGTAATCACCGTTCTTGCACCGCACTGCTCAACGCGCTCAACATGACCAACCTTGCCCTCCACACCTATCCATAGCCCTCTTATATCATCGGCACCATTCACTAGTGGCTCTGTACAATCACTTAAAACAGGCAATGGGAAATGATCATAAGCACAACCAGGCGTATTTCCTTTAGGTATGTCCATAGCCAACTTACCCTGACTATTAAGAATTGGCATTTCGCAATAATTTATTAGACTACCATCACCAGCAAGAGTAGCCGGATCAATGGCTAATTCGGGTCTTTCAGAAAAGTACATTTGCCAGAACCCAGCAACAAAAGTAGCCATAAAAACTAGCACTAATTTCTTTAAAAATAGTTTCATAAAAATCGATCAAACCCTCTAATGGGGTATTTAGTCTTGCATTATAAAGTCTCATATTGGCAGTTGGTATGTCAATATATTCCGGATTTATCATGAAGCTTAAAACACTATCTCTCTCAAAATTTTTAAGAATCAAATCATGGATATTTTTTATATTTTCTGCGACTTAACATTAAACTTTTTAAAAAAAGACAAATGATCCTAAAATATTTTCTTCGACGTAGGTGTATGATCATACTAGTGCATTCACTTTAACTAAAATACTCACCCTAAAATATGGACATTAACCAAACATAATATAAGGACAAGTTTTGGATATGAAAAATGCTATTTTATCTCGTGGCTTACTATGTTTACTGATCTTTGGTTTCTCTCAGACTCTGTGCGCGGCTGACCTTGAAACCCCTATTATTCAGCCCGGTGCCCCAGGATTACCGTCAAAAACTCTTACTCCTGAGATGGCAACATCTATTGCGAACACATCCTTTAGCTATGCAGACGTAGTCTTCATGCAGGAGATGATTATTCATCATCAACAAGCGCTCGAAATGTCGATATTGGCAAGCGACAGGACAAACAACAAATCAGTTCTGGATCTCGCTGAACGGATCAAAGTTTCACAAGATGATGAAATGTTATTTATGACAAATTGGTTAACAGAGCGCTCTGAAACAGCGCCAGACCTTGAACATAAGTATCACCATCATACAAGCCATAATATGGTGGGCATGGCAACATCCGATCAGATGAGAGAGCTTGGAAGTAGCAAGGGTACTGAATTCGATAGGCTTTATCTCACATTAATGATCAATCATCATGATGGTGCCATTAAAATGGTTGAGTATCTGCGAGATCAACCTGGTTCGGCATATGATGCATCCCTTGATGAGTTTGTTTCAGACGTAGCAAATGACCAAGCTGTAGAAATAGAGAGAATGAACGGACTTTTGGTTGGCCTGTCTGAAGATCCGCGGGCTTCTTTAGCCGCCGGACTTTTTGATGCAGAACACGCGATAATGAATATGCGTCTATTGGAATCTCAACGGAAGCCAACTGGATTTTTTGATCCGAATAATCTTGTAAACTTAGGTGGAGAATCTTTAAAAGAAGAAGATGAAGAAGCGGATGATCATCCGAAGACAGTAGTAGCTGCGGCAAACGCTCGGCGCTATCCCCTACTCAGTTTTTCAAATACAGACATGGCCTTCAGTGAGGATCTTCTCATAACAGGCAGTTATCACGGCTTCAATATTTACAGGCTTGCTGAAACAGGTCGCCCTACTTTAGCAACTTCTGTCGTATGTCCAGGTGGTCAAGGTGATGTCTCGCTAGTTGGCCACCTTCTGATTATGTCAGTTGAGCAATCGCGAGGACGAGTTGACTGTGGGCTCCAGGGTGTTGGTGAAGATGTCAGTGAGGAGCGCTTCCGAGGTATCAGGATCTTTGATGTTTCAGATATTTCTCAACCTATCCAAGTAGGTGCTGTACAAACGTGTCGCGGTTCCCACACTCACTCGGTTGTGTCTGGCCCAGATCTTGATGGCAATATTTTGGTCTATAACTCCGGCATTTCTCGGGTTCGTGAGGAGGAGGAATTAGAGGGATGTGTAGATGGGTTGCCAGGGGATGATCGTACTGCTCTCTTTAGGATCGACGTCATAGAAATACCTATGAAGGAACCATCAAAGTCTCGAATTATAGATAGCCCAACCGTTTTTGCAGATGCAGAGACGGGAGCTCTGGCGGGCCTCTGGAGAGGTGGTGATCATGGAGATGACACTCAGGAAACATACCGCACGGACCAATGCCACGATATCACTGTTTATCCAACGGCAAAAATTGCAGCAGGTGCATGCTCAGGGAATGGGATCCTATTTGATATTAGTGATCCCAGAAAACCAACAAGGATTGATGCCGTCACTGACGAGGGTTTCGCTTATTGGCACTCCGCAACCTTTAACAACGACGGAACTAAAGTCCTGTTTACTGACGAGTGGGGGGGTGGCGGAAGAGCGCGCTGCAGGGCATGGGACCCTATAAACTGGGGGGCTGATGCCATTTATGATATTGACAATGGAAAGTTAAAATACAAAAGCCACTACAAAATGCCGGCACCTCAACTAGAAACAGAAAATTGTGTGGCTCATAATGGATCGATAATTCCGGTACCCGGAAGAGATATATTCATTCAAGCTTGGTACCAAGGTGGCATCTCAGTAATAGACTTCACTGATTCTTCAAATCCTATCGAGATTGCTTACTTTGACCGAGGTCCCATCAACGAGACAGAACTGGTAAGTGGCGGGTTTTGGTCAGTCTATTATTATGAGGGGATGATCTACGGCACAGAGATCGTTCGTGGTCTGGATGTTCTTGAGCTTCTCCCGAGTGAGTTTATCAGTGCCAATGAGATATCTGCGGCCGCTCAGGCATATCCAAAGGTCGGCCCAAACAGATTATTCAATCCACAACAGCAAGTACCTATGTCTTGGCCCGATAGTCCAGAGCTGGCTGGAGCATATTTAGATCAACTAATCAGATCAAATATGGTTGAAGAGGCTAATGCCGCTGAGCTACAGCAGTTGCTTTTCCAAGTAGGAGTTCAACAGACACCGGAGCGCAGCAAAGCACTTGCACGAGAGATTGATCAATTTGAGATTAGTTTTAAAGTGAATGCTGTCGATGACAAAGCTAGAGGTCAACTAAGTCAGCTCGAACGCGTTCTTAAGGCAATTAGTAGTAAACTTAAGGCTTAGTCGAAGGGTTGTAATGAATTCTGAAGGCTAACACAGGGTCAAACGTGTTAGCCTTTGGCAAAGCAGTGAGATGAAAACACTTAGATGACCTAGCGTTTACCCAACCACACGCCCTGAGTAATAATCCCGCCTAAATAAATGACGAGGAAAAGTAAGTGAAAGCTTAATATTAGTGGGTCATCAAATGAGTCAACAAAAGGATCTCCGACGGGTAATCTTCGCAGGAAGTCTGTGATTGCTGGAATCATGTGGAAAAGCAGAGTGCTCGAATAACCTAGCATTTGAAAGTATTTCGAATACCTGCCAAAAAGCTGCAATTTCTCCATCAACATACCACCAAAGACTGCTACCAGGGTCAGCACGGCAAGCCAATGGGCGATACCAAAACCTCCTTGATTGTAAATGCCTAGTGCCGAGCCGGCGACAATTAACGTCACTAAGACATAAATGCGTCCACTAATCTGATTTAGGGAAATTATTTTATGGTGATAAAGCGTATAAAAAGCGCTTACCAAAGCAACCACTCCGAGTACTGTATGAAACCATCCTAAAAAGGTCATTTCGGGCATACGTTTATTCCTTAATCAATTATTTTTAGCCGTATTTGGAATTATTTATGCGGATTAACCAAATACTTTGCACCAGTTCCCTGCTTCGCATATGCCTTTATATTGTCAGGCTGAAGCATATCCTCCAAGGAAATCTCCTGAGTGTAGTGGCTAGCGAACGTAGTTTTAATTTCTCTAACGACACGCTGGCGCATCTCTGCAAAGCGCTCCATTCCGATTCGACCAATCATTGGTGTAAGTAACCATCCTCCTAATCCCCACTGCAACCCATATGATCGATTCAAAACCGTAGGAGTGGGATCTAAGCCACCGTAAATATAAACCTGCTTGTACACATCAGAACCATATCGGCTATATTCTTTTGCTGTTTTGTTAGCTGCGATCTCCATTGCGGCAAGAATTTGTCCTGGAAGTTTTCCCTCATTTCCACCACCAGTGGCATCGAAACCTAGAGTAGCTCCTGTGGAAATTAATGCTTCAACAAGATCTTTCATAAAATCCGATTGGCTAGTATCACAGATATATTCAGCTCCTAAGTCTTTAAGAATCTTAACCTGCTCTGGTTTTCTAACGATATTGACCAGCGGGATTCCATCATCCTTGCAAATCTTTACAAGCATCTGACCAAGATTAGAAGCGGCGGCAGTGTTAACCAAAGCCGCATGATTCTCCATCTTCATAGTTTCAACAAATGCCAAAGCAGTCAGGGGGTTTACAAATGATGATGCGGCCTCAGTTGAGGTTATTCCCTCATCCATAACAAGGCAACTCGAGGCAGGAGCGCACCGATATTGAGAGTACATGGAGCCTCCCGCAACGCCAACTGTCTTGCCTATTAACGCTGTTGCTTTTTCTCCCGCTCCAACTACGATGCCTGCGCCCTCGTTGCCGGCCGACAGAGGTTGATCAACCCTTCCCTTCAGTGCCGCCATAAGACCAGGGCGTATTTTTATAGTAGTCTTGGAAGCTTCATCTTCTCCAGAAAATTCTATGCTGTCCAAGTCAGCAGCAAAACTTATCAGAAGTGCCAAGTCAGAGGGATTTATTGGTGCAGCTTCTACCTTGATTAAAACCTCATTCTCAGATGGCACTGGCATTGCTGCATTGACAATGGAGACCTCTACTGTACCGTTACTCGTGACCGTTGATCTTATTTCTTTTGAGGTTTGCATAGACATTTTCGTCTCTCCTTCAGCGCTGAATTGGATATTACTTTTATATTCAGTATGATAATAGCTATACTAATAAAAATACAAGTAGACATTAAATTCATACTAGTATATAAAACATACTATGAAAATTTCAAAAAGCCCTGTAGCAAACGCATTAAAGGTTATTGGCGGGAAATGGAAGATCGCCATTATCTACACCTTGCGAGACGATCCAGTTAGATTTGGAGAGTTGAAAAGAATTCTATCTCCTATCACACAGCAAATGTTGACCAAACAATTGCGTGAGCTTGAGCGGGATTTATTAATTGATCGCAAAGTGTTTGAGGTAATACCTCCCAGAGTTGAGTATTCTCTAACGGAATTCGGTAAGTCATTTTTGCCGGTCATGAACATACTTTGTAAGTGGAGTACTGAAAATTCAGATTTGATGGAGGCTCTTACAAGTAAGTGCCCTAAATCTTCTAAGTTATCGATCCGTTAGCCTAATTGCATTAGCACTTAGCTTTACAGCACCAGATAACTAGATTAAAAAATCCCTCTCATCAAATAAATACATTAATAGTTTGCTGAAACCTCCCCTATCAAATAACATACCCCCCATGGGTATAAAAATTCTTTGTCTGTTGTCTATCATATCCTTTGGAATCGATGCTAGACCTGTATCTTACACAGGTGGTTCAACCGTAATGGCGTTTTCAGATAATATAAAAAATTCTATCTATTATCATTATTCACCATCATATAAATACTCAGTTGGACTTGAAAATATAAAAGATAACTATTTTAAAGATGATTATTCTTATGTGAGATTTACATATTTACTAGATAGAAAAAATACTGAACACTCTCAAAGAAATTTATATTTTCAATCTGGTATTAGTTCAAAAGGTTTTGATGAGTTTTTTTATGGTATCCATGGGGATTGGGAGACGAGAAGATTTTTTGTTGGTTTTGGATTAAAAGAGACTAAGAAAAAAATCCAAGACTATTCAGAACAATATTATCAATTAGGAGTAGCGCCCTATCTTGGTGATTATGGCGATTTACACACATGGATAATGATGAAGACAAAAAAAAATTCTCTTGAGAATAAGTGGTCAACTTACCCTGTATTAAAATTGTTTAAAGGTGATGTTCTCATGGAATTTGGTTATCACAAAAAAACTGAGTGGGATGTGCATCTCATGTATAGATTTTAGGAGGAAATGTGAAAAAAATACTATTACTACTAGTCTTTACTTCAATGACATGGGCAGAAAACCCACATGAACACATTAATCATTCTCATGAAGGACATCTGCATGAGGAATTAGTAGATGGCAAAAAATTAGAAGTTGATCCTGAGAGATTTGATAAATTTATTATAGATCTGAAAGATTCTCAAATTGCAATCGTGAATGTTAAAGGCATGGTATGCGATTTTTGTGCTAGAGGTATTGAAAAAACATTTAAAAAAGATACTAATGTTAAAAAAATAGACGTTGACTTGAGTAAAGGTAAAGTTTTAATTGCATACAATATTGCTCACAAAATAGTCTTTGATGATATCAAGGAAAGGATTCTAATAAACGGACAAAATGCAATTGATATGCAAATTATTAATTTATAAGAATGATGCAAAATAAATCTGCAAATTTTCTATCCTTGTTTGCCTCGTCTTCAACTTTAATATGTTGCGCGCTTCCTTCATTATTTGTTGTAATTGGAGCGGGGGCCTCTTTTGCAAGTTTAATAACAGTTTTTCCATTTCTAATTGTCCTATCTCAGTATAAGTCGTGGATAACTATGTTTGCATTGTTGATGATTTTTATTGCTGGTTATGTAAATTATAAAACCTATCACATGCCCTGTCCTGCCGACCCAGAGTTAGGAAGGCGATGCATGAAAACCAGAAAACAATCAAGATATGTTTATTACTTTTCAGTTGTATTGTTTATTTTTGCCACAATATTTACGTATATAATTCCGAAAATCATATGAAATATCCATGCCATAAAGAGGAAATCCCTAGTCTCATGATACTTGACGGGCAAGTTGGTGGAATTGCAGCCATGATGAATAAGGGCAAGTATTGCTCTAGCAATAAAATCAGAAAGGGTTGCAAATAAAAAAAGAAAATGACCAGTTGTGGCCGTTTATAATTTTAGTTTTTAATATTAGATAATTTTTAATCCAACTTATTTGGAGGTTTTTGATAATGAGTCATCCATGTCACCAGCAGCAAGTTGCAAGCATCCGTCGCATAGAGGGTCAGGTGAGAGGAATATTAAAAATGATAGAGCAAGAAAAGTACTGTATCGATATCCTCAATCAGATAAAGGCCGTAAAAAACTCATTATCTACCGTTGAATCAAAGATACTTAAAACCCATTTAAAAATGTGCGTGCAAGATACCTTAAAAGACGATGGTAATTTTGATGATAAAGTTGAAGAAATCATAAAAGTGTTGAAACGATAATCATAGACTTGTTCGAGTTCGAGATTGTAATTCTCCTTAGAAGTTTAAGTTCGACCCTAAAATCTCATCCTAACTCACTAAATACATTTTTTTAAACTCAAATCGTCTATTCAGTTAGCAATTGATAGCTGGCCTTATTTTGAGCAATATCGGATGGCTTGAAATAAATATCTCGCCAAACTTTATCCCTATAAAGCTCAGTTTGATCACTAAAATATTGACTATCAGGTGAACCAGATTGGCTGTAGGATAGAATAGCCTTCGCGTCTGGACCATTCTCAGTATAGTTAAGGGTCATAATAAAACTTGATCCATGGGCAATGTTGTAACCACTGCTGCTCAAGGTCTCACTGTCACCCACTCGCTCATTACTCCCTGAAAATACGGGTGATGCAATGTGTGATTTCGTCACCTGAAGATTTGCAATGCCCTCATATCTATTGCCTCCATGCACAGGAAACGATTTTCCAGCACGGTGCGCTTTTTGTAGCTCACCCAATGGAATATCTAGAGGAATTCCATTATCAACTAGAAGAGTAACCGCCTCCGCTAAAGCAGTGAGAGTCCTTTGATTTTCAATAAGTCCTGAGGGTGTGGTGATTGGATTCTCCTTGTCAAAGTTAGCTGAGAACAATTCTCCTGTATGCATTGTGGACCAGTAACTATATCGAGTGAGCCATTCTCTAAATAGCACCGCACCTTTACTATCCGCGTTGTAGCGATTGTCCCACTCACTCAAAATAGTACAGGCAGGTAAAAGTTCAACAGAAATATCGTTTATGGAGACAATGGGACTTTGTTTGCACCGCTCAACAAGTTCATCTTTAAGCAAGTGAGCTGTCAATCCCGAATTATCCATCAGAGCTGCCTGAATTTCTGAAACTGAGAATAGCCCATCTTCCCCACTGAAGTTAAATCCATCTAAACCTTCAAGAAGATGAATATTCATTCGTGTTCGAACGCTACGTGGAGTTTCTGTCGCTCCATACAACGGTGAGTAGCCAGTTGTAGGTTTTTTGGGATCACTCAACCAATAACTATCATTGGCATTAAAAACGTAAAACTCACTTTCAATGAGAGGGCGTTGCTCAAACGGTGTGGTACCGGGTATTGGAGTTTTAGGATGATTTATCCACTCATCTCTGTTCGTACTTCCATCAAGAATCACTAAACCTTCAGTTAGGTAGAGATTCTTTAACTGAGATGACGCCTCAATACGATCACGCCATGCACTAATAGCTTCATCGCTTAGAGCACCCACATTTGTATTATCTAAATAAACAGCACGACCCTCGGCACTCGTTGAAATTGTATTAACCCAAGGCATGGCATTATATTTTTTGTGGGCCTCAATAAATTCAGCCATCGACTGAGATTTTCCCATCGCTAGCCACTGAGACATTACATCAACATTCTCGGCATTGGCATCTCGAGCGGCATAGGCTGCGGAAGACGTCCAATCAAGTCCCGGCATCTCAATAATCGGCCCATGGTGACTGAACCACACAGTTGTAGTTTCCGTTTCCATCCCTTCGGCAGTTTTAACTTGAGTAGTTACTTGTCGGTTTCGAAGCGATCTCCAACTACCCTCATAAAGATATTGGGTTGGATCGTCGGGTTTCAAAGTCAGCCTATAAAGTACTACCCTTTTAGAATCTGAGACAGTGTGTGTCCATCCCACAGCCTCATTGAAGCCAACGCCAACACCAGCTGTCCCGATTAAATTAGAGCCGTACACATTTAGCTCGCCAGGTATCGTAAGATGCTTCTCCCAGAAACGGTTTGGTCCGTACCAGGGATAATGTGGATTAGCTAGTAAAGAGCCCCTCCCATTAGCAGTAGATTTTGTTCCAAATGCCCAAGCATTAGAACCCATTCCATCCAATCTAATCGCATCAACAGCCGCCAATATCTGTGATGGCGAAACCTCAATAGTTGCTGTTTCATCTGGAGGTTGCGCTGCAACCACTGCACTGGCCATACGAGTAATCGTATGGACTAACGCGACGTACTGCGTCATGAAATCTTCTGGAGTTGCATATCTAACCCAATCTGCATGATCGCACCAAGAATTAAAATCTCCTGATGACTCTCTTAAATAACGGTTATAGCCTCCTGCATAACCTTCAATCCAATTTTTAATATTACTAGGCTGATTGCTTAGTGCCTGACTACCCTTTTTTGACATGTCCAAGGCTCGAATAACCAGATCACTATGAACATTTTCACCTTGATGCCCTGAACCTAGATACTCAGACATTTCACCTTTGGCTGATATCAATGCAAGTGCCATGTTACAGACATGATCTTGAGCGGAGGCATATGCCTCTCCGTAACCTAAACTGCCATAGTCTGACGCTTTAATATGCGGCACACCAAACTCTGTTCGTGTAATCTCCACGTTATACTTAGCAGAACCATTCATGCTGGAACCACACGAAGCGATAACAATTGCAATTAATAAAATACCTGCAAAGCGAAATGAAAACCGAATATTCAAACCTTTGACTCCTTGTTAAAAGTATTAGCGGGTACTGCACTTTTTTGGATTATCGAGACAATCCTTTAATTTATGGTAGTTTACGTGATATTGGGAATGCAGGCTGATCATTTGTATGGCAATGAACTCCCCCTCCAGCTGCCCAGGAATTTAACATTTCAATCACATACACATCTCGATTAGGGAAATAATTCTCTATTCGTGATTTTGCTGGGATGTCAGTTTTAGGATTCCCAAAACCAGGCGCGATTACAAATCCGTTTCCCACTAACCAGTTCATATAATTGGTATCAAACATTCTCTCTTTGTATTTGATAAAGCCGTCAATGGGTTCTCTTAAAACGTTCAAACCCGCTTCCTTAAGTTGTTTTGCCGCCTTGTCATAAATTTCAGCATCTTCACCATCTGGTCGGCATAATGAGCGCGATGTACATCGAACAACAACAACAGTTCTAGGTCCAATAAATCGGGCAATACCGTCAATGTGTCCTGCTGTTAAATCTCCAGCTGGAATTCCCTCTATAAAAATGACTTTTGTTACACCAAAGTGCTCCTTGAGGTCCTCTTCTGCCTGTTTTTTACTATAGTCTAAGTTTCGATTTGAATCCCCGATGGTGCTCCAATTTAATAAAACTGTATCTGATCCATTAAACTCTAAGTTTCCTCGCTCATGGACTATATCTATATGATCAACAGGCATGTTAAGGATCTTGCCTACTTTAATTGGGACTTTATTATCTAAGTTGAAAGGGATATCCGAACCAAAAGCACCTCCCCAAGCGTCAAACTCCCAATTTTGAACCCTCAATTCGTCACCATTTAAAACATAAACTGGTCCGTTGTCTCTCATCCAAGAGTTGTCGTAAGGAATTGAGTGCCACTTGATATTTTTGTGCTGTGGATCCGCTCCAATATCACTCATTGCTTTTCGCGCGTCTGCATAAACTTGGTCTGAATGGTAGAGGATATGAAGCTTTTCATAACGCGAGACAATATCGGCTATCTTTGCAAACGCCATCTCACTATCTTTCTCCCAGTAACCTGGCCATTGCATCCAAATTGCTTCTTGTGACTCCCATTCAGCCGGAACACGCTTAGTAATATTTTGAGCTTCGCCTGCTTCATTATTGACACTGATCGCCGTGATGGCGAGCGCAAATAAAATAATCCAACCTGTAATTCTCTGTCCAATCATTATTATATTTTCCCAATTATTCTTTTGAGCTCCCCTCAATGAAGCTTAAACGATTCTCTTCCCCTAGGGGTCAATGATACCCAAGTTCGTTGGCGAGTGAATTTAGTCTTCTTAATTAGTTGAAGGTAGTTTGCATTTTTCGATACTTTTCGATGTTTCGAAAGTGCCAAATCACTAACATCAAGTCGTGTTTTTAAAGGGGAATAGATCTGCAGAAAAGCCATGAAATTTGGGGGACTACTTAGTTTGATATCGTCAACCGGATTGACGGTCACTGCAAATATCAGCAAAGTAACAAAGATTGGGTATCTCAAAAGGAGGCATCATTGACACTTTATTTTTCCCAAACGATATAGCAGGGAATATCAGTGCCAAATACTAAGCTGATGACTTTAGGGTCCTCTGAGTTGCATCTTATCTCGGGGTAAGACCTTTTTTAGGAATATTATTGAAAGTAGTGCCGAATGACGCCATTTTATAGAATCATCGGATTGGGCGAAGTGCTCTGGGATCTTTTCCCAGACGGCGATCATTTCGGTGGTGCGCCGGCTAATATGGCCTGCACAGCTGCTGGCTTATTAGGATCTTCTGGCTCCGTCAAGCTGATCAGTGCATTAGGCGCGGATCAGCGTGGACGCGAAGCCATTAACTTTTTAGAGCAAAGACATGTCGACGTCTCTGAGATACAAATAACTGAAGCGCCCACGGGCTCGGTCATCGTGCAGTTAGACGCTTCAGGTCAACCGTTATTCAATATTTCTGTAAATTCCGCGTGGGATAGTATTGCTTGGTCTGAACATTGGCGGGACCTCACCGCTAACGTTGATGCAATATGCTTCGGTAGTCTAGCTCAACGTGGAATTACTTCTCGCCAAACCATTCAAAAATTTGTACGTACCAGTCCAGCCAATGTGCTTAAAGTGTTTGATATGAATCTCAGAGCTCCATTCTACGCAGCTGATACTCTGATTCAATCACTCAAGTTAGCTAATGTTTTGAAATTGAATCGCGAGGAATTAAGTGTCATCAGCGAAATTCTCTCAATGTCAGGTGATAGTATCGATGTATTGAAAAGGCTTCAAGATGACTATCAAATCAACAGTATCGCACTGACGCAAGGTTCAGCTGGCGCTGTGTTAATACATTATAGTGAAACGGTTAATGTGCCTAGTGTACCGACAACTGTTGTGGATACTGTGGGGGCAGGTGATGCATTCACCGCGGCGTTGATCATCGGTTTACTGAAAAACCAATCACTAACAGAGATCGCGAATTTTGCAACTAATGTGTCCTCGTATGTCTGCTCGCAAAGAGGCGCTTCCCCAATGCTCCCCGATTGGATTGGGGGATATTAATTTTGTTAAATCTGTCATCGGTCCAAGGTGAGTGTTACTGTGATATCCGTTTCAAATTTTTGGCTAAACTTGGCCATAAGAGTGAGCTATGAGACAAGCTGTAATGACCGCGCCAGGCGTGGTAAAAATTGTTGAAGCTGCGGTTCCTGAACCTGGCTCTAAGCAGATTCAGATCAATATAAAGCGTATTGGTATCTGTGGTAGCGACGTGCATGTTTGGCATGGCGCGCATCCGTTTACCTCTTACCCAGTGATTCAGGGCCATGAGTATTGTGGCATTGTCTCTAAAATTGGTAGCGATGTAACCGACATTTCCGTAGGTCAACTGGTGACTGCACTCCCTCAGGAGGTGTGTGGGAAATGCGTGCCATGCCGTCGTGGTAACTGGCATGTCTGTGACAATCTAAAAGTGAGAGGTTTTCAGGCACCAGGATGCGCTCAAGACTATTTTGTCACTGAAACTGATAAAGTGATTGTTTTGCCAGAGTCTTTTACGCTTGAGCAAGGCGCATTCATCGAACCATTGGCGGTAGCGAGCCATTCAACCTCGAGGGCCGGCCTCTTAAAGGGCACCAACGTCGCAGTTTTGGGCGCTGGCACGATCGGCAATTTTGTCGGTCAGATGGCGCAGGCTAAAGGTGCCAAAGTACTAATTGGCGACGTTTCAGAGACCCGGCTGGACGTTGCCCAAGCCTGTGGTCTATCGCATATATTTAATCCAGAGGCCCACCATCTGTCGAGTGCTGTGGACAATGTTTTTGGATCTGAGGGCATTGACATTGTTTTCGATTGTGCGGGCGTTCAGCTAAGCCTAGATGCTGCTATTAGCTCTGTTAATAAAGGTGGAACTGTATTGGTCGTGGCGGTATTTGGGCAAAGGCCAAAAGTGGATATGGCGGTAGTTTGCGAAAGTGAATTAAATTTAATTGGTACGATGATGTATCACCACAATGATTACCGGCAGGCAGTACAGAGTTTATTAGCGGGTGACATAAAAACCTCTCCATTAGAGTCAGAACACTTCACCCTCGAGGAGTTTCAAGTTGCTTATGAATTCATTGACCAGCGAGCCTCCGAGTCGATGAAAGTGTTTATCGATTTGGATCGACAGAAATGAATACAAGACAAACGCTATGACATTAGATACCTCTCTAAAACCAATTGATCCGGAATCCGTTCGCAAGGTTAGACTCAGCAGTGACGTTGCCATGCCCGTCGCCGCATTTGGGACATTCCATTCAGATTGGGCGCAAGAGCATATGTATCAGGCTACTTTAGAGGCCATTCGATTGGGTTGGCGCCACTTAGATACAGCTCGAGCATACGAAAATGAGGCTCTGATCGGCGCTGCAATAAAAGAATCGGTGCGTCTTGGATATATATCATCGGTGGAGGATCTCTTCATTACTGGCAAACTTTGGAATGGTCATATGAATCCCAAAGACGTTCTGCCAGCATTAGAGGGGACGCTGACAGCGCTCGGTATTAACCAAATTGATATGTATCTAAATCATTGGCCCTGGCCGAATGCGCATGTCCACGGCGCAGGTACCGAATTTCGTAATTCCGATGCAGTTCCCTATATCCATGAGGAGTTTATGGAGACATGGGAAGAACTATGCAAAGCCAAAAGAGCAGGGAAGGTCGTCGATATTGGAACATCAAATCATACCGCAGCCTGCATGAAATTATTGCTGCGTGATGTGGGCATAACCGAACGGCCATCATGTAATCAAATGGAAATGCACCCTCTTATGCAACAGACCGCACTTCGCCGAGAGTTTGAATCAGAAAACATCCTATGTACCGGTTATATGGCATTAGGATCACCAAATCGCCCGGCTCGAGATCGATTCGACGAACATCTAAGCGACCTAGATAATGCTACGCTTTGTGACCTCGCCTCGGAGCTCGGTGTGTCGCCCGCAAGGATCGCATTGAACTGGGCAGCCCAAAGGGAAAATGGCAGTGGCGGTTACGTGGCAATGTCGACAACACCAAAGCGAATTCACGAAAATTTATTGGCCGCGACCGATGATCTGCTCAGCCCCGCGCAACTCCTGCGTATTTCGGGAGATGGTTCTGAAGAAAATCCGGGAATCGATATGGATAACCGTCTGATTTGGGGCCAGGTATTTTTGTGGCCTGAGGCCGCAGGTGACTGGAAAGTGCTATGGAATGATAGCCAAGTTTTTGAAAGTCGATCAGAGTACGATCAGTTCAAACTTTCTCTCTAGGTCGTCAGGTAGCTTTTGACTCGGCCGTGCCATATCCATTCGATGACACCCGTTCTGAATTAACGTTTTGCAATCTGTGTGGGACTTAAACCAAGAAATCTCTTCCAAGCAAATTCTCAGGGCAGTGTATAAGCAGTCTTTACTGTAGTGTAGAACTCCTTTGCATAACTCCCCTGCTCCCGGGAACCATAACTGGAACTCTTGATACCTCCAAAGGGAACATGGTAATCAACTCCAGCTGTAGGCACATTGACAGATGCGACACCAGACTGAATATGCCGCTTAAAGTGGCTCGAATACTTCAGGGACGTTGTCACAATACCGGATGACAAACCAAACTCAGTGTCATTAGCAGTTGCCAGGGCCTCTTCATAATCCTTGACTCGAATGACTGTAGCCACAGGGCCAAACACCTCTTCACGGTTGATTCTCATCTTGTTACTCGACTCAGTGAATAGCGCTGGCGTCATGAAAAAACCCTGCGTATCACGAGATACCTGCTCACCACCACACACGAGATTGGCACCGTCGTTAATACCAACCTGAATATAATCTAGATTTTGCTGCAACTGGCGTTGATCGACCACAGGACCAATATCTGTGCCCGCTTTAAGTGCATGATCCACGGTCAATTTACCCATGCGTTCGCTGACAGCCGCTACAAATTTATCATGGATTCCCTCTGTAACAATTAAACGGCTTGATGCTGTACAGCGCTGTCCAGTGGAAAAGTAGGCACCGTTAACGGCACATTCGACAGCCGTGGATAAGTCGGCATCATCTAAGACAACAAGCGGATTTTTACCCCCCATCTCAAGCTGTACTTTAGCCATTCGAGACGCCGCAGCCAAAGCAACATCACGTCCTGTCCGAACAGAACCAGTGAAACTGATAGCATTAACCGCAGGGTGATTTACAATGGTCGCACCCACCTCCGCACCAGTACCCATAACAAGATTGAATACCCCATCAGGAACACCAGCATTAACAATGATCTCGGCCATGGCATGGGCAGTGGCAGGAACCAATTCAGCAGGTTTGAACACCACAGCGTTACCATAGGCCAGTGCAGGTGCAACTTTCCAAGCAGGAATAGCAATTGGAAAATTCCATGGCAGTATCAAACCTACAACACCCATCGGAGCGCGGGTTACAGACACGTCTAGGCCGGGCCGAATGGAGTCAATAAACTCTCCACCGGGGCGCAATGCTTCGCCTGCGAAAAACTTAAAAACCTGACCCGCTCGAGTAGCCTCACCAATACCTTCAGGAAGTGTTTTACCTTCTTCACGAGATACCAACTCGCCTAACTCTTCCCTACGCTGCAGAATTTCACTACCGATATTGTCCAATATGTCACTACGATGCTGTATTGACGAATTCCCCCAAGCCAAGGAGGCTTGATACGCAGCATCAATCGCCTGCTGAGTTTGTGCCGCACTGGCATGTGCATACTCACCTATAATATCCGAGGTATCTGATGGATTAATATTGTCAGCAGCGTTGGCTCCCTCGAGCCACTCTCCTCCAATAAAATTTCGCTTAGTTTTTTTCATAATTCCCCAACATCTTTTAAATTTATGTTAATTCAACAATTCGAGTTCCAATATTGCCGCCAGCAAGTAAATTAACAAATGCGCCTGGAGCAGATTCGAGTCCTTGCACTCGATCCGTCAAACTTTTTAACTCGCCGCTGGAAAGCCATTTATGCAGAACATCGCGCCCCTCCTTAAACCGGGCCATATAGTCATAAATCAGAAACCCTCTCATAATGACGCGCTTATTGATTAACAATCCAGGTAGTCCTTTGGGGCTAGGTTCTGGTCGAGTGGTATCATACTGAGAGACAACACCGCAGCAGGCAATGCGGCCACCTACATTCATTCGAAATAAGGCAGATCCCAAAACCATACCTCCGGTATTGTCAAAATATACGTGTACGCCATTAGGAGTGGCGCTCTTAAGTTTTTGCCGAAAATCTTCATCCTTATAATTAACCACAGCATCGAAACCTAATTCGGACACCAGAAGATCTCCTTTTGCATCACTTCCACATACACCTACAACTCGGGCACCTTTGATTTTAGCTATTTGACCGGCTAGATGACCCACAGAACCAGCGGCAGCGGATACTAATACAGTATCACCTTCCTGGGGTTGACCTATGTCAGTCACTCCAAAATAGGCTGTCAGGCCGTTGACTCCCAGAGGCCCAAGATATGAAACTGGGTCATGGTCGTCTGGGATAACGTCCGTGTCTGCGCCATTATGCACCGAGTAATCCTGCCAGCCGGTCGGTGCTTTAACCCACTGGCCTACTGGAATAGCTTTGCAGCGACTTTCAACCACCTGACCGATGCCGCTGCCATTCATAATTCGGCCGGCAGCAGGCGCACCCGCATAACTTGCGCTACCCTGCAAACCAGCTCGAGCACCGGCTGAAATTGAGAAGGCAGTTGTCTTCACCAGGACTTGATCATCACCCAAAACTGGCATTGTTGCCAACTCGAGACAAAAGTTACTTGCCTCAAGTTTACCCTGCGGTAGAGACTTAATAAGAATTTGTCGATTTTCCTTCATTATTGTTTTCCTGAGTCAAATCTTGAGACTGGTAGTGAGCTGATTTTTTTCTAAGTAAGTTATCTTAGCGGATCAGTTTGAAAACCTCCCAACACTGCCAAAGAAAAGCACCCATTTTTTATTAGCAATAATCTCCTCTCTAGAGCAGAAATAACATATGCCACAAACATCCTTTTTTGTTGTATATAAAGCTTTAGCATTTAATATTTTTTTGTTACCTGAGTTGTTTGTTTTGGGTGAAATTGTTGACATGAGACACTTCATGAATTCGGATCTTAGTGTCTTTTTCTGCTACCTTACCATCCTACATTTAACACCCTTGAAGAGGAATTAATTTGTCAGATTTAACGACATTTAGAGAGGATACGCGTCAATGGTTGGAGGAAAATTGCCCTGCGAGTATGCGTACCTACATGCCAGAAAGTGAAAAATGCTGGGGGGGACGTGACTACAAGTTCTCCAGTGATGATCAGAAACTTTGGCTAATGCGGATGGCTGATAGAGGTTGGACAGCGCCGACCTTTCCAAAAGAATATGGTGGTGGTGGCCTAAGTAAAGACGAGGCAAAAGTCTTAAAAGAAGAATTGAGCGCCATTACTGCGCGGGCCCCACTGGCAAGTATGGGAACGGAGATGATTGGCCCAGCCATACTGGAGTTTGGAACAGAAGCCCTCAAGCAACAGCATTTACCCGCTATAATTCGCGGAGAAATTCGCTGGTGCCAAGGTTATAGTGAACCCAATGCCGGGTCTGATCTTGCGGGATTACAGGCTAATGCTGAGGATATGGGTGATCACTTCATAGTCAATGGGCAAAAGGTTTGGACCAGCTATGCCGATAAATCTGACTGGATGTTTTGTCTGGTCAAGACGGATAATTCAGTAAAACATGGTGGTATCAGCTTGGTATTGTTTGATATGAAATCCCCCGGTGTCACTGCGCGTCCTATTAAACTGATCTCCGGTCGCTCACCGTTTTGCGAGACGTTCCTTGACAATGTCCGAGTCGACAAAGATCAAGTCGTCGGCGAGATTAATAACGGCTGGACTATTGCTAAATACCTCCTGACCCATGAGCGCGAAATGCTGGGACGAATCGGTAATGTACCCGCAGAAAAAACTCTATCGGAGCGAGCTATAGCATCCATTGGATTAAAGGATGGGCGCCTGGCAGACTCGGCACTGCGCTTGGAGCTGGCCGAGTGGGAGATTGATTTCCAATCTCATCAACTCACCATTGAGCGTGTCAGAGATGAAACTGCGGCAGCCAGCGTCGGTAACTCCTCTGCCATGCTCAAGCTCTATGGAACACAACTAAACCAGCGCCGACGTGAGTTGTTGATCGCCAGCGAGGGCTTTGATGCTATGACTTGGAAGGAGGATTCTGAGGCGCGGCTTTGGTTGCGCTCAAAAGGCAATACCATTGAGGGCGGTACCTCAGAGGTACAACTGAACATTATCTCTAGACGTATTTTAGGACTGGGCTAATCATGCAATTAATATTGAATGAAGAAGAGCAAATGGTTCGCGAGTCGGCGCAAAGCTTTCTCGCTGATAATGCCGGTCCCAGTCTGCTGAGGGAAATTCGCGACTCCAACAACTCTCTTGGATACTCAGAGAAGCTGTGGCAACAAATGATCGAGCTTGGCTGGCCCAGCCTTTTGATTCCTGAGCAGTTTGATGGCCTTGGCTTCAGTCATGTGGCGATGGGTCAAATTATGGAACAAGCCGGCTGCCATCTGGCCAACTCTCCAATGTTTGCAACAGCAGTCCTCGGTGTTTCAATATTGTCAAAGGAAGGCAATGAACAGCAGAAATCAAAGTGGCTTCCCAAGATCGCCATGGGCAATTTAACTCTGGCGCTAGCATTGGATGAAACAGCTAGACCCGATCCGTTAAATATTGCTACATCAGTTACCAAATCGACGGATGGTTTTATCTTGAATGGTAATAAATCAATGGTTATCGACGGCCGAATTGCCGATCAACTTATTGTCGTGGCCCGTAGCTCGGGTAAGCCCGGAGACAGGCAAGGTATTTCTCTATTTGTGGTACCTCGAAAAACTGCTGGTGTCGAGATCACGAGTACATTGATAATGGATAGCCGAATTACTGCAAATATTAGTTTTAGTGGTGTCGCCCTGCGGGAGGATCAGCTTATCGGGACTATTGATCAGGGAATGGATCCTCTGACATCTGCACTCAATGTTGCCAATATTCATTTATCAGCCGAGCTTTTAGGAATCGCCAATGAGTGTCTGCACAGAACTGTAGGCTATTTAAAAGATCGGAAGCAGTTTGGTGTCAACATTGGTTCTTTTCAGGCTCTGCAGCATCGCGCAGCATCGTTGTGGAGTGATATAGAGCTTTGCAAGTCCACAGTAATGGCCGCTCTGCGCTCCCTTGATGAATCTGCTGCAGATGCCAGTTTGATAGCCAGCATCGCCAAAGTAAAAGCCTGCAAGGTGGCTCAACTCGCCACCAACGAATCAATACAAATGCATGGCGGTATCGGCATGACCGATGAGTTTGATATAGGATTCTTTATTAAACGTGCACGAATCGCACAAATGCTTTTTGGTGACCACCGTTACCACTTGAACCGCTATGCAGAGCTCTCTGGCTACTAGTACTAGAAAGCAACAACAAAATTAGCTTACGGAGAATCCTAAAATGCGTGATGCCCTTATTGTGTCCACAGCAAGAACCCCTATCGGCCGTGCCTACCGCGGAGCCTTTAACAACACTACCTCTCCAACGTTAGGTGGCCATGCCATAAAGCATGCCGTCGCTCGTGCAGGTATTCCTCTTGATGCCATTGGTGATACGTATATGGGTTGCTCTATGCCTCAGGGGACTCAAGGTAAAAACGTTGCACGTCAATGCGCTCTCGCCGCAGGCTTGCCTACATCAACCGCTGCTATGACCGTTGATCGTCAGTGCTCCTCTGGAATGATGGCCATCGCTACTGCAGCAAAATCAATCTTGACCGGTGAAATCGATGTCGCTGTAGCGGGTGGTGTTGAGTCCATCAGCTTGGTACAAAATGAAAATATGAATTTACATCGCGCAATATCACCAGAGCTGGTAGCCCTGCACAAAGATATGTATATCCCTATGATTGACACCGCCGAGGTTGTCTCTAAACGCTATGGTATTAGCCGCGAAAGGCAGGATGAATATGCTCTGCAAAGCCAAAAACGCACCGCAGCGGCTCAAGCGGCAGGCAAATTAGACGACGAGGTTGTGCCTATTCCATCAGAAATTAGTGTTACAAATCGTGATACTGGCGAAATGACATACCAACCTTTTTTACTAGAAAAAGATCAGGGTAATCGACCCGAAACAACGTTGGAGGGATTGGCAGGGCTAAAATCAGTACGAGATAATGGTGTTATTACCGCGGGTAACGCCAGTCAATTGTCCGATGGGGCTTCTGCCTGCGTAGTGATGGGTTCCGATGTCGTCGAAAAATCCGGACTGCAACCGCTGGGCATTTATCGTGCTACGGCGGTGGCTGGATGCGAGCCTGATGAAATGGGTATAGGCCCAATCTATGCCGTCCCAAAATTACTCAAATTGACGGGCTTGCAAATGGATGACATCGATCTCTGGGAACTCAACGAGGCGTTTGCCGTACAGGTTATTTACTGCCGGGATACACTAGGCATTCCCAATGACTGCCTAAATGTAAATGGTGGCGCGGTATCTATTGGCCACCCCTATGGGATGTCTGGAGCGCGAATGGTCGGTCATGCGCTAATAGAGGGTAAACGGCGTGGCGCTCGTTATGTGGTTTGCACCATGTGCATTGGTGGCGGACAGGGTGCTGCCTCACTGTTTGAAGTAGCCTAATCTGCCGGCCAGTAACGCCTTTTGAACAGGCTTAACAAAACCGGCTAAAATTATTTCTTAGCCGGTTTCTGCATCAGTTCAATCAGGTAACCATCTGGATCTTTTATAAGTCCGATGATTGAACCACCCATAGATTCATACTCTGCTGCTTCTTTATAAATATCCACGTTAGCCGCTCTAGCAGTTTCAATAATGCCTCTCACATCAGGAACGTTAAACACTAACTTGGTAGGAAGATCTGTGCAGTTTCGCCTATCGTGATACTGCATCAACAATATAGCTGTTCCACGGACACCCTCAAACCCTAGGATATTTTCAACCATGATGTCCAGTGTGATAGTTCTATGCACAACCATCCCGAGTATCTCTTTATAAAAATTAGTTGAAGCATCAAGGTCACTTACCGCAATACCGGTAGCGGTTAAATAGGTCGACATAGCAATCTCTCCAGGCAGCAGTTTTTATTAAAAATCGATCAACTTACCCGACTTGCCACCTTCGTTTTCAGGGGGCGTAAAGCCGAGAATCGCCTTTGTCTCGAGGAATTCTTCCATGCCCCACTCACTGAACTCACGGCCATTTCCAGATTGCTTGTAGCCGCCAAACGGTGCATTAATGTCAAGGTTAGCACCATTAATATGCACATTACCTGCTCGAAGTTGAGCGGCAACAGTTTTTGCTCGATCAAGGTCATTAGAGCTCACATAGGCAGAAAGCCCGTAGACCGTATCATTGGCGATTGCGATAGCGTCATCATCATCATCATAGCCAATTAAAGATAATACCGGACCAAAGATTTCTTCTCTGGCAATACTCATATCGTTGGTCACATTTGAGAATATGGTAGGCTTCACAAAATAGCCCTGATCAAGGCCATCTGGCCGACCAACACCGCCGGTCTCCAGCTTGGCACCTTCATCTATGCCCTTCTGAATCAGCGCCTGTACTTTTCCAAACTGCAGTTCCGAAACCAGCGGGCCAACTTGAATAGTCTCATCTTTGGGATCACCCACAGTGATACTTTCCGCCGTGGCCTTGGCAATGGCTGCTGCCTCTTCCATTCGACTAGATGGGACCAACATACGCGACGGGGCGTTACAGCTCTGGCCCGTGTTCATGCACATGCCAATTGTATCCCTGGCGATAACACTCTCAAAGTCGGCATCATCAAGGATGATATTAGCCGACTTTCCGCCAAGCTCTTGCGCAACGCGTTTTACCGTGTATGCCGACTCTTGAGCCACAGAGATACCAGCCCGTGTTGAACCAGTGAACGACATCATATCGATATCAGGGTGACCCGACATGGCGACGCCAACCGTTGGCCCATCTCCATTAACTAAATTGAAGACTCCTGGAGGTGTGCCCGCTTCATGCATAATTTCAGTAAATATAATCGCATTAAAGGGTGCAATCTCAGATGGCTTGAGCACCATTGTGCAACCGGCAGCAATGGCCGGGCCAACCTTTGCAGTAATTTGATTCACAGGCCAATTCCAAGGTGTGATTAATCCGCAAACACCAATGGGTTCTCGAACCACATGCGATGTGCCCTTGTCTTGTGAAAATTCAAAGTCTTGAAGAGCTTTCTGAGCGAAAATAAGATGTCCAAGTCCTGCCGGCGCCTGCGCAGCATTGGCAAGACCCATCGGAGCTCCCATTTCTTCCGAAACAGTCTTTGCGATCTCGGCCATCTTATTTTGATATGCCTCAACAATGCGTCCAAGCAATTCTGAACGCTCTTGCTTAGAAGTTTTTGAGAAGGTTTTAAAGGCTTCTTTAGCGGCAGCAACTGCATCGTCGACGTCCGCTTTACCACCCATAGCAATTGTACCCATCACCTCAGTGGTAGCAGGATTTATGACGTCAAGCATCTCAGATGTCGATGGAGAAACCCACTCTCCGTTGATATAAAACTTATCAGAATTTTTCATTTTTTCTCCCCAAAAGCATGCCGAATTGCTACTTTTAAATCGTTTTTATGGACATAAAAAATCTCACAAAACCACAATGTAAGTCAACGCCTCGATATGTGAATCCCCCCATTTTTACCAAGGCCGGATTTTATCTTTATGGATTACATTATTTTCCAAGCTTTTATGCAAAATCTGGGAGGGAACACCATCAGCTATTAGCCCTTCCCAATATCTCGAAGGCTCCCACCTGTCGCGACCAAGCGTTCAAGCATAGGAGCTGGTGTCCAGTGCTCCCTGCCATACAACTCAGCGAATTGATTAATTCGATTGAGCGCAGCCTCAAGACCAATGGCATGCTCTGCCCAATACATTGGGCCACCGCGCCATGCGGGAAAACCATAACCATTAATATAGACAATGTCGATGTCCGACGCACGGTAGGCCATACCTTCGTCTAAGACGTGACAGCCAATGTTGAAAAGAGAGAGAAAGCAGCGCTCAACAATCTCTTCATCACTTATCTCACGTTGCTTGATGCCAAATTTTTCTGCAGCTTGGAGGATGAGTTTTCCTGTAATTGGCGAAGGAATCGGATTCCGATTGCCGGGCTCATAATCATACACACCAGCACCAGTCTTTTGTCCGCAGCGTCCCATCTCTACGAGAGCATCATAGACATAGGAGGTGCGCACATCATAGTCACCCTCATTGAGGTTTTGACGCATATAGTAACCAATATCAAGACCCGCCATATCGCCCATAGCGATGACCCCCATGGGCATCCCAAAATTGTACAAAACACTGTCGACCTGCTCTGGCGCCGCACCCTCAAGCACTAACATATTGGCCTCATGGCTGTAGCCACGAAGCATCCGATTACCAATAAAGCCATAGCATACACCGGCTACAGCCCCAACCTTGTTGATGCGTTTACCCAGCTTTAGTGCAGTTGCCAAAATTTCTGGAGCAGTTTTTTCAGCGCGCACAATCTCCAACATTCTCATGATATTGGCAGGAGAAAAAAAGTGCATACCCAGCATACGCTGCGGTCTATCGACGACTGTTGCTATTTCATCGATATCCAAATAGGAAGTATTGCTCGCCAGAATCGTGTCTGGCCTAACGGTATCACTCAACTTCTTAAACACCTGCTTCTTGATATCCATTTTTTCAAATACGGCCTCGATCACCAAATCCATATCGGTTAAATCGGTATACTCAGTACTACCGGTGAGCAGAGCCATTCGCGCATCAACCTGCGCATGGGTAATGCGACCCTTACTGGCCGAAGCTTCGTAGTTTCCTCGAATGGTACTAAATCCCTTTTCTAATGCCTCTTGGTTCATTTCAAGTAGCGTCACAGGAATACCAACATTGGCAAAATTCATAGCGATGCCGCCACCCATGGTGCCTGCGCCAATAATACCTACAGCATTGATCGCCCTCAGTTCGACGTCCTTTGATAATCCAGGTACTTTAGTGGCTTGACGCTCAGCAAAAAAGACATACTGCAGAGCCTTTGACTGAGGGTCAGCAACACACTCTCGCGTCATCTTTCTCTCAAATTCCACACCCTCTTTAAAGGGCAAATTAACAGCTGCTTGGACGGCTTTGACAGCGCGCTCCGGCGCGTTCATACATCGTGTTTTTCGTGCAATAGTCTGGCGAAACGTATTGAAATACGCATCATCATGCGCGTCCTGATCGATCACCATTTCCTGTATTTTTCTCAAAGGTGCATTCTCCGCCAGCAGCTCCTCTGCGAAGGCAACAGC
>Ga0213863_10000009_pt1 | contig 165794 bp, 146 predicted proteins | sample PICome_8_FD_160128 | JGI IMG/M metagenome (GOLD analysis project Ga0213863, IMG submission 160128) | Coastal seawater microbial communities near Pivers Island, North Carolina, United States - PICO497 | ecosystem: Environmental > Aquatic > Marine > Coastal | place: USA: North Carolina...
ACAGTGGTGAAATTGGAGCTCCAGCAGACGCTGTCTCATCTATTACTTACACCATCTCTGAAATGACTGCCTCCGCAATGACGCTGCAGGTTAACTACAGCGGCGATGCTATTTGGCAGTTCAAGCTGGTTAAAGTAGAGCCTACGGCTCTGGTAGGTGATTGGAAGCTATCAGCCATGGCTGGCGCTCTGGCGGTAGGACCAAACGCGAATGAAGTAGGTAATTGGTGGTCGAATGATGATGCGGCTGTCACTGCCCGAGCATGCCTATTCGATGATGTGTTCAAATTTGGCGCTGATGGAGCATTCCATAATGTGATGGGTGCCGAGACCTGGGTAGAGGGCTGGCAAGGTGGTGGCGATGCATGTGCCGCGCCAGTAGCTCCTCATGATGGCAGTGCTTCAGCCACCTATGTCTATGATGCCAGTGCAGCTACGATCACGGTAAATGGATTGGGAGCGCATATTGGACTTCCGAAAGTACACAACAGTGGTGAAATTGGAGCTCCAGCAGACGCTGTCTCATCTATTACTTACACCATCTCTGAAATGACTGCCTCCGCAATGACGCTGCAGGTTAACTACAGCGGCGATGCTATTTGGCAGTTCAAGCTTTCTAAGGCGCAATCACCAACTACAGAAATTGCCGCTTTCTTGGCGGGAGCGACGGCTACAGATAATGTTGATGGTGCTCTAGCTGTTACTAATGATGGTTTAGCTATTTTCCCATTGGGAGAAACCACTGTGACGTTTAGTGCCACAGATGCTGCTGGTAATGTTGGAACTGATTCCGCGACAGTTACTGTGACTGATCAGACTGCGCCAGTCCTAACAGCTCCAGCTGACGGGGTAGTGCCTGCTACGGACGCCAATGGAACTGCCGCGACTGATCCAGCGGTAGTTGCTTGGGTTGAAAGTGCCGTTGCGACAGATAATGTGGATACTGATCTAACAATCACCAACAATGCCCCAGCAGTGTTGCCGCTGGGCGCAACTGTTGTGACATTTACAGTGACTGATGCGGCTGGTAATACAACTACCGCTACTGCTACTGCTACTGTGGCTGATAAAACTGGTCCTGTGATTGACGCACCCGCAACACTTATTGTGCTAGGTGAAGATGATGGAGTGGCTGCGGATAATGCTGAAATCGTTGCGATGATAGCTGCGGTAACGGCGACTGATAATGTCGATGGAGCGATCACATCAATATCAAACGATGCGCCGTCCGACGTGTTCCCTCTTGGTGATACGACTATTACCTTCACAGCTACTGATGCGGCTGGTAACTCAGGAACGGCGCAGACAGTTGTGACTGTTGCTTTAGATGTCGTTGCTCCTGAGTTAACAGTTCCGGCGTCTATCAGTATCAATGTTGATATGCCAGGTGATGTTGTTGCCTCAAGCGATGCAGCAATTGTTGCCTTCCTTGCAGGAGCAACTGCTACGGACAACCGGGATGGGGATGTGACATCAAGTATTACTAATGATGCGCCAGCTGAGTTTGTGGTTGGGGAGACTATTGTTATCTTCACAGTTGCTGATGCAATAGGAAACACCTCCACTGGTTCGGCGAGTGTGACTGTCGTGGTGCTTGATACCGATGCCGATGGATTGCCTGACTTCTATGAGAATCTATATGGCTTAGATCCAAATGATGCCTCTGATGCCGATGGAGATCTGGATGGTGATGGGTTTACCAATGCGGAGGAGTATGTGGCTGGTACCGACCCAACTAAGGATGAGTTGCCACCAGAGCTAACAATTCCTGCTGATATTAGTATGGGCGCTACTGGTCGGATGACTGAAGTAGCATTGGGCGAAGCCACTGCGACGGATCTGAAGGATGGTGCTCTTACACCTAACGCCAGCGCCTCTGGACCATTCATGTCTGGTCTAACAGAGATTACGTGGACCGTGTCAGATGCCGCGGGTAATATGTCATCTGCAGTTCAGAAGGTCGAGATCATGCCGTTGGCTAATCTCACACCATCCTCTGTGACAGTTGAAGGCGCGAGTGTTCACGTAAAAGTAGAGCTAAGTGGCCAAGCGGCGGTCTACCCTGTAACAATTCCGCTAGTGATTGACGGAACTGCAACATTGGGTCAGATGCCAAGTGCTCTTGCCGGAGATTGGACGTTGGCTCCAGTAGCTGGAGCTCTTCAGGTAGGTTGGGATGCTGATAATGTTGGAGGTTGGTGGTCAAGCGGTGAAGGCGAGGTGACAGGCCGGGCGTGCATGTTCGATGATATCTTCAGATTTGGAGCGGATGGCTCGTTTGCAAATGTGATGGGATCAGAAACTTGGCTTGAGTCATGGCAGGGTGTAGACGGTGATCAATGTGGGGCGCCTGTTGCTCCTCACGATGGTAGTGCGTCTGCAACCTATACCTATGACGCTTCCACTGGATCTCTGATGATCGATGGTTTAGGTGCTCACCTGGGACTTCCGAAGGTCTACAACGGTGGAGAAATGAGTAATCCAGCAGATGCTCCTACATCCGTTACTTACACGGTAACAGAGATGTCTGACTCTGCAATGACTGTTCAGATCAACTACGTTGACACCTTTATTTGGCAATATAAGTTAGTGAAGGTGGCATCGGTTGCCGCGACTGGCGACTTTACCATCGACGATACTGTGACGATCACAGAGGGCACGATGGGAATGGTTACTATGACGATTAATGAGGATGCGGAAGCAGAGTCCTCTGAGACAGTCGTCATATCTCTTGGAGCCCCAACAAATGCTGTTGTTGGTTCAGTTAGTGAGAGGACCATTACGATTGTGGAAGAGAATGTTGCACCAGAGATGACGTTAACAGTGAGTCAGGGCAGTACGACTGGCCGAATTGTTGCTGCGGATGGAGGTACTGTGACTGTTACCGCCAACTATAGTGACGTTAACGTTGGAGATACTCATGTGTTCGAGTGGGCCGCGGCAGTAAGTGAAATGCCAGGAGCCACGGTTGACGGTGCTACTGCTACCTTCGATCCGTCCACACTGGGAGATAGTTTGGTAAGTGCTGGCGCTTCTGTGACAGATAGTGGCAATCCCCCGCTAACTACGAATGCTTCGGCTGCCATTAAGATCTTAGCTGCTGCTCCAGTATTGGGTGATGCGGATAGTGATGGAGATGGAGTCTCTGATGCGGATGAAGGTTATGGGGATAGCGATAATGATGGTATTCCTGATTATCTGGATAACATTCCAGAGTCTAACCTTGCTCCTGTTGGAACAAGTGGTCAGGTTGTTCAGTCCTCTGCTGGAACCTCAATTGTATTGGGTGATACTGCCCTTGCAGATGGTAACAACGAGGTGGGTATCGATGAGGAAGATGTAGGCACGTCTGACGCTGATTATAACTACCTTGGTGGATTGGTAGACTTCGAGGTATCTGGAGCTCAAGCGGGTGCTTCATACAAGATTGTGTTGCCGTTAAGCTCACCTGTTCCAGAGAACGCAGTCCTAAGGAAGTTTATCGATGCTAATGTGGGCTGGCAGGAGTTTGTAGAGGATGCTAACAATGCGATTAGCTCCGCGACTGCTTCAAGTGGAACCTGTCCAGAGCCTGGTAGTGATACTTATGCCGATGGGCTGATTGTTGGATCTTCATGTCTTCAGTTAATGATTGAGGATGGTGGTGCTAACGATGCAGATGGTGCGGCCGATGGAACAGTTACTGATCCAAGTGGTATTGCTACCCTCTACTTCGGACCTCCAAGTACTGACAGTACGATCACTATTAGCGTAACTGAGATCAATGCTGGTGGTGATGAGACTGCTGAGGTAACAGTGACAGCTGTGGATTCTGACGGCCGTAGTCTTGCTGGTATGACAGTTACCGCGACGGCGAGCTTGGCTGATGCGAGTATTAGTAGCTTCACTGAGGGAAGTGGTGGTGTATACACTGCAACGCTAAATCCTGGCACTGCTGGCGGTGACTTGACTGTGACAGCTACTATTAGTGATGGCACTGACTCTGCGTCAATTACCTCAAGTTCAGTGACGGTGATTAAGAAGTCGAGCAGTAAGTGGTACAAGATTGGTGGTTGTACTGTGGGTGATGGTCAGACGTCTGACTCTACCTTTGTGCTGCTTATGCTCATAGGCTTGATGCTGATAGCGAGACGTCGTTTTAATAAGGCGTAGTATTTAGCGATTAGTAAGTTGAATGAAAGGCCAATCAGGTAACTGATTGGCCTTTTTTATTAGAAATTTAATTTATCTTTGCAGAATCAGACTATGGGAATTATAGATACGACAAGACAATCGAATATTGTGGTAATTGTGCTTCTAGGTGCAGGACTTGTGGTGTTTGTCAGTAATCCCGCGGTTGCATTTGTGGCTGGTGCGCTGTACTCATTAATATACAACAGGCCTTTGCCTGCCAATCTTGGCAAGACAGGTACCTACTGCCTTCAGATAGCGATTGTCTTGCTGGGATTAAAGTTGAATGCTGGAGAGGTGATTAAACTGACTCAAGATTATGCACCAATAGTTGCGGGTTATGTCGTGTTGGCAATGGTTCTGGGGCTACTGATTGGAAAGCTCGTTCAGAATACCTCTAAGTCCAGTCAGCTGGTTAGCGCTGGCACCGCGATATGCGGTGGCACAGCTGTTGCAACAATATCACCAGTTATTCAAGCAAAAACTGAGGAGACGGGTGTTGCTCTCAGCCTTATTTTCTTACTAAATATTTTTGCGCTTCTTCTTTTTCCTTACATTGGTCAATACTTACAAATGACTCAGGAGCAGTTCGGTGTTTGGGTAGCACTATCTGTTCACGATACATCGTCAGTTGTTGCGACAAGTGCCATCTTTGGTGAGGAGGCAATGAAAGTAGCGACGACGGTTAAATTGGGTCGAACGCTTTGGTTAATTCCATTAATACTCTTATTTAGTGTTGCTCAGAAAAGGAAGGGTACAAAAGTTCGTCTCCCAATCTTTATTCTCTTGTTTATTTTGTCTGCCTCAGCTAGTTCTTTTATCGAAATACCCAATCAAATTTTATTTTTAGCAACTAAATGTACGACATATTTCTTAATGATGGCTCTATTATTTATGGGGTTAGGATTGACTCGAAGTACTCTTCAAAATCTGAAGCGTGGCCCTGTAATTCATATTCTTTTACTTTGGCTACTGGTCGTGCCGGCAACGTTGTTGCTTGTCGTTATGAATATAATCTAATTATTATTGGGATTTCGCTGTCTGAATAACCGAATTGTAGGCAGGTTTTTTTTCAAATTCTCTACCAATAAGAAGTGGGTAATCCGTTCTCCCCAACATAGGGCGATAGTCTCGCCAACTATTGCCGTCCCATACTCCCCAAAAAGTAACACGCTCTATTATGTCACTGTAACTAACAAATATTTTGAAAATATCAGCGTATCTTTTTGCTTGATGCTCTAAAACCTCTTCTGGAGCTCCTTTGGGATAGGGGTTGTATTTTTCGGATAATTTAAAACGTTCCTCAACACTCGCGGTACGATGCTTCCAACCATTAGGCAATACACTGACATCAAGCTCGGTTACATGAACGGGAATATTCACGTTTTTGCTCTTGATAAAGACTCGCTCAATGCTGTCTAAGGCTGGCTCATCTATAAAAAAGTGTCCTTGATACCCAAGGCCATGGATATCTACGCCACGACTTTTGAGATCCGTAATCATCTCTAATGCAAAGTCGAGTTTGGCTTCTTGATCTAAGTTATAGTCGTTGTAGAGGAGCTTTGCTGAGGGATCAGCCTCACGCGCAGTTCGATAGGCGATTTCTATATATTCTGGTCCAATAATATCAAGCCACGGAGATGGCTTATAAAAAGCCTCAAAACCTTTTTCCTCCTTGATCTTTTTTGTTTCAATAGCCTCATTGACCACATCCCAATACTTGATTCGACCTTTGTATCGCCCCATGACTGTTTTGATGTGAGTTTTCATCCGCCTGATTAGTTCGTCTCTGGAGACACGGCCACCTTGCTTATCAACAAAAAACCAGCCGGGAGCTGAATTTTTCCAAACTAATGTATGACCTATGATCGTTAAATTATGTGCCTCTGCAAAGGCTACCATTTCATCCGACTCTTTGAAGGTAAAGACTCCTTCACGGGGCTGGATTTGTTTTGGCTTCATAGCATTTTCAGCAGTAATTGCATTAAATTCAGAGGATATAATTCTCTTCTCTTGTTTTAAAAAAGTATTATTTTTATTACTACCCAATTTACTCCCATGCCAGATAGTCCCCATTAAAAAGTGATCATAGAAGGACTTTTTGAGGGTTTCTGATTGGACAGTATTAGAAAGCAGGAAGACCAAAAATCCGATTTGGAAAAGCTTTAAATTCATAGTTAGTCTCTCTGGGAGGCGATCAATCGCTATATTTATCTAATTAAACATTAAGTCCATGGCCCTATCAACGGCTGGGTTCAACTGATGGCCAGTGTTCTCATTGACGACCAATTTCCAATTGAATGGGACACCAAGATCAGTAGCTTTTGCTTGAGCTTGGTCATGGAAGAATTGGGCTCTAGACAGGCGATTTTTGCCCTGCAGATCAGCAATACTATTACGACGCAAACTATCAGCGTTAGGATCATTATCATTTTCGCCCACCAGAACAGTAAGATTTTTGCCAAGGAGTGATGGCAAATCAATATCCTCCAATGGACTAGATCGAAATCCATAAGGGAACGTTCTCGATTCATCGACGGTCGTATACCAACCGGAGGCGGAGGCAACCATTTTACTAATACGAGCATCTGGTTTGAAAAATAGCAGACGATGACTAAACTGCCCACCAGCAGAGTGCCCAAAAACAGAGTACTTAGATACTTGACTTCCCAGCTGTTGTTTAATATGGTCAAAGAGGGGTTCAACAATAGAAAAAGCCCAATCAGACTCATCATTTAGTGTCCCCGCTGATGGATTGTCACCATCGACAAATACATTACCTAAATTATATCCATCTCCTCCTGGGAATAGGGAAGATGGCAAACCCGGTGCTATAACAATAATACCGAGCTCATCAGCTTTACTTACCAGCGAGTCCCTGTATGTCCTCGGGTTTCTCGAACCGCCATGGAAGACAAAGACAATAGGTGTTGTTGCCGAGTTAATCTGAGGAATATGATAAAAAATGTCTATTTCAGAATTTTTTAGAGTTGCTTCATCAGTAAATTTAAAGCTATCAGTTCCCATCAAATTATCTGTTAGCAGAGGAGTGGTAAGAGAATTCAATTGCAACTCGACTTCCCCAACTGTGCCTCTAGTGGCTCCTGAACCAACCACATTACTAATTAATAAATCCCCTCTAATACCAAAGAGATATCGAAGTATCATTAATCCATCAGTAAGTGCATCTTTAGAGCCATTACCATCGACATCTAACTGCTCCCCTAACATATCAATTCGTGAAGTCAGCTCAGGAGATGTCGTGTAATTTGCGTTATTCGCAACTACTCCAGCGATTAGGGAATCACCAGATAATCCGAATAGGTATCTAAGAATTAGAAGCCCGTCAGTCAGAGCGTCATAGCTACCATTTCCATCAATATCTAGCATGCCTGTTGAAGAAGATATCTTCGCAAGAGCTTTTTGAGAAGGATTCAATGTGCAGATAATTAGCAGCAGGGACAGACTAACGAGGTTTGCGAGACGTTTGCTTATCATTTTTTATTGCTGCTCTCACAGGACACTTTCGACTAAGCATTTAAACACTTAAGAAATTTCTTGGCGATAGATTTGTCTGCTAAATATGGTAGCTACGGGTGGGCTTGAACCACCGACCTCAGCATTATGAATGCTGCGCTCTAACCAGCTGAGCTACGTAGCCACAAGTTTCGATCGAACTTTATGGGCCCTGATCTTTTTGGAGGCGAGAAGTTACACTTGCCATGACTCAGAGTCAAGTGCCTGCGTGACCTTTTTCATGATAATCCATTGCTCAAATACGGGCAGTGCAATAGGATATACACCTCATTTGAATTTACCCAAAAAAAGACATTTTTCTATGGGTCTATCAGATGACTAACTAAATTTATAATAGATAAAACCTAAAGAGGTGTAATTGAACTCTTTAGCGGGGGTGCCATTTTGATTCAATCAGAGTCTGAAAGAGAACAACTCGCAGTATCCATAACAACGCAGTCATCAGGATTCTATCAAGGGTTTAATCGTACCGTTGCAGTCATACCAAAAATACTAATCGGGGCGCTGATTATTTGGGTTGGATTCTCTCCATCAGTTGCAGGACAACTGCTTCTATATGCGCAGAATTGGTCGACTCAAAATTTTGGAGGTTGGTATGTCTATGTGACAGCGTTTTATACAATCGTTTGTCTCGGACTCGGACTATGGCCGCGCACAGCTCACGTAAAGTTGGGTAAACCTGATGAACTACCTGAGTTTAATATGTTTACATGGCTCTCCATGATGTTTGGTGCTGGGATAGGGATAGGAATGCTCACTTACTCTACAGCAGAGCCAATTTTCCACTTTGCTAACAACCCCGACACTATAAAAGGCATTACCGATGGTTTAGATGAGAATAATGTCCGCAACGCCTATAAGTGGGCGATGCTGCATTATGGATTAACGCCTTGGGCTTGTTATGGTGTGGTTGGTATGTCTTTGGGTTATCTATCCTATAACCGAGGCTTGCCACTGACTATTAGGAGTGCGTTGCAGCCACTCTTCGGACGATCAATGTCAGGTGGTGCCGGACATGTTGTAGATATCGTAGCAATTTTGGCCACTATTGTTGGTCTTAGTGTCACCATTGGGTATGGGGTCTCTCAGTTCGCGTCCGGTCTTTTCAATATAAGTGGTGCCTCATGGCTAGTTGGGGATGGGGGGGCGCCTACTCTCCTTGCTCAATTAATCGGTCTGACTTTAATCGTGAGCGCCTCGTGCTTATCTGCAATGTCAGGCCTAAAGCGCGGTATTAAGTGGCTTTCAAATATTAATATGAGTTTATCTGTTTTCCTGATCGCTTTTTTTGTGTTATTCGGCGCTACCTTTTTTGCCTTAAAAATGTTCTTTTACACCATTTGGGACTATCTGATTGCTCTTCCCGCTATGTCTACGACGGTCTGGACTGATACGGGTGTTGAACCCTCGTCTGCATTGCAGGATTGGCAGGGAGCTTGGACTATTTTCTATTGGGCCTGGTGGATTGCATTTGCACCCTTTGTTGGACTGTTCTTAGCTCGAGTATCTCGTGGAAGGACCATGCGCGAGTATGTGATCGGAGCTATGATTATCCCTTCCTTAATTTGCTTAATCTGGTTTACTTTTATTGGTGCCACGGCTATCGATTTAGAATTATCAGGAGTGGCGCAGGGGGCGATTGTTAATGCGGATATATCAGCCCAGTTATTTAAGACCATAAACTTAATTTTGTCTCCTGAACTTGCAGTTGCACTATCTGTTATAATTGTGGTGTTACTACTCACATTCTTAGTAACTTCGGCTGATTCGGGAATTCTGATTATTAATACTCTTGCCTCGGGCGGAGATCAGAGTCAAAAACAAACCAAGCATGTCGTTATTTGGGGAGTTCTATTTTCTGTCTTGATTGGCGTGTTACTTGCCGCAGGGGGAATGGATGCATTGAGATCAGTCATGATAATCGGTGCTTTACCGTTCTCTTTGGTTATGGCCCTTATGGCTATATCGTTAGTAAAAACTTTAGTGGGTGAAGAACAAGTTTCGAACAAATAAAACCTTAATTAATATCCCATTCAAAGGAGGGAATAATGAGAGAAGCAGTTATTGTATCAACAGCGCGTACCGCGTTAACCAAGGCGGCTCGTGGCGCTTTTAATAACACCCACGGTGTTAAATTAGCAGCTCACTCTATTGAGCATGCCATGGCACGTGCCAATATTGATCCTTCAGAGGTTGATGATGTCATTCTTGGTAATGCGTCCCATGCAGGTACGACGGGAATGAATATTGGAAGAAACGCGGCGATTGCAGCGGGTTGTCCAGTGACCACTTCGGGTACCACTGTTAATCGCTTCTGTTCGTCGGGACTTCAAACGTTGGCAATGGGCGCGGGACGGATTATTGCTGAAGGTGTAGATATCATGGTAACAGGTGGCGTTGAGAGTATTTCGCTTCCAGGTACAAGTGATCCCTCGGAGTCTGTAGAGCCAGAGCTTTATAGCAGGTATCCAGGTCTTTGGTACCCAATGATCAAGACGGCTGATATTGTTTCAAGCCGCTACAATGTTTCTCGAGAGGCACAAGATGAGTATTCTCTGATTAGTCAGCAGAGAACGGCTGCCGGTCAGGAGGCGGGTAAATTTGATGATGAAATTGTGCCTATGAATACTGTTATGAAAGTAAAAAATAAAGAGACAGGTGAAATAACAGAGCATGATGCAGTTGCGGATCGAGATGACTGTAACCGTCCGTCTACCACAATTGAGGGATTGGCAGGTCTTGCTCCAATTATGGGAGAGGATGCCTTTATCACAGCAGGGAATGCCTCGCAGTTGTCCGATGGATCCTCCGCACAGGTGTTGATGGAGAAATCAGAGGCAGAGCGTCGTGGTTTGGATATATTAGGGACATTCCGAGGCTTCGCTGTTGGTGGTTGTGAGCCTGATGAAATGGGTATTGGTCCAGTGGTTGCAGTGCCTAAATTACTTAAAGCCACAGGTTTGACTATGGATGATATTGATCTCTGGGAACTCAATGAGGCGTTTGCCTGCCAAGTAATCTACAGTCGCGATGTACTTGGTATCCCAATGGATAAATTAAATGTTAATGGTGGCTCTATTTCTATCGGGCACCCGTTTGGAATGACTGGCTCAAGAATGGCGGGTCATCTGCTGATTGAAGGTCGCCGCAGGAATGCAAGATATGGCGTGGTTACCATGTGTATTGGTGGTGGTATGGGAGCAGCTGGATTGTTTGAGATAAACTCTTAATCTTGAGTAACCCTAATTTCACCTAGATTTTACTTGAAAAGCCCGATTACACTAAAAAGGTAATCGGGCTTTTTAGTTTATGCGTTGCTTGACTCAGCAATACTCTTCATGTCGGTCATGTAGCCGCGCAGTTCGTGACCAATAATTTCGACATCATGATCTCGAATCGCATCATTCACTTGGATCAATCGAATATTATCCACAGCATTGGACGGATCGCTCAAACCTTCTCCAAGATCTTCCAGCGTTAATGAGTTGGCATGATCTTGCAACAACGGTACGGCGGCGTGTGTGAATAAATAGTTACCGTATTCAGCTGTGTCGGAGATCACAACATTCATCTCATAGAGTTTATTGCGAGCAATACAGTTAGCGATTAGTGGCGTTTCGTGCAAAGACTCGTAGTAGGCAGACTCCTCAACAATACCTGAGGCAACCATGGTATCAAAGGCGAGCTCAACACCTGCTTTGATCATGGCGACTAGATAAATACCTTTATCGTAGTAATCTTGCTCTGTTATCTCAGTATCGCAGTCTGAGGCTTTTTCAAAACTAGTTTCTGCGGTTTGGGCACGCCACTTTAAAAGGTTGGCATCATCGTTATCCCAATCAATCATCATAGTGCGAGAGAACTCGCCTTCAATAATGTCGTCCATGTGCTTTTGAAATAATGGCGCTAGGATTACCTTTAGCTCTTCAGCCATATCGAATGCTCTGATTTTGGCGGGGTTGTTCAAACGGTCCATCATATTTGTAATGCCACCGTGCTTGAGTCCCTCGGTGACTGTCTCCCAGCCATACTGAATCAACTTGCGCGCATAAGCTGCATCAACACCTAGATTGAGTAATTGTTGATGACCCAAGATAGCTCCAGTTTGTAACATCCCACACAGAATAGTTTGCTCGCCCATTAAGTCAGACTTAACTTCGGCGATAAAAGAGGATTCGAGCACACCGGCTCGATCACCACCAGTCGCTGATGCATAGGCCTTTGCAATGGTGTGGCCATTACCCTGAGGGTCATTTTCGGGGTGTACAGCAATGAGAGTGGGAACGCCAAAGCCACGCTTATACTCTTCGCGTACTTCAGTGCCGGGACACTTGGGGGCCACCATGATTACAGTTAGGTCGTCGCGAATCTGCATACCCTCTTCGACAATATTAAAGCCGTGAGAGTAAGCAAGAGTCGCACTCTGCTTCATTAGGGGCATCACCGCGGTTACTGCGGCAGTATGTTGCTTGTCAGGGGTTAAATTGAGCACTAAGTCAGCAGTAGGAACAAGTTCTTCGGCTGTGCCAACGGTAAATCCATTTTCAGATGCCCACTGAAAGGACTGGCGTTTTTCAGCAATGGCTTGCTCGCGCAGGGCGTAAGAAATATTTAGGCCGGAGTCACGCATGTTAAGACCTTGGTTAAGCCCTTGCGCACCACAACCAATAATAACGATGTTCCAGCCCTTAATGTACTCGCAACCCCCAGTAAATTCGCTGCGATCCATGAATCGACACTTTCCTAGTTGATTCAGCTTATTACTAAGGCTGAGAGTATTAAAATAGTTTGTCATTATTGCGCTCCAATTACCGCTGTGCGGATAGTTTTAAATTAGGTGCCATCGGTTTATTTATCGAATAGGGGGCGCAGTGTACCTAAATATAATTATTGCCGAAAACGATATGTATTCAATATAACGTTGCATATTTTGCAATAATGATGAGTATTCTGTAATATTTGGCCATGGATATCCGATCATTGACTCTTTTCCAGCATCTCGCCAACACCTTGCACTTTGGCAAGACCGCTGCTGCCTGTCATGTTAGCGCTTCAACATTAAGTCGTTCGATTCAGCGAATTGAAGAGCAATTAGGTAGCCAACTATTAATACGTGACAATCGTTCTGTGATTCTAACGTCAGAGGGTGAAAAATTATTAGCTTATGCAGACCACCAAATCGAGCAGTACAAGTCACTTAAATCATCGCTTAATGCATCCCAACAAGAGTTATCGGGATCGTTAAATATATATTGCTCGGTAACTGCATCCTACGCCTATTTGCCTCCGCTTCTCGAAAATTTCAGACGAGCCCATCCGAAGGTAGAGATAAATTTAGACACAGGTGATGCTGCTGATGGTATAGATCAAATAAAGAGACAAAAAGTCGATCTAGCTATTGCGGCTAGACCAGATGAATTGTCATCAAGTATTTATTTTCAGACTATTGCTCAAGTTCCATTATCAATTATTACTCCAACGATAGACTGTCAGGTTAAGAAGTCACTTTTGTCAGATGCAATAGACTGGAAAAGCTTACCCATCATTCTTCCCGAGCATGGAGTTGCGAGGAAACGTTTTGAAATATGGTTTCGACAGATGCACTCAGGGAGGCCAAATGTCTATGCGCAAGTATCAGGTCAGGAAGCTTTGGTAAGTATGGTTGCGTTAGGCTTTGGAGTTGGTTTATCACCAAATGTGGTGGCGGATAATAGTCCGGTAAAAGATCTCATTGATTTTCTACCAAATACAAAAATACCACCCTTTGATTTGGGTCTATGTTGCTTCAAGCGGAATTTAAAAGACCCGTTAGTAGCGGGATTTCTTTCGACAATTCCTACGTCCTGACATCTAAGTTTTATTCTTCATAGTGGCAGTCACTACTGATCCGGAGACCACACAGGCAGCACCGATTATAGTGACTAATCCAATGGGTTCTGCAACGACACCAGCGAAAGGAACTGACTGCACAAAAAATACAGTTATTAGTGGGGTCATCGCAATAACCGCACTAACTCTTGAGGCCTCTGTATGCATCAATGCCTCTGAAAAGCATCCATAGGCGATAAGAGTGTTCAATCCACAAAAAATTACCAAGGTCCACTGCAACAAAGTAAGATCAGCCAGTAGAGAAAAATTGGAGAAGGGGAGAAAGGCAAGTGCGCCAATCCAGTAAAAGACTAGCATTGTTTCTTCAGCATTAAATTCCTTAATCAACAATTTCTGAATAACAGCATAACCTACCCATGTTATAGCTGCTGATGCCAGCATGAGCAAGCCGATACCATAGTCGTTAAGGTGTGTGAAAATATCATCAAAACGTGGACTAAAAAACATTAGTAATCCACTCACAAAGGTAGCAAACCCTATCCATTGGACGGGCGAGAAACGCTCTTTGAAGATCCATACCCCAGATAAAAGGAGTAAGACAGGAGCTAATTGCATCATTACCTGAGCAGCTTCCGCTGTGGTTCTTTCTAACCCAAAAATATAGAGTGCATAGTTAGCGGTCAGTAGGATTCCCGCACATAAAAGCTGTAAAAACAAGTTAGGAGAGCTAAATTTGTGCTTGTTTACCAGTTTATTTCGAGCGATTAGATAGGGCGTGATGATAACAGCAGCGATAGCGAATCTAAAAAAAGTTGTAGTCACAGGGTCCAGAGTTTGCATGATGCTCTTTAAGGCGATAGGCAAGACACCCCACATTATTGCGGTCGTTGCTGCGAGCAGTAAACCTAACTTCCATCGTCCAGATATGAAAACTACTGATGTCAATTTATGAGCTACACATTGAAGCGGAAATGGATAACATCGCCATCCCTAACTAAGTAATCTTTACCCTCTAGTCTCCATTTCCCTGCATCTTTAGCGCCCTGCTCGCCTCGACCAGCAATATAGTCCTCATACCCCACTATCTCAGCTCGGATGAAACCTTTTTCAAAATCGGTGTGTATTTTACCGGCTGCATTTGGCGCCGTTGCTCCCACGGGAATAGTCCAAGCCCTGACCTCCTTTGGACCTGCAGTGAAATATGTTTGAAGTCCAAGTAAGTTATATCCAGCTCTAATAACTCGATTTAAACCCGGTTCCTTCATTCCTAGTTCCTGAAGGAATTCATCTCTCTCATCATCTTCAAGTTCGCCAATTTCAGCCTCTAATTTATTGCAAATAGCGACTACGACTGATCCTTCGACTTCAGCAATTTTAGTGACAGCATCAAGATATAAGTTATCTGTGAAGCCATCTTCATCGACATTTGCTATATACATTGTAGGTTTCAGTGTGAGTAGGCTCAGAGGCTTTAGCGTCTTTAACTCATCTTTAGTTAGAGCAAAGGAGCGCAGAGGATTGGCTTCATTAAGGTGAGGAAGAATCTTTTCAGCTACTGCTAATAGGGCGATGGCATCGCCATCTTTTCCTTTCGCAGCTTTTGAGGCTCGCAAAATTGCTTTTTCAACACTATCTAAGTCCGCCAAAGCTAATTCAGTGTTTATAACATCAATATCATCAGATGGATTTATTTTGCCTTCTACGTGAATAACATTGTCATCATCAAAGCATCGGACCACATGAGCAATAGCATCGGTCTCACGTATATTAGAGAGAAACTGATTACCCAATCCCTCTCCCTTAGATGCTCCAGCGACTAAACCTGCGATGTCCACAAATTCCATACTTGTTGGGATGACACGTTCTGGATTGACTATTGCTGATATCTTATCTTGCCTTGGATCAGGAATAGGAACCACACCTGTATTAGGTTCAATTGTGCAAAAAGGAAAGTTTTCTGCGCTTATGCCAGCTTTGGTAAGCGCGTTAAATAAAGTTGATTTACCGACATTTGGAAGACCAACAATACCGCAATTAAAACCCATAATGAAATCCTTGTAACTCTTTCCAATAATTGAGATATCCCAAATATGTATTAGTCAGTGCTATGTAACTTAGTCATAGCTCTTTCCCACTGACCTGATAACGCCAGGGGAAGAGCACGCATAGAGTCGTCAATACTGATATTAATTAATTCTTGTTCGCTTGGCGTTGCTTTTTTTAAAACATAGTCAACGACTTGTCCAGCATTTCCCGGATGTCCAATACCAATTCTTAGTCTTGCGAAGTCACGATTGTTTCCAAGGCACTTAATCGTGTCTCGAAGACCATTATGGCCACCATGACCGCCACCCTTTTTAAAGCGCGCAACACCGGGGTTCAGATCTAATTCATCATGAACTACTAAAATACATTCGATCGGAATTTGATAAAAACCCGCTAGAGCCCCAATGGACTTTCCACTGAGATTCATAAAGGTGCTTGGAATAAGGAGCCTTATGGATTTGCCATCAAGAGAAATGTTAGTAGTATCACCAAAAAACTTGGTTTCGTGCTTAAACTTAGCGCTATGAGAGTTAGCTAAGTTCAGGACCAACTCAGCCCCAACATTATGTCGTGTCCGCTCGTATGCCGGGCCGGGGTTTCCCAGCCCTACAATCAACTCTACAGGCATATCCACTATCAGAGTCTCTCAGAGCAAGGCTGAAGATTACTCTTCGCTTGCTCCCTCATTTGAATCGCCTTCGGAGTTATCTGAAGTTTCTGCATCATCTGCAGCATCCAGAGACCCAGTATCTTCTTCAACTTCAACAGCCTTAGGCTTATTAATTGTTGCGACCGACAGATCATGATCAGCCCCCAGATTAAGAGCTACACTCTCCACACCTTCTGGCAATACAATATCGGAAATATGAACAATATCTCCTAGGTCAACCTCAGCCATATCAACTTCGATAAATTCTGGAAGATTCTTTGGAAGACATTGAATCTCGATGTCAGTCATGGTGTGAGCCACTATGCCACCACCAAGCTTAACACCCGGGCAGGTATCTTCATTGATAAAGTGAAGTGGTACCTTAGTTTGAAGAACTGTTGTCTTGCTAACGCGGAAGAAGTCCATATGTAAAACAATCTTTTTAGCAGGATGCCTTTGAATATCTTTAATGATCACATCTTCTGAAGCACCCTCAATATCCAAAGAGATGATACTTGAGAAAAATGCTTCGTTCTCGAGAGCTTTAACAACATCTTTGTGTGTTAGCGCTATTTTTGTGGGATTTTTCTTACCACCATAAACTATGGCGGGGACTTCGCCAGCCAGACGACGCAGGCGGCGGCTCGCACCTTTCCCTGTGTCCTCGCGACCTTTCGCTTGTAATATAAAATCAGTAGACATAGTAGTCTCCAAAGTAGAGCTATTTTAGACCGCGACCAGACCTAAAATAGGGTTTATATACCTCTTAAAGAGGCGCTTTAATCAAGCCTTGTCATAGAAACATGGCACTGATAGATTCTTTATTGCTTATTCGACGAATAGATTCTGCAAGAAGAGGTCCGAGAGGAAGAGCGTGAATTTTGCCGCACTCCTTAGCATCATCCTTTAAAGGGATGCTATTAGTTACCACTAACTCTAGCTCTGAATTTTTTATATTTTCGATTGCTGCTCCAGAAAGTACAGGATGCGTAGCATAAGCAACAATTTTAGAGGCTCCTTTTTCTTTCAATGCCAGAGCTGCTTTACACAATGTTCCAGCTGTATCAACCATATCATCGACGAGAATACAGGTTCTATTTTCAACTTCACCAATTAAATTCATCACCTCGCTTTCATTAGCGGAGGGACGGCGCTTATCGATAATTGCTAGCTCACAGCCTAACTGCTTGGCAACTGCGCGCGCTCGAACGACACCACCTATATCGGGTGATACAACAACTAAATTAGGATAATTTCTTCGTTCAATATGATCTAGAAGAACTGGGGCGCCATAGACGTTGTCTACAGTGCAGTTAAAGAAACCTTGAATCTGCTCCGCATGCAGGTCAACGGTTAAAACATGATCCACGCCAGCATTGGACAACATATCCGCAACGACTTTTGCACTTATAGGGACCCGAACCGACCGAACTCTCCTGTCTTGTCGTGCATACCCAAAATACGGAACTACCGCTGTTATTCTTCCAGCAGATGCGCGACGCAAGGCATCTACCATCAGAACCAGTTCCATCAAATTCCTGTTTGTTGGAGAGCACACGGGTTGGACAACGAACACGTCATGTCCTCGGACGTTTTCGCGGATCTCGATATTAATTTCCCCATCAGAAAATAAACCAACATGTGCATTGCTGGGCGAAACGCCTAGCGATTTGGCAACTTCGTTTGCTAATTCCGGATTTGCATTTCCGGAGAAGATCATTAGTCTAGCCACGTCAGGTTTCCCATTGTTGGTGATAGTTGAAAATGGCTGGGGCGGGAGGAGTCGAACCTCCGAATGACGGGATCAAAACCCGTTGCCTTAACCACTTGGCGACGCCCCATTAAAATAGTCTTTTACTTGCTGTTGAACCGAAGATCTATTAATACCTTTGGCAACAAAACCCTTCCATTTCTTCGGAACCTCAACTAATACTCTACGAGCTTCTTCCTGATTGTCAAACTTACAAAAAACGCTTGACCCCGTTCCAGTTAACAATGGTTCAGCGAAGTTTGCAGCCCAATCTAGAACATCTCTCACTTCAGGGTACTCATTTATTACCACCTTTTGGCAGTCATTTCGACACTGACCACTAGGAAGGGCGCGTATTTTGATCGGTGAAGAGTTCCTTGTCAATTGAGGATGTGAAAAAATTTCTTGTGTCGATATTGAGCAACTAGGTGTAATTACTAAAAACCATTTTTTGGGCATACTAAGTGGGCTTAGAATTTCTCCGGTAGATTCTGCAAAGGAGGTATTCCCTTTTATAAATACTGGGATATCAGCGCCTAATGTTTGACCTAAATCTGATAATTTATTTAGTGAGAGACCACAGTTCCAAAGGCTATTTAGGACGAGTAATGTGGTGGCTGAATTGCTACTACCGCCACCTAGACCAGCGCCCATTGGGATGACCTTATTCACTCGGATGTTACAGCCTTTAATAATGCCAGTTTCTCGACGTAATAATTCTGCAGCCTTTATGATTAGGTTCTCATTCCTAGGAATATCATTGTAATTGGAAGTCAGGGTAATTAGCTTATCGGCTCTCTCTGAGAATGAAAGAGTATCTCCGAAGTCTAGAAGTTGAAAAATAGTTTCCAGATTGTGGTAGCCGTCTGATCGTTGTCCGATAATATGAAGAAAGAGATTAATTTTTGCTGGAGATATGAGAGACAGCATTATTTATTTATCCATTACCACTAAGTTTTTCATTGGGAATATTACGCCAGTTTTTGATAATCAGAGTAAACGAGTGATCCTGATTAGAACCCTGAATTCTAGTTGGAAGATACATAGCGTCAAAGAATTTGTGCCGGGAAAAATCAAGCTGCCAGTCTAGTTGACGGAAACCGCTATAGATCTCTGAATTTTTATAAAAAGTATCTTTAGTAAAAGAGTGATTCGGTGCTGGCATTCCCATAACCCAGAAGCGCATCAAACCGAGAGGTAAGGAGGCACCTAATAACTCAGATGATAAATCCTGTGGCGACCCATATATATATTGTCCCTGAATCTGCATCTCAGCATGAAATTCATTACCCTTTAAGATTGCGCGATTTGAACCTAAGGGGCCGGAAATAGTGATCGTATACATGTTTAATTGTTGAAGCCAATCAAATCTTGCACTGCCAGCCGTGGAGGAAGACTTAAATCCTAGTTTCCCAAATAGTTGAAATCCACTACTTTTACTAAGATTATTACTACTAGTGTGACTAATTTGATCTTGATTTTTCGCAATTTGGACCGTTGAACAGCTAGAGATTAGAATTAACACAAAAACAATTAACGTTTTTTGAGTATATTTCTTAGACATTTATTTAAATCCGGTAATATGTTGTGTTCACCTACAATGGAGAAGATGCTGAACCCGACAGCTCCAAGTTTCCCATTCAAACATACTTCGTTGACTTCATCACTACTTCCATATCATCTAAAAATTTAGAAGAGCTATAAGGACTGCTTAAATTTACGATTTATGATAATTTTTGTAAGGTTTTGTAAAAACTGCCTTCTAAAGGCGCAGTCGTGTAAAATACGCGTATACAGTCCAAAAAAAACGACCAATTTATAAGTACAAGCCTTTACAGCAGATAAGCAAATGAATGTAGTTGTATGCGGTATTAGTCATAAATCTGCCTCAGTAGATCTTCGAGGCAAGGTTTCGTTCGCGCCAGAAACAGTAGTGCAAGTGCTGCAAGACGCAAGATCTATAATAAATGCCCAAGAAGTTGCGCTGCTGTCTACGTGTAATCGAACTGAAATTTATTTATATGGAGAGATGACAGATACACAGATTCTTACCTGGCTATCAATGATTAAGGGTGTAGAGCTCATAACGCTCAAAGATTGCTTCTATTCTTACCGTGATCAAGAAGCTGTGAGTCACTTAATGAAAGTAGCGAGCGGCTTAGACTCGGTGATTTTGGGTGAGCCTCAGATTTTTGGACAAATAAAATCAGCTTATTCGGTTGGACGAGAGGCAGGAACAGTATCAACGATGCTCAATAGGGCATTTCAGCTTGCATTCTCAGCCGCTAAGAGAGTGAGATCTGAAACGGCAATTGGTAAAAACCCAGTCTCAGTGGCGTACGCATCGGTGAATCTAGCATCTCAAATTTTTGCCAATCTGAAAGATGTGCATGCATTATTGATTGGCGCTGGTGAGACGATTGATTTAGTAGCGAAACATTTACGTGAGCAACAAATTGGAAAAATCACAGTAGCGAATCGTACCCTTAGCAGGGCACAAGAGTTGGTTGAAGAATATGCTGCTGAAGCCATTTTACTTTCAGATATCCCTGATTTTCTGCATCAAGCAGATATCGTGATTTCATCAACCGCCAGTCAATTGCCACTTCTCGGTAAAGGTGCTGTGGAGTCTGCGCTAAAAAAGCGAAAATATAGACCGTTATTTATGGTTGATGTTGCAGTTCCTCGAGACATCGAACCTGAAGTCGAAGAACTTTCAGATGTCTATCTTTATACCGTTGATGATCTAGAGGAGGTTGTTAGAGATAATATAAAAGCTAGGACCAGCGCAGCCAGTCTTGCTGAAACTATTATCGAACAAGAGGGACAGAAATGGTCTAAGCAATATCGAGCATTGGCCGCAGTGGATACTATTCGTGCTTTCCGCTCGAGTATTGAATCAATTCGTGATGCTGAGATAGAGAAAGCGCTTACTGCATTGGATCGAGGCCAAGATTCGGAAGATATTATTAATATGTTAGCGAGAAACTTGACGAATAAACTTTTACATAAACCCACAACCAGATTGAAACAGGCGAGCGAAGAGGGGCGAGATGATGCTATCAATGCCACCAAGGATCTTTTTGATCTAAATAAAAACGAGCATTGATTAGATTTCAAATCATGCCTTTAATTCTTTTTGTTCCTCCTTTTAGGTAGTAAATCCAAATGAAGTCATCAATTTTGGCAAAATTAGAATTGCTTCAAGAGCGCTATGAAGAAGTTGGCGCACTCCTCAGTGACTCTGAAATTATTAGTGATCAAGACAAATTTCGTCCTTTGTCGAAAGAATATGCTGAATTAGAGCCAGTAGTGCTCACCTACGGTATGTTTGCGCAGATTAAAGTAGATATCGAAGAGGCAAATAATCTATTAAAAGATAGTGATCCTGACATGAGAGAGATGGCAGAGGAGGAGCTAAAAAGGGGAGAATTAGAGTCAGAGGATTTAGAGTTAGAGCTCCAGCGCCTTTTACTCCCAAAGGATCCTAATGATGGGAAAAATGTCTTTTTGGAGATTCGTGCAGGTACAGGAGGCGATGAAGCAGCAATTTTCTCAGGTGACTTGTTTAGGATGTATAGCAAGTTTGCTGAGAATAATGGTTGGAGGTTAGAGATTATCAGCGAGAGTCTCGGAGATCATGGGGGTTATAAAGAAATTATCGTAAGAGTAGTGGGCCAAGGAGTATATTCAAAACTAAAGTTCGAATCTGGCGCTCATCGAGTGCAGCGGGTTCCTGATACCGAATCTCAAGGTAGAATCCATACTTCCGCCTGCACAGTTGCGATTATGGCAGAGGCGGATGTCCAAGATGCTATTGAGATCAATAAGGGTGATTTGCGTGTTGATACTTTTAGAGCGTCTGGGTCTGGTGGTCAGCATGTTAATAAGACTGATTCGGCAATTAGATTAACTCATATACCTACAGGTTTAGTAGTTGAATGTCAGGATGAACGCTCACAGCATAAAAATCGTGCGAAGGCTATGGCTGTGCTACAAGCTAGATTAAACGCAGCTCAGGATGAGGCCACCGCTCAAGAGCAGTCGGATCAGCGCAAAGTTTTAGTAGGGAGCGGTGATCGTTCTGAGAGAATAAGAACTTACAACTTTCCCCAGGGTCGGGTTACTGACCATCGTATTAATCTGACGCTATATAAACTCAGCGAAGTTATGGAAGGTTCTCTTTCAGAGATTATCGAACCTTTGATTAATGAGTTTCAGGCTGAGCAGTTAGCCCAGCTTGCTCAATAATTTTGCATCTAAGTGTCGTTCACTATAGCCAATTTACTGCGACGAAGCTCAGACTTGGAGTTAGTAAGTGAATCAGCTGCATTAGAAATTGAACTCCTGCTAAGTCACGTAATAAAAAAAGATCGAATCTGGTTAAAAACATGGCCTGACTTCCAATTAAAAGACGAACAAGTACTGTTTTTCAATCAGCTTTTTGATCGACGCCTTCAAGGAGAGCCTCTCGCATTTATCCTTGGTTCCAAGGGTTTCTGGACACTAGACTATGCGGTTAACTCTCACACTCTTATTCCAAGACCAGAGACAGAGCTGTTAGTCGAGATCGCTTTAAGTCTTGAACTTAATGACAATTCTAAGATTATTGATCTTGGCACTGGAACCGGTGCCATTGCTTTGGCGCTTGCTTCAGAGAGACCTAATTGGCAAATAGACGCAACTGACGCAGTACATCAGGCTTTAGAACTTGCAGAATTCAATCGAAATATGTTCGGTTTGACAAATGTCAATATTTTTTACAGTGATTGGCTTGACTCAGTTTCGAGGCGTGATTCCGCGTCAAGCTATGATTTAATTGTGAGTAATCCTCCTTACATAGAACAGAATGATCCTCACTTACAGCAGGGCGATGTTCGGTTTGAGCCAAGTTCAGCATTGGTAGCCGGACTTGATGGGCTTGATGCGCTTAGAATTATTATTGAGCAAGCTCCTATGCATTTGTCTCCTAACGGCTGGTTATTAGTGGAGCATGGATACGATCAAGGTAATTCTGTGAGGCGGTTATTTGATTTAACTGGATTTAAACAAATTAAAACGCATGCTGACTTGAATTTACAAGATCGAGTTACGGCGGGTTGTTTGATCGCTCCTCCATAAGGTTATTGATCGCGCGACGAGATATCTTATTCCATCGAATAAGTAGGCTGGTCGCTGCAATACTTGCAGCTATAACCGTTCCGATCCAAAACCCATAAATGCCGAGAGGATCACCCCAATAGTCTGTTAGCGCAATAGAATAAGCTATGGGAAATGCGATTACCCAGAACGCAGTGATTTGAATGACTAGAGGAATTCGAGCATCCTTATAGCCTCGTAATGCACCGCTGCAGGACATTTGGAGGCAGTCCACAGCACCTAGAGCTGCAGCAAATAAGAACAGGTTCGCAGCTAGTATTTGAATTTCAGGTTCAGTAGTAAATATTGCCGCGATATCATGCCTAAATAGAATTTTAAGGGCACTCATAGTCAAACCAAGTATAAGAACCAGTTTAAAGCCTGCGATGCAGAACATTCTTGCTTCGGAGGGGTTCCCTCGACCTTGAGCGTGCGACACTTTAATTGTTAACGCCTGTGCTATCCCTAACGGCACCATGAAGGCTAGTGAGTCGATATTAATAGCTATGGCATGAGCTCCAACAACTGTAGCTCCAAGATGTGCGATCATAAAGGGAATAATCGCAAAAAAACTGAATTCTGCGGCGATATTTAATGAAATAGGAATACCGAGACGCAGAATTTCTCTCAATCGCTTTAAATTTGGCCCGCTAAAGTCATTGTATAGTTTCAGACCTCTAGTGGTTTTTGATTTTTGGCCATAGGTTGCCATACAAGTGAGTAAAAATGCCATCACTATGACTGTTGCCCAAGCAGCACCAACGCCTCCCATTTCTGGCAAACCAAATTTCCCAAATACCAGCCCATAGTCTAGAACAGCATTGAGGAAAAAGGCGGCAGAATTAAAAACAAGTACTGGCCTGGTGTCACCCATTCCTTCAAACGTGGTCCTAAAAGCAAAAAACGCTGGGAACATGAACCCAGTAATTAGAAAAGGAGACAAATATCCCTTCGCGATTTGGTAGACATTTTCAGAGATGTCTAAATGAGAAAGCATTTGGATACCAGAAAAGACAGCTCCTATCACTAGAAGTCCAATCGGCAGTGCTAGCCATAGTATCTGTTGAAATTGAAGTCGAACTTTGTCAAATTGTTGGGCTCCCCAGTGGTTTCCAATAATTGGACTATTGGCAATCATAATGCCAATAACAATCAAATTAATCATCGACCACATACTGCCACCCAACTGCAATGCAGCAAGGGTGTCGGCATTAACTTGGCCCGCCATGTAAATATCAGTAACAGTCATGCCTACAACAGCAACTTGTCCTAAAATTAAAGGGCCCGCAAGGCGGAGCAAGACACGAGCAACATCAAAAAATCTGGAGTCGGAAGTAGATTGTTTGTAAGTACTATTGATGGATCTAAGAGCCATAAGACTAAATTTAATAAAAAAGGGAATCATTTTCATTGAATAAAACTAGGAAGGAAAGTAAAACTTCGTCTATTAATTTAGCCGTTTTAAATGTCTGAACTAAAACATGGTTTTGCTATTATTTTCATTTCGCTTGGGACATTTCTGATACACTCCGCCAAACGACGAAATGTCGTAGTAGATTTTGAGACTCCAACTTTTGAATGGCTAAATAGGGTGCGTGAATAATCTTATTTGGAAAAATTCCTCTTGGTGACTTCGTTGAAAGAAAAACTGATGCGAGTAATATGACCGACAAAAAAACTGAACCAAAAAAAAATAAGACTGAAGCTGAGTCTTGGGATTTAACGCATTTCAAGGTTGAATCTCAAGAAGGTAAAACTCGATTTCATGATTTTTCCCTCCCAAAAGAACTTATGCAGGGGATTCAAGATGCTGGTTTTGAATATTGCACCCCAATTCAAGCTGCCTCCCTACCGCATACGCTTAATGGTCATGATATTGTTGGAAAGGCACAAACTGGAACTGGGAAAACTGCAGCTTTTTTGATCAATATAATTAATGATTTGATTAAATATCCAGTAAAAGAAGAACGTTTCTCGGGTGAGGCAAGAGCCCTAATATTGGCGCCCACGAGAGAGTTGGCAATTCAAATAGGTGATGATGCGACTCAATTACTTAAATATACAGCACTGAAGTGCCACACACTTGTCGGTGGAATGGATTATGGAAAGCAACTACAAAGACTTCAAAAGTATCACTGTGACATCTTAGTTGGAACTCCCGGCAGGCTTTTAGATTTTGCTAATAACAAAGATCTCTACTTGGACCAGGTTGAAGTGCTTGTGATCGATGAAGCCGATAGAATGCTTGATATGGGTTTTATCCCTCAAGTTCGCCGCTTAGTTAACTTGACTCCACGACGGCAAGATCGTCAGTCCCTTTTGTTTTCTGCAACGTTTACTCCTGAGGTTTTGCGGCTCGCAGAGAATTGGACCGATGAGCCAGTTACTGTGGAAATTGATGCTGAAAGAGTGGCTACGGATACTATCGATCAAAAAATATTAATCACTACTTCAAGTGAAAAGTTCACTGTCTTGCACAATATACTTTTGGGAGAAGACATTGAAAATGTCATGGTGTTCGCCAATCGCCGTGATATTTGCAGAACGCTCCATGAAAAACTTAAAAAGAATGGCTTTAAAACGGGCCTTCTATCTGGTGACGTACCTCAGAATAGGCGCATGAAAACTTTGGAGAACTTCAAGAAGGGAGTTCTTAAGGTTATGGTTGCAACTGATGTGGCAGGACGAGGTATTCATGTTGATGGCGTAAGTCACGTAGTTAATTACACGTTACCTGAAGAACCTGAGGACTATGTGCATAGAATAGGACGAACGGGTCGAGCTGGTAAAAAAGGCACCTCGATCAGTTTTGCGTGCGAGGATGATGCCTTTCTATTAGAGCCAATTGAGAAGTTATTAGACATGAAGCTACCATGTACTATTCCTGAGGAAACGTTAATTCATCCAGTAGAGATTTCAAAATATAAAAGAAACTAGCGATAAAAACTAATCGCAAGCCAAAGACTCTGATACAAACAGAGTATTTATACTTTTAATATTAAAGTTTACAGATAATTAGTTACCTAGCTGATAGGAACTTCCATCAAGAGAGACTTAGTGGGAATGGCGAAGAAGCCGCTGTTTCTGACGATTCCAGTCGCGCTCTTTGCTATCCATCCGTTTATCATAGCTTGCTTTTCCTTTTGCTAGAGCGATTTCGCACTTTATTAGGTGATTTTTCCAATAGAGGGCGGTGCATACTGCGGTGTGCCCTTTTTGATTAACACCTTCCTCTAGTTTCTGAAGCTCTCGCTGATTTAGTAATAATTTCCGTGTTCGTTTAGGGTCAGTTACAAAATGGGTTGATGCCGATTGAAGCGGCGTGATATTCGTACCGATTAACCAAGCTTCGCCATCTCTTACGTGGACATAAGTATCTGATAGATTAACTTTACTCTCGCGCAGACTTTTAACTTCCCAGCCAAGAAGAACCAGACCAGCTTCAAATTTTTCCTCAATAAAATAGTCGTGTTGTACTTTTTTATTGAGCGCAATGGTATTCGATAAGTGTTTTGGCTTTCCTTTAGACATGGCGTAATTATACTTCGCTGAAGAGGTTTGTCCTAAATTAATACGTTAGACTGAAGATAAGTTGTTAAGTTGATCATTTATTAGGTTCTTTTGAATCTAATGGTTACAATTTATCAATAAATTATAGGAATTTTGGTATGGCACTGCAGCAAAAAGGAATGCATGGTACTTGGGCTAGTCGTTGGACTTTTATTATGGCGGCTACTGGATCGGCAGTCGGACTGGGTAATATGTGGAAGTTTCCGTACGTCGCCGGAATCAATGGAGGAGGCGCTTTTGTCCTGGTCTATCTAGGATGTATTTTACTGATAGGCGTTCCCGTAATGATGTCAGAAGTATTGATCGGACGCCATGGTCGTCAGAGCCCTGTAAATTCTATGAAAGAAACTGTTACAGATAGCAACGCAAATAGTAAGTGGAGATATGTGGGTTGGATCGGTGTTCTGGCCGGACTCTTAATCTTATCGTTTTATGCAGTCATAGCAGGTTGGGCTCTTGATTATATATTATTAATGTCCTCGGGAGAGTTGCAGGGTGTCAATGGGAGTGGGGCGGGAGCGGCTTTTGAAAACCTACTTGCAAGTCCATTAAGACTCATTCTTTGGCAAACAGTTTTCCTTGGTTTGTGTGTTGCGGTAGTTATAGGCGGAGTTAAAAAAGGCTTAGGTTTAGCTGTCGAAACGTTAATGCCTCTCCTCTTTGTTATGTTGATAATACTTTTGGGCTTTAGCTTTTTCAAAGGTAACTTTCAAGCCGCCTTCGATTTTTTGTTTAGCTTTAATCTAGATGCGCTCTCATGGCGAGGGGTGCTGGAAGCGATGGGGCAAGCATTCTTCACATTGAGTATTGGAATGGGAGCAATAATGGCCTACGGAGCTTATATGCCGCAGGATGCTAATATTGGCAAGACCGTTCTCATCGTAGCATTTTTCGACAGTGCTGTTGCAGTCATCTCGGGCCTTATTATTTTCTCTATTGTTTTCGCAACTCCAGGTCTTGAGCCTAGTGCTGGCCCAGGACTCATGTTTATTAGTTTGCCTGTCGCATTTGGAAGCATCCCCGGTGGATTGTTAATCGGTGCTACATTCTTCATTTTAGTCTCGATTGCAGCCTGGAGTTCGGCTATTTCTCTGCTTGAGCCCTGTGTTGCTTGGCTGATGGAATTAAAAAATTTGAGTCGAGCTAAAGCTAATTTGATAATTATATTTATCACATGGATCCTAGGATTGGGCAGCGTTTTTTCCTTTAATATTTGGTCTGATTATTCATTTATGGGATTTAATTTCTTCGATTTTCTCGATTTTTTGACTGCCAACATTATGTTACCGATAAGTGGTTTATTCATCACGTTATTTGTCGCATACGTAATTAAGTCAGAGATTGTTAGTTTTGAAATGCAAGGAACATCTGGTGTTATTTTAAATCTATGGAGAATAGCTATTCGCTTTATAGCACCTTTTGCCATCTCACTAGTTTTTATTATGGGCGTGTATGATAATTTTGTCTCTTAGAAGGTTTTAAATTTTGACTTCTATAAATCGCTCTGCCTTGGTTATGCATTCAGCTGAAAAAATGTTCTGTCTGGTCAACGATGTTGCCGAGTATCCAAGTTTCATGGATGGCTGCGTTGGTGTCGAAATCTTTGAACTTAATGACCTTACTATGCTTGCACGACTAGATCTTAAAAAAGCAGGGGTAAGTATGAGTTTTATAACTAGAAACTATCTCAACACACCAAATACTATTCGAATGACTCTTGAAGACGGTCCTTTCAAGACGTTTAGAGGAGACTGGATATTCACTCCTCTTTCAGAGGCTGGATGTAAAGTAGAATTAGATTTGGAATTTGAGTTCAGTAGTAAGGTTATGAGCTTTGCAGCATCCGAATTATTCTCTAGGGTAGCTAACAGTTTGGTTAAGTCGCTCTGTGATAGGGCTGATAACATTTACAGCTAAGTTTTTTTTATGTTCTGGACGCTGCCATAAGTCAGGGAGCGCCATAGCCATTCAAATGGGCCGACCCTAAAAGTTTTCATCCAGCGAACTGAAAATAATATTTGAAATACCCAAATACAAATGACCAGCAATAGTTGGTCTTTTCGTTCAAATGTTCCGAACTTTCCTAATCCCCAGCCATAAAAAATAAAGGTGCAGATAATCGTTTGAACTAAATAGTTTGTTAATGCTAGGCGGCCGACCTGAGATAGATAGGATTTAACACGATTGAGAACTTTAAAACGGCAAAAAACAATAATTAAACAAATATATGCATATCCCATCATTAGACTTCCCCAGTAATTTTCTTGGTCAAACATCGCGCTAATGGGGAAGTTACTATAAATATTGTAGTTCAATCGGTTAAGGATTAGAAAGACACCAAGAAGTGAGCAGAAAATCGCCTGCATCAATAAAGATTTATTATTAAAGCGTTCCCCAAAAAAGTTTAATTTTATCATTGCCATACCTATCAGCATGAGAGCTAAAACTCTGCAATAGTAAAAAGTGCCAGAGAACAGCATCTCCGTTGCCATTTGTGTGCGGTAGCTCGTTTGCGCAATCCAATTAGATTGATTAGCGAATATCTCCTCTTCAATTGCCTCTGAAGATGGCACCCAGTCAGTTGCTAATTCTTGAATATCCGCCTGACTCATGTAGGGCATGGCTTCAGTCGCAGTATAGTAAACAGCAGCGTTAATCATTAGCAGAATAGAGGCAGTTATTAGCATAAATTTAGCTGTTTTATTACGAGCCGGATATGCCAGCATTCCCATCACGGCATACATAAATAAAATATCTCCATACCATAGACAGTAGAGATGCAATAATCCAATGCAAGCAAGAATAACCATACGACGATAATGCATTTTAAATGCATTTAGTCCTTTGGCTTCATTCCCTGAGGCTACCAAGAGAATACTTGCTCCAAAAAGAATAGAGAAAATAGTCATAAATTTTTGATCAGCAAAGATATGAGAAAAATAATAGATCGTTTTGTTTAGTCCTGAAAAATCACCGAAACTTAGTGGATTGCTATAGGCTGAACTAATCATAGAGAACGATTGAATATTCATGATAAGAATGCCCAGCAGAGCTGTGCCCCTTATGACATCCAAATTAAGTTGTCGTTTTTTTTCTGGAGTATGGTTCGCGGTCGACTTATTTGGCATTATTTGTTTGAGGAGCAAAAGAAGAAGATTTGTAACTGTAATGGGATGTTAATCAGAACTGAAATTTCAGTCTTTAGACATCAGTTTTTGAATTGTCGAGATAAAAATCACCCTCTACTTCTTTAAGCAGCCCTTGATCATCAAAATGAACTGTCATACCTTTTTCAGAATAGACTCCTAAAGATGAGACTCGACGGTAAATATAATCCCAGCGTGTTTGGTCAAAGGTATCTGCAATAAGGGGATTGCCGAGGACGAATCTAACCTGGGACTTGGTCATTCCAAGTTCAAGTTTGTCTACCATATCTTGCTCTATTAAGTTCCCTTGTTGGATATCAACTTTGTGTACTCCTGGAAATTTAATCCAGCTGCATCCAGACGAGAGTAGGCTAAAAATTAGTAGGGTGAAGGTAATCGCTCGCATGTATGGTCACCAAAAAATAATAAGTTGGAATAATAACAAAAACTTTAAATTAAGAAAGACTAAATTTAGCAACAACCAGGTTAACAGAGAAAACGCTATCTTCTATATTTTTCTCTTGTTTAAAAAATCCAGTAATACTCTGATTTAACCAAATTAGCTCTGTTGTACAAAACATCAGATCTTTTATCCTAACATCAGAATCAGTATTCAAAAGGGTTGAAGTGAGTCAGATATAAGTTAGAATAAAAACCTGACAGTCTGTGTGGTTAATTAATAAGAGAGAATAATGAATCAAAAAGATCAAGAGCTAAAAAAGGCTGGTTTAAAGGTCACGTTGCCACGCATAAAGATTTTACAAATTTTGGAGCGGACACCAGACTGGCATATGACAGCTGAAGATATCTATCAAGCCTTGAGGGATGCAGAGGAAGATGTTGGTATAGCAACGGTATATCGAGTACTGACACAATTTGAAGCTGCGGGTTTAATTACGCGGCATAGCTTTGATAATGGTCCAGCTGTTTATGAGCTTGATAGAGGCGATGGACATGACCATATGGTTTGTACTGAGACGGGTAAAGTGGTTGAGTTTCAAAACGAGCAAATCCACAATCTTCAAGCTCAAATAGCTAAAGAAAATGGATTTAAGGTGGTTGGTCATAGCCTTGTTCTTTATGTGAAACCACTCTAGGATTCTAATTTCAAATAAAGCGTCCTTTGTTGAAACATCATTCAAAGTCAATACATGTCTACTTTACAAAAGATAGAAAATTTCTTAAATACATGGGCAGACCTCATGTGGAGCACTCCCCTAGTCGTATTATTGGTAGGTGGAGGCTTATTTTTCATGATTTATTCACGTTTAAGGCCTTATCGTTACTTTGGGCATGCTTTAGATTTACTTAGGGGAAAGTACAGCGACGCTCAAGATCCTGGACACATACCCCATTCACATGCTTTATCAACAGCTCTCTCTGGAACACTAGGTTTAGGAAACATTGCTGGTGTGGCTATTGCTATTACGATTGGTGGCCCAGGAGCGATTTTTTGGATGTGGGTTACTGCTATTGTTGGTATATCGACCAAATTTTTTACTGCATCTCTAGCTGTAATGTTCCGTGGCAAAGACTCGGATGGAGTGCTTCAAGGCGGCCCTATGTACGTAATTACAGAGGGTATGGGTCGGCGTTGGTACCCTTTAGCTGTTCTGTTTTCTTTGGCATGTGTTATCGGCGCGCTGCCGATCTTCCAGGCTAATCAGTTCATTCAATTGCTTCGAGATGTAATAGCTCTTCCAATGGGTTTAGCTACAATTGATAGTCACTTTATTTTTGATCTTGGTGCCAGTTCGGTGGTTGCGATTCTTGTAGGTCTTGTTATAGCTGGAAAAATAGAGCGTATTGGACAATTGACTGTGAGATTAGTGCCCTCAATGGTTGTGCTCTACTTATATATCACTATCTCAGTACTATATAATTTTGCTTCGGATATCCCGTCAATATTCTTACTGATTATCAAAGATGCATTTACAGGCGAGGCTGTTGCTGGTGGTTCATTAGCGACGGTTATTCTTATTGGTGTTCGACGCGGCGCTTTTTCAAATGAAGCCGGGATCGGAACTGAGTCCATGGCGCATGGCGCAGCCAAGACTCAGGAGCCAGTAAGAGAAGGTATTGTTGCGATGGTTGGTCCTGTTATCGATACTTTGCTAGTTTGCACATGTACAGCCCTGATGATATTACTTACAGGAGTTTGGCAAAGTGCTGAGGGCGCGGAAGGAGTGACGCTTACAGTAAGAGCTGTCGAAAAAGTCTTTCCAATATTGGGACCTTATTTTCTGTTGATCATGGTCGGACTATTGAGTTTCAGCACCATGGTGACAATGTGGTTTTATGGGGCCAAGTGTACAAGCTTTCTCATAGGGGCTAATCGACAACACTATTACACTCCGGTCTACTTGGTACTTCTTTTAGTGGGTTCAGTAGTTTCACTGGACGTAGTAAATGGGTTGATTCTTGCTACTTATGCGACTATGGCGATTCCAACGATGATATCAGCGCTATATCTCGCGCCAAAGGTGAACAAGGCAGCTGATATCTATTTTTCAAAGCTAAAGAAAGAATTACTTTAGGATAAGACTCTCTATATGTGATGCAAGTGCTTCTGGTTTGGTTGCAGGGGAGAAGCGTTTTACAACTCTGCCTTCGCGATCAATCAAAAATTTAGTGAAATTCCACTTAATACTGTTTGTAATCAAGCCTTTTGCCTCTCCTTTTAGGAACTTAAACATAGGGTGCTCATTGGCGCCATTAACTTCTACTTTCCCCATTATCGGGAAAGATAGGCCATAATTAAGATGACAAAATTCTTGAATTGTAGCGTGGCTACCTGGCTCTTGCGCACCGAATTGATTGCAGGGAACAGCAATGATACTAAAGCCTTTATCATAGTATTGGGTATGTAACTTTTGAAGACCTTCATATTGGGGTGTAAAGCCACACTGACTTGCAGTATTGACAACTAATATCACATTTCCTTTAAAGTCTGATAATGGTTTTTCTTCTCCATTGCCGATTGGTAAAGTAAAGTCATACAATGATTCCGAGAAAGTCATAAGCTCAAACCTTGGGCTGTCGAGTAATTTTATCTTATTTGAAACAGTTATCTGGACCGGGGAAAAGCCCATTACGGACCTCATTTCCAAATAAAGTAATGGCTTCTTGGACACTATTAGTCTCATTTAGGAAATTTTTTGCAAATTTTGGCAATCTGTCTGAAAGTCCAAGCATGTCATATGAAACTAGAACTTGCCCATCCGTATCAGGACCGGCACCAATACCGATAACAGGGATACTTAAAGCACTTGTTAAGTCAGCACCAAGACGAGATGGCACACATTCCACTACTAGCAGATCTGCCCCAGCATCTTGTAAAATTAAGGCATCTTTCACCATTTTCTCGGCATCACTTTTATCTTTTCCTTGCACTTTATTCCCACCAAGTTTGTTCACAGATTGAGGTGTGAGTCCTACATGGCCACAAACTGGGATACCGCACTGGCTCAGCTTATAAACTGATTCAGCCAGCCATTCTCCTCCTTCAACTTTTATCATCTGAGCACCAGCTTGCATGAGTATGGCGGCGTTTTGAAGAGTGTCTTTCACAGTAGAATAAGACATAAAAGGCATATCACAGACCAGCAATGAGTTTTCATTGCCTCTACTTACGGCATTCATATGATAGGCCATTTCTTCAATTGTTACAGGAATAGTAGTGCTGCGGCCCTGAAAAACATTTCCCAACGAGTCGCCGACCAGAGATACCTCTATATTGGCGTTCGATACAATCTTTGAGAAGGCGTAGTCATAGGTTGTTACGACTGCGAATTTATCATTGTTATCCTTCATCGCTTTTAAAATATGAGTCGAAATTTTTTTCATAACTGTTATTTAATCCCAATTTAAAAATATGTTAGAAGTTATACAAGTCTGAATTAGCTTCAAGCGGAGGATGCGGTTAGTTTCTTCTCAATTGGTTGAGGATTGTAATAATGACGACCACTCTGCGTTTGCAAAATATATTTCACAAGATTTATATAGTCACTTTCGTTAGTTGCCAAGTTGATAATGGAGGTGTTGACTATTAACAAAGGAGTATCATCGTAGTGGTAGAAAAATTGAGTGTATGCATCATTAAGTTGTTGCAAATAGGACTCTTCGACTGGTTTCTCAATTTCGTTACCACGACGCTGCAATCTTTCAAATAGAGTTGCAGTTGGTGCTTGAAGATAAATAACTAAATCTGGTCTTGGTAGGTCTGTAATTATTTTCTCATAAACAGTTTGATACAGCCGGTATTCATCATCATCTAATGTTACTCGAGCAAAAAGTGGATCTTTATCAATTAAGAAATCTGATATTTGCACCTGTTGAAAAATATCGCCTTGTCTCAGATTTTGTAGTTTCTGAATTCTCTGAAATAAGAAGTGCAATTGAACAGGCAGAGCGTGAGTCCGCCGATCTCGATAAAATCTTTCTAAAAACGGGTTTGTTTCGGGCTCTTCTAGTAAAACATCATAATTAAAGGACTTTGCTAAACGCTTCGCGAGAGTGGTTTTCCCGACTCCAATTGGACCTTCGACAGCAATATAACTTGGAAAAGAGATTTTAGAGCGCTCTAGATCCAAATTTATCAATAGATTATCGTTCATCTTCATCACACCTAAACAATTGGTCCTCTCAATCGCTTAACAATACCTTGATCTGTGCATTTTTCCAATAGAGCGGCTGATGAATGCCCACTTAAAGGCTGAAAGTTTGGATCAATCTCAAGTAGAGGCCTTAAAACAAATGCTCTGTTTTCCATTTCTAAATGGGGAACTGTCAGGCACTCGGTTCTTATTATCCGATTTCCAAATGTTAGGATATCAAGATCGAGTGTTCTAGGACCCCAGCGATACTTTCTCTCACGACCATTATTATTTTCGATTTCTTGGAGGTATCTTAGTAGGGTTATTGCATCAAGGTCTGTTTTTATTTTAACGACTGCGTTGATATAATCGGGCTGATCTTTTGGTCCGATAGGGCTTGATTGATAAAAAGAAGAAATTTTCTCCAACGAAATTTTCGGATGAACAGAGATAGCGTCTACAGCAATTTCTAACTGTTCTTTCGGACTGCTCGACGCTCTGGCTATATTACTTCCAAGACCGATGTATGAAATTACCATAAGTTTTATTTAGCGTTTTTGGTTTTAGATTTTCTATTTTTGACGATTCTCTTACTAGTTTTACTAACATTTTGAGACATTTTTTCCCTCCCCTCAATGCTTGCTTCCTGATAAAGAGTCCACCACTCCCCAAGATTATCAAGATTTTCTCCAGCTTGTTCGCGTAATAAAATAAAATCATAGCCTGCACGAAACCGTCGATGGAGAGATAGTCTTTCTGCACGTTTACCGCCCCGTCTAGGCATTTGGAGTTGCAAATCCCAGATTTCCCTCATCGGAATAGTAAAGCGTTTAGGTATCGCTGTTATTGAAATCTGCCTTGAGATGACCTCACTTGCAGCTTTGTTCAAAGAATAACTTGGAGAGTTACCTTTCTCTTTAAAAGCCTCTGTAAGTTTTACCAGTGAGGGCCATAGTAAAGCAGCGTAAATAAATGCCGGAGTTACTCGCTGACTCGATTTGATTCTGTTATCGGTATTTAAAAAGGCTTGCTCAAACAGGGAGTCTGCATTAATTGATTTATTTCGGACTAAATTTTTTGCTTGAGGTACCAAGTACTCGAACAAGCCATATTCTTTTAATAATTTGTAGCTTGATAAACCCTCTCCGCTCATAAATAGTTTTAGGGATTCATCAAAGAGTCGCGGTGAAGATATATATCTTAGATCGGAGCTTAACTTACGTATCGGTTTTGCTGTTCCAGTTTCAATAGTGAAACCCAATTTTGCTGAAAATCTAATTACCCTCAGCAATCTTACGGGATCCTCAGAGTAGCGAGTTGACGCATTACCAATGATTCGTATCACACGATTTTTAATATCCTTCATACCATCAGCAAAATCATAAATTATTTCTTCTGAAGGATCATAATAAAGAGCATTCACAGTTAGGTCTCTTCGAGCTGCGTCCTCCTCCAAGGTTCCAAACACGTTATCGCGCGTAAGTAACCCACTATTAGTTTTTTGTCTAGAGTCAGTATTTTTTGGTTGTTCATCTGAGTTTGATTTTTCATTGGAGCGAAATGTTGTAACTTCAATAACTTCTCGACTAAATTGAACATGGACAATTTGAAAGCGACGTCCAATAATTCGCGAGCGGCGGAACAATGCTTTTACTTCTAAGGGTAGTGCATTAGTCGCTACATCGAAATCTTTGGGACTAAGGCCTAATAGAAGATCTCGAACAGAGCCACCGACAATGTAGGCCTCATAGCCAGCTTTTTGAAGAGTTTGCACAACTTTGATTGCGTCTCTACTGACAAGTGAGAAGCTGAGGGAGTGGTTTTCTCTTGACACTACAGTGGGATTGGACTGCGTTTTTGATTTATTAAAAAAAGTACTCATGCGTTCTAGCATTTATGACTGACCACTGACTGAGAAAGCCTGCATATTATCAGATGCCAAAGTCATTGGCGGCATTTATTGATCGTATCTTGATTTTCTCATAGGCCAGATGCAAAAGGGAGCTGTCGTGAGACAACCCCCCAAATGAGTTCTCAGGGTCTTAGACCCTTTAAACCCTTTCGCAATCCAACATTATTATTATTTATTGTTATTATTAACCACACAAACACCATGGCTTTTCCATTCTAAACGATAAATTATCTTCTTCAAGCTTTTATCTCTTTTTATGCTAACTAGAGCTAGCTTCGAATATGAAATATCTTAATTCGCAAGTTGCTGCCTTGAAATTTTTAGGTTAATCCTTAGATTATTTGCAGGGAGTATCGTAAAAGCCCTCAGGTGCCCGCTGAATAGTCTTTGGCGGTATTGTAGTGGGATTCCAATTTTCAACTGCCCAACCCACAATTTCTTCAGCACTCAAAACTTTTAAATCTTGAGGAGGATTCTGCTTTAACCACTTCAAAGCAAGCCAAAGATTTTCTGACTCTCGTCCAGCCGGTAACTCTGATGCTAAATTTTGTTTGCTAAGTTTTAGATTATTTTTAGATGTTGCAATTGGCAAGTGAGTATAGTTTGGTTGAGGGAAACCTAGCATTCGCTGGAGAAAAATTTGGCGATGAGTCGACCCAAGAAGATCAGAGCCTCGCAGTATATCAGTAATACCTTGAGCATTATCGTCAACTATCACAGCCAGTTGGTAAGAGATTAATCCATCTCTTCTCCGAATAATAAAATCACCAACATTGGTTGTTAAATTCTGTTCTTGCCAGCCAAATATTGCATCATTAAAACTAATATAATCTAAGTCAGAGTTAATTATTAATCTGGTTGCGTTGCCTTCAGAAATAAGTTGACGAGTTTTACAAAATTTGTCGTAAACGCCGTTCAGCTCTCGAAGACGAGCTCTGTTGCAGTCACAAAAATATATAGCTCCTTTATTTTGCAAGTCATTAATAATTTCAGAGTAGAGACTCAGACGATTACTTTGATATACAACACTGTCATCCCAACGCAAACCGTGAGATTCCAACTGTAACAAGATTTGGCGGCTCGCGCCTTTTACTTCACGAGGAGGATCAATATCCTCAATACGTACTAACCATTTTCCACGCTTACTTTTGATATCCGCATAGCTTGCTAGGGCGCAGACAAGGGAACCAAAATGCAAAGGCCCAGAAGGGGAGGGGGCAAAACGACCTTTAGAGGGAGGGAGTATCATCTTGGCTACAAAGGATCTAATGAGTTAAATTATAATTAACCCCCCTTGGTTAACCGCCTGTGAGTTGTTTTTCTTTAATCTCATCTAGAGTCTTGCAGTCAACACACAAATCAGCGGTGGGTCTAGCCTCAAGTCTTCTGATACCAACTTCGATACCACATTGATCACAAAAGCCATAATCATCTTCTTCAACTCGAATAAGAGTCTTATCAATTTTCTTGATAAGCTTACGTTCCCTATCTCGTGTTCGTAATTCGAGGCTAAACTCCTCTTCTTGTGTCGCACGATCAGCTGGATCAGGGAAGTTAGCAGCCTCATCTTTCATGTGACTAACAGTTCTGTCAACTTCTTCCATTAATTCAAGACGCCACGCTTTCAAAATATTCTTGAAATGCTCGCGTTGTTTTTCATTCATATATTCTTCATTTTTCTTTTCGACATATGGAAGCAACCCGTGAAGAGAGGCGGGCTTCGTCTTTCCCGTTTTGGCTTTAGTTGAAGCTTTTTTCGAAGATTTTAGTGTTTCTTTTGCTTTTGCCATTAAAAAACCCAATAAGATGAGATGCTCAAAAATTTTGAGCGGAGTTTATAGAGATTTTTTTACAATTTATCAAGGAATATTTACATATTTCTCTTTTCTAAACCTAAGAAGCTTAATTTTGATGATTCAATAAGAAGTGATTTAATGTATCTACCTTTCACCACAGATCCTTATCCTCAGATGATCTGTAGTTCTCAGAACAGATTTTTGGAAACATTATGGATTCTCACCCAAAATTATGGCCCGCAACTTTTTTGAGACGATACAAGCGCTTCTTTGCTGATTTGATAGATAGCGAAGGCAACATTATTACGGTTCATTGTCCTAATACAGGTTCTATGAAAAACTGTTTAGAGCCCAACTCATGCTGTTGGTACTCTTTGTCTTCTAACCCTAAACGAAAATTGAAAGGTACTTTAGAGTTAGTAACTACTAAATATGGCGCTCTAGCAGGAGTTAACACAGCGCGAGCTAACAATTTAGTGAGAACTGCGCTGGATACGAAACTCATCGCTGAACTTTCAGCTTATGACGTACTTAAATCTGAGGTTCCCTATGGGAAAGAGAAAAGTCGTATTGATTTTTTGTTGCAAGATACTTCAGGTGAGATTCCTGATTGCTACCTTGAAGTTAAAAATGTAACTTTAGATGAGGGTAATGGCATGGCTATGTTTCCTGATTCGGTTACCGCTCGAGGGACTAAGCATTTAAGAGAGCTTATTTTTATGGCCGAAGAGGGTTTTAGAAGTGTGCTATTTTTTTGCGTTCAACTCAGTGATGCTAAATCATTTAGTATTGCTTCTAACATAGATCCAGTCTACGCAGGCACAATTAACGACGCTCTTGATAAAGGCATTGAAATTATAGCTTGGAGAACTTTGATTACCAGCGATAGTATTGCTCTGCAAATGCCCATAGATGTTACTTTAGATACTCTGGATCAGAAAACCAGATGATTTTTATGTAATTACAGTTTGGTTTTTGGTGTATTTTAGATTTAGGTCAAGTTGGCTTTTGCAAGATTGTTGGGAGACAATCCATTAGCAAAAGGGCCTTCGGATAAGGATGATGGCGTGCATTAAACATAATGTAGATGATTTTTGGAGTGTGAAGTAAAAGTGGCTAACTGTGAATCGGACAATATTGATATTTTAACTGGACTCACAGAACGTCATCTTGTGCCGATTGATTTTTTAGAGGATGGTCAGAGCGCCGCACGAAAATCTAATATTTTGGTTCATCAGCATGTACTGCGACCCTTCAGTCTTTTGCGTAGCGCTGCAGCAAATGAGGGGTTTGATCTCAGAATTTGTAGTGGATTCAGATCATTCCAACGACAGCGTTTGATTTGGAATGAGAAACTGTCTGGTTTGAGACCGGTTTTTGATAACAACGGAAAACCAGTTGTTTTGGATCAACTATCTGACTGGCAAAAACTTCAAGCGGTGCTTAGATGGTCTGCATTGCCCGGATCTTCTCGGCACCATTGGGGGACTGATTTTGATGTTTATGATGCAAGCACTTTGCCAAAAGATTACCAAATAAAATTGGTTCCAGATGAATGTGAGGGAAATGGTATTTTTGCTGATCTCCATGATTGGTTGAGTGATTTCTTTTCTAAATATCCAGATGGTTTTTATAGACCTTATGCTGTTGATAGAGGTGGAGTGTCACCGGAAAAATGGCATATAAGTTATGGTCCGATTGCTACTCCGTATTCTAGCCAGTTGACCAAGGATATGATCCAGAATGCTCTACTTTTGGATGGAAATGTTAAGTACATTTCAGTTGTTTTGGAGTTTTTAGATGAAATAATAGAGCGTTTTGTTTTGACTTGATTAATATTAATTGTTGAGAGATTTTCTTTATGGAAAAAGATATTTGGTCAGTGATAATTCAAGAAGCGAAATACTTGGAAATACAAGAACCTGAATTAACTGACTTCCTGCGAAATACTATTTCTATGCATGATTGCTTCGAAAATGCCCTAGCATCTATCTTAGCTGATCAAGTAAGCACTATTGGATTTCCAGTACTGCACTTGTATGAACTTTTTAATAAAGTACTCCTTAGCAGTATAAAAATAAAAAATGAGGCTTGTCTTGATTTAAAAGCCTGCTTTGATAGAGATGCTGCCTGCGAGTATTATTTGACGCCTTTACTTTATTTTAAAGGATATCAGGCTTTACAACTTCAAAGAATTGCAAATTTTTTGTGGAATCAGAATCGTCAAGAACTAGCTTTATTTTTGCAAAGTAGAATGACAGATGTGTTCTGTCTTGATATTCATCCTGGAGCACAATTTGGTTCTGGAATTATGATAGATCATGCAACAGGTGTCGTTATAGGTGAGACATCAATAGTTGGAAATAATGTGTCCATCTTGCATGGCGTCACTCTGGGTGGAAATTCAACTGATAGAGGAAAACGACATCCCACAATTGGTGATGGTGTGCTCATTTCAGCAGGAGCCAAAATTTTGGGTAATGTAAAGGTTGGTGATGGCGCTAAAATAGGAGCAGGAAGTTTGGTAATCAATCATGTTTTGCCTCATGTCACTGTAGCAGGAGTTCCAGCATCGGTTGTGGGGGTTCCCGTGCATGAACAGCCAGCATTAGCAATGAATCAGCGTTTTGATATTTAATCGGAGACTAAAAATGGTATTTAAAGCCTTTACTAGCTTTTTGAGTCGACGCGTAATTAAAACGACAATTCTTGCCTATCAGGGTCTTGTGACAGCGTTTTCTGGACAGGAGGCTTTTCGATTTGAATTGGCCATCTTTCTTATATCAATTCCGCTTGCATTTTTTGTGGCTCAAACAAATTTACAAATATTATTGCTCTTAGCAGTGGGAATCTTGGTGCTAATTATCGAATTACTTAACACGGCTATAGAGTTGGTTGTTGACAGGATTGGCCTAGAAATCAATAAACTTTCTGGCCAAGCAAAGGATGTTGGCTCTTCTGCTGTTTTCCTATCCCTTTTGCTTTTCGTGGTAGTTTGGACTGTCATCATCATAGATAATTTTTCAATATTGGGTTAGAGACAAATCGAAGCTAGATGAACAATTTGCTTCTCGAGCAAAATTTGTCTTTGTTCAGGGAATCCCTCAAAAACATAGCAATTCTCTTTATGGTATCTAAATCGGGCGATAGAGCTTAATTGATCAATATCGTATTCATTTATGGATGCAACAATTGTATTCCGTGATACTGTTTCGGTAAGCTTCTGAGACGTGTTTTTTAACTTCGCTAAACTCTCATGATAACGAAAAACTGGAAATGCTCTTATATTTTCACTACACAGGGTACAAGCTATCTCAAGATCGATGCCAAGTTTGTCTGATAACCTAATTAACAATTGCTGCAAAGAATAGATAGCCATCAAACAAACTAAAACATGTTGTCTAGAGCTATGGGTTGAACTAATACTAAAGCAAATTTTACCAAAGTCCCCCTCTAGTCTTTTTGCTCCATATAGTTCTAGAGTCCTCTCAGTACAGAGATCAATGTTTTCCCATAATAATTCTAAATTTTCTTGACTAAGTTGCTTCTCCAAAATTTCTCGATTTTTGAATCTCACAGTAATCATGGAACAATAATAATTACCCTCCATTAAATCTTCAGATTTTTGAGAACTGGATAGGAGTGGTTGGATCTTCTTTTCAAGTATTGTTAATTCGTCATGAGTAATATCACTATTTCCCGGAAGACGATTAGATAAAATATTTAATCGATTAGAAAGGCTTGATGAAAACTTTTGACAGACATATATGCAACCAAATGAAAAAAATCCCCATATAATTGCCCAAAGGTACAAGACTTGTGAATATGCGGATTGAATAGTTTTACTCCTAAGGCTGACTACCAATGTACCAGCAAGAGTATCCTCAAGCTCTATATTACTTGTAAAAACCTCAAGTGCCTCTGGTAAAAAGTCTGCCTGACTACTTTTGGCTATAAGATTATTCTCTATGTCGTAAAGGCTTGCACTGAAAACAAGTTCATCTTCAGTTGCAGATCTTAAAACAAACTGAACACTAACAACGTCATTGTTTAGCAGAGGAGCTCTGATCATTTCAGCTAATTGATTTAGAGTGGAGTTGCCTTTATCGTTTAGCACTTGATTTGAAAGATTGGATGTTTGCGATGCTATCACTATCCAACTTGCAATTCCGAACACTATACAAACTAGGCTAGTTACTGCAGGAAGTCTTACGCCTAGAGAGGAAAGGGCAGGCATCAGAGAATTCCTAGTTACTTTGTTAGAAACTATTCTATCTTATTACTAGAACTTTTATATAAAATGTGACGTAAATTATGTCGAGAATTTATTTGTGGACAAAATCTTATTAGTCAATGTCTTCGGTGAGGATAAACCCGGAGTCACCAATGCCGTTGCCGAATCTTTGACTTCGTTTGGTATTGGTGTATTGGATATTGGACAAGCTGTAATTCATGACCAGTTAAATCTCGGAATTCTTGTCTGTGTGCCTGCTGGTAAGCTATTTTCAGATATTCAAAATACTTTAACTAAAACCCTCAACGAAATTAGTATGCAGGTACGCTGTATACCAGTCTCTCGTGATAGTTATGACAATTGGGTAGCAAATCAAGGTAAATCAAGACACATTATTACTTTATTAGCTCGACGAATAGAAGCTAGAGATCTTGCTGCCGTCACAGATGTTACTTTGAAATATGGTCTGAATATTGACAAGATTATTAGATTATCTGGTCGAGTCGACTTCTCTAAGAGGGATGATTTATCTCAAGCTTGCGTTGAATTTTCTGCCCGGGGTATGCCCAAAAATGATAATGATTTTCGAAAATCATTGCTTGAACTAGCAGGCAAACATGACATTGATATTGCTTATCAAGAGGATAATATCTTTCGAAGTAATCGCCAGCTTGTTGTGTTTGATATGGACTCTACATTAATTAATGCTGAGGTTATTGATGAGTTAGCCCGCGAAGCAGGTGTTGGAGGCGAGGTATCCAAGATTACAGAATTAGCAATGGAAGGCAAGCTAGACTTTAAGCAGAGTTTTACTAAGAGAGTAGGTCTTCTCAAAGGATTAGATGAGGAAGCTCTGCACAGAGTTGCATGTCGGTTAAGTCTTAACGAGGGAGCAGATTACTTGATAAGCAGCCTTAGAAAGTTGGGTTATCGGACAGCGATAATATCAGGAGGCTTTAGTTTTTTTGGTAGATATTTACAGTCCTCTCTTGGTGTTGACTATGTCTATGCGAATGAACTAGATGTTGTCGATGGAATAGTGACTGGAAAAGTTAAGGGAGATATTATAGATGGAGAACGAAAAGCTGAAATTTTAAAGGAGATCGCTAAAATTCAAAATCTCAGTTTAGATCAAGTCATTGCGGTTGGAGATGGAGCAAATGATTTACCAATGCTAAATATTGCGGGACTTGGGATAGCCTTTAGGGCTAAGCAGATTGTAAAAGCATCTGCACAGCAAGCAATATCGAATGCTGGGCTTGATGGTATCCTCTATCTTCTTGGCTACAGTGATAAAGATATTTCAAAATTGCACCATAATTAAAAGCTTAAACTTTTCTTATAAGAAAATCTTGTTAATTCAGTCCTAACTTCGGTTATCATCCTTCACTCGAATTAGTAGGAATAAAAATATGGCCAATTACTCAACAAGTGAATTTCGTTCAGGGCTTAAAATAATGCTGGATGGAGATCCCTGCTCGATACTTGAGAATGAGTTTGTAAAGCCCGGAAAGGGCCAGGCCTTTAATAGAGTTAAGATGCGTAATTTGAAGACTGGGCGAGTTCTTGAAAAAACCTTCAAGTCAGGGGATTCTTTGGAAGGTGCGGATGTTATTGATACTGATATGCAGTATCTTTATGCCGATGGAGATTTTTGGTATTTCATGGAGCCAGACACTTATGAGCAACATCAAGCTACTGAAGCTGCTGTTGGAGATGCGCTACCGTGGTTAAGTGAGCAAGATATTTGTGTGGTGACATTGTATAACGGGTCACCTCTATCGGTAATCCCTCCCAATCATGTTGAGCTAGAAATAGTTGAGACTGACCCAGGTCTGCGCGGAGATACTGCGCAAGGGGGCAGTAAGCCGGCCAAACTACTCACCGGAGCCGTGGTCAAAGTTCCATTATTTCTAGATCAAGGTGATGTGATTAAAGTTGATACGCGAACTGGTGAATATCAAGGCCGAATAAAATAACTGGGCACGATGGATCTGGCTTTGATTAACTCTAGGGCGTGAAATAGATGGACGACTGGCGGCCAGGGGCTTCAAAAGATACGCTTCTCAAGCGCGCTCTTTTACTTTCTGAAATTAGACACTTTTTCTCCCAAAGATCAGTTCTTGAAGTAGATGTTCCTATTCTAGGTCATTCGACTGTCACTGATCGTAATATTGAGTCAATTTTGGTTGATGTCGCGGGTTCATCAGGATTTCTTCAAACCTCCCCAGAATTTTTTATGAAACGGCTGTTAGCAAATGGTTCAGGAGATATTTACAGCCTGGGAAAATCATTTCGTCAAGACGAAATAGGCGAAAAGCACAATCCCGAATTTTGTCTCTTGGAGTGGTATCGTTGCGGATGGGACGAGCATCAACTTATGGCTGAAGTTGTTGAGCTAGTGGAAATTTTATCAGCCATTAATCAATCTAGTCCCATTTCAACCTCAAAAATGACTTATTCGGAATGCGTATCTAATGTTCTAGGTTTTGATCCTCATCAAATATCGTTGGAGAAACTGAGAGATTTTGCAGCTAACATAGGATCAAAGGATTGGCTGAAAGAAACTAGAGAAAATTGTTTAGATCTTATTTTTAGCGTAGCTGTGGAACCTAAACTCCCTGCGGGCTTAGTCTTAGTTTATGACTATCCAGCCTGCCAGGCAGCGTTATCCCAAATTGATAGAAATTCAAAAGGTCATTCTATCAGTCGTCGATTTGAGGTTTTTTATAATAAAATAGAAATAGGCAATGGTTATTTTGAGCTACTGGATGCAGTTGATCAAAATGGTCGCTTTGATATGGATATTGAGTCTCGACTAGAGATGGTAAACCTTTTGTGGGAAAAGATAAAAAATTCATTGATGCTGTTGAGGCAGGACTCCCTCCTTGTGCAGGCATCGCTATCGGAGTGGATCGCTTGCTAATGGGGATGTTAGGTTCTGCATCAATTGACGAGGTAATGAGTTTTAGTTGGCCTAGAACCTGAATTTAAATCATTCCCTATCACTAGGTAGATTGTGAAGCATCTCTTGAGATGGAAAATCAGAGTCTGGTGCACCTATCTCCGAGGCTGGAACGCCTGCAACAACAGTGTGTGGTTTTACTGACTTAAGAACTACACTCGCTGCGGCAACCATAGCTCCCTCACCCACTTCGATATTCCCCAAAATTGTCGCACCTGGACCTATTAAAACACCTTTACGGATTTTCGGATGGCGGTCGCCACTATCTTTACCTGTGCCCCCTAAAGTAACCGACTGCATAATAGAAACTGAGTCCTCAACAACAGCGGTTTCGCCAATCACTAATCCAGTAGCGTGATCTATCATCACTCCACTTCCAATTACTGCAGCAGGGTGGATATCAACTGCAAAAGCCACTGAAACCCTATGTTGCAGTAACAGAGCCATAGATTTTTTTCCTTCAGCCCACAGAGAGTGCGATGCTCTGTAGGCTTGGAGAGACAAGAAACCTTTAAAGTGTAGGAATGGAGTGCTAAAGAGATTGCAAGCAGAATCCCTATCTACCGTTGCTTGAATATCATGAGCTATCTTGTTCAAAATTTTAGGATCAGAGAAACTAGCATTTAGTGCTGGGTTCAGCATTGAGGCTGGAGCTGAAGCACTTGCTAGTTTATTAGCCAAATGAGCACTAAGAGCACTATTTAGGTCATTGTATTTAAGGATAGTATCATGCAAATAGCCAGCAAGAATGGGTTCGGATTTTTCAGATAGAGAAGCTTCTGAGTAAATGCGTTCCCAGATTTCTTTGGGCAATGATATTGAGTGATTCATACGAATTTTGGTTTAACCGACATTCTCAGTCGGATCTGTTTCTTGTATTGCCAGATTCTCATTATCGATCACAGTTCTGTCGGATTTTGGATCTTCCTGTTCATCCTTCAAGCCATACTCTTCGCTTAAAATGCCTCCAGGAACCTTTGGAGCATAATCCCTCGGAACTTCAACATCCTCTAAATCAACTAAGGGGTTTCCATTTGGATCGAGCAGGGAAAGATCAGATCCACCTGACTTTAGTAGCTGTCGTCCTATTTCAGGGCTTGCTAATCTCATCGCGCTACTGACTAACTGTTCGTTAATATCTCTATAGCTCTGAGTGACGCTCGCTGTGAGATGCGAAATAGTAATAAAGTGCTGGGATACCTCTTGCTGGTATTGCTTGAGGTGTTGCTCACTTTTAACTAGTTTCTTTTGAAGATCAATGACATCGACTGTATTCTCACCACTTTTACGTATCCACAGATAAGTGGCAATGGCTCCTACGCTAAATGCGAGGCACAAGAGCAGAGCAACGGAGAGACTGGACCATCCCGATGCAGCTATGAGCAGTTCTGGCGCCAATTCAGCAACATCGGGTACTACCGCTACTTCCTTCAAAATCTCGCCTCGTGTTTCGTCAATGCTACTATAATTCAGCTATCTAGTATCAGCTAGCAAGGCATTACGTTATCTAGTGTCGGCATTATACCGTAGATTTTAATATTTTGGTGCCGAGATAATTTCAGTTGTAACAATTAATCTAGCTCGTTAAAGTTCCAACTAAATTTTTATTTTCTGAGATCTACATGAGCACTCCCAAACAACGTTACATAACTGATCTCAAAAAACGGAGGTTTGTCGTTGACAAATCTCAAGAGTTTGCAGTTACAGCTTTTGAAAAGCTTCATCATGAGCTGTCGGTAAAAAATGAGTTTGAATCTAGGTATTTTTTCCAAAGGTGGCTATTGAAATGTGTAATGAAACCTTTGCCATCGATAACGGGACTGTATCTTTGGGGAGGAGTTGGGCGGGGTAAGACTTATCTAATGGATAATTTTTACGAGTGTCTTCCATTTGAAAATAAGATAAGAGTTCATTTCCATCGTTTTATGCGCAGGGTACATAATGATCTCACTAATCTGGAAGGTGAGAAAAACCCTCTAAAAAAAGTGGCGCAAGGTATAGCGAAAGAGGCAGAGATTATTTGTTTCGATGAGTTTTTTGTAAGTGATATCGCAGATGCAATGATACTTGCGGGACTTTTTCAAGAGTTATTTTCACTGGACGTTGTTCTTGTTACTACCTCGAATATTCTACCTGATCGTCTTTATGAAAATGGATTACAAAGACAAAGATTCTTACCTGCAATTGCTCTAATCAAGGAGCATTGTGAAATTATAAATGTTGATGGAGGCATCGATTACCGGTTAAGAGAATTAAAGAAGGCTTCTCTCTATTATTGGCCTCACGACAGAGAGGCGATCAATAGCGTCGAATTGGTTTTTAAGCGACTCGTTCCTGTGAAGGGTGAAATTCAAAAAGGTGTAAATTTAGAAATTGAAGGACGCCTTATCTCTGCAATTAAATTATCAGAGGGTATAGTATGGTTTGACTTCTTTGCTATTTGTGATGGGCCGAGAAGTCAAAATGATTACATTGAGATTGCCAGAGAATTTCAAGCGGTGATTATTTCTAATGTTCCTCAAATGGGACGTCATAATGAAGATGTAGCCAGACGATTTATTCATCTAGTTGATGAGTTTTATGATCGTAATGTAAAACTTGCGTTATCTGCGGCAGAGCCTATAAATAAACTTTATTTTGAGGGCCAATTGAGTTTTGAATTCGAGCGAACTAGTAGCCGTCTGTTAGAGATGCAGAGTAATGATTATTTATCTAAACCTCACAAGCCATAATTTACTTCTAAAAAAATTAATGTTTGCATTAATCAGGCCTTGTATTAGCGCGCGTCGATCATTACAATTCGCACCCTTTTGGGCTTGTCCCTGTTCCAGGTATTTTAAGATGAAAACATTTAGTGCAAAAGCAGAGACCGTAGAACGTGACTGGTTCGTCGTTGACGCCAATGGAAAAACTCTTGGGCGTTTGGCGACGAAAGTAGCATCGATATTAAGAGGCAAACATAAGCCGGAGTTTACGCCTCATGTTGATACTGGAGATTACATTGTAGTGGTCAATGCTGAGAAAATTGGAGTGACGGGAAATAAGTCAAAAGGAAAGATCTACTATTCCCACACTGGGTATCCCGGTGGAATTAAAGATATTAATTTCGAAGATTTGATTGAGAAAGCACCAGAACGCGTAATCCAGTCCGCAGTGAAAGGAATGCTGCCGAAAGGTCCACTTGGAAGAGAAATGTTCAGGAAGCTGAAAGTATATGCAGGTTCTGAGCATCCGCATGCATCGCAACAGCCCCAAATTTTAGAAATCTAACGGAAAAAGCTATGGCAGATACTCAATATTATGGTACCGGGCGCAGAAAAACATCTGCTGCACGAGTTTTCATGACCTCCGGAAACGGAAGCATAAAAATAAATGATCGAACAATAGAAGCGTATTTCGGTCGTGAAGTGGCGCGTATGATTATCAGGCAACCCTTTGAGGTTGTTGATATGGTGGAGAAATTCGATTTAAACATAACCGTTGCTGGTGGCGGTAACTTTGGGCAGGCAGGCGCTATACGCCATGGTATCGCTCGAGCTCTCGTTAGCTATGATGAAAATTTGCGATCTCCTCTGAGAAAAGCTGGCTTTCTAACTAGAGATGCTCGTCAGGTTGAGCGAAAGAAGGTTGGATTACACAAGGCGCGAAAGCGACCACAATTCTCCAAGAGATAATTCCGCTGAATTGGAGAGCCCGACCCACTGGTCGGGCTTTTTTTTATCTAATAAATTCATATACTTAGGTTAAGTTTCGTCGAAACTCTAGTTGATATAAATAATTAGTTCCGGTATCATTCCAACCATCTTAACTCGCATTTTTTGTGAGAAAACTGCCAGAATTTTTATTTCTGCTCTGATTTAATAATTTTTTACTGAGGTCTCGCTATGAGCGAAGAGTTTGTCAACGAAAGTCGGCGGAAATTTCTATTAGGTGCAACTTCAGTTGTAGGTGGCGCGGGGGTGGTTGGAGCAACTGTGCCTTTCGTCGCATCTTGGCAACCAAGCGCAAAGGCAAAGGCGGCCGGAGCGCCAGTTAGGGTTAATGTATCGAAACTGGAGTATGGGGCGAGATTAGTAGTCGAGTGGAGAGGAAAGCCCGTATATATTGTGAGACGGACTCCGGAGTCAATTGCCTCTATTCAAGCAATTTCAGACTCAGTTTTGAGAGATCCAGAGTCTTTGGAAGCAAAACAGCCAGCCTATGTCGATGGTTCCGCCAGAACGATTGCAGGCAGAGAAGAATTTTTAATTCTTGTGGGCCTATGTACTCACCTCGGTTGTGCTCCTATTTTCCGTCCAGATGTAGGCGCCTCAGACTTGGGTGGCGAGTCCTGGTTAGGCGGATTTTTTTGTCCATGTCATGGATCGAAGTTTGATCTTTCAGGTCGGGTTTTTGCTGGAGTTCCTGCCCCTACGAATTTGGAAATTCCGCCTCATAATTTTGAAACAGAAGAAATTGTCGTTATTGGCGTTGATACAGAGGTTGTATAGTAATGATTGAAGACAAGGGTTTTGCAGCATGGTTTAATTCTCGGATGCCCTCAGCGAAAGCGATGTGGGAAGTTCACATGTCGAAGTATTATGCTCCTAAAAACTTTAACTTTTGGTATTATTTCGGAGTTCTTTCCCTAGTTGTTCTTGTGATTCAATTGGTGACTGGAATATGGCTGCTGATGAGCTACCAGGGATCTGCTGAGGAGGCATTCGCCTCCGTAGAATACATAATGAGAGATGTGGAGCTTGGGTGGATTATTCGTTATGCACATTCTACTGGTGCGTCGATGTTTTTCATTGTGGTCTATGCTCATATGTTTCGGGGTCTTATGTATGGCTCTTATAAAGCCCCTCGTGAATTAGTTTGGATTTTTGGTTGTACTATCTATGTGGCTCTCATGGCGGAAGCGTTTATGGGATATGTACTTCCTTGGGGTCAAATGTCGTATTGGGGAGCTCAAGTCATTATCTCTCTCTTCGGCGCGATTCCAGTTATCGGTGAAGATATAGTTCAATGGATCAGAGGCGACTACTTGATTTCCGGTATTACCCTGAATAGATTTATGTCGTTACACGTTGTCGCAGTCCCTATTATTTTAATTGCTTTAGTAGTTATGCATATCATTGCGCTCCATGATGTGGGGTCAAATAATCCCGATGGTGTAAGTATTAAAGAGCACAAAGATAAAGACGGAAACCCTATTGATGGCCTTCCGTTTTTCCCATACTTCGTGATTCACGATCTTGTGCCGATAGTGGTGTTTTTCTTTGTTTTCTGTTCGATTTTATTCTTTATGCCAGAGATGGGTGGATTTTTCCTAGAATACGCCAATTTTGAAATAGCCAATGGTTTGAAAACTCCAGAACATATCGCACCAGTTTGGTACTTCACTCCCTGGTACTCCATGCTTCGAGCTGTCCCTGATAAGCTTGGTGGGTTTATGGTTATGGCTGCGGGTGTAGCAATTCTATTTATTTTGCCATGGTTAGATCGAAGTCCTGTCCGCTCAATTAGGTACAAAGGAAAGATTAGTAGGTGCGCTATTTTAATGTTCCCTGCTGTCTTCATTATCTTAGGTGTTTTAGGTGTCAAAGCTCCAACGGAGAGTAGAACGCTACTAGCGCAAATATGTACAGTGCTTTATTTCAGTTTCTTCATTGGAATGTTTTTTTGGACGAGATATGAGAAGACCGCTCCTGAGCCTGACAGGATAACAATGGATGGCGGTCTGGGCTTTCTCAAGACATCAGGTGCAGTTTTGGCAGTAGTCCTCATGACCGTGATCCCCTTGAAAGTGGTTGGAGCTGAGAGTGGATTTTCGTGTGGCACGATTGATTGTGATCCCTTTGAGGCTAGGCTAGATGATGATGCTTCCTTGCAGAATGGAACCAAACTTGCGGTCAACTATTGTATGGGGTGCCACTCCTTCAAATACTCCCGCTGGGAGAGGGTAGCTGATGATATTGGTATCCCTCACTCAATGATGATGGATAATTTGGTTTTTACGGATCAAAAAATTGGTGCTCTGATGAATATTGCAATGCCAGAGGACGAATCAAAGGACTGGTTTGGCGCTCAACCTCCTGACCTTACTTTGGTTGCCCGATCACGCAGTCCTGAGTGGCTTTATACTTATTTGAGGACATTCTATGCTGATGAGTCTCGTCCGTTGGGGGTTAATAACAAAGTGTATAAAGATGTGGGTATGCCGCATGCTTTGTTAGATCTTCAGGGCCTTCAAGAATGTGCACCAGGTCCAGTCAAGTCTGAATATGGTGGAATTAAGCGTGATTTGCTAACAGGTGAAGATCTTCTTGAAGATCCGTGCGGTAAATTTGAAATTCCTGAGCCTGGGACGATGTCAGTGGAGGAATTTGATGTCGCTATTTTTGATTTGGTAAATTTCTTGACATATGTATCCGAGCCAATGGCTGAACAGAGACGACATATTGGGAAGTTAGTGCTCTTGTTCTTGCTACTTTTACTAGTGCCAACGGTTCTTTTAAACAGAGAATATTGGAAAGGGATTCATTAGATAGCCTGCCAATCCCCAGGTAACAGAAGAATATTTTTGGAAAGTTTTTAGTACCCAATAATTATAATTAACCACTTAAAAGAGAGGTGTGTGTGCGACGTTCTTCAATGACATTGTTTTCAGATCCGACGTGTCAATATAGTCATCGAGTTAGAATCGTTCTTGCCGAAAAAGGCGTTACGGTAGATATTGAAGATATTGACCAAAATTCAGTTACCGAAGAAATCTTGGAGGCGAATCCATATGGAACATTACCAACACTTGTCGATCGGGATCTAGCTCTCTATCAGTCGACTGTGGTTATGGAATACCTTGACGAGAGATTTCCGCATCCCCCTCTGCTTCCAGTTTATCCTGTCGCTAGGGCAGAGAGTCGTTTGTGGGTATATAGGATTGAAAGAGATTGGTGTGTTCTAATCGATCAAATTAAAGGAAACCCAGAAAGTAAGGAGGCCGATGCTGCTCGCAAAGAGCTCAAAGAATCTCTTATTTCTATCGCGACAATATTTGATGACATGCCGTATTTTATGAGTGAGGAATTTACCTTAGTAGATTGTTGTTTAGCGGCAATGCTTTGGCGGCTTCCAGAACTTGGCATTACCCTCCCAATAAATAGACAAGTTAAACCACTACATGACTATATGAATCGTTTATTTGATAGGCCCTGTTTTCAAGAGAGTCTTACTGATCTTGAAAGAGAGATTCACGAGGTGTGATCTGAGATTCTAATGCGTTCAAATCAGCCTTATTTGTTAAGAGCTTTTTACGACTGGATTGTTGATAATCAGTGCACTCCTTATATTATAGTTGATGCTTTTCATGAGGGGACAGAGGTTCCTCAAGAGTTTGTCAAAGGTGGACAGATTGTCCTCAATATTGCGCCCAGAGCGGTCAGTAACTTTGATATGAGTGGAGATGCTATTACTTTCTCAACTCGATTTGGTGGAGTTCCTGTTGAATTATTTTTGCCATTCTCTGCTGTTCTGGGTATATATGCTCAAGAGAACGGAAAAGGTATGATGTTTAACTGTGAGGATAATAATGACCCTACTCCGCCTCCATCTCCAATAAATAACCCAGACTTGGTCAAAAAAAGAGCTTCATCTGAATCATCGGATCAATCCAAATCGAAGCCATCTCTTAGAGTTGTAAAATAACAAATCCTTAAAATTTCTATAAAGGAGACTGATATGTCGAACCCTATAGCAATCCTCTCCGCTACTCGAACTCCCATGGGAAGTATGCTGGGAGCTTTATCATCTGTCACGGCTCCATCACTTGGAGCTGTAGCGATCAGCTCAGCTGTTGAGACAAGTGGGCTAGACCGCTCAGATATTGATGAGGTTCTTATGGGGTCGGTTCTTTCAGCTGGCCAAGGCCAAGCACCTGCCAGGCAGGCTGCATTAAAGGCGGGGCTACCTGAATCAACTTTGTGTAGTACGATTAATAAGGTATGTGGCTCTGCAATGAAATCAATGATACTTGGAGGTAATACATTAAGGTCAGGCCAGGCAAAAGTAGTTGTGGCTGGTGGCATGGAGAGTATGAGTAATGCTCCATATATGTTGCCCCAGGCGCGTCAGGGTTACCGTTTTGGTCAATCTACTATGCTTGATCATATGCAATATGATGGCCTGCAAGATGCCTATAAGCAGGCTGCCATGGGTGAATTTGCTGAATTATGCGCTAACAAATATAACTTTAGTAGGGAGGATCAGGACAAATATGCTCTTGAATCTCTGCATCGAGCTAATATGGCAATTTCAAATGGATATTTTGTGGATGAAATTACACCGGTAACAGTATCGAGTCGACATGATGAAATTGTAGTTAGTACAGATGAGCAACCCGGTAAAGCCAGACCTGATAAAATACCTCTGTTAAAGCCTGCATTTAAAAAAGATGGCTCTGTTACTGCCGCTAACGCGAGTTCAATTTCTGATGGAGCCGCGGCGGTGGTTCTTATGATGGCGAATGAGGCCGAAAGTCGGGCATTATCGCCAATTGCGCTCATCCATGGTTACGATGAATCTGCTCAAGAGCCAGATTGGTTTACAACAGCTCCTATCAGCGCAATCATTAAAACTCTCAATAGAGTCGGTTGGGCCGCTGAGGATGTAGACCTTTGGGAGTTAAATGAAGCCTTTGCAGTTGTGCCAATGGCTGCGATGAGGGAGCTGAACATTCCTCATGATAAGCTTAATGTGCATGGTGGAGCCTGCGCTCTAGGCCATCCAATTGGTGCAAGTGGCGCTAGAATAGTAGTTACGCTTATTCATGCCATGAAACGCAGAGGTGATTCGAAAGGGATTGCGGGCTTGTGCATTGGTGGAGGTGAAGCTACTGCGATAGCGGTAGAACTGGTTTAGTGAGATCGACGTTAGGTTTAGTCGACATACTCTAGGCACTTTACTACCTGCCTAACACCTCTCGTATTACTTGCTATTTCGGCTGCGAGATTCCCAGTAGATTGGGATACTGTCCCTAGTAGGTAAACTATGCTGTCTTCGGTAACGACAAGAAGGTCTGAATAATCCACTTTATCATTAAAAGCTAGCTTTGATTTTATCTTACCACTGATAATTGTGTCATTGGTTCTTGATACTATAGAGGTTTTCCCTCTCACTTGTAATTCATTATAGACCTGTCTTACCCCTCTGTATTGCCTCGCAACATCGCCTGCTAATGTTTTTAAGTTTGCAGAACTAACTTCTCCTGTAAGGAGGACTAAGGAGTTGAATACTGAGACGTTAACATGAGCTTTAGATAATTCAGGATCAGCTTTTTTGATATTAACCCCAATAAAGGTCCTCATTTTAGGGTCATCGATATCAGCGCCTAGTGTTCGCCCCGATTCATCCGGAGTAATAGGCTCTTTGGTGACCTCATTGACTATTGATGTGCAACTGGACAGCAACAAGGTCAGGCTAAAAATTATCACTAAAGATCGCATTTAGGTACCTCCAAAAATTTTATCGTCAATCAACGAGCATAGGCATTTTACTATCTCAATTTGAGCCAGCGTCAACAACTGACCCTTAAATTCGCTAGCCCTGATATCCAAGTCATTGTACCCGATCATAGAGGTCAAATCTTCATCATTTGATGCGGATATCAGCACTACAGTCATCTGTTTTTCAATTGCTTTTCTTACTGCAGCTATGAGATTGGGAGCATTATTGCCTGCGCTAATGACAAATAGGATGTCAGAGCTTTCGCCATGAATGTTAATTACCCCAGAGAATGGATTAACTCGAATTGAATTATTGCAAAGATGACTTAAATTTATTGCAGGTAATCCTGGTCTTTCAATTTCATAGCCCTCTGCCAAATAATAAGTTAGTAGCTGTGCGCAAATATCACCACTTTTATCACCGCAACAAAAAATGGTCTTCCCTGACAGAAAAGCATCACTCATTATCTCAGCTCCTGCAGATATTGAGTTTGATAAAGAATCTCCAACTTTCATGGTAGTCTCAATCATCCTTTGAAACTGATCAAAAATTTTCTGTTCCATTATTTTAGGTGTCGAACTTCAAGTTTGTTAGTGAGCATAAAGTTTTTCGTGGTTGCGATAAATAGTATTATCTAGGATCTAGTAAATCAAATTTCGGCGATTGCATCGGCAGATCATAATAAAGTCAGGGCAATGACCTAACTTTTCCATCTCGGAAATGAGCCCACTGGACTCTGCGTTTTATAGTCATATTAACCAAGCTCAGTTCTCCCGTAGCTCCGAAGACCGTATAGTCAGTATTCAGCTTTAGTGTTTCCAGATTTCTAAGTAATAAAAATGAATCATATCCGCGTGCATAAAGCTGTTTGTAAGCCACATGCATTTCATAGTTAGATTGTAGCTTTCTAGGAAGTTGTTTAGGCATAGTCCAGGGCATTGATGTAAAGTAAATATTACCTAAATCTCGGTTTAAATCATCTTGATATATGCCATTATAGATTCTTGAGGTAGAAAACACTGGAAGATCTGCTGCATATAGGAAATCTAAAGCAGGTTTAATCTGTCTGGCTTTTTCCGGATAACCAAAGATTACTGCAAAATCAATATCCTGACGCCTGCGAGGTAAAGCTATTACTTGACTGTTAACGAAACGTTTAATGTTGACTCCTCGCTCCTCACTTAAATCAATATTAAGTGGTGATTTAAGATGTTGCGTGAAGTCTTTGGTAGCCTCAGAGTAGGGAGTTTGGTTCACTAAAATACCTCCTGTTTCAGTCCAGTAGTCACTGAAATGTCTAGAAGCTTGATATCCCCAGTTTTGGTCTGGAAAAATCACAATAGCTCTTTTGAATCCAAGTCTCTTTGCTTTGGTTCCAATTTGCAGTATTTCATCATACTGAGCATTGTTAAACTGATAAAGGTTGGCTGAATTGAGACTCTCTAAATTATTAATGCCATTTAAAGTTATGGTTGGCAAGCTGACAATAGTTAGATCACTAAGAGCTGCTGCTTCGGATTCACGTATTCCACCTATAACAATATCGGCACCCTCTTGGACGGCATCAGAGTATACCTTTTGGATTGTTTGGACGGATGTATCATAAACTCGTATTTCTGGAAGCGAGAGATTGTCTTGTTCATAAAGTTCGTAATATGCATTAAGAAATCCATCCAAAAACGTTTGGCTAGGCCCTCGATATTGTCCTTGCATTGGCAGTAAAATAGCTACCTGAGTGTATGGTAGCCATTTCCTTTCTAAATCAACAAACCAAGATGGAGAAATTTGGGAGGCTGGATGTTGAGATTCCTCTGCTTTCCATTTCAAAAATAGTGACATCTGAGCATCGCGATTATTTTGGGAATTTCTCATTTGACGGGCGAGATTACACCATTCTCCAACGCTATAAATTTTGTCTTTGGTGCATTCGGACAGAGTATCAAAAGGTAGTGAAGTTAATTCACGCCAAATTCGGTTATGAATTTTTAAACTATCCGATTGACTTTCCAATAAAAGACTCAATTCAGTTAAATTTTTTATACCTTCGATTGGATAGCCTAGTTCATTATTAATATCTGCTCTAAGGCTTAAGACCCGTTGTCTATTTTTAGGGGACATTGACGACTCAAGTAATTCAAACCTTGCATGGTTAATCACTTTTTTTGCGGCATTAGGATCGTGAGATCTTAGACTCAACTCTATCTTAAGTAGACTGTACTCTATAAATTTTTGGTCACTTAATACTTCTGGTGTTATCAGCTTTAACGCGTCTTCACTTCTTTTTGGACTACCACTTTTAGCAAATAATATGGCAATCTTCAGCATGGTTGGACTGGGATTTTCTGACAGCTCCGCCTCATTGAATAATGCCTCTATTTGATCCAGGGCGATTAGATCCTCGGCCTCTGATAGATAAATAACGGGAATACGGCCGCTTTCACTGATTGATGTTGGCGCACAGCTGCTTATTAAGGATAAGATACAACCCAACAAAAATAATTTTTTAAAGAAAGTTTTTTTCATGAACTCATATCAATCAGGTACTTTGTTTATTGTCGCCACGCCCGTAGGTAATCTCAGCGATATGGTACCCCGCGCGGTCGAGACTCTCCAGTCCGTTAGTGTAATTGCCTGTGAAGATACTCGCCATAGTAAAAAACTACTCGAACATTTCAATATAGATACTCCATGTATTAGTTACCATGATCATACTGATCAAAAGGCCACAGAAAAAATTATTAACCGTTTGAGTAATGGTAAGAGTGTCGCCTTAATTTCTGACGCTGGAACACCACTTATTTCGGATCCAGGTTATCGTTTAGTTGCTGAAGCTAGAAAGAGGAAATTGGAGGTGATTCCAATTCCAGGGGCTTGTGCTGCCATTTCTGCTTTAAGTGTTTCCGGACTGGCTACTGATAAGTTCCGATTTATTGGATTTCTACCATCAAAATCGAGTCAGCGTACCAAGGTACTGGAAACACTAAAATCTGCCAGCGATACTTTGATATTTTACGAGGCACCTCATCGTGTGCTGGCAATGCTTGAAGATGTCTCAATAGTTCTTGGGCCGCATCGTATTGCATTCTTGGCTCGGGAAATCAGTAAAACATTTGAAACCTATTTGCATGGTAGCCTTGAAAGTCTTTGCGTGGAGGTAGGAAATGACAGTAATCAACAGCGAGGAGAAATAGTTTTAATAGTCTCTGGGAATGGCATTATTAAGGAAAGCCTGTCTATTGAAGCTAAAAGAATTCTCAAATTATTGATGAAAGAATTGCCAATTGCTAAAGCTTCTTCACTCACCGCAAAAATTACTGGTAATGAAAAGCAAGAGCTTTATCAGCTAGCTTTGAGGTTGCAAAAAAAATGATTTTGGATAGGCCACTGGTTATTCGTTTAAGATGAAGAAGAGTTCTTTTCCCCACTGCTCTGCGCCGATTATGATCTCACAAGATATGTGTGATCATAATGGTCACATGGATGTTTTGAATTACTCTAAGCTGTTTATTGACGGACTCGAGAATTTTTATAGCGACCCGCTAGGATTCACAAAAAGCTACCGCAATTCAGGTTTTTCGTCTTTTACCTTAAAAGATAATATTAAATATTCAAAAGAGTGTCTTAAGGATGACGAGATGGTGATGCACTATAGAATTAATAAAAAACTTATTCATTTGGTCGCGATTATGTTGAACTCTAATAAACAACTTTGCTCTATTTACGAGACTGTTCTTGGCCATGTCGATATGAGTTCTAGGAAAGTAACTGAAATGGAAGAAAATTTTTTTGAAAACATACAGCAAATAATGCAGGAGCATACGAGATCAGCATTAGAGATACCGCTGAGATTGAGTATTAAACAATTATGACTCAACAGCTTTATTAAAATTTTGAATTTTACTCAATGCTGACTCAGCCATCAGATGCAGCATCAAAGCCTCGAAAATAGAATTGGAGAAAAAACTTGGACGCATTTGTTAATTATTTGAATAGTATTATTTGGAGTAATGCTCTGATTGGCTTGTGCCTTGGAACTGGGTTTTATTTTTCTATCCGAACACGTTTTTTACAGGTCCGACACTTCCGTCACATGATTCAATTAATGTTTCAGGGTAAGAGCTCTGATGCAGGCGTCTCTTCTTTCCAAGCTCTTGCAATTTCACTTTCGGGTCGAGTTGGGACTGGCAACATCGCTGGCGTTGCTACAGCTATTGCTATGGGTGGTCCTGGAGCAGTATTTTGGATGTGGCTGGTAGCGTTTTTTGGAGCATCTACTGCTTACGTTGAGGCGACTCTGGCCCAAATCTATAAAGAAAAAGATGAAATGGGAATGTATCGAGGTGGTCCGGCTTACTTTATTGAGAAGGCTATGGGCCAGAGATGGTATGCATGGCTCTTCGCTATTTGCACCATTATAGCCGTAGGTTTTTGTCTGCCAGGTATTCAAGCCAATAGTATTGTGGCCGCAGCAGAAAATGCCTGGGGAATTCCTCCTATAGCTGGAGCTTCAATCATAGCTTTTGGAGTAGCGTTAATTGTTTTTGGTGGTATTAGACGAATTGCCAGTTTCACGCAGGTTGTAGTTCCTGTAATGGCATTGGGTTATATATTGATTGCTTTGGTGGTTATGGCAGTGAATTACCAAAAAATCCCTAGTATGTTTTACTTAATAATTGATAGTGCGTTCTTTGGGCAGGCTGGTTTTGGAGCGATTGTTGGTCTGGCAATCCAATGGGGGGTAAAGCGTGGAATATATTCTAATGAGGCTGGACAAGGAACAGCTCCCCACGCTGCCGCTGCGGCCGAAGTATCGCATCCTGCCAAGCAGGGTTTAGTTCAAGCTTTTTCTGTGTATATCGATACATTATTTGTCTGCACTGCCACGGCATTTATGATTTTGCTAACGGGTCTTTACAATGTTGAGGGTCCGGATGGAGTAATGCTTTATACCGGTTTAGCTGGTGTAGAGGCGGGACCAATATACGTTCAAAGCGCTTTTGAAACAATCTTACCAGGACTGGGAGCGAGCTTGTTAGCAATCTCCTTATTCTTCTTTGCTTTCACCACTATATTAGCTTACTACTACATTGCTGAAACAAATGTAATGTTCATCAATCGAAAAACACAGCGTCCATGGTTGATGATATTTTTAAAATGGTTAGTACTATCTTCTGTTATGTATGGAGGTATTAAGTCAGCAGATCTGGCATGGGCTCTTGGTGATGTGGGCGTGGGCGCAATGGCATGGTTAAATATAGTGGCTATTCTGATATTACAACGACCAGCACTTCTTACTCTTAAAGATTATGAGGCTCAGTTAAAGGCGGGTGAAGATCCTGATTTTGATTCCGATACATTAGAAATAAAGAATGCAGAGTATTGGATTAAATAGTTATATTTGGAGAGGCTTACTTTGTTAGTGGCCAACCACCCAGTTCTTTCCATCGGTTCACAATAGTGCAAAAGAGCTCCGCGGTCTTAATGGTGTCGTAAAGAGCGCTGTGTGCATCTCGATTATTAAACTCGATCTGCGCTGCCTCACATGCTTTCGCAAGGACTGTCTGGCCAAATGCCAGACCAGCAAGGCCTGACGTGTCAAAACAAGAAAATGGATGGAAGGGATTACGTTTTATGTTGGTCCGATTTACTGCAGCATTAACAAATCCTAGATCAAAGTGCGCGTTGTGGGCAACCATTATAGCTCGCGTGCATCCAGTTATAGAAACCTCTCGTCGGATAGGCTGGAAAATTTCTCGCAATGCCTGGCCTTCTTCCTCAGGCATGCGCTCTGGGTCATAAATATCTATACCAGTAAATTCTAACGCTGAATCTTCTATGGTTGCTCCTGGAAATGGATCGATATTTTTACTCAAACTTTCTTTTATCTGCAACTTACCCTGGCTATTCATTTCTAGAATGACCGCAGCAACTTCTAAAAGTGCATTTTTTTGGCAATCGAAGCCCCCAGTTTCAACATCAATTACTACAGGTAGAAAGCCACGAAACCGTTTCGCCATAAAAGTATCTGAATTTTCATGAAGCTTTTCCATTATCCTATTAGCTCCCAATCTAGAGATGAACCTGCTCCTAAGGGAATAAGTTGACTCCCTTCATAAGAAATACTATCTGGAAGCTGCCATGAATTTTTTTGGAGAGTAATTTTTGATTTATTATGAGGTAAGCCGTAGAAATCTGGTCCATTGATACTGGCAAAGGCCTCTAGTTTATCCAATGCGTCAGCTTGGTAGAAGACCTGAGCATATAGTTCGATAGCCGCATGGTGGCTAAAACATCCGGCACAACCGCAGCAGCTCTCTTTTGCGTCTTGAGTATGTGGAGCTGAATCAGTTCCAAGAAAAATTTTGTGGCTACCGCTTGTAGCAGCGCTGACAAGAGCTTGTTGGTGAGTGTCTCGTTTCAAGACAGGTAAACAGAAAAGATGAGGTCGAATACCTCCTACTAGCATGTGATTTCTGTTGTAGAGTAAATGCTGCGGTGTAATTGTCGCACCAACACTGTCACTGTGATTCAGCACAAAGTCTGCCCCTTGCTGGGTAGTAATATGCTCCAGAACAATCTTAAGATTTGGATATTTTTCAACAATAGACCGCAGGTGACGTTCAATGAAAACCGCCTCTCGATCAAAGATATCTATATCAGTGGATGTAACCTCACCATGCATGAGAAGAAGCATTCCTGTTTCTTGCATAGCCTTAAAAACTGAGTTCATTTTATTAAGATCTGTGACTCCAGAATCAGAGTTTGTAGTAGCACCGGCAGGATAATATTTGCAGCCATGGATAAATCCACTCTCAGCAGCGGCGTAAATTTCATTTGGACTTGTGTTATCTGTTAAGTACAAAACCATCAAAGGTTGCCAATCGGAGTTTGCTGGTCGATGCTTGAGAATTCGGTTTCGATATTGGTAAGCCATCTCAACATGGGTTACTGGCGGATTTAAATTGGGCATAATAATACTGCGGCCGAAGCACCTTGCTGCGGCTGGAACAGTCGTTTCAAGAGCCTGGTTATCTCTAAGATGGAGATGCCAGTCATCGGGTCTAATAATCTTCAGTGTATCCATTATTTTAAGTTCCAACCTTGCAGGGTGAATGCTACCGCAAACTAAGCCTCCATAACAGGTCTAGCAAAAAAGTAGATGCTTACGGAGTCTGTAGGCATTATTTTTTTCTGAAAATCAGGGCCAATCATTGGGAGTGATCTGTATAAATTTAGTCTTAGATTTTTGGATGGACTTATGTGGAATATCACAAATTCTTTATATCCACTCCATAAAAAGTGAATCCAGATGACGATTAAGGTAAACTTTCGCGCTCAAAAATCATAGGTTAGGATTAAAGTTCCGTGTCATCAGTCAATAAAGTTGTTTTAGCATATTCAGGCGGATTAGATACCTCAGTTATTGTGAAGTGGTTGCAGGAGGAATACCAATGCGAAGTCGTTACATTTACCGCAGATATTGGACAGGGTGAGGAGGTCGAACCAGCTAGAGAGAAAGCTCAATCTCTCGGTGTAAAAGAAATATATATAGAGGACCTCCGCGAGGAGTATGCTCGAGATTATGTGTTTCCAATGTTCCGTGCAAACACTATTTATGAAGGCGAGTATCTTTTAGGTACCTCAATTGCGCGGCCTCTTATTGCCAAGAGAATGATTGAAATTGCCAATGAAACTGGTGCTGATGCTATATCACATGGAGCAACCGGTAAGGGTAATGATCAGGTTCGCTTCGAATTAGGAGCGTATGCTCTAAAACCAGGTATTACAGTGATTGCTCCTTGGCGTGAATGGGATTTAAATTCACGAGAAAAGTTAATGGAATATTGTGAGATTCATAAGATTCCTGTGGAAATGAAGCGAGGTGGTAAGTCTCCATTTTCAATGGATGCAAATTTACTTCATATTTCTTACGAGGGTGGAAATTTAGAAGATCCTTGGTCCACAGCGGAGGATGATATGTGGCGTTGGACCGTATCTCCTGAGGATGCTCCTGATAAAGCAACAATAATGACTATAACTTATAAGAACGGAGATATTACCGCCATTGACGGCACATCAATGTCACCTGCGACCGTAATAGAGTATTTAAATAAAATTGCTGGAGCTAATGGGGTTGGTCGTCTTGATATTGTGGAAAATAGATACGTTGGAATGAAATCTCGGGGATGTTACGAGACCCCCGCAGGCACTGTAATGATGAAAGCACATCGGGCCATTGAATCGCTGACGTTAGATCGAGAAGTTGCACATCTAAAAGATGAACTCATGCCTCGTTACGCTAAACTCATATACAACGGATATTGGTGGGCGCCTGAGAGGGTAATGTTGCAAACAGCGATAGATCAGACCCAAGATGTTGTCAATGGTGAGGTTCGTATTAAGCTATACAAAGGTAATGTTAGTGTCATCGGTCGGCAGTCCGAATCACATAGTTTATTTGATGCTAATATTGCCACTTTCGATGACGATGGGGGAGCTTACAATCAAGCAGATGCGGAGGGCTTCATCAAACTTAATGCCCTAAGACTCCGCATTGCCGCAAATGCTAAACGAGACCTCTGAAAGTATAATGATAACAAGATAAGGTGTATCGATGATAAATGTTTCACAGATCAAAGATGCCCATGAACGGATCAAACCTTACATTCATTGCACGCCAATTTTAAAAAGTACTCAGCTGAATAATCTGCTTGGATGCGAGCTTTTTTTTAAGGCAGAGAACCTGCAGAAGGTTGGTGCATTTAAGGCTCGTGGAGCATGCAATGCTGTGTTTTCTCTCAGTGACGAATCAGTACCTCATGGGGTAATTACTCACTCCTCAGGTAATCATGGGGCTGCTCTGGCATGGGCGTCAGGACTGCGTGGGTTACCATGCACGGTAGTCATGCCAAAAAACTCTCCCCAAGCAAAGATAGATGCTGTAATCCATTATGGTGCTGAGTTAGTATTTTGCGAGTCAAATATGCGGGCGAGAGAGTTGACTGTCACGAACCTTATAAATCAGTCAGGTGCTCATCTTGTGCATCCATATGATGAATATGAAGTCATTGCTGGCCAGGGAACTGCGGCTCTCGAGTTATTTACTCAGCTAACTTATCCGGTTGATGTTGTTATGGCTCCCATTGGTGGTGGTGGACTTTTATCTGGAAGTGCACTGGTGGCTAAAAGTGATGAAATCAATTACTTACCCCACGTAATTGGAGCAGAACCAGAGGGAGCTAAGGATGCTTGGCAAGGATTCAAAAGTGGTGAGAGAATTTCTCAATTTAGTCCTGAAACTATTGCTGATGGTCTCAGAGCGACTGTCGGTTTGAGAAATTTTAAAATTATTTGCAATCAGGTTGACGACATTTTGTTGGCGTCAGAGGAAAGAATTGTAGAGGCAATGAAATTAATTTGGAGTCGATTGAAGGTGGTTGTCGAACCCTCTGCTGCGGTCCCTTTGGCTTGTATCATGGAGGAGCCGGAGAAATTTTATGGTCAACGTGTTGCGATTATTTTGACTGGTGGAAATTTAGACCTAGATCAATTGCCGTGGTAATTCTTTCTCAACTAGAAGGATTTTGAGTGGACTATAAATATTTTATTTGTGATGTTTTTACCACTCAGCGTTTTAGCGGAAATCCCTTGGCTGTCTTTCCCAACGCTGAGGGTCTTTCAGACTTGGAAATGCAAAAGATTGCTCGTGAGTTTAATTTTTCTGAGACAACCTTCGTATTTCCAGCGGAATTAGGCCACACATTCAAAGTACGTATTTTCACGCCCACAACCGAATTACCCTTTGCAGGTCACCCTAATATCGGTACAGCCTTTATTTTGGCGCAGGCAGGCTTTTTTGGTGAGTTTATAGATGAAATCAGTGTGGTGTTTGAAGAGGAAGCGGGCTTGGTACCGGTTTCAATAAATCGGGATGATCTTTCAAATATTTATTGTGAGTTAGCGGCGCCAGAATTATTGTCATTGGGCAAAACGATTAGCGTTGAGAGCATAGCCAAAATATTAAACATCGGCGCGTCAGATATTTTGACAAATACTCACTTACCTCAGGAATCATCTGTGGGGCTCGCGTTTACTATTGTGGAGTTGGCGTCCTATGAGGCGCTGAAGAGAGTCAGTGTTGATGCTATTCAAGCACTTCAGCTAAAGAATCAAGGCTTGCCGGCTGATATTTTGCTCTACGTTCAAAGCTATGACGACTTCGATATCAGGGCTCGGATGTTTGCTCCTCTAGACGGTGTTCGTGAGGACCCAGCAACTGGCAGTGCAAACTGTGCTCTCGTGGCATTACTTAGTCATTATTCTGCAGAGATTGATGGGGACTTCCAATGGCGAATTTCACAGGGAGTCGAGATGGGACGTCCTAGTGTTTTAATGGGTCGTAGCAAGAAGCGTAATGGTCAAGTGCTTAAAGTTTGGATGGCTGGAAATAGTATTTTAGTTAGCGAGGGAGCGCTTATAGTCTAGCTACTGTAGGATTCTTGAGGTGAAGTTGGTTAGGGTTTACTATCTATGAGAGTACGCGTATGACTTATTGGAGAGAGGCCTGAGTAACTTTATGACTGTTAAGTTTCCGTTTCATCTTGCATTTCCAGTGACTGATTTAGAAAAAGCGCGAGCATTCTATTGTGATATTTTAGGTTGCTCTTCTGGGAGAGAGTCCGACTCCTGGATTGACTTTAATTTTTTTGGTCATCAATTAGTAGCTCATTTAGTGAATAGTCAGGATCATCACGTATCTTCTGGCAATGAGGTTGATGGTCATGTTGTGCCTGCTTCACATTTTGGAATTATCTTAGATTGGGAGTTATTTGAACAATTTGCAGATAAACTCAAACGAAAAAGAGTTGATTTTGTAATTGAACCATATCTCAGATTTGAAGGGCGACGGGGAGAGCAGAGTACCTTATTTATTAAAGATCCAAGTGGCAACTATCTAGAATTTAAAGCATTTAAAAACATCGATATGCTTTTTGAGAGAGACCTTAATAAATATTAAAAATTTTCATAATGGTTTCTTGCTAAAGGTGTTTTTAGCGGCGATGACTACACCAAAAATAAGAAGAGCCCCAGGGGGCATGAGAAGTAGCCGGAATTGAAAGTTATTCCCGAAGGGGTGGATTACCCAGTCTTTAGCAACAGATCCGAATAAAACTTCCATATTATCGAAGAGAGAGCCATTGCCAATGAGCTCTCTGATTGAACTAATAAGTACAAGTACCAGCAGGAAACCCAATCCTGTTAAAAAACCATCTAATACTGAGTTACTCAGAGATTTTTGGCTCGCACTTGATTCAGCACTCATCAGAACTATTTGGTTAACGACGATTAGAGGCAAAAAAATACCAAGTAGCTCGAATAGCCCGTAAAACGATACCTGCATCAACATTTCAAGTGCTGTCACCATCGTAGCAATAATAAATATTAAGCTCGGAACGCGAGTTGCTAAGTTGAGCTGCTGACGAATCGCTGAGGCAATTATATTTGAAGTGATGATCACGATTAGTGTAGCTAAGCCTAAGCCAATAGCGATGGACACAGATGAACTCATTGCAATTATAGGACAAATACCCATCAACTTAGTAAGAGATGGGTTCTCACGCCATAAAGCCTCTATTGCAGTCGTTTTTATTGATGAATTCTTCATAAACTCGCCGTTTCGGAGGTTGTTTGGCCAAATAAACGAACCTTATCTTGCTCAAAATACTTAAGCGCCTTCAAAACTTGGCTTATAACAGATTTAGAGGTAATTGTGGCCCCACTGATGTGATCAAACTCACCACCATCTTTCCTCACCGTCCATGATTTTTCAGCTGTATTAGAGAGGGACCTACCGTTAAAGGCTAGTATCCAATTATCAGTTGAGATATCAATTTTATCTCCTAGCCCAGGAGTTTCCGAATGTTTTAAGATCCGAACTCCTACAATCTGACCGTCTCGTGAGGCTGCAACTATTAGCTTAATTTCACCACTATAACCGTTCTGCGTTGTAGCTGGGATAATCAAACCTACAGCTTCACTATTTTGGTAAACAATATTGAGATAATGCTGATTTTCAAATCCTAGGAGAGGCCAAAATTTTTCGGGGATAGGGTAAGGATTAATTTCGATAGCATCACTTTCAAATGCTTGCCCTAAAATATCAAGCAATGGAGCTTGTATGGATCTTTTATAGGACGCCTCAATCTTATTTTCAGTTGAAATGTTAATCAAGAGGAGAAGAGCGATAGCAGAAATGATAAACATAGCCATAAAAATTTTGCCTCCTCGAAGCCTACTCTGCATCACTCGTCTCCATTGATATCTTGGTAGTGTTTTTGCTAAGAAAATCGATGAGAGGAGCGGCGCAATTTCCTAACAAGACTCCAAATGCAACTGCATCGGGATAGTCACCCCACGCTCTAATAACAAAGATAAATAATCCAATTAACGCTCCATAAACTAATTTGGCGTTATTAGTTTTTACAGATGTAGATGGATCAGTAATTATAAAGAAGGCACCCATCATAGTACCGCCACTGAGTAGGTGCATAAGAGGAGATCCTGCGCTGACTGAGCTGCCTCCATCCCAGAAAAGCATCGCTAATATTGAGATAGTAGTCATCATAGCGAGAGGTGCATGCCAAGAAAAAATTCGTGCTTGGAGAAGAAAAATCCCTCCGAATAAAAATGCCATGTTAACAACCTCCCACCCGACACCTGCAAGGGTTGCCGAACTAAATACAGTTTTAGTCTGGTAAATTTGATCAACCAATAGACCACTACTCTGTTTAAAGGCGTCAAGTGGTGTGGCACCTGTTATACCATCCACCGAGTTACTCATCCCGAATACGATGGAAAATGATTCGAAAATATTTGGATGATTAATACCTTCAACGAGCACAGAGACAGGAATTACCCATACACTCATCTCTAGTGGAAAAGATAATAAGACAACTGCATAGCCTACCATTGCAGGATTAAATAGACCCACTCCAGTATTTCCATAGAGCTGCTTGGCAATAACAATAGAGGACAAACTGGCAATTACAACTAGCCACCAAGGCGCCAAAGGAGGAAGAGCTAGGCCCAAAAGAACTGCAGTAAGTACAGAGCTCAAATCATTTAAATGAACTTTAATTGGTCGTTTTCGCAAGGCAAGAATAATAGACTCAGATACAGTTGCTGTGGTCACAGCAATCAAAATATTAATAGCAGTCCCAAATCCAAACTGGTAAGTCATTATCGATAAGGCTGGCATAAGTGCGAGAAGTACCATTTGGATTTTACTAACCGCACCTCCGAGTTGGGGAGAGTTCATGGGGTTACTTTTTACAACTGGCATAAAATGATTCTCTCCTACATTGTCCATCAACTATTATTTTTGATTTAGACATTTATTAAATTCCAATTAAACCCATGAATCCTAGAGACATTAGGCCAGCTGTTACCAATCCAATCGCAGCTCCCTGGAAAGGTCGTGGAACATCAGCCAGAGCTGCGCGCTCTCGTAACAGGGTAAACATTATTAATATTAGAGAAAAACCAATACCGATACTGATACCTGCAAACATTGATTCTATGAAACTAATATTTTTATTGATGATTATTAAAGAGATACCAAGGACTGCGGTATTGGAAAAGATTAATGGCATAAATAAGGTCAATGAGTTGTCGATAACGGGGCTTGTCACCCTTCCAATTTTTTTAGCAGCAGGTATTACAGCACCTATTGTGACAACGAAGGCTAGAGTTCGCAGATACTCCAGATCAAATGGTTGAAGAATTAACCTATCAACAGCGAAATTTGCGATTGTCGCAAGTGTTATTAATAATATCGTAGCCAAGGATAAACCAATTACTGGTTCAATTTTTTGAGGAGATCCAAAAAGAGAGCTTAATCCAAAAAATTCCGTAAGCACAAGGTTGTTGATAAGAATAGAGCTGATCAGAATAACGAGAATGTCTTGCATATTCTTAGATTGGTTATTACCTAGGCGCCATTATTACGGAATTAATCAATGCTATTCAACAAATATAAAACGACATCTTCTTTTGTTAAAAGGAATTGAAGTGCAGGAGAAAGTCCCTACATTTGCGATGATAAAATATCGGCTACGTGATGCGTTGCCCAGGTTTAGCTCCACTATCAGGCTCAAGTAAATATATACCCTCTTCGTCAGCCGCCGCCAATACCATGCCTTCTGATATTCCAAACCTCATTTTGCGGGGAGCCAAGTTAGCTACGGTGACAGTCAATTGCCCTATAAGCTTCTCTGGGTCATAAGATGCCTTGATGCCTGAAAATACTTGGCGCTTTTCTCCACCGAGGTCCAATGTTAACTTTAATAGTTTGTCGGCACCCTCTACAATTTCAGCATTGATAATCCTGGCAACGCGCAAATCCACTTTCATAAAATCATCAAAACTAATTTCATTTGCTATGGGATTATCAGAGAGTGGACCGCTTGAGGCTTTCTTTTCAGGATTAGTTTCTTCTTTGCTAGCAGATACCATAGCTTCGACCTTATCTTTGTCAACCCGCTGCATTAGCGGCTTGAATTGGTTAATTTTGTGACTTAACAATGGCTTCCTAATGCTCTCCCAGCTTAATTTGTCGTTTAGAAAAAACTCACCAGCCTCAGCCATTGCAGGAACAACAGGCTTAAGATAGATGAGGATTATTCTAAAGAGATTGATGCCGAGAGAGCATATATCTTGAACCTGTTGCTTTTGATCTTGATCCTTATTTCGTTTCCAAGGCTCTTGTTCTGCGATATATTCGTTAACTGAATCGGCTTGGGCCATAATTTCTCTAATTGCCTTACCAAATTCCCGATTTTCATAATAATTTGCGATGCTATCAGCCACACCTGTGACTTGATCCCAAAGTGCTTCATTCTCTATTCTAGAAGATAAGACACCTGATTCATTAGTAATGAATTTTGAGCATCGACTTGCAATATTAACTACTTTACCAACCAGATCGCTATTAACTTTCTGAATAAAATCCTCAAGATTTAGATCAATATCCTCAACAGTATTTGTTAACTTTGAAGCATAATAATATCTTAGATACTCTGGATTCAGATGGTCGAGGTAGGTGCGCGCATTAATAAAAGTGCCCCTTGATTTTGACATCTTAGTTCCATTTACAGTGACAAAACCGTGAACACAAACCTTGGTGGGAGTTCGAAAATCTGCACTTTTTAGCATAGCAGGCCAGAAAAGTGCATGAAAATTAACAATATCTTTGCCAATAAAATGATAGAGCTCAGCTGTACTATCTTTATTCCAAAAACAATCGAAATCTAGATTTTTTGCTTCACAGAGATTCTTAAAACTAGCCATATAACCTATGGGAGCATCTAGCCATACATAAAAATATTTACCGGGAGCATTAGGAATCTCGAAGCCAAAGTACGGCGCATCACGGCTGATATCCCATTCCTGTAGGCCGCTATCTAACCACTCGCTTAATTTATTTGAAACCTCCTTTTGTACGGTACCACTGTTAATCCACTCTGATAAAAATTTAGAGAATTCAGGTAGTTTAAAGAAGTAATGCACTGATTCCCTGCCAATAGGGGTAGCACCCGATATCGCAGAGACGGGATTAATTAAATCCAACGGTGAGTATGTGGCACCGCATGATTCGCAATTATCACCGTATTGGTCTTCAGCTTTACATTTTGGACAGGTTCCTCGAATGTAGCGATCTGCCAAGAAGAGATTTTTCTCAGGATCAAACGCCTGAATAATAGAGCGCTGAGTGATATGACCGTTAGCGCTCAGTCGGTTATAAATTAACTCTGAAAAGTCACGATTCTCTTCTGAATGGGTAGTGTAATAGTTATCTACCCCGATATAGAAGTCCTTAAAATCAGCCTCATGGAATTTGCGCATTTCAGAAATATGTTGCTCTGCCGAAATACCTTTCTCCTCAGCTTTGAGCATAATGGCCGTGCCATGAGCATCATCTGCTGAAACATAGTAACATTCATGCCCTCGCATTTTTTGGAAACGAACCCAGACATCGGTCTGGGTATATTCCAAGACATGACCAAGGTGAAGTGCAGCGTTAGCATACGGTAAGGCATTGGTAACCAGGATTTGTCGAGGTTGGGACATTTTGTGAATCTTTTTAGTATCTATCGTTAAGGACTAAGTATAACGATTTTGTACTGATTTTTCATGAGCTATTGGAGTAAATCAATGTTAAGTCAAGTAAAGAAAATTGTGGCAATAGCCTCCGGAAAAGGAGGTGTTGGTAAATCGACCACAGCAGTAAATTTGGCTGTTGGACTCCAGCAGCAAGGGTTGAGGATTGGATTGTTAGATGCTGACATCTATGGACCAAGCATTGCGATGATGCTCGGTGTCCCAGAGAATACAAGGCCTCAAGCAATTGATGAAAAATATTTTAGACCCATTGAGGCTCATGGACTGTTTACTATGTCCATGGCTTATTTAGTCACCGAGAATACGCCGATGGCATGGCGTGGCCCAATGGCAGCTGGAGCTTTGCGACAGCTACTAGAAAATACTGCTTGGGGAGAGCTAGATGTCCTAGTTGTTGATATGCCTCCAGGAACGGGCGATATACAGCTGACTTTGTCACAAAAGGCCCGGCTAGCTGGAGCAGTCATTGTGACAACGCCACAGGACATTGCTTTGCTCGATGCTCAGAAGGGTATAGAGATGTTTCTTAAAGTAAATGTTCCAGTATTGGGCATTATTGAAAATATGGCGATTCATTTGTGCAGTCAATGTGGCCATGAAGATCCCATATTTGGTAGTGGAGGAGGCTCGATGATAGCTCGGGATTATGATACTCAACTATTAGGTAGCTTGCCGTTAGATATATCGATAAGAAAACAAGGTGATCTTGGAATTCCATCTGCGCTGTCATCAAAGGAAGAAAAAATTGGGCAATATTATAGAGATATTGCGCAGGCAGTTGTGGATGAACTGGACAAAAATCACGATAGTGGCGGCCCAGAAATAGTGTTTGAATAGTTGACGCTGTTTGCCTCTAGCCTTGCTGAAATATTGTAAACAAGTATCATATCGAGTTTGTTTATATCACGCAGAGCGTCTAACTTTACTAATGTTGAGAGAGAAGATAATCCATGAGCATCAAATCGGACAATTGGATACGCAGAATGGCCGAGCAAGAGAAAATGATAACGCCATTTGAGTCAGGACAAGTTCGCTACTCAGGAGAAGATAGAGTGATCTCCTATGGAACATCAAGTTATGGCTATGATGTTCGTTGCGCAAATGAATTTAAGATATTCACTAATATCCATTCGAAAACTGTTGATCCTAAGAACTTTGATGACGATTCTTTTGTCGATGTTACTTCAGACCACTGCGTGATCCCACCAAATTCTTTCGCCTTAGCAAGGACCATAGAGTACTTTAAAATTCCTCGATCAGTCCTGACTATTTGCCTAGGAAAATCGACCTATGCGCGTTGCGGAATTATTGTGAATGTAACTCCACTTGAGCCAGAGTGGGAGGGTCATGTTACGTTAGAATTTTCAAATACCACTAATCTGCCTGCGAAAATTTATGCTAATGAGGGCGTTGCCCAAATGCTGTTTTTCGAGTCTGACGAAATCTGTTCAACCTCCTATGCTGATCGAGGTGGAAAGTACCAAGGACAAACGGGCGTCACACTACCTAAAACTTAAAAATAGAAATTTCTTTCAGAAAAACTATTGTTGCCTGCCACTTGGCGTCATCAGTGCGGTTCGTAATAATTTAGCCTGTTTTTGAAGCCGTCTCGTATTCTCAGGCCCAGCCCGAACTAGTTGCTTTTGAAGAGGAGTCAAGGATTCCAATTTAGAGTCAAAAAATTTGAAATTAACTGAGTCCCTAGAGAGTTGAATAGGTTCAAAAATCACAGGAGTGCTCATAATTTGGTCGAGAGCTGTAAGGATAATACCGTCCATTTGGCGTGGTCTATATCCTAGTTCTGAGAAGGCGCCTTCCAGTAGAGGCCTTGTCAGATGAAATATTTGTGCTGCCAGGTCCATATCCAAAGACGATATCACAGATACTGTATTATCATATCGTTCATAGTTACCTGCATTTAACCAGATTGTTTGCTCATCACGGTGAGTAGAAAACTCTCCTTCGGGCGAGCTGAGAGGGAATATGTTACTGAGAATTACGCCCCTCGCAAGCCCGTCAAGGTAACTAGCTGATCGCCGAAGTATATCGTCAGTTGTTAGCCAAACGACGAGATCCCTCTTCTCACTTAACAAGACAAGACGATCTCGAATAAACTGATCACTTGCATCCAAATTGGGCAGTGGTGGCTGTTTTATCTTTGGTTTTTTGGGTTCTTTTGATTCTTCTACAGAATTATTTTCTGGAATCATAGCCTCAGGGACTTTAATTACCTCAGTGGGAGTCTCTAAACTCTGTTCTGGTATAGTCAGAACTTCAGCTTCCATGAAGCTTTCTTGCTGAACTTTATAAAGTACACCTCCGATTATTACGATTGAGGCTAATGTGCCTAGCGAAAGTATTAATCTACTTGTGGTAGCCGATGATTTAGTCGTATTCATAATGGCGTCTCTATTATTCTTTTAAGTGGAATTATAATCTTGTCGCCAACTCGGCCCCTTATTATATCAAGTTGGTGGCGTTCACCTTTCTCTAAATGAACCAATTTGACCGTCAAGAATTCCCAGTCATCGGCAAGCCAAATGACGGTTTCACGTTTTTTATTACTATTGACAACCCTTCGAATTTTCGTTGTTCTAATTGGTCCAATAGATGTCTCTAGTATTTCCTGCCCAATAATTTCATACACATACTCTCTTATTCTATCTCTAGATATTACTGGATAGGAAGAGGCCAGAGTTCCAGTCCTCAAATCTCTCCGAATTTGTAATTTATGAGTCAACATATCAAAGACGTTTTTTTCAAGACGAAGTTTTTTTGAATTGCTATTTTTGGTATAGATGATTTGTTTATTAGTCCAGTCGAAATCTTGAGTCTCTGTGCGTGTCACTCCAAACAATGATCTTTTGTACGAATACCTTTTAGACTTCAAATCACCTTCCTTTGAGGCAATGAACTGAGATGACTCAGATATTTTACCAAGAACACTTTTGGCTTCAGAGCTTTCTAAATAAACACCATTTTCTCTTTTTATAAGTTGATGGGTAGCAGTTATATCGATGCCATTATATTTGGCTTTGTAGGTTGCATTATATGGAGTGATATCCGAGTTGGCAGGCAAAGCTAATATAGGTTGAAGGAGCAGCAGGCTCAGAAAAAGCACTTTTATAAAAGTTTTGTTTAAGAAACTCATGGATTCCTTGAATAAATATCATTTAAGTTAAGTATGAAATTAGAGTATCAAAACTGATTAATGTTCACTGCTGTCCTCAAATAATAACCCGGCTTTAGGCACAGACACACCATCTATGAATACAACGCCATTATTTAAAGTGATTCTTCTATCGCAAAACCATTCAACAACCTTAGGAAATATTATGTGCTCTCTTTCCAATACCCTTTTAGCTAGGTCCGCGGCAGTATCCTCTAGATGAACACTAACCTTAGCTCTTAATATACACGGTCCCCCATCAAGTTCAGATGTCACATAATGGACTGTTGCCCCAGCTTCCCTATCACCCGCATCGATAGCTCGTTGGTGAGTATTAAGCCCTGGGTATGCTGGGAGAAGTGATGGATGAATATTAATCATCTTATGCTCAAATTTTTTAACGAAATCTTTTGATAAAATTCTCATAAATCCTGCTAGAACGACCAAGTCTGGATTAAAACGATTAATGATTTTACAAAGTTGATCATCAAATTCAGATCTACTCGAGTAAGATTGATGATTGACTACCATGTTTGGAATTTTAGCCTTGGCAGCTCTCTCAAGCCCCTTAACATCTGGGACATTACTGATTACAGCAACAACCTTTCCCCTGATTTCACCAGAATTGCATGAATTTATAATAGATTGTAAGTTTGAACCACTTCCAGAGATCAGAACAAGAATTTGCGATGCAGATTTAGTGTCATTGGTCATTCAGATGATCCAATGAGTTGCACTTGACTATCCCCCGTCTTAAGCGGCTCAATCTTACCAAGCACAAACGCTTCTTCACCACTTTCCCTCAGCTCGGCTAAAGCAATCTCTTCGCAACTAGATGGAACACACAACACCATTCCTACACCGCAGTTCAGAGTGCGATACATTTCAAGTTCTTCAATATTACCTTTATGCTGTAGCCAGTTAAAAACAAGAGGTCTTTTCCAACTACTTAAATCAATTGCAGCCATAGTTCCATTGGGCAGAACTCTAGGAATATTCTCAAGTAAGCCTCCACCTGTAATGTGCGCTAATGCATGTACTGGCATCTTGTTGATCAAATTCAGTATTGGTTTTACATAGATTTTTGTGGGCGCCATCAATAAGTCTAATAGAAGTGACCCGTCAAGATGAGTTAAAGAAGGATCAGTTTCCGAAATTGCTAAAACTTTCCGGATTAATGAGTAGCCATTAGAGTGAGGGCCACTTGAGGACAAGCCAATTAAACTGTCACCAATGGAGACTTTGGAACCGTCAATCAATTCTGATTTTTCAGCTATACCCACGCAGAAACCCGCTAGGTCGTAGTCTTGATCTTCATACATCCCCGGCATTTCAGCAGTTTCCCCACCGATCAGAGAACAACCAGACAGTTCGCAACCATCAGCAATTCCATTTACAACAGCCGCAGCAGTATCTAAATCTAGTTTTCCCGTCGCGTAATAATCTAGAAAGAATAGTGGTTCTGCACCACACACGATCAGATCGTTAACACACATCGCTACCAAGTCGATACCAACAGAATCATGTCTTGAGTAATCCAGTGCCAGTCGCAGTTTGGTACCTACACCATCAGTACCAGACACAAGAACTGGCTCTTTATAACCCACAGGTAGTTCAAAGAGAGCCCCAAAGCCACCAAGTCCAGCCATAACCTCAGATCGACGGGTACGTATCGCTGCTCCCTTTATCTTTTCTATAAGAGCATTTCCAGCATCAATATCAACGCCAGCATCTTTGTAACTTAGGGATTGTTTTTTTACGGTCATTGGGAATTACCCTTGGGGAAAGCTAATATTTTAGCGCGGCGATTAACGACACGCTATTTTTTAATAGCTGTTTTTTTGATAATTACAAATTTTTAACGAAACGGTCTAATTTTTATCAACCACTGATACAATATGCGTCGTCAGATTGGAGCGATAGCATTGAAGAAGTTTTTAATATTAATAATGGTCTGGAGCCATTCAATTTTTGCTGAAGAGGTAGATGATTTATATATCAGTTTAGTACCTATTCCAGATCAAACTTTGGCATCTAGGCATCAAGGGATCAACGATGCTTTGAAAAATGTGCTGGTTAAACTCACGGGAAACAGTGCCGTCATACAACTAGCTGCAGTTCAACCTTCCCTCAAAAATGCAACTTTATACGTTGATGCTATAAGTTTTGAGGCCTTGCCTAACAATCTGTCTATTTATGATAATACTGACGGCCCCAATTTAGGTCTTAGAGTAAATTTTTCTCATTCTGCCATAGATAACTTAATTCGTAGATCTGAATTACCCGTCCTCCCATCCAACAGACCAAAGCTAATTTTTTGGATAGTGCGAGATGATGTTGAGACTGGTCGGAGACTTCTAGGGGAAGATACAAAAGGTGCTTCTTTTACAGACGCTGATGAACAGTTAATGACAGATCTTTCTAGAGTTATGGAAGATCGTGGAATCCCTTTTATTCTCCCTTCCCTCGATCTAGAAGATCAGTTAACTCTTTCTGAGGGAGAGGCTTGGAATTTGGCCTCAGAGAAAATTGAGATTGCGTCGGAGAGATATGGAGCAGATGCCCGGGTCGCCATGAGATTTTATAGATCTTCGAATGGAAACATTAGAGGATCTTGGAAGTATTGGGCTAATAATAAAAGCTATTTTGATGACTTTGGTGTGGAATCAGATGTTTCTTTTATTCCACCTGTAATAAACGAGCTAATTGATAGCCTAGCAGGCTCATTCAGTTATGTTCCTCAGAAAACAAAAAATGTGTTGATTGTTAAAGTTTTTGACGTCCAGTCGTTGGACAATTATAAAAAAATAAATGAAGAGTTGACCAGACTGGAGTTGGTCAACTCCATTGATTTGGTCTCTATAAACCGAGATGAAATACATTTTGCAATCTCTTCAGAGGGAAATTCTGATTTGCTTCACGATGCTCTTATAAGAAGTGGTCGCTTTGAAATGCGGATGGCTGATTTGAGAAATAAGGATAGCTCACTATCCTTCGACTGGATAACTCAATGAGTATGTTTAAGCAGTTGAGTTTGCCAGTAGGTCTGGATAATCAAGCCACATTTGCAAATTTTTATGCTCCTAATGGAACCCCTCAACATATGGCAACCTTCTTGTTGAGAGATGAGAGTAGGATGTTTGCTTATATTTGTGGTCCCCAAGGAAGTGGCCTCTCTCATCTCCTTCAGGCTGCATGTCAGATCAATGAGGCTGGCAGTGGAGGAAGCCATATTTACTTGCCCCTAAAACAGCTAAAAAACTATTCACCAAATGAGGTATTGGATAATTTAGAAAATTCTGAGCTCATATGCATTGATGACGTTGAATATGTTGCGTCCTCTATGGAATGGCAGATGGCATTGTTTAATCTATTCAATAAGTGCAAAGATGCAGGCTGCCGTTTAATCATTGCCTCTCATTTATCTGTCGACGAGTTAGAGTTTGACCTGAAAGATCTTCATTCAAGATTTAAGTCTGGTATTTGTTTTGTTTTGCCAACTTTTAGAGATGATGATCAGAGACGAATGATGCAATTTAGATCTAATATGCGCGGCCTTTTTCTACCTGATGAGGTTGCTCTTTTCCTTCTTAACAGGCTTCCACGTGACACTCATGGGCTGATGGACGCCCTTGATATCTTAGATAAGGCATCTCTAAAAGAGCAAAGACGCTTAACAATTCCGTTTGTTAAAGTTACCTTGAATCTCTGATGTTTCCTCTCCCAAAACTGTATACCTAGCCTTAAAAATCAAAAAGTTTCCAATTAAAGAAAACACTCATCACAATATAAATAAATTCCTTTGGGATCATTAAGGGAAGTTATCATTTTGAGGGGTTGAAACAGTGTGTTGGCGTAAAATTGGAAGCTCTTAGTAAGCTCTGATTCGCGAGACGATATGACTTTATTTCCTCGACTAACTGACTTTACCTTTACTATCAATTCAGTCAGGATTGTTTCAAATGTGGTCATCTCTTTTCTAGGATAGGTCACCTGATAATTATCTAAACCAGCCATCTCGGCGGCAACTTCAACTGCATCATTTAGGTCTCCTAATTTGTCGATCAAGCCATTGTCGAGCGCTTGATTGCCTGTCCAAACACGACCTTGCGCTATTTTATGAATCTTGTCTTGAGTTGAGTTTCTTCCTGACGCGACTAGATCGAGGAACCGTGAGTAAGTACCATCTACGCTGGCTTGAATAATTTCTTTTGAGGACTGAGAAAGTGGTTGCTGTATCTGAGCTCTAAAAGCGGTCTTGGAGGTGGTGACGCCATCATAATAAATGCCTAAATTCGCGAGAGAGTTACTTAAATCGGGGATTACTCCCCATACGCCAATAGATCCAGTAACTGAGGTAGACATAGCTAAGACATGATCAGCTTCTGCGGCAATCCAATATCCTCCGGACGCAGCAACGCTTCCCATCGAAACAATAATTGGCATTCCCTTTTTTTGGATTGAACTAATAGAGTCTCTGATGATTTCAGACGCAAAAGCACTACCTCCGCCACTATCAATTCGTAAAACGACCGCTTTTATATTTTTGTTATCTTCTAAATTCCCAAAAATTCCTGAGAGAGTATCTCCTCCAATAGTGCCCTCTGGTTGTTGCCCATCCATTATTGTTCCACTAGCAACAACGACAGCAATCTGATTATTATTATCAGAAATTTTCTCTTTGGAAATTCGGGTATTGGTTAGGTAGCTATCCATGTCTATGCTATTGAATTCACCGTCAGATCCGGGGATTAGGTCATTCAAATGATCATAGACTTCTGTTCGAGAAGCAATGACATCTATTAACCCAAAAACTTTAGCGACGCGAGCTGCGTCGCCATTATGCTCTTTCATAGCAAGATGCAAAGTATTTGCATAATCATCAATTCTACCTTGGTCGAGTGAACGCAAGAGCTCTATCTCTGAAGTATAGAATCGCCAAAGATCACCGAGTAGAAGCTGGGTCTCTTCCTTCACTTCTTGTGACATATTACTCCCCATAAGGGGCTCCACGGCGCTTTTATATTGCCCAGCCCGGAAGATGTTCATGGTGATCTCTAATTTATCAAGTCCCTCTTTGAAATAGCTACGATAGCTACTGAGTCCGTTAATCATCACTTCACCCATCGGATTAAGCATGATTTCGTTTGCATGTGCGGCCAAATAATATTGGGAAGCCGAAAAACTATCGCCCACCGCAATAATTGGCTTTTGATCTTTGAAACGCTTCAGGGCTAGTCCAATCTCCTCTAGTTTGCTCATACCTCCGCCAAGCAGATAATCCGTATCGATTAGAAGGTGAGTAATTCTGTTGTCATCTGCGGCAGTATCGATAGCTTCGATAACATCTCTAACTAAAGTTTCACTATCCCCTTGACCGGGTGGGGTAAATATTTGGTTGAGTGGATCAATGTAAGTTCTTTGGTCTACTAAATAACCTTGGGGAGCAAGATAAAGAGCCCCCTCTGCAGGTACAGGCTGAACACTATTATCATTTAAAGTGAAAATGGCAACGATGAAGATAACAGTCATTAGCATGACTCCGAGGATATTTCTAAGTCCTGTTAATACTTTAATAATACCTTTTTTTAAGCGCCGAATCGGTCCGGCTGATGTGTCAGTCATCTAAGGAGTCCTGTTGTTGAGGTTAGTAAAGTGCGATGTTGTTTTTCTGTCTCAGACGAGAGTTTATTGTTGCGGCGATAAATAGCAAGACTATCAATATGGTCTCCATAATATCAAGATTCTCTGGTTGCGGGCCGCTGAGCTTATAAGTGGCTGTGGCAAAATACATCAGCAAGACGAAGCATACCCATATTAAAGTTCGAATATTGCCGTTAAGAATTCCTGGAATAAAAACCAATAGGGGTGTTAGGGCAATAACATAGATAGAAATTGGAGCTTCTTTAAACCAGAGATTTAAAGCGAGTGTTGCTAACAACAGGAAGAAACTTATTCTGGTGATAATGTGTGTGATGTTTATCTTGTGTTCTAGAGTCAAAATTATTACCTGAGGGTCTTGGTGGCAGTAAATTGCCAATTAAAAAAGTAGTTTCTGAGCTAAACTAGCAACTTGAGCACCTTGGGATCGAGCAATTTGAATTTCTTCTGGACTCAAGCAACCACTCTCAATATGAGAGGCACCGTATGGGGTTCCGCCCGATTTAGTCTGAGAGAGCGCTGGCTCAGAGTAGGGAACCCCAGAAATCAACATACCGTGATGAAGAAGTGGAAGCATCATCGATAGCAATGTAGATTCCTGACCGCCATGAAGACTGGATGAGGATGTGAAAACCCCTGCTGGCTTGTTTGTTAATGCGCCACTTAACCACAAGTTGCCCGTGCTATCGATGAAATACTTTAGTGGAGCTGCAACATTGCCGAACCTAGTGGGGCTGCCAAGAAGTAGTCCAGAACAACTTGCAAGATCATCTTGACTGCAATAAATATCGCCAGTCTCAGGGATATCACTCTCTGACGCTTCACATACTGCGGAGATGGCTGGAACAGTTCGAAGCCTTGCTTCTATTCCCGCTGACTCAACGCCTAAAGCGAGTTGCTCAGCAAGCATTTTGACATGGCCATTACGGCTGTAATACAAAACTAGGATATAGGGACTCGTTATTTGCTTCGTCATTGTATTAATCTCAACACGTTTTCAGGTGGTCTTCCGATAACCGCTTTATCACCAACCACCACTATTGGACGCTCTATCAAAGAGGGGTCGTTGATCATAGCATCAATCAGGATATCATCTGCAGGGTCCTCTTGATTCATTTTTAGGTTTCCGAACCCTCTTTCACTACGACGAGTGAGCTGAATTGGTGTCATATTTAATTTTTTTAGTAAAGCCACTAAATCTGATTTTTGAAGCCTATCAGTCAAATATAAGACTATTGTCGTACTGACTTTTGCGGTCTCCAGAAGTTTCAGTGTTTCTCTTGATTTCGAGCATCGTGGATTATGATAAATTGTAGCTAGCATAGTTAAGGATCTAGTTCAGTTAATTAGCGATTTCGGATAAATCTGCATCAGGGAAAAGCCCTATGTTAGGATGTTAACCCAATAATTCAGAGAATTGGGAAGGTTTTTTTGTGAAATCATATGAGGTAAAGGTATTGAAAAGAATTCTTTTGTTAACTCTTTTCTTGGTGGCTTGTTCGGGAAATACAACATATCCTCTTCTCGATGGTGGGACCATTGATGTCAAAGCGCCAAGAAAGGTATTGATAATTAATTATTGGGCTATCTGGTGCGCACCATGTAGAAAAGAAATACCCGAGCTAAATGAATTGGCCTCTCATCACAAGGAGAAACTAATGGTTGTGGGAGTCAATTTTGATGGATCACAAGGTGAATTATTGGAAAATGAAATTCAAAAATTAGGTATAGAGTTCTCCAGCCTTTTAGATGACCCTCGAAATGTTTGGGGCCTGGAGCCTGTATCAGTATTACCTGAAACGCTAATTATCGGCCCAGATGGGAAATTACAACATCGTCTGATTGGCCCCCAAACGCTGTCCTCAATTGAGGCTCTACTTTAGGAACAAGTTGTTTAGACTGTCTTTGAATAAATGATATCTGGCTATTTTCAACTTTAGATGAAATGAGAGGAAGAAATGAAAGATTTACGAAAGTTTTATGTCGATGGGGAATGGGTAGATCCAATTTTTGCCAATGACTTAGCTGTAGAAAATCCTGCTACTGAGGAATTGGTAGCGACCATTTCAATGGGCGCCATGGCGGACGTGAACAGGGCGGTTGCAGCTGCTAAACATGCATTCCCCTCGTACTCTCGAACTTCAGTGGATGAGCGTATCGCCCTTTTGGAAAACCTCTTAAGTATATATTCGGATCGATATGATGAGATGGCTGTAGCGATTTCCATAGAAATGGGAGCGCCAATATCTTTTTCAACTGCGGCTCAAGCCGATTGTGGCAGAGGACATATAAAGGCTGCCCTCGAGGCGCTTAAAAAGTTCGAATTTGAACGTCAAATTGGCTCCACCAGGGTTGTTAAGGAAGCCATTGGTGTTTGTGGTTTCATAACTCCTTGGAATTGGCCGATTAATCAAATTAGTTGCAAGGTGGCACCTGCTCTTGCTACCGGCTGCACGATGGTCTTGAAGCCAAGCGAAATTGCTCCTATCTCAGGGTATTTGTTTACTGAAATGATGCATCAGGCAGGTTTCCCCGATGGTGTTTACAATATGATCAATGGAAATGGACCAGATGTTGGAGCCGAAATAGCGGCTCACCCTGATATCGATATGGTCTCGTTTACGGGGTCAACTCGTGCGGGAGTTTTGGTAGCTAAAGCTGCTGCTGATACCGTAAAGCGAGTTACTCAGGAATTAGGTGGTAAGTCCCCAAATATTATTTTTGAAGATGCCAATTTAGAGAAGGACGTTACCGCTGGTGTCAGAAGAATGATGAATAATACAGGACAATCTTGTAATGCTCCCTCGCGGATGCTGGTCCAATCTTCAGTTTATGATCAGGCTATTAAGATTGCGAAAACAGCAGCCGAAGACATAGCTGTTGATCAGCCTACCAAAGAGGGAGAACACTTGGGGCCTCTCTCTAGTCGAGTTCAGTTTGATAAGGTTCAAGGCTTAATTAAAAAAGGCATCGAGGAAGGTGCTAATGTTGTTGCAGGTGGCCCAGGTAAACCTGATGGTTTAGATATTGGATATTTCGTAAAACCAACTGTATTCTCAGGTGTGAGTAACGATATGACGATTGCTCAGGAGGAGATATTTGGTCCAGTTCTTACCATGATCTCTTTCGATACTGAGGAGCAGGCCATAGAAATTGCAAATGACACTCCCTATGGATTAGCCGCTTATTTTAGCACAGCAAGCGAAGAGAGAGCGGCGCGGGTTGCCAGTCAGTTGAGAGCTGGAATGATAAGTGTAAACAGTGCTTCCCAGAATTATACTGCGCCGTTTGGCGGATACAAACAGTCGGGTAATGGCCGTGAATGGGGTGAGTTTGGATTCGACGACTTTCTGGAAATCAAAGGAATTACGCGCTAGCGATTACCTCAAATTTCAAATAATTTCGGAATCGCGATTCTTGGAAAATCCGTAAATGATTCCGCCTAGAAAAATAATTCCTAACCCTGCCCACGCTTCATCTGGTCTTGAGACCAATACATATCCAAGGGTCCAAACGGTCACTATTAGGTAGATGATTGGTGCAAGGGGATACGCAAACGTTCTATACGCGCCCTCAATAGATAGTTTCTTCTGCCGTAAAATGAAAATTCCGGCAACTGAAAATAAAGTATTTATGCCGAGTACAAAGCTAGAAAACACTAACACAGATTCAAATGTAGAGCTGATGATAAAAAGAAATGCCAAAGAACTTTGAAACATAATTGCGATTGTTGGAATACCATGACTATTTACTCTGCTCAGAGATCTAAATGGCTTAAAGTCCTCTCCGATTACCTGAAGTACGCGTGGTCCAGCCATTGTCATGGCGCTAACCGTCGAGACTAGCAGCACGGCCAAGATAGCGCCCATTGCTTTTCCTGCGTGATTGCCAAGGGCATAATTTGCCACAATAACGCCTATCTCTAACTCTCCCTCAATAATTTTAATTGGCACGGCATTTAGAAAGGTAAAGTTGAGCAATAAATAAATTAACATTACGAGCAGTGTCCCAACGAATAAAACAATAGGTAAATTGCGTTGAGGTTCGTCTAATTCACTAATTACATAGGTAACTGCGTTCCAACCAGTGTAAGCATAATTCACGTAAATCAGCGATATGGCGAATACTCCACTGAATAAAATATTCTCATCGCCTAATTTAGGTACAAGAGAAATATTTTGGGGACTACTGCCCCAGAAAAAGATAATAAAACAAAATATTAATATCAAAGCTACCTTCAAAGCTGTAAAGGTTTGTTGAAATTTCTCGCTAGTTTGCCTAGAGGCACAGTGAATGACTGTTAATATTGCGAGTAGTGAGCACGCTGATAAAGTTCTTGGTATTTCAGGAAAGACGGCTGAGAGGTATGCTGCAAAGGTCATAGAAGCAAGAGCTACAGGAGCAGCAAACCCAACCGTTGCCGAGACCCATCCTGAAATAAATCCAGCGCAGGGGTGGTATAGGCGCCCAAGAAAATTATATTCGCCGCCTGATCGGGGTAAATTGGCTCCTAGCTCCGCATATGTCAGAGCCCCGCAAAGGGCGGTCAGGCCACCGATAAACCAAAGCATCATTAGTACAAAATATGATTGAATCCCCAGAAGTTGGAACCCCAGACTAGTGAAAACTCCCGTGCCAACCATATTTGCGACAATAATCGCAATTCCTGTCGATTTTGAAAATTTTTCCATTAAAAATTAGTTTTTTGTGGAGAGACAGACTACTTTAGCTTAGCTAAATATATGACGCATTAACAACTATAAAAAATTGCGCATTCGCTGTGGTTTGCATACTATGCAAAGCGAATGAATTTTAAATATTTACAGGATCGCTAGTTATGAAATTGCTTTTTGTATTGGTGTTATTAACAATCAGTATTTCAGCTTCTGCGTCAGAGCATAAAAACGTTTACTTCGGCGATACGCATCTTCACACATCCTACTCATTTGATGCATTTTTGAATAATAATCATACTGCGGATCCAGATACTGCATATCGTTGGGCGAAAGGACAGCCGGTTATACATCCATATAATCGCACAAGAGTTCAGATTAAAACTCCCCTAGATTTTTTGGTTGTTTCAGATCACGCCGAAATGTTAGGTGTAATGCGAGCTGTTCATGAAGGCTCTTTTGTGGAAGAAGATCTCGGCTGGTATGGCAATATTAAACGACGATATTCTTTTTGGCGGATGAATAAAGCTATTGACTCTGGCACAGGGCTGCAATTTTTCAGGCAGTTTTTACCTCAGAATCCCACTCTGGAGGGCCGCACTGATCCTGTTAAACACCCTAGTAATAATATATCTGACTTAGCAATTTTTGGAGATACATCTAAAACATCGACCTTGGCGTGGCATGACATTGTTGAAACAGCCGACCGTCACAATGACCCTGGCAACTTCTCGGCGCTTCTTGGTTGGGAGTGGAGTTCTATTCCAATGGGAGTGAATCTCCATAGAATAGTTTTAAGTCCCGACGGTGCAGATAAGGGCAAGCAATTTCTTCCTTATGGCTCAGATAAGAGTCAATATCCAGAGGACCTTTGGGACTGGTTAGAGACAACTCAGCAGCGAACAGGCGCAAGATTCCTTGCCATCCCCCACAATTCAAATATTTCTAAAGGCTACATGTTCGATAACACTACTCTCAAAGGAGAACCAATAACAGCAGAATACTCCCGCCGCAGAATGAAATGGGAGCCTGTTGTGGAGGTTACGCAAATCAAAGGAGACAGCGAAACTCGAAGCGACTTCTCTCCTGATGATGAGTTTGCCGATTTTGAGAACTATGATTTTAATATTCAGGTAGGTGGAACTCCTTACAAAGCAAGGGCGGGTGACTTTGTTAGACCTGCCCTTAAAAAAGGATTGTCAATCGAAAGAAAAGTTGGCGTGAATCCCTACAAATTTGGATTGATTGGCTCTACCGATTCACATTCAGGTCTAGCAAGTGCTGAAGAATTAAATTTTATGGGGAAGATGGCTACAGATTCTATCCCTGAGAATAAGACTAGATTGGGAAGCGGACTTGGTAGCAATGGCTGGAATATGTCTGCATCAGGTATTGCCGCGGTTTGGGCTACTGAAAATACTCGGGATGCTATTTTTGAAGCTTTCAAAAGAAAGGAGGTTTATGCTACGTCCGGGCCCCGCATTCGATTGCAAGTTTTTGCTGGATGGAGTTTCCCAAAAAATGCGGAAATTAGTGAGGATTTTTCTAGGATAGGACATTCTTTTGGTGTTCCGATGGGCGGTGACCTAATTTCACCGAGAGAGCAAAATAGCCCGCCTAGTTTCCTGCTGAGGGCAGTAAAAGATCCTCTAGATGCTAATTTAGATCGTTTGCAGGTGATAAAAGGATGGATAGATGGTTCTGGTAGGGAGCATGAAAAGGTATACGATGTTGCTTGGTCAGATAATCGTGCACTTGACTCAGAGGGAAATCTTCCCAAAGTTGGGAACACCGTAGATCTTAGCTCAGGTCAGTTTACCAACACGATTGGTCAGTCAGAGTTCTCGTTAAAGTGGACTGATCCAGACTTTAATCCTCAGTATCAAGCTTTTTATTATGTGAGAGTGTTGCAGATACCAACCCCCAGAAATGGATTGCTTGATAGCTTAGCACTTCAATTAGATAGCCCGCCCAGAGGACCAAAGACTATTCAGGAGAGAGCATACTCTTCGCCTATATGGTATCAACCACAATAAATTTGATACTAAGATTTTTTAGGAGTATTTTTTGATTTTTAAGCTTAAGTTAATTTCACTGCTATTTGCAGTGGCTCTTTTCTTGTACCCCCGAAACGCAGGGGCTGAAACTAAAGTCCTTTTTGGTGACACTCATGTTCATTCTGCTTACTCATTTGATGCGTTTCTCAATGATAATCACTCCGCCTTTCCTGACGATGCTTATCGCTGGGCGAGGGGATTACCTGTTGTTCATCCTACTACCCGTGTTAGGGCGCAAATAGAGACTCCACTAGATTTCTTAGTTGTTTCGGATCATGCGGAAGTTCTTGGTGTGATTACTGAGCTTCACTCGGACCGAAGTCTCCTCTCAGATATGGGTTGGTGGGACAGTTTTAAGCGATGGGTCACCCTTGAGATCACTGATTACTTAATCGACAGTGGGCGTGGGGAGCTGGTTTTTACCTATGGACTACCAAAGCCTGCTGTTGGGACAGGGCATGACCCGGTCGCAGATAAAAATGGTGTAGTGGTAGACGCGGGTCTGGGCGATACGACTGCGATTAGAGAGCATGTCTGGGATGATATTATAAATGCTGCCGAAAGGCACAACCGGCCCGGTACCTTTACAAGCTTGATCGGCTGGGAGTGGACTTCTACGCCCACGGGGGCGAATCTGCACAGGGTAATTTTTACTCCTGATGGAGCTGATAAAGCGGCACAATTCTTACCCTATGGCTCGGATGATAGTCAATATCCTCAAGATTTATGGGATTGGCTTGTAGCGACTAGTAATAGAACAGGTGCCCGTTTTCTTTCGATACCTCACAACTCTAATTTATCTAAAGGCTATATGTTCGATACGGTCACTTTAGATGGTAGTCCAATTACCGCAGATTATGCGACGACTCGAATGTCTCTGGAGCCCGTTGTAGAGATGACTCAGGTAAAAGGAGATAGTGAATCACTCCCTAACAGTCCGGGTGATAATTTTTCAGATTTTGAGACCTATGAGTTTTATCTGCAAGCTTATGGGACGGAGTATGAATCAGATCCGGGGGATTATGTTCGCTCGGCTCTAAAAAGAGGTCTGGCTATAGCGCAAACTGTTGGTGTCAATCCGTATAAATTTGGTTTTATTGGATCGACGGATTCTCACACTGGATTGTCCACAGCAGAGGAATACAATTTTTGGGGTAAATATCCAAATGACTCAACGCCGGAGACGAAAGATCAATCGATAATAGGAGATGCAGATAATAGTGGTTGGTCCATGTCAGCTTCAGGATTGGCAGCTGTTTGGGTAGAAGAAAATACCAGAGAAGAAATTTATGCGGCATTTAAACGCAAAGAAGTTTATGCGACAACAGGTCCAAGATTACGGCTACAAATGTTTGCCAGTTGGATGTTCCCCGACAATTCTGATCAGGCTGAAGACATATCTAAAATTGGCTACGCTTATGGAGTCCCTATGGGTGGCGATCTCTTGCGCACGCCTGAGGCAACGACACCAAAATTTTTAATTCGAGCAGTGAAGGATCCTCTCGGTGCAAATTTGGATCGTGTCCAGATTATTAAAGGTTGGTTAGATGAAAAAGGGCAACAGCATGAAAAAGTACACAATATTGCTTGGTCTCCGGGACGTCTACTCGATGATAATAACAACCTCCCCAAGGTAGGAAATACGGTAGATTTAGATACTGGTCGTTATACCAATAGTATTGGAACCCCCGCACTCTCTGTAATGTGGCAGGATCCTGATTTCGATCCTAATCAGAGAGCATTTTATTATGCGCGAGTTCTTCAAATACCTACTGCTAGACACTCCCTATTTGATACTATCGCTCTTCAAGCAGGTGACTTGGCTAATGGACCCACTACTATTCAGGAGCGCGCCTATACCTCCCCGATCTGGTACACACCCTAAATTAGAGTAGTGATAAAAAAGTAAACTTCTTATGCTGATCAACACTTCATTTATTCAATTAACCAGGGAGCCGCTGTTACATTTTGTTGTAATAGCGGCTTTGCTGATAGGCGGTGAGCGATGGATCAATGCGGACAGATATGCTGACACCGATTACTCAATACTAGTAGATGACAAGGTACTTTCCCAATATTTGCAACAGCAAGCCAAAACCTTCAGGTCAGAGCAAGCGAAAAGAGCTCTGGCGGGGATGAATGATGATCAGTATCAAAAATTAGTTGACGATTATGTGCGGGGAGAGGTTTTGTATCGAGAGGCAGTTAACCTGGGCCTGGATCGTGATGATCCAATTATTCGGAGGCGCTTAATCCAAAAAATGGATTACTTGTCTCAAGGGTTTTATGATCAAGTTGAAAAGATTACTGAAGCAGATTTAATTGACTTTTTTAATCGAAGAAAAGAGGACTACAGAGAGCCTGCGAGTGCTACATTTACGCATATCTTCATCTCGAGTCAGGTTGGCTCCTTTGAGAATAATAGATTGGATGCTTTAGCGTTGCTTGACGTGGCGAATAAAAGTAATGTTCCTTTTGAAAATGCGGGGCGCTACGGCGATCGATTTCTGTATAACAGAAATTATGTCAACCGAGATAGTCAAGAAATCACCAGCCACTTCGGTAAAAAATTTGAACAGCAGTTGTTTGAGCTGGAGGCAGTAAACCCTAACTCCAATGAACTTTGGCAAGGTCCGTTAAGATCGGATTATGGTTGGCATCTAGTCTTACTAACCAAACTTTCTGACTCTAGTGTTCCAGCTCTCTCCGAAATTAGCGGAATAGTACTAGGGGACGCTCAGCGTGAGCAGCAAGCAGAGGTAAAACGCCAGGCTATTGATAAACTTCGTGAAAAATATCGATTAGATCTAAGGGCGAGAAGTAATTGATAAAGGACCTTTGTCTCCTGTTGAGCCTTTTAGTTATCCCCATGTTTAGCTTGGCCGATGAAGCAAGGCCCGTGTATGTGGAAGTTAACCAAATTTCACAGCAAGAGTATTCTGTGCAATGGAAAATTCCGCCAGTGATAAGAGCTGGAGATGAGCCCAGCATCATTCTCTCTAATGACAGTTGCGCGGCTAAAGCTATCAGCTCCAAGACTGCATTATTGGGAAAGTCATTTTATTACTGCAGCGAAGCGAATGTAGCTTTTGATATAACGCTTGATTATCCTCGAGGAAATCCGGCTCTAACTTCTTTGGTGGTCTTTAAGTCTCCTTACACTGAACCTCAACAAATATTTTCTGGACCAGAGATAACTAGCATACCACTGGGTCAATCTCAGAGTTCTATTGACGTATCGGAACAATATCTTATTGCGGGTATTGAACATATTTTGGTGGGCTATGATCACTTACTTTTCATTTTATGCCTTATGATTATTGCCAGCGGTTTTAAAAGATTACTGTTAACAGTGACGGGCTTTACTGTAGCTCACTCAATCACGCTAAGCTTAGCATCACTAAATATTATTAGGGTCAGAACTGAGCTTGTTGAGTTACTAATAGCGCTGAGTATTCTCTTGCTGGCTGTTGAAATTATCAAACATTATCGAGTTAAGAACTACGAGAGCTTTACATGGCGATACCCCATTACTGCATCGTCAGTATTTGGTCTTTTGCATGGGTTTGGCTTTGCTGTTGTTTTGCAAGAACTGGGTCTGCCGCAGTCAATGAAAATTCATGCGCTTCTATTTTTTAATATTGGTGTAGAGATCGGGCAGATTATGTTTATTAGTGGAATGGCGATCCTTGGCTACTTTGTTTCCAAGTTCCTACTGAAGATCAGTGTAAAAAGAGAAATATTTGTTCAGTTTGCTGTTTATTTGATAGGTATTTCCAGCGCCTATTGGCTTTTTGAGAGAAGTTCAGCCATCTTTCTATAATTAAAAGTAGGAAAAATTACTTAAGATGTCCCAAATATTTGGAGACAATTCTCAGAGTAGGTTTAAATAATTTTGGCGTGGTCGCAATAATGTGGCCGGACCTCAGGAAAGACTCGCCTCCCTGAAAGTCGCTTACTAAACCTCCAGCCTCTCTCACTATGAGTGCTCCTGCAGCAATATCCCAAGGTTTGAGGTGCATCTCCCAGAAAACATCTGTTCGACCTGCTGCCAAGTAGGCAAGATCGAGCGAGGCAACTCCAAGGCGCCTTATGCCCGATGAGTTGTCTGCAAAATCATACATGCAGGCTAAGTAGTTAGACATTTCATCAAATGATGGCTTGCTGAAAGGAATGCCGGTCGCATAAAGTGCTCCTGCCTCCTCTAGCCGCCCAGATACGCGTATCCTGCGACCATTTAGCTTAGCCCCATCACCTCTGCTTGCTGTAAATTCCTCATGTTTGAAGGGCTCCACAACTACTGCATGCTCTAAGCGACCTTTCAGTCTACAAGCGATTGATACAGCGACATGGGGAATTCCCCTCACAAAGTTCGTGGTCCCATCCAGAGGATCTATAATCCATTCAAAGTCACTATTGTCATTTCCGCTTTGTCCCCCCTCCTCTCCAAGAAACCGGTGATCAGGATATGCTTTTTTAATTTGTTCTATAATTAGCTCTTCGGACCGCCGATCAACCTCTGTAACAAAGTCATGACGGCCTTTCTCATCGACTTTTACGGAGTCCAGATTATCAGCAGCCTTGACGATCATTTCACCGGCCTGACGCGCAGCGCGAAGAGCAATGTTGACCATCGGTTGCATATTAAATTTCCAAGTTGAAAGTTGACGGCGCGCATTGTACCAGACATATCTGATTCTGATACACTCGGGCCAAGTCTTCACAGACCTCTCAAGTCCGAGATTATGAATTATTTAGGGGAACTATATGTTGATTGATAAGCGCCAAGCAAACATTCGTATGGTCCTGGTAAATACCTCGCATCCGGGAAATATTGGTGGGGCTGCAAGAGCAATGAAAAATATGGGTTTGTTTGAACTTTATTTAGTTCAACCTAAAGAGTACCCGGCACCCAGAGCCGTCTGGCGGGCAGCTGGTGCTCGCGATGTTCTAGACAATGTGAAAGTGGTCGAGTCTGTTGATCAAGCGATTGAGGGTTGTGGGTTAGTAATTGGAACTAGTGCCAGAGAGCGGAGAATTCCTTGGCCTATGATTAATCCTAGACAATGTGGGCAGAGAATTTGGAAAGAGTCAGTGACTCATGATGTTGCGCTGCTATTTGGTCGTGAAGATCGAGGTTTAACAAATAGTGAGCTTCAGAAGTGTAATTATCACGTAAATATACCCTCCAATCCCGACTATAGCTCATTAAATTTGGCAACTGCAGTGCAGGTTCTTGCATATGAAATTCGGATGGCTAGTCTTTCCGACGATCAAGGAGTTTTGCAAAACATAGACGAGTGGGATCAGCCTTTGGCAACCTCTGATGAGGTGGAGCTTTTTCATGAACATTTGGAGAAAACAATGGAGGAAGTTAAGTTTTACGATCCTGAAAACCCTAAGCAACTCCTTACTCGTATGCGAAGACTATTTAATAGGAGCAGAATGGATCAAATGGAGGTTTCTATACTCCGTGGTCTATTGTCCTCAATCGATCGTATAACAGAAAAATAGGCACAGAGCACTTGACCAATTACTTGACTATTTTAGTCAACTATTGCATAGTCAAGCCTTGTTTTAAAATTAATAACTCTCTCAAAAAGGCTCCGACTATGCGTTTAACCACCAGAGGCCGCTATGCTGTGACTGCAATGTTAGATCTAGCATTGCATGCGCAAAAAAAGCCAGTTTCTCTAGCTGAAATCTCCGAGCGACAAACAATTTCACTTTCTTATCTGGAGCAGCTATTTTCAAGACTGAGGCAATCCGATCTAGTTACGAGTGTAAGAGGGCCGGGCGGGGGTTACAGGTTATCTCGTTCTGGAGATAGTGTGAGTGTGGCGGAAATTGTTGATGCAGTTAACGAATCTTTGGATACAACTAATTGTAAAGGTCGAGCAGATTGCCAAGGCGGAAGTATTTGCCTCACTCACAATCTTTGGGAAGATTTAAGTCAACAGATCCATAAGTTTTTAAGTGGCATCTCTCTAGCGGACTTAGTGGCCAAAAGAGATGTGCAGGAAGTAGCCCAGCGTCAGGTAGCTCAGTTGCTTACTTTTGACGAACAAATGCAGATTTAATTTTAATAATTTGGAGTAGCAAATGAGTTTGCCAATCTATTTAGATTATGCATCGACGACACCAGTCGATCCAACAGTTGCCGAAAAGATGATGGAGTTCATGACGCCAGCGGGTCATTTCGGTAACCCTGCCTCACGCTCGCATATGTTTGGCTGGCAGGCTGAGGCGGCAGTTGAAGAGGCTCGTCAGGATGTTGCTGCCCTAATAGGAGCGGATGCTCGCGAAATTGTTTGGACGTCTGGAGCAACAGAAGCTAATAATTTGGCGATTAAGGGTTGCGCACATTTCAATCAACGAAAAGGGAAACACATAATTACCTCTCGAATAGAGCATAAAGCGGTTTTAGATACGTGTCGTCAACTTGAGAGGGAAGGATTTGACGTGACCTATTTAGATCCGGACTCAAATGGGTTAGTTCACCCTGAAATGGTGCTAGAAGCGATTCGCGAGGATACGACTATCGTGTCCATCATGCACGTCAATAATGAGTTAGGTACAGTGAATGACATAGCAAAAATTGGAAAAATTTGTCGAGATCGAAAGATAATGTTCCATGTAGATGCTGCCCAAAGTGCGGGTAAGACGCCAATAGATGTTGAGGCGATGTTTGTTGATATGATGTCGTTCTCCGCTCATAAGATTTATGGGCCTAAGGGGATTGGCGCTCTTTTTGTGAGAAGAAAACCAAGAGTAAGGATCGAAGCTCAAATGCATGGTGGTGGTCACGAACGTGGAATGCGTTCGGGTACACTTCCGACTCATCAGATTGTAGGGATGGGACATGCCTTTAAAATTGGTCATGAAATCCTTGCCGATGAAACAAACCGCATAACTGCCCTCAGAAAAAGATTATGGGACGGAGTAGCAGACATAGAAGAAGTGCACTTAAACGGCTCGGCAGATCAACATGTGCCTGGAATTGTTAATATAAGTTTCGCATTTGTTGAGGGAGAGTCTCTCATGATGGCTTTGAGGGATTTAGCCGTATCTTCTGGATCAGCATGTACCTCTGCAAGCTTGGAGCCATCTTATGTTCTTAGGGCGCTAGGCTTGAATGATGAAATGGCTCATAGCTCAATTCGTTTCAGTATTGGGAGGTATACTTCAGAAGCAGATATTGATGCCGCAATTGCCCAAGTTAGAACGGCAGTCGAAAAATTACGCCTTCTGTCACCTCTTTGGGATATGTTTAAGGCAGGTGTTGATCTAAATACGGTACAATGGTCGGCACACTAATTAGTTTGTTAATCAACATAGCAGATAGGAGTCATAAAAATGGCTTACAGCGAAAAAGTAATAGACCACTATGAGAACCCAAGGAACGTTGGGCAACTTGATGAGAATTCAAAGAATGTTGGTACGGGAATGGTGGGAGCACCTGCGTGCGGTGATGTTATGCGTCTTCAAATACAGGTTAATGATGATGGAGTTATTGAAGATGCCAAGTTCAAAACTTACGGTTGTGGCTCCGCAATTGCATCTAGCTCACTCTTGACTGAGTGGGTCAAAGGCAAGCATCTTGATGATGCAGAGCAGATAAAAAATACTCAAATTGCTGAAGAATTGGCTCTTCCTCCCGTAAAAATTCATTGTTCGGTTTTGGCTGAGGACGCAATTAAAACTGCTGTTCGTAATGTAAGAGAAAAGCAGGGGAGCTAGGCCCTTACCATGGCGATCACTATGACATCAGCTGCGCAGCAGCATGTGCGAAAACATCTTGAGCATCGCGCCTCTGGAGTAGGAGTTAGACTTGGTGTTCGCACCACAGGATGTTCAGGGCTCTCTTACGTTTTGGAGTTTGTTGATTCGATGGAAACGAGCGATCAAATTTTTGAGTTCGATGATATCAAATTGGTGATAGACCCAAAAAGCTTACTTTATCTTGATGGTACTGAGCTAGACTACGTTAAAGAAGGTTTGAATGAAGGTTTTGAATTTAAAAACCCGAATGTTAAGGATGAATGTGGTTGTGGAGAGAGCTTCCACGTATAGACGAGCTGCCAAATGGCTCTCAACTGCAGAGTGATGGCAAATTGAAATTTTCAGATAACTTCTTCGAAATATTTGCTATCCCACAGGCGTGGGTCGTTGATTTAAATGGGCTAAATATCCGCTATCGAGCTCTTCAACAAGAGTTCCATCCCGACAAATATTCTACCAAGTCGCAGATTGATCAGAGACTAGCCGTTCAGATGACATCTTTGATAAATCAGGCTTTCGAAACGCTAAAGTGTCCGCTTAAGAGAGCGCAATATCTTCTAGAACTATCCAATATTGATACTGATCAAGAGACACACATAACTACAGATGGTAATTTCTTGATGCAGCAAATTGAATTAAGAGAGGGTTTGCAAGATATCTTTAATCACAAAGAGCCTTGGGAAATGTTAGAGAGAATGCGACGTGAAATTGAAGATATCTATCTGAACTTACAAGATAGTTTCCAAGAAAACTATCAAAAAGGATCCCTTGGTGATGCGCTAAATATAACGGCGAAAATGCAATTCTTCTCTAAGCTTCTGATCGAAGTAGAGAATGTGGAAGCTGAGTTAGAGGATATGTAACCTATGGCCCTTTTACAAATTTCGGAACCCGGACAATCACCGTTACCCCATCAAAAGAAATACGCAATTGGGATCGATTTGGGTACTACCAATTCCCTGGTATCTATCGTCAGAAGTGGCATGGCCAAAACATTAGCTGATGAGCAAGGCCGACATCTTCTCCCTTCTGTTGTTCATTATTGTAAAGAAGGGATGCGCACAGTGGGGTATGAGGCGGCCGCCAAGACCCTTTCTGATCCTCTAAACACATTATCGTCGGTAAAGCGTCTTTTAGGGCGAGGATCTGGAGAACTAAAGACACTGGGCAATGAAATGCCTTATGAGTTCGAGGTTGATGGTATTGGCATGGCTAAGATAAAAACTGCAGTTGGACTAGTAAGTCCCGTAGAGGCCTCAGCCGAAATTTTACGCTCACTAGTTAGTCGAGCAGAATCCAATACAGGTTCCTCGATTGATGGTGCAGTTATCACCGTCCCTGCATATTTTGACGAAGCTCAACGTCAAGCTACCAAAGATTGTGCAACACTTGCTGGAGTCAAGGTTCTTCGGCTTTTAAATGAGCCAACGGCTGCTGCTATCGCATATGGTCTTGAGAACTCAAATGAAGGAATTATCGTTGTTTTTGATTTAGGTGGGGGTACCTTTGATGTAAGTATTCTGAAACTGTCTAGGGGAGTTTTTGAAGTTCTAGCCACGGGAGGAGATTCTGCACTGGGTGGTGATGATTTTGATCATTCCATCGCCGAATGGTTGTATGGGCAGACAGGTTTGGATCGCTCATTAAGTCCGAAAGAGCAAAGACTTCTTTTGGAGACCTCTAAAGCAGCAAAGGAAGAACTTACCAAATCTGATCGAGTAGATATTGATGTACTCGATTGGCATGGCACATTGACGATAGAAATTTTTAATGAAATGGTCCAGACTTTAGTTGATAAGACTATCCGCGCTTGCAGGCGTGCGTTAAGAGACGCGGATATTGCCAAAAACGAAATAAATAACGTAGTTCTGGTGGGAGGATCGACCAGAATGCCAATTATTAAAGAAAAAGTTGAGCAATTCTTTGGTCTTGAACCTATGACTCGCTTGGATCCTGATCGAGTGGTTGCAATGGGAGCTGCACTGCAGGCTGACGTATTGATAGGAAATAAAACAGGCGATGATATGTTGCTTCTAGACGTCATTCCTCTATCTCTGGGAATCGAAACAATGGGAGGTTTAGTTGAAAAAATTATTCATAGAAATACTACAATTCCTATTGCGAAGGCTCAAGAATTCACAACATTCAAAGATGGACAAACTGCTATGTCTATACATGTGGTACAGGGAGAAAGAGAGTTAGTGGATAACTGTCGCTCACTGGCTAAGTTTGAGTTGCGTGGCATTCCACCAATGGTTGCGGGCGCTGCAAAAATCTGTGTTACCTACCAGGTTGATGCCGATGGTCTACTTAATGTCTCTGCTAGAGAGTTGACGAGCAATATGGAGTCTCACATTGAAGTCAAGCCATCCTATGGATTAGCGGAAGATGAAATTACTCAGATGTTACAAGATTCTTTGACCAGTGCTCGAGAGGATATGTTATCGAGAGCGCTCCGCGAGCAGCAAGTTGAGGCAGACAGAATGACTGAGGACTTGTTAGCAGCTCTTAACAAGGATGCTGAGGCGTTGTTAGATAAGAATGAAATTAGTTGTTTGCATGCTGCTATTGAAGAGTTAAACAAATTGCGTAAAGAGTCAACCGAGCATAGAATTCTCGCGCGCCAAATTGAAGCCGTAGGAAAACTGAGTGAGAATTTCGCGGCAAAGCGCATGAATGCTTCCATAAAGAAAGCGCTTAAAGGGAAGAGCTTAGATCAAATTGAAAATAATCAGTAGTTAGTTTTTAGAGGAATTAATAAATAATGGCTCGAATTACCTTTCTACCTCATAAAGAAATTTGTCCAGATGGTGCAGAAATAGAAGCGGAAAGAGGTGAATCTGTTTGTGAGGCGGCTTTGCGCAATGGGATGGAAATTGAGCATGCATGTGAAATGTCCTGTGCTTGTACCACCTGTCACGTATACGTCCGAGAAGGCTTTGATTCTCTGCCCGAGGCAGATGATCTTGAAGAAGATTATCTTGACAAGGCCTGGGGTGTGGATCCTGATTCTAGATTGAGCTGCCAAGTCCGAGTAGAAAACGAGGATTTAGTTGTCGAAATTCCGATGTACACGATTAATATGGTGTCAGAAAGACATTAGATGGCAAAAAGAGGAAGAGGCGAATGCTTAAGTGGACTGATGTTTATGATATAGCTTTGGAGTTGATTGAAAGTCACCCAGATACAGATCCGCAGTACGTTAACTTTGTTGATCTTCGAGATTGGGTGTTAGCCATAGAAGATTTTTCAGATGATCCAGATCGTTGTGGAGAGAAAATCTTAGAAGCAATTCAGATGACTTGGATTGAAGAGTTAGATTAAAAGACCAGAGATTGCCCAAGGTATATAAGAAAAACCCGTTATAAAGCAGTTGTGGCTAGTAGTATTGATAGGTAAAATTCGCCAACTTTTCACCCTGAGCTATATAATTTAACTGACTTTGGAGATTTCTTATGGCGTCTGAACGCACACTATCTATTATTAAACCCGATGCGGTGGCAAAAAATGTCGTCGGCCAAATACTGAGTCGCTTCGAGTCTGCTGGTCTGACTATTGTTGCATGCAAGATGCAACAGCTATCTCGTGAAGAGGCAGAAGGATTCTATGCAGAGCACTCCGAAAGAGGATTTTTCAATGATTTAGTTGAATTCATGACATCTGGCCCTGTGTCTGTTCAGGTACTGGAAGGACAAAATGCGATAGTTATGAATCGAGACTTGATGGGTGCTACCAATCCTCAAGAGGCTGCCGCTGGGACAATTCGTGCAGATTTTGCCCAATCTATTGATGCTAATGCAGTGCATGGATCTGATTCTGCAACGTCAGCAGAGCGTGAAATTTCCTACTTTTTTACAGAAGCTGAGATTTGCTCGCGTTAAAAATTAAGTCGTGAGGGGTAAAATGTCCCAAGCAGCAACCGAAGAAAAGCTTAAGCAATCATCAGAGAAGGAGAAAGCGAACCTTCTTGGGCTCTCTGTGTCTCAATTGGGTGATTGGGTTGAGGCAATTGGAGAAAAACGTTTCAGGGCAACGCAAATAATTAAATGGATTCATCAGATGGGTGAATGCCGATTTGATGAAATGAACAATTTGTCGAAAGATTTACGAGCAAAGCTGGAGGTACTGGCTGAAGTCAAGTTGCCCGAAGTTGTGAGCTGTCAAGACTCTGTAGACGGGACGCGTAAGTGGTTAATTCGGGTTGATGGTGGAAGCTGTATTGAGATGGTGTTCATTCCTGAGCGTGATAGAGGGACTTTGTGTGTCTCGTCTCAGATTGGATGTGCGTTAGATTGCAGTTTTTGTGCGACAGGAAAGCAAGGATTTAATAGAGATCTTACATCCGCAGAGATTATAGGCCAACTTTGGATAGCTGCTGATTCATTTGGTCAATTTGGCTCAAAAGCTAATCGTCGAGTCTCAAATGTAGTGATGATGGGCATGGGCGAGCCATTAATGAATTTTGATAATGTCGTCGACGCCATGAGTCTCATGCTAGAGGATAACGCCTATGGGCTGTCTAAGCGAAGAGTTACTCTTAGCACATCAGGTGTGGTACCAGAGTTAGATAAATTAGGAGATGTTAGCGAAGTCTCTTTAGCTATTTCTCTTCATGCGCCGAACGATGCTCTTCGCAACGAGTTGGTCCCTATCAACAAGAAATACCCTCTTGCTAAATTCATAGAGAGTGCAAGAAACTATATTGAAAAAATGCCAGATAGTAAGCGCAAGGTCACTGTTGAATATACTTTAATGGATCAGGTGAATGATAGATCTGCCCATGCCCGCGAACTAGGAGTCTTACTCAAAGACTTGCCTTGTAAAATCAACCTAATTCCTTTTAATCCTTTCCCTGGATCAGGCTACAAAAGAGTAACTAATACAGCTCTGAACAGGTTCCGAGACATTCTTTCAGCGGAGGGTTACACTGTGACGGTGCGGACGACTCGTGGTGATGATATAGCCGCTGCATGTGGTCAACTAGCTGGAGAAGTTAATGATCGTACTAAGCGACAAGAACGTTATAAGAGGCGTTTAAACGAAACCCAGCCTTTAAATATCATGGAATAAATGTTTGTAAACTTAGTTCCGTTTTTAGACATATTAAGTGAGACCGTTTTGAGTTTTAGTGAGTCACCAATTGTGAGGCGAAAGTCCAAACAGATAATGGTTGGAAACGTACCTGTGGGTGGCGATGCCCCGATTTCAGTCCAAAGTATGACGAATACGCCCACCTCAGATATAGAAGCCACTGTTGCCCAAATTGAAAGCATTCAACAGGCGGGTGCAGATATTGTTAGAGTTTCTGTACCGTCTCTTGAGGAAGCAGAGGCATTTGGAGAGATTCGCAAGAGAGTTGACGTGCCTTTAGTGGCCGATATACATTTCGATCATAAAATTGCGCTCAGAGTCGCTGATTTGGGAGTCGACTGCCTTCGAATTAATCCAGGCAATATTAGCCGAGAGGATAGACTTAAAGAAGTTATCACAAAGGCAAAAGATTTAAACATCCCCATTCGTATAGGGGTAAATGCAGGATCTTTGGGTAGAGACCTTTTGCGCAAGTACTCCGAACCCACGGCCGAGGCGATGGTTGAGTCAGCTATGCGAAATGTTGATAGACTAGATAAATACGATTTTCAAAATTTTAAAGTCAGTGTTAAGGCCTCTGAAATTTTTATGGCTCAAGCAGCCTATCGCGATCTAGCTACTCGTATTGAACAACCTCTGCATTTAGGTATCACTGAAGCAGGAGGCCTTCGATCGGGCACTGTAAAGTCTGCCATAGGTCTCGGTGCACTGCTACTTGACGGAATTGGCGACACAGTAAGAATTTCGTTAGCAGCTGATCCTGCCGAGGAGGCTAGGGTAGCCTGGTCTATGCTCAGAAGTTTGAGGCTACGATCTAAAGGGATAAATTTTATAGCTTGTCCAAGCTGTTCTCGACAAAATTTTGATGTCATCTCAACAGTGAATGAATTAGAGGCGCGTTTGGAAGATATTAATGTGCCAATGGATGTATCAATTATAGGCTGTATTGTGAATGGTCCAGGTGAAGCCAAAATTTCAGATTTCGGTTTGACAGGGGGAACACCATCAAATCTTGTGTATCTAGATGGTATGCCTGACCATAAAATTAGCCAAGAAAATTTGGTTGATCAACTCGAAAGTGAAATTCGAGCAAAAGCCGCGGCCAAGGAAGCTGAAATGGCGGTTATGGCCGAACAAATCATAGTAAAGGGTTGAAAATGTCTAGGCAATATAAAATCCAATCTCTGCGAGGTATGCATGACATTTTGCCGGATCAGTCCTCTACCTGGCAATATCTGGAGAACACAATAGCGGATGTACTAGCACAATATAATTATCGACAAATAAGATTACCGATTGTGGAGCAAACAGAACTTTTTAAACGGTCTGTTGGAGAAGCAACTGACATTGTCGAAAAAGAAATGTACTCCTTTGATGATCGAAATGGTGATCGAGTTAGTCTTCGACCTGAGGGCACTGCTGGATGTGTCCGAGCTAGTACACAGAACGGTTTGCTGCATAACCAGACTCAAAGGCTATGGTACTCGGGTGCAATGTTTCGGCATGAGCGACCTCAAAAAGGCAGGCAAAGACAATTTCATCAGGTAGGCGTTGAAGCATTTGGTCTTTTGGGTCCAGATGTCGACGCAGAGTTATTGCTTCTTACCCTGAGGCTATGGAGAACACTTAAAATTGAGCATGCGGTCAAGTTACAAATAAATTCTTTGGGTTCTCCAAATGATCGGAAAAACTACCGTTTAGCATTGGTAGAATTTCTAGAGCAGCACAAAGATAAATTAGATGATGATAGTCGACGCAGACTAGTCACAAATCCTATGAGGATTTTAGATAGCAAAAACACAGATGTGCAGGCTTTGTTGGATAAAGCTCCCAATCTTGCTGACTTTATTGATGAGGATTCTAGAATTCACTTTAAGGGTTTATGTTCAATATTGGACTCGGCTGGTATTAACTATGAATTAAATCCGAGGCTGGTAAGGGGTCTAGATTATTATTCTAAAACGGTTTTTGAGTGGATAACATCTCACCTAGGAGCTCAGGGTACTATTTGCGGTGGAGGAAGGTATGATGGCCTAGTTGAGCAGTTGGGCGGACGGCCATGTCCATGCGTTGGTTTTGCGATGGGTTTAGAAAGACTCGTTTTACTGCTTGAGGATTTAAAGGTTGTCCCAAATGATGCGATAGGGCTCGTAGATATCTACATAGTGGCAGTAGATTCCGCTAACACTCAAGCTATGATTTTGGCAGATGATCTCAGGACGGAGTATCCGTCAATGAGAATTGAAAGTCATTGCGGTGGTGGTAGTTTTAAGTCGCAAATGAAAAAAGCAGACAAAAGTGGTGCAACATTGGCGCTTGTTCTGGGTGAGGATGAGGTTGGATCGGGGACAGTTGGAATAAAGTATTTGAGGGAAAAGGATCCCCAGCAAACGATTACTCGGGATGACTTGGGTAATCTACTAGATAAATTTTTTAATGATTGAGGCTTGATTGTGGCAGAAGAACGTACTGATGAAGAACAAATTGAAGCGCTGAAGGCTTGGTGGGACGAGAACGGATTTAGAACCGGATTAGCGATTATTCTTCTTTTAGGGGCCTATTTTGGCTGGCAGACTTGGGAGGGAAAATTAGCATCTGAGTCTGAAATTGCATCTAAGATATGGCAAGAGACGATGGATATTTTGGCCACCGAGGATTCAGGCAGAACATTAGGGTTAGATCAAAAAATCGCAGTCAATGAGAAAGCAGATCAGTTAAAACTTGAGTTCAGTGGGACAGCATATGCTCATTTCGCGGCTGCAATGAAAGCTAAACTAGCTGTTGAGAAGGGAGACTTGGAATTGGCGGCTGAAGAGCTCCAATGGTCTTTGGATAATGGAGCCGAGAAAGCTACAGAAATTATCATACGTCTGAGGCTTGCGAGGGTCGAGTCCGCTAGAGGTAATACAGAGCTTGCTCTGGAGATGATTCAGGGCGTTGATAGCGGTGCACACAAGTCCGCTTACGAGGAGGCCAAGGGTGATTTCTACATGCAGTTGGGAGATTCAGAGTCTGCCTTTACGGCTTATGAGGCAGCGGTCATGTCAAATGAATCAACAACTCCTGCATCAAGGAATATTCTTGAGCTTAAAATAGGCCAAGTGCGCCCAGTGAAGAATAGTGCGGAGGTTGATGGAGTAAATGAATTGGCTGGGGACGATGATGCTATGAGTGAGGACATTAGATGAAAAAACTAAGTCTTCTGTTCGCCGTTTTAATAATGTCTGGCTGCAGTCTGTTTGGTGCTGATGAGGACGACGCTGCCATCACTCCGGCTGAGCTTGTGGATTTTTCTCCTGAGGTTACTCTAAAGAGAACTTGGTCGACCAGTGTCGGGTCGGGTAATAAAAACTATCTAATTACATTGCGCCCTGCAGGAGGTGGAGACGTTGTATTCGCCGCGGATTACAGTGGAGTTATAACTGCGCTAGATGTGAAAGACGGAAGTAAGATCTGGGATGTAGATCTCGATACCGCATTGACCGGTGGTGTGGGCTATGGTTTTGGTATGGTTATGGTAGGAACAATAGATGGCATTGTTCACGCATTGGATTCGGAAGATGGCTCCTCAATTTGGACTCAGCAAGTTAGCTCCGAGGTGCTTTCGAGCCCAAAAACTAACGGACAAATTGTCGTTGTTCATAGCATTGATAATCAGATGGTAGCGTTGAGTGCTGAGGATGGAGAGGAGGTCTGGCGACATAACGGGGATGCGCCGATTCTGAGTGTTCGAGGAACTAGCGAGTCTATAGTTACTTCAAATATGGTTATATCGGGCTTTGATTCGGGAAAGTTGATTTCATTCAATGCGGGTAATGGGTCTATCAACTGGGAGACGAGACTTGCTTTACCAAAGGGAAAGACCGAACTTGAGAGAATGGTTGATATTGATGGAGAGCCAATTTTAGTAGGAGATGTGGTGTATGCCGCAAGTTATCAGGGAAGGATTAGTGCAGTTTCGCGGGGTACTGGAAGAAATTTGTGGTCGCAGGATGCCTCTTCGCATAATGCTCCGGCATATAGCGATGGGCAAATTTATATATCAGGTGCTGAAGACTCCGTTGAGGCCTATGCATCGGGCAGTGGTCAGTTGAACTGGAGTAATGACCAGTTATTTCTTCGGCGATTAACCGGGCCAGCAGTTCTTGGAAGTACCATTGCAGTTGCTGATTCGGAGGGATTTTTACATTTGCTTGATTCCTCTGACGGGCACTTTGTTGGTCGAATAAAAGTGCATGGTAGTGGAGTCAGTTCCCCCCTTCTCTCACTCAACGACCAATTGATAATCCAAGCAAATAATGGCTCGCTCTCAGCTTATAAAATTCAGTAGGGCAAACATTCCTTATTTAAAGTAGAATGCCGATCGACAAATCTGCGGCATTTTTTGTTTTATGATTCCCGTAATAGCCCTAGTGGGCCGTCCCAATGTAGGAAAATCTACGCTCTTTAATCGACTGACAAGAAGTCGAGACGCGCTGGTGGCCAATTACTCTGGCCTAACAAGAGACCGAAAATATGGCGATGGAGAAATGTTTGATCGTCGTTTTATGGTTATTGATACCGGTGGAATTAGCGGCGAAGAGGAGGGTATCGATGCTGAAATGGCAGATCAATCTTTGTTGGCAATGGATGAAGCTGATATTGTACTCTTTATCGTTGACTGCCGCTCTGGTGTGACTTCAGCAGATTATATGATTGCAGAAAAGCTGCGCCGCAAGAACCGGAAAGTGTACTTAGTTGCAAATAAAATTGACGGTCTCGATCCTGCCGCTGCTCTCGCAGATTTCTATCAAATGGGATTTTCAGGGATGTTTCCCACCACGGCAACACATGGACGAGGAGTGCGGTCCATGATGGAGGAAGTTCTCTTACCATATCCAGAGTACGTTGAACCGGAGGATGATGATTCAAGAGGTATAAAGATTGGAGTTGTTGGTCGACCTAATGTAGGCAAATCAACTCTAGTTAACCGATTGCTAGGCGAGGATAGGGTTGTTGTTTATGATGAGCCAGGAACTACCAGGGATAGCGTCTACATTGAATATGAAAGGCGCGGGCAAAATTATACTTTGATCGATACAGCAGGAATTCGAAAACGTAAAAACGTTAAACTTGCCATTGAAAAATTCTCTATTGTTAAAACTTTACAAGCTATTGATGATGCTAATGTTGTTATTTTAATGGTTGATGCTCACGAGGGGTTAGTAGACCAAGATCTTCATTTAATGGGTTCCGTTATCGATGCTGGACGAGGTCTGGTGATTGGGATCAATAAATGGGATGGACTAGATCCGGATAAACGAGAGCATATCAAAGGAGAGATAAAACGAAGACTGCAGTTTGCTGACTTTGCTGATGTCCACTTTATTTCGGCTCTGCATGGTACAGGGGTAGGAAATTTATATGACTCAATTGAGTTAGCTTATCGCGCGGCGACTGATGCTTTAAGTGCTTCGAGACTCACCAAGGTGCTAGAGGGAGCGGTTGAAGAGCACCAGCCGCCCATGGTTCATGGTCGTCGAGTAAAGCTTAGATTTGCTCATGCCGGTGGACGAAATCCGCCAGTGATCATTATTCACGGAAATCAAACAGACTCGGTACCCGCCCAATACACTCGATATCTTGAGAAAATTTTTAGAAGGGAACTAGGCCTTCAAGGCACTCCGGTAAAGGTTGAGTATCGGACTGGCGATAATCCATATAAGAATAAAGCGGCTTCGCCTAACGACCGCAGACCGGCGAGACGGAAAAAAATTGTTAAGTACAGTAAACGGAACGACTAGAGTTTAATCATCTCTATTGATTGTCTTGGGAATTCCCACTGATGGTCTTTGTAACATTGACATAAATTTCCCCATCAGAAACCCTTCCCTTTAAACTTTCTCCGATATTAACCGACTTTATACTTTTTATAATTTCATGGTTGTTATTTCGAAGTACAGAGAATCCGCGATTTAGAATCCTCAAAGGACTTACTGCATCTAGCAATTGCATCGACTGTTCGACATCATTATTTTTTTGGCTTAGTTGCTGTTTTATTGTTTTGGACAGTTGTTGAATTCCATTCTTTAATTTAAGACGTGTTTCCAACAGTATTTCCATCGGAGTCTGGCGAACTAGTCTCTCTGCTGAGTTTGTTGAGATGCGCCTCTTTTTCTCCAGAGTACTGTGGATGGCTCGGATCAAACGAGTATCTAAATGATCAAGACGCTGAGCTTGTTCCTGCAATTTTCTTTCAGGATGTTGAAGTTGATTCTTTAAGTTTATGACCGAATAACTAAGGTTTTGGACTCTACGTATCATAGTTTTAGCTAAATCCAATTCAAGATTTCTAAATTGAATACCTACTTTATTACTATCTGGACTAATCAACTCAGCAGCAGCAGAAGGGGTGGGCGCACGGAGATCAGCCACAAAATCGGCAATGGTAAAGTCGATCTCATGGCCAACTGCGCTGACGATAGGAATTCGACTATTATGTATTGATCGAGCTACCGATTCCTCATTGAATGACCACAGGTCCTCTAAGGAGCCACCTCCTCTACCTACAATAAGAACATCGCAACGGTTATCATCGTTCGCATTAGTAATAGCTTCTACGATTTGGCTTTGAGCCTGTTCTCCTTGAACTGCAGTTGGGTAAATGGTGACTGCAATACTTGGAAAACGGCGACGTAATACCGAGAGAATATCTTTTATTGCTGCTCCAGTGGGAGATGTCACGATACCTGCATGACGAATAGAAGAGGGGATCTCTCTTTTATGAGAGGGGTCGAAAAGGCCTTCTTTAGATAAAGAGGCTTTTAGCTGCTCAAATTGACGCTGAAGAGCTCCAAAACCTGCTTCCTCCATATGCTCGATAACTAGTTGGTATTCACCACGGCCCTCGTAAATACCTGCCTTACATCGAACCAGCACAGACATCCCATTAGCCGGTTCGAAACCAACTCGCATATTACTGCCTTTGAACATCGCGCAGCGAACTTGCGATTTCTCATCTTTGAGTGTCATGTACCAGTGGCCAGATCCAGGACGAGCGAAGTTCGAAATCTCACCTTCTACCCAAAGTAGCGTTAATGAACTCTCCAGAAGCTGACGAACAGTTCGATTAAGTTCACTTACTGAGAAAATTTGGCGGTTATTAGTATTTTTTTCCATAGTTTTATTCTAAAAAATTCCCTTGCTAAAGGTAAGTGCTCAAGTAATGATAATGCTAGAAATATAGCGTTAAATAAAGCAAAAAAAACATCAAAATCAATAATTTAAAGTCATTTTGACCTACCGGCAACTCAGTAAATAATTGTTTACGCCGCATTGCCCTAGAGTTATAATGGATTGCTTACTTTTAAATCTGTCTGTAAAGACTTAATTTAGAACTACTGAGGTAAGCGGTCCCTATGTTACGAATCTCGAATGAAGCACTTACTTTTGATGACGTCCTTTTAGTACCTGGGTACTCTGACGTCACTGCAAAAGATGTGACTACGCATACTCAGCTTACTCGCAAAATTACCATGAACATTCCGCTAATATCAGCGGCGATGGACACAGTCACCGAATCTCGTCTTGCTATTGCTATTGCCCAAGAGGGTGGCGTCGGCATTGTCCACAAAAGTATGTCAATTGAAGATCAGGCAAGGGAAGTTTGGGCTGTAAAGAAGTACGAGAGCGGTGTCGTTAAAGACCCATTCACTATAGAGTCATCTGCTACTTTAGAGCAACTGAGAGCGCTGACTGAAGCGAATAATATTTCCGGAGTTCCAATCCTTGAGAACGGAAATTTAGTTGGGATAGTAACTCGGCGTGATGTTAGGTTTGCTACCGACATGAGGGCCTCTGTTACTTCCGTAATGACTCCAAAGGAAAAACTAGTCACCGTCAAAGAGGGCGCGGGCGCTGATGAAGTTCGTTCGTTATTGCACAAACATAGAATTGAAAAGGTTTTAGTCATCAACGATGACTTTGAACTTAAAGGATTAATTACTGTAACTGATATCGATAAGGCTGAGCAGTACCCAAATGCGTGTAAGGATGATCAGGGACGTTTGATTGTGGGTGCCTCAGTCAGTGTTGGCGATGGAACTGATGATAGGATTGCGGCTCTTGTTCATGCTAATGTCGATGTTCTTGTTGTTGATACAGCTCATGGTCATTCTTTAAATGTTCTTAATCGAGTCAAGTGGATTAAGAGGAATTTTCCTGATGTTGAAGTGATTGGAGGTAATGTTGCCACTGGGGAGGGAGCTAAGGCTCTTGTTGAAGCAGGGGCAGATGGTATAAAAGTTGGTATCGGACCAGGCTCAATTTGCACAACAAGAATAGTAACTGGAATTGGAGTGCCTCAGGTTACCGCCATTGCAAGTGCAGTTGAAGCGTTAAAAGGTACGGGTGTGCCTGTGATAGCAGATGGAGGAATTCGTTACTCCGGTGACATGGCAAAGGCCATAGTTGCTGGTGCTGGGTCTGTCATGATGGGATCTATGTTGGCTGGGACTGAAGAGGCGCCCGGAGAAATTGAAATGTTCCAAGGTCGGTCTTATAAAAATTATCGTGGGATGGGGTCTTTGGGTGCCATGTCCCATTCTATGGGCTCAAGCGATCGATATTTCCAAGACGCGAGTGCAGTAGAAAAATTAGTGCCCGAGGGTATAGAGGGCCGAGTTCCTTATAAGGGGCCAGTGGCAAATATTATTCATCAAATGATGGGTGGCTTACGCTCTGCTATGGGATATACCGGATGCACATCAATTGAGCAGATGCGAACTGAGCCAGAGTTTGTGCGCGTGACCTCCGCAGGTGTGAGTGAGAGCCATGTGCATGATGTCCAAATTACAAAAGAAGCGCCTAACTATCCGGCGGGTGGTCGATAGGACCTTGGTTAGATAGGATAAATACTGATTGAATGGGGGGCTGGGCTGTATAGCCTGGCCCTCTTACTTTAAAGGGAACTGATGTCAGATCTACATTCGCAAAAAATACTTATTCTTGATTTTGGCTCCCAGTACACACAGTTGATTGCCAGACGTATCAGAGAGATTGGTGTTTTTTCTGAAATTAGGGCTTGGGATATTACTGAGGAGGAGATTCTTGAGTTTGGTCCTCAGGGAATTATTTTATCTGGCGGCCCCGAGTCAGTAACCGATGGTATCGATGCTCCAAGAGCTCCAGAGTGTGTGTTCAATATGGGATTACCTATATTGGGAATTTGCTATGGTATGCAGACCATGGCGGGGCAGTTAGGTGGAAAGGTTGATACGTCAGATATTCGAGAGTTTGGCTATGCCCAAGTAACGGTGGAGGGGAAGTCGTCTTTACTCTCCAAGATCAAAGATCATGTAGATAATGAAAACAAAGCTCTGCTCGATGTCTGGATGAGTCATGGTGATAAAGTTGTATCCATGCCCCAAGGCTTTCACTTAATGTCCTCAACACCTTCTTGTCCCATTGCGGGCATGGCCAACGAAGAAAAACGATTTTATGGCATTCAATTTCATCCTGAAGTCACTCACACCCTTCAAGGAGAGGCAATTTTTAAACGCTTTGCGTTAGAGATTTGTGGTTGTGAACCACTCTGGACTGCCGCTGCGATCATTGAGGATCAGATCAATCGCGTAACTGAGCAGGTGGGCGGTAGCCATGTTCTTTTGGGTCTATCAGGCGGCGTTGACTCCTCAGTAGTGGCGGCCCTGCTGCATAAGGCGATCGGCGATCAGTTGACCTGTGTTTTTGTTGATAACGGATTATTGCGCAAGAATGAAGGTGAAATGGTGATGGAGATGTTCGCCAAAAACATGGGCGTTAAAGTGATTCGGGCAAATGCACAAGATAAATTCTTGAGCGCTCTCGCTGGTGTCAGTGATCCAGAGGCCAAGCGTAAAGTGATTGGTAACACCTTTATTGAGGTGTTTGATGAAGAATCCCATAAAATTAATAATGTTAAATTCCTAGCTCAAGGAACTATTTATCCCGACGTTATTGAGTCTGCCGCATCAAAAACAGGTAAGGCACATGTCATTAAATCCCACCACAACGTCGGCGGACTGCCAGATGACATGGCTTTGGATTTGGTTGAGCCATTACGCGAGTTGTTTAAAGACGAAGTGCGTAAAATTGGCGTTGAATTAGGCCTCCCGTATGACATGGTCTATCGTCATCCCTTCCCAGGCCCTGGTCTTGGAGTGCGCATTCTTGGGGAAGTAAAAAAAGAGTACGCTGACATCCTTCGTGAGGCTGATGCGATCTTTATTGAAGAATTACATAACTCTGGTTGGTACCATAAAACTAGCCAGGCTTTTGCTGTCTTTCTACCGATTAAATCAGTGGGTGTGGTCGGTGATGCTCGCCGCTATGAGTGGGTGATCGCTCTGCGTGCTGTTGAAACTATAGACTTTATGACAGCTCGATGGGCGCATCTTCCTTATGAGCTGTTAGAGAAAGTTTCTAATCGCATTATCAACGAAATTACTGAGGTTTCTCGGGTTACCTATGATGTTTCTAGCAAGCCGCCAGCCACCATCGAGTGGGAGTAGTGAAGTTGGCTGGAACCTCATAAGCAATAAGAGGGTTGGATTTACAAACCTTCGACAAATTGCGGGGCTTGCTGATTGTTTTAATCGGGTTGCTCGTCTTGGACGATCGTTGCAGCGGCGCTATCTTTAAGCGTTGATTGCACCAAACATTAAAGAGGAGGCAGATTATGAAAACCAACCCCGAGCTGTGGCTAGAAGATACGAGCCTGCGTCGCAAGAGCATTGGTATTGAATTTCATGGGAACGAGTTTTTGGGCCACATGGTTGCGCCATCTGAAGCCTCTGGACCACGCCCTCTGGTCTTGGTCATACACAACTATCAGGGCCTGAAAGGTTTCGATGTCGACGTTGCCGAATACCTTGCCCGAGTGGGTTACGTTGGATTGGCAATCGACATGTATGGGAACGACGTTCCCGCCGATGAGCGAGACTTTCCCGCAGATACAACGCAAATCATGCACTTTCAAAAGCAGTGCTTTGAGGCGATGGTGAAACTTGATCACGACCATGCGTTGCTTCGTTCGCTTCTCGACTGCTGGATTCGGGCAGGTGTTGCCGAGGAATGGGTCGCCAGCGACAGCGCGCCATCGGCGATCGGTTACTGTTTTGGCGGCATGGTGGTGATAGAAGGTGTGCGAGGCGGCTTAAATCTCGCAGGGGTGGTGTCTTTTCATGGTTTGCTGCAAACCGGCGAAGATCCCAGTGCCAGCAATTTCGGTGCGGAACGGCCCGCGCTTAAACCCTGTGAAAACCGGTACAACACTCGCTCTGTAATCTTGATAGAAAACGGCGCCGAAGATCACTTGGTCACAGCGCAAAATCGAGAACGTTTTTTCGCCGAGATGGATGCGGCTGACGTGGATTGGAGCTTTCATGATCACGCCAAAACCCCTCACGGTTTTGCGTTACCGGCTCGACTAGGGCCGCCTGGCCAATTGCACGAGACTGCAGATCGCCGCTCAACACAAAACATGTTGAGTCTGTTTCGCGAACTTTACCCAGATGTTGAGCAGAAGGCCGTGTCACCAAATGCCGCTGGTACCCGGATCCCTTAGTTTTTTAGGTTGTCAGTATCCCTAGTGGTCTACGACGTTTCCAGCAAGCCGCCGGCGACAATTGGGTGGGAGTAAAGAAATCGTCTGACACCCCTATATAACAAAGGTTTAAACCAATATAAAGTGTGACAAACCTATAGGTTGGGTAGGGTAATATGGGTGAAAAAATGACGATACTATGCCAGCCACTCTTGTATTCTATTGATTAACTAATCAGTATCAAGTGCACTGAAGAAAATATATTAGGCCAATTGAATGTTGAGCTCATCTTTACTTTCAATACGCACAACACTTGTGACGTTGATTCTTGCGATCCTGCCCCTGCCAGCATTTTCCGAGCGACCAAATATTCTGTGGATTGATATTGATGATCAATCTCCTTGGTATAATGTCTATGGAGACAAGACAGTTAGCACACCCAATCTGGACGCTCTGGCAAACGAGGGCGTCGTTTTTGAACGCGTCTATGCAGCAAGCCCTATTTGCGCTCCCAGCCGATCAGCCATGATTACAGGCGTCTATCCTATTCGTGCCGGTACTCATGATATGCGTGCCGGACGGGTACCCGATTACCAGATTCACCTGCCTGAAGAGATCACCACAGTGCCGGAGTTGATGCGCAATGTGGGCTATGAAACTTACAATGCGCACAAGGACGACTATAACTTTGCCTATGATCGGCGCAATCTTTATTCGTTTGGTAATCCGATGCACCCTTATTCACCGGGCAGCCGTGACGACGAGGCTAGGAAAAGTGACAGCAAAAAAGGGAGCGACAAAGCGGTGAGCAAGAAACAACTCATGGAAATGGGTTTCACCGCCGAGAAAGCAGCTGAAATGTTGGCAGAGCTTAAAAAGGACAAAGGTATGGGTAAAGTCAACTACAAAGGGTTGCGTGGTACCGGGTCCTGGCGTAACGTCAAAGAAGGCCCATTCTTTGGGCAGCTGTCCATTCCCGGAGGTAAGAGTGTCGAAAAAATAAACAAGCAACTTCGCTCGTTCGGTTTGGAGCCGGTGGACCCCGCAGACGTGAGGGTACCAGCACAGTATCCGGACATCCCTCAGGTTCGGCAACACGTTGCCGATCACTACAATTCTGTCCAACGCACTGACCACAAGGTTGGGGAATTAGTACAGCAGTTTAAGGATGAAGGACTGTGGGGAAACACCATATTTATTCTCTACAGCGACCACGGCTCGGATCTGCCCAGAAGTAAGGGATACGTCTATAAAGAAGGTTTGCATATTCCATTTATCATCGCAGCACCTGGCATGGATATTATTGAGTCGGGAAGAAGAAGTGATCTGGTCAACCTGATGGATATTGCGGCAACCACGCTAGGGCTTGCTGGGATCGAGGTCCCCGAATTCATGGATGCCAAAGATATCTTTGCCAATGACTATCACCGGGATTACATCTATTCATCTTCAGACCGCTGGGGCAACGTGATCGACAGGGCTCGCTCAGTCATGGGTGAACAGTTCCACTACATTAGAAACTTTAAGTTGGATCGACCGCTGTTCAACTGGGGGGCATATGAAATGGTCGCTAAAATGCGAGATCCAGACGGAACGACCACCAGCCTGATGGCTATGCGCCGTATGGCCGATGAAGGGAAGCTTCAAGGGGCTCAGATGGCACCCTACAGCGAGAGGGTTGCAGAGGAGCTTTATGATCTGAAGAATGATCCGGATGAAGTGAATAATCTTGCAGCAGATCCTGCCTATCAAAAACAGTTAATTAAGATGCGCAAAGCATTGCTGTATTGGATTGCTGACACGGATGATAAGGGACAATATCCCAGATCCTCTGGGGCAATGCGGGAAATAACCGACCGGTTCCCGCCAGACTGGTTGAAGAGCTCCGAGTTTCCTAAATGAAACGCCTCATATCACTTTCATTCATTGTACTGCCTGCTGTAGCAGAGCAGCTCCTTGCGGCGAAAGAACAGAAGCAACTGACCGGTTGAGCACGCATGGTTGTATGCTTCTTGGGGACAGAGGTAGGGCGATATTAGGGTAAGGATCAGTGTAACTATGAGGGTAATCCATGATCAACCGACGTAGTTTTATTAAGAGTGTGGGCGCTGGAGCCGCCGCTATGTTGGTTCCTCCTGGCCTGACTCAGGCAGCCATAGGTGAACACACCAATGTTATATTGATTATGTCGGATGACACGGGTTACGAGACCTTCGGCTGTTACGGATCAGAACAATACAAGACGCCACGTATTGACGAATTAGCAAAAACAGGCCTGCGATTCAATCACTGTTACTCCCAGCCACTTTGTTGCCCCAGTCGAGTCAAAATTATGACCGGTAAATCCAACGTTCGAAATTATGTGTACTGGGATGTGCTTGATCCGGAAGAAAAAACCTTTGGTAACATGATGAAAGATGCTGGTTACGCCACCTGTATCGCCGGTAAGTGGCAGCTTTACGGAGAGGGGACATTCGCACCCGAGCTTGCGGGGAAAGGAACGCTTCCAATGGATGCAGGCTTTGATGAACATTGTTTGTGGCGGGTGGAAGAGGGAGGTGAGCGCTACTGGCAGCCGCAGTTCAGTGTCAATGGCACGATGACCTCCTTTGATGATGAGGATGCATTTGGTCCAAAAATCTGTACCGATTTTATTTGCGATTTTATTGAGAAGAATCGGGACAAACCCTTCTTTGCTTACTACCCAATGATGCTGACTCATGTGCCTTTTGTTACTACGCCAGAGAGCAGAGAGGCCTCTGGTCCGAAAATCTGCACCGATTTTATATTCCATCCCGCTATGAGGTGGCTCGATGAGGCATTCATTCCTGAGCAGCAGAAGTTCGAAGACATGGTGACCTATATGGACACCCTAGTGGGTCAGATCGTGGATAAGCTGGAAGAGGTGGGTGTTCGTGAGAATACATTGATTCTGTTTACGGGTGATAACGGTTCTCCCGGGGGGAGTAAGGGAGGTGTCGTATCTGAGCTGAATGGCATAAGTATTGAGGGTGGTAAGGGTAAAACGACAGATGCTGGTACCCGGGTTGCACTGGTAGCTAATATGCCTGGCACCGTACCAGCGGGAGAAGTGACGGATGATATAGTCGACTTTAGCGACATGATGCCAACCATGGCAGCCATAACGGGGGCCGCACTGCCCAGAGGTGATATTCTCGATGGTGTTAGTTTTGCGCCTCAGCTATGCGGTAAGCAAGGTACGCCGAGAGACTGGATCTATTCCTATAATGATGCCGTCCCTGGTCTGGAGCCTGATGCCGTCATCTTTGCCAGAGATCAGCGTTGGAAACTTTACAATGACGGCCGCTTATATGACATCCCTAACGATACACTCGAAGAAAATCCGATCACAGAGGGTGGTGAGAAGCCAAGAGCCAAGCTACAGGCAGTGCTGGATTCAATGCCTTCTGAGGGGAAGAAAATATACCGCCGTGAGCGGAGCTTACTATTGCGTTTGTATGGGTATGGTAGTGTCTAACGATATGAGATTAGACAGATGGAAAAGTTAGGAATTGTGCGTAGGGTAGCCATCGGGGTATGGGTTAAAGCGATGCTGTTATTCACCTGTGCGATGAACGTATTCGGTGAAGATCAGAATCCTCCAAATGTTGTACTCATGTTTGTCGATGATCTGGGTTATTGCGCCAGTGGGCTCTATGGATGCGAGGCACCAACACCAAATATCCAGCAGCTGGCTGATGAAGGTGCGCGGTTCACCGACGGCTATGTCACCAGTCCGGTGTGTTCGCCGTCAAGGGCAGGCATGCTGACTGGTCGCGGCCAGCAGCGTTTCGGACATGATTTTTTGCCTGAGGGAGCGGTAGACGGTAACGGTGGCCTGCCGGTTGGAGAGGTCACGCTGGCCGATGCACTGAAAGAAGCTGGTTACGTTACAGGTATGGTGGGCAAGTGGCACCTGGGACACAACGAGAAGTTTCACCCTCTTAACAGAGGGTTCGACGAGTTCTTTGGTTTGCTGGGTGCGGCAACTAGCTACGCCGATCACGCTCGAGAGGATTTGGTTATACAAACCCTCTGGGGGATGGAGCTTCCTCTGCTGAGCTATTTTCCTGATGATTTCACGTTGTCATTGTGGAGTGTCATTAAAGCATTCTTCTTTGAACCAGGTGCACCGCGGCTGATGCGAGGTATGAATCACGTCCAGGAGGATAGTTACTTGACTCATGCATTTTCACGGGAAGCTGTCGACTTCATCAATAGACACCGAGATGAACCTTTTTTTCTGTATCTGCCTTATACCGCCGTTCACCATCCGCTGCAGGTACCGAGGGAATACTATGATCAGTTTGCGGATATCGAGGATGAACAAATTAGGATACTAACCGCTATGACTGCCTCGCTGGATGATGGCGTTGGCTCGGTGTTGAACGCCCTGGAGGCAAACGGCCTTGAGGATAATACCTTGGTGTTTTTCATCAGTGATAATGGTGCGGGTGCTGATGGTGTCAGCAATGCTCCGCTTCGGCTGGGGAAACATTCATTGTTTGAGGGAGGCAACCGAGTACCCTTCGCCGTGAAGTGGCCAAGGAATATTCCTGCGGGTCTAACCTACAGTCAGCCCGTTAGTACACTGGATGTATTTCCAACAAGTCTGGCAGCAGCCGGCGCTAAGTTGACCGAAGACCAACAGCTGGAGGGTGTTGATCTGCTTCCCTACCTGAAGGAAACGGAAGGCACACCGCCCCATGAAAGTTTGTTCTGGCGTCAGGGTCCCAACTGGGCAGTGCGTTCAGGAAACTGGAAGCTAACCTATGCGGCGGAACGCAGCTGGTTATATGACCTGTCTAAAGATATTGGTGAGAAAAATAACCTTGCCGGGAGTCACCCGGAAAAGATCAGACAACTGACAGAGCAATACCAGAAATGGAATAGTCGTAACACTGACCCTGCCTGGCCGGCCCTTAGCAGCAAGACCATGTCTGAACTCTCGGTGGATGGTCTGCCGATTGAGTGGGTGTTTTGATAAGCTACCTACAGGGAACATTGAAACCACATTTGAGCCGGCCTCGGCTGCGTTTAATTAAAGGAGAAAAATGAATTCAAGCAAAAAGAGGATTTTGTTAAAAGATTACAAACCAAGTGGTCCAGTTTTGATGAACTGGAAGAATATTCTTATCCAAAAATCTTAACGCTATCTTTTAATAATCTCGTAAAAGTGCAACTCTGATAAGAATACTTATGGAAATAGTTCAATTTTATAAATTCACCAGTTAGGATCTCTTTTCTCGAGAAAAGCTGAGACGCCTTCTTTACCCTCATCACTCATTCTTAGCTCGGAAATCACTTTACAGGTATGACTTATAACTGAGCTATCAATTTCTTTATTGGAAATATCAGCTACTATCTTTTTTGCCGCTAACACTGCTTTCGGGCCATTTTTTCTGAATAGATTTTCATAAAACTCAACTTTTGCTTCGAGCTCACTTTCCTCTATTACCTCATGTACTAGGTTGATATTTTTAGCAACTTCGGCCCCAAATCGTTCTCCACTTGTAAAAAACCTTCTCGCATTTCTCTCCCCAATGGCGCGAATTACATAAGGACCGATAGTAGCGGGCACTAGTCCTACCTTAACCTCACTCAGAGAGAAAATTGAGTCATTGCTTGCGATTGCAATATCACAGCAACTTACCAGTCCCACACCACCTCCAAATACTGCGCCTTTAATAATAACTAATGTTGGTTGAGCAAGATTGTTTAATTTTTGAAGCATGGTAGTTAATGCTGAGGCGTCTCTCATATTTGCATCATAATCTGAGTTTGACATTCTTTTCATCCAATTTAAGTCAGCTCCAGCTGAAAAATTCTTTCCATTGGATGAGAGAACCACCAGTCGTATATCTTCCGACTGTTCGATTTCACTCAAAATATTTATTAAATCCAATATGATTTCGTCATCGAATGCGTTTTGTTTTTTTGGATTGTTGAGTGTTATTCTCGCAATGCCATTATTATCTTTTGTAAATAATACTTTGTTCATAGTTTGAGATTCTTCTGCCATTTTTTTTCTTCCACTTAAGGTCTACTTCGCTACGTTAGCTGAACACAGGAATTAAAGGGCCCACTTAATATTCACACCATCAACGGCAAAGCGTGGTTGGCCCTTGACAGCCAATGGGGGCCACAACGGCTCAATGTTACCTTTGTTCCACTCTTTGTAATGTATCGTGAGTCGCTCGATAATGTCGGGATGCGCGTCGGAGACATTATACTTTTCGCCTACATCGCTCGACAAATCATAGAGCCAGTGTCGTTCCGCGGCATAAATAAGTTTCCAATCACCCTCTCGAACTGCCCAATTAGCCCCATTTCGCCAAAACAAAGCCTCATGAGGTGGTGGATTGTCATCATTCTGTAAAATCGGTATTAAATCGACACCGTCGAGCTCTTTAGTTGGTGTTTTCGTCGACCTGGCCGCTGCAACAGCCGTTGGAAAAACATCTAATGTGCTAACTGGATGCTCGTAGGTACCACCCGCGGAAATATGGTCCGGCCACTTCATCACAAATGGAACGCGCACCCCACCTTCAAAAAGCGTGTGTTTTCCCAACCTAAATGGAGAGTTATTTGCGTGCGCTGCGACCCCTCCGCCATTATCACTGATAAGTATCAATAGGGTATTGTCTTCGAGACCCTGTTCTTCAATCACGCCCAACACAGCCCCAATACTGTCATCTAGTGCTGAGATCATCGCAGCGTAGATACGTTTGGCTTCGTTCTCCATTTTGGGGAAACGGTCATAGTATTCTTGCGTGACCTGCAGGGGCCCATGAGGTGCATTATAGGGAAGGTACAGAAAGAACGGCGCATCCTTATTTTCCCGAATGAAAGCACTCGCCTCCCGTGTAAACGCATCGGTAATGTAGTCACCCTCATCGACGGGAACGTTACCTCGCGCCACAAAGTTTTTACCGCGCCCCCTCCAGTCGCTAGGATTGGATAACTCAAAGGTATGGGTCTTCTTTGAATAACTTGCACTTTTAACATCAGCCCGCGTTGGGTCGATATAATCTGTTGCTGAGGTAAGCACGCCAAAAAAGTGATCAAAACCGCGATTAAGTGGATGAAATACGTCTTTGTCACCCAAGTGCCACTTGCCGACCATTCCCGTTGTGTAACCTGCTGAGCGCATTGCATCAGCCAGAGTAGATTCGCCGATTGGCAGGCCCGACTGGCCTGAGGGATCTGCCTCGGGCAAAAATTCATGGCCAAAGCGCTGTTGATATCGTCCGGTCAAGAGACTCGCTCGTGACGGTGAACAGACGGGGCTTGTCACATAGCCAGCAGTGAAAACAGTCCCGTCCTCTGCCAAGCTGCGAATATGGGGCGTTGGGATGTTATCACAGCCATAGAGTTCGCTATCGCAATAGCCCAGGTCATCGACAAATATAAGGACAACATTCGCCGGCAAAACGGATACTTCAGGAACAGCGGCAATATCGTCGGTTGTGCATGCAGCCAACCCAAATATGGCCAACATCGCTCGCAGGAATAGTTTCATAAAAGATCTAGTCTTCTCGATTACTCAAGGAAATGTTATTCGAATTCATATTTCAAGTCGAGCCGCCTAATTTGACTGCACAAAGACATGCACCCATAAATGCTTATTTAACGATCTACCAAGTATTTGAGCGTCTTAGCTGGTCTTTGAAGGTATAAGGTCCTATAGCTGGAGAGGTGTTTTTTTTGGGTTAGTACGACTTGAAGGGTTACATAGAGGTTCTCTGGGGAGTGATTGAATGGGACCTCGCGCGTTACATGCAAACTGTGTGATAAGAGTGCCAGCCTACCCGATTGAAATGGTTAGCTAATATAGCACTTGGGTCAAAAAGAAAGATGAGAAGTTGTAGTAGAGGTTGGTAGATTGTTGGCCTAATAAAATTATTGAAGCGCCTAAGCGCAGCAGAAAATCATTAGAGGGAGAAAGGTGATCGAGCAGCCCTTTTTTCAAGGAACTGCTCGATTCGGATACTACCTAGAAAGTACTGTAACTAACTCTTACATGAAATGAGCGCGGGAACATCAGTATCGACTGGTTAACACCTGAATAATCCGGTGTGTACTGGTCAACGAAATCTGTCGCATTCGCTATAGAGAAGTTGATATCCCATTGATCTTTTCTGACACCAGCGCTGAGGTTGAGCGCCTCGTAGTTGCTTGGAGCTTTGATATAACCGCTGGGCGTGAGTACCGAACTGAACCCATTGGGAGCCTCTCTTCTGGCAAATGTTCCGCCCGCGTAGCCCTCCCAACCAGATTCAAGCATCGTAACGTAGTTGGCGGTTAGGGAGTGAGTCATCGGTGAGTAGTTATATAGCTCTCCTCCTCTGGTGATGGCTGATGGGTAATTGACACCATCAACGCCGTCGACTGAGGGCACTCCGGTGACTTCGGTGGCCGTATATGCACCCGCGTAGTTAAGGGAAAATTTGTCTGTTACCTGCCAGGAGACCGAGGCCTCATAGCTTTCTACGTCCGCATCTGTTCCCCCAATTACCACCCCACCACCAACGTAAAGCGGGATTTCCTCCCACTCCGCTAGGGCATACACAAGCTCAAGGTCCATATCTCCATCCATTAAGGTCCACTTCGTTCCTAACTCAGTGGTCGCGACGTTAGACGCATCTGTATCGCTTAATGGAAGTCCCTGCGTGTCAAAGGTGAGTCGACCCTCAGGCGTCTGAAGGATTGGCGCACGTCCTGAAGTTGATCGGGTCAAGTAAATCATGCCATTGTCCTGCGGACTTATCCTTATACCATAGCGGTAGCTCAAATTGTCATATTCGTAGTCGCTATCGCTATTTGTGTAAGCAAAGCCAGTCCATGGGCCACCTGGGGGATCACCTTCCGCACGGAGTACTCCGCCGCTGAATGCGCTCTGACTCTCATCTGCTTTGCGCAGGCCACCGAACACGGACACCGTGTCGCTGACGGCATAGGTCAACTCACCATATAAGGCTGACGCGTCTTGCTCAAGTGCGCCTAGGTCAGAGTACTCGCCATAACTTTGGTAGTTGTAATACAAGTCCGTTTGGCTATCCCCTTCCATGTCAAAATACCCTAAAATCCAGCTGGTCGGGCCATCACCTGAGGACACCAACCTGATCTCTTTAGTGGTTGTCTCTGCTGGCATGTTGGTTAAACTAACAACACCGTAGGCAAGGTTTTCATCGTTGTAGTCCCTGTCGGTTGCCTCTACTTTACCTCCAGAGACGGTCATGGTCGCGAAACCAAGATCCACTTGGATTTTTGCACTATTCCACTCGATGTCATAATTATTGACGGGGATTCCGCTAGGAAACTGCTCTAGACCAAAGTCCCAGGTAATTGGGACGACTTCCATCACACCGTTTGATGAATCGATGATGTTCGAACCGGGGATGAACGCGTACTGCGTGCTCCAAGCACTATGGGACAGGGTAACTTCTGATCCCTCGGTGGGTAGCCAGGTCAGTTTCGCACGAAGCGTATCGCGATCGGTGTTGAATGGCTCATCAACATCGGGTCTCCCACGGACAATTCCATACCCAGGATCGTTCATAGATTCAAAGCCAATTCTCAAGCCTAGTGAGTTCTTTATGATGGGCACATTGATAACCCCACTGTACTCACTTCCATTGCTACCCTTGGCGTAGGTCATCATACCTGCGCTAACTCGGTAACCAAAATTCTCAAGATCGACCGCGCTTGTTCTCATGATTACGCTGCCCGCCGCAGAGTCTTGCCCGTAGGTTGTTCCCTGGGGTCCCCGAAGCACCTCAATAGCCGCGAAGTCGAACGTGGTTAGAGGAGGCGGAGTCAGTCCACCAATATCGACGTAGGGGATGTCATCAATGTAGTACCCGACCGCTCGCTGCCCACCTGCGTTAGTTTGTGTTAATCCGCTGCCTCTGAGCTGGATGCCCTCTGACACGGGAAGCTTTCCACCCTGAGTAATGCCTCCGGTGGCGCCAGGGACGAGATTAAAGATATCGCCTACATCGCTGTAAATAGGCTGCTGGAGCAGCTCTTTAGATATTACTTGGACCGATTGGGGTATATCCATCACCGCCTCTTCACGACGAGTGGCCAATACCGTCACCTCTTCCAATTCCATCGATGATTCTGATGCCTCATCTGACTGTGCACTCGCCCACATCGAACCTGGAAAAAGAATGCTGATGAGCATTAAGTCTCTTAATTTTCTTTTGTTCATATACCCCTCCTAATGACTTATTGTTTGGACCTTTGATAAGATCCCTTTTATATTACTTGATTCACCCTAAACCGGATAGAGACTTCCTTCAATTCTTTCGTGAAGCGAATTCCCCCACTAACCCTATAGGTATATGTTTTTATTGACTTTTTTATTAGTGCGGGACAGGTTGTTACGTCTCCTTGAGTGGTAATGTACAATGACCCGCTGAAACACAATAACAGGCTCTATAGCGCTGGTGTTTATAGCTTCAGCGGGGGCTGCTCTGTGTCCCCAACTGCATACTCTCCAGCACCGTCTTGATTGATTAGGGCAAAACCGTTACTTCTGACCGTTTTATTTCCTCACGCCACAGCGTTTGATTCTTCTCGCGATCCCTTTCAATTCTGGGAGTCAGCTCGCGTCCTGGTGGGAGCACCTCACCCTCTGGATAATCCTTGCCAAAAGCACTTCGGCTGACTGACAGACTCCACGCCGCATACTCATTTTTCATGCGCTCAGCGATATCTGGGTGCAAATCGATTAGGTTATTTTCTTCACTGGGATCACCGATTAGGTTATAGAGCTCATAGGGAGTGGTAACAAAATTTTTACCGTCAAAATCGACGTTTCTTACCAGTTTCCAATCATTGTCCAGCCACATGAGTCCCCCGTTAGCCCTAAACCCTAGTGGTTTTTCACGCTTTCCTGACTCTTTCTGGAACAAACCAGATAGTGAGATTCCGTCGTGTACTTTGTTGATTGAGTTGGGATCGAGTCCTGCGACGTCTATCAATGTCGGGAAGATATCTACCGTCCCCGATGGGAAATTTGTTACTCTCGGAGCGATGTTTGCGGGCCACTCAACAATCGTTGGGACGCGCAGCCCACCTTCATAGAAATCTTTTTTGAATCCGCGAAGGTGGCCGGTGCTGTCTGGGTCTAAACCCCTGATGCAACCGTGCAGATCTCGGGCCTCAAAACTTGTTAGATCGGGATCTATTTCATCACTGCAGTCAGATGGGTATTCCATTTCTATTCCATGTCCCCCAGCGCCCCCAAATCTCTCCTCAGAAGGCCATACTCGAACATCTAGGTTGGGCGATCCGCCGTTATCACTGGTAAACCAGATCAATGTATCATCTGCAATACCCAGATCTTTGAGGCCTTGCCTTAAATTGCCAATGGAACGATCTATGGCAACAATCTCTCCATGACCATGAGCCGAAGTGCGATCCACCTTACCCAAAAACGGGGCGATGTCTTCGTCCGACGCCGCCCAAGGCCCGTGGGGAGACGAGTACCATATCACGACAAAGACAGGTGTGTTATCAGATGCCTCGCGGGCGATAAATTCAAGCGCCTCGTCGACAATGACCACTGAACCTTCACCTTTAAATTGCTCTCGATTCCCAAGGCGGCTAAGTTCGGGGTCTAAGTCCCAACCAGAAGTGTGGCTTAACCAATAGTCAAAACCGAACTCGCCTGGATTATGAGGGTCATCGGCGGGGAGGGGATGATTCTTAAGTGCTTCTTCCGTGCCCACCCGATTGAGGTGCCATTTACCAAAGTGGCCCGTCTTGTAGCCCGCCTCTTTGAACGCCGTTGAAACCACTTTTTCTTGTTTGTTTAGATAACTTCCAACACGAAATGCTCCCGTCCGATCGTTTGTTCGCCCTGTAAGCACGGTGGCTCGAGTGGGCGTACAGCTCGGAGCACCCGCATAGAAACGATCCATTCGCAACCCATTTTCTGCCATAGCGTCGAGGTTGGGAGTTTTCAGGATTGGGTGGCCATAGTAGCCGGTTTGAGCCCAGCCCATATCATCTGACATGATCAATATTACATGGGGTCGTTTAGAGACGTCGACGGATCGGGTAGGCACGTCATTACACCCAGTAACAAAGATGAAGCCAATAAGGGTAAATGTGATCATTAACATTCGATACGGAGCACAGATAATTCGCTTTACACTTTCAGTAGCAAATCCCATCATATTTTCCTCTGCTTTTGAAATTCTGAGCAAACGGTAGCATGGTTAAAATGAGGTTTACAATTTTGGATCGGCCTGGTTCACCCAAAAAAGAAGGGTAGGAGAGCTCATCTATGCTCGATTCTCAATCTATGACTTCATATCATGAAAAGCGAAAACTTAGGGGAAAAGAAAGATTAGTTGAAGTTTTAGATTTTAATTTTGAGATACATTTGCATTACCTTACGCCAAGAATCATTAGTCTAAAAGGTGTAGGATAAAAAATGCGTCTCCCGTTTTTTTGGTGAGATTCTAAGATAGCTTGCGCTGTATTTTATTCGTTAAAGATTCTGTTATGACCTCATGAGACTATTGCGACCCATAATTTTCTTAGAATCAAACAACGACAATCTCATACCCCCCACCCACCCCTTAGATATATCTTTTATCCATCAAATGGTACATTTTTCATTTAAGCTGAATTAATAAAAATGGGTGATATTGTAATCCATATGCACTTGATCCTCAGTCTTCAACAGGAGATAGTGGGAAAAATAGTAAGAGGGGTAACACCATGGTTTCACTTGATATGAGTAAGATTAAACCAGTAGGAGAGTTCGGTTCTAAGCCATGGTGTGAGGCCATTGCCTTGTATGGCGTCGAAATACTTAGAGCATCTAATTTACCGTCTGATTTGGCCTGGGGGTTTAGTGAGATGTACACATCTCCGCCTGCCCGACTCATAAGTGAGGATTGGGCGCAATCCGGTTACCACTTTATGGTCAAGGATGGAGTAGTTTCAGGCGGTGCGAGTGTGCCAGATGATTGTCTTGCTATACCCGGATTTCACGCCAGTATGCGTTGGGGATTCATATGTCATCAGTCTGCCACAAAATATGGAGCTGCAGGCCAGAAGCAGCGTGGCGCAGAGGAGGCTGAGCTTAATAAAGATATCTCTGATTATATGGGCCACCAAGTAAACTTTGGTGGGTGGAAAAATCCGGTTTGGCCGAAACCTATTATCGAAGCGCTTAGCGCTGGTGTTGAGGAGGGAGCTGGGTTACACAATATTGCGGCCAGTTTGCAAGAGATGTCGCCTGAATATAATGGACTGCCAACCACCGATCTGGGTGTGCCTGTATTCCCAAAAATGAGTGATACTCAAAAAATTGAATTTTTGACTTTGTGTGGTATTGCAGTCCGCTAAGGACTGGCGAATAATAGTAAAAAAATGGGGGAATCTATTAATAATAATTTTACTCCTCTAGAGGATTTAGTTTTAGGTGACAGGAGTCATCCAGAAAAAATTTCGCCTGATGAGTTTGCAAAGACCCTATGCTCTGACCAACTGGGTCCTGACTTGGGACGGGTCGGTTTTAAGTTTATTCGCGATATGTTAGTCGGGATAGAGAGAGCTCAGTCAGTTAATCTGACTGCTATCACTAACGCCCTGTGCGAAGGTATTCGTCCCCACGCAACCCACAAGCGTTTGTCTCGGAATCTCGATAATCCTGAGTTATCACAGAATTTCTCTGATCGATTGCTAAAACTCGGTGCGGCTCAGGTAGGAAAAGATACTCGTTTGATTGTGCATATGTATGAGCTGAATAAAAAGTATGCGCGCAAGGTGGAATATCTACCATCAGTGGAAAACGGCGAGAGCGCTGGTTTCAGGGTTTGCGGTATCGTTGCTAATAATCTTGGATCGCAAAAATATGTTCCCTTATTGGCTTCGGTTTGGTCGGAAGATGTCCCGGGTTACGTCAGCGATACCGATGAGATAAAGAAAGTGCTATACCGAGTGTCGGCGGCAACTGGCAATCGAGGTATGTTTTACTTCGATGACAAATCTGTAAATGACGATCTTCTTTTACCTATTCTTGAAGAACCCAATTTGAACTTTGTAATGTGGCAGCGCTCTGATGCCAGTGTCGTTTATCGTAATAAAACTTGTTCTTTACAGGAGGTGGCAGATAGTGTCGAAACAGTGTACGGAAAAATGATGTTTAAGCTTCTGCCTAAGGGCGTATCTGGTACGTCTATTGATGCGCTTAGTGCTGGTGTTGAGGAAACTGCGTTACACAATATTGCGGCCAGAAATGTGACTGATCTTGATCTTGATCTCTTCGTGCATGCGGGAGTCACTGCTATAAAGTCCAAAGAATCAGGTACAAGTCTTAGACTTATTGCGCTTAAGACGAAAAATCGGCTTATCGGTGAGGTTGTTGTGCCACTGATCACTTCGGCCGAAGATCTTCGATCCAGAAGGGCCTTGATGGGATTGGTTGAATCGTGTTTAACGATTCAAGACACATTACAGGCGCACCACACTCTTCTAGAGCGGTTTGATCCGGCGAGCTTTAGAGTATTAACCTATAGTCGTCTCCAGTTCCTAATGTCTCTCTTACAGGCCGTGATGTACTTCGAGGTTTCTGTCGCTGGGGGAGTTTCAGTTGAGGACCATCAGATTTCATCTAATCCTCATGATGGAGATCTAGATCGTACTTACTATCTGCCAGATAAAAAGAGCGCTCTATAAATGTTTTACTGTGAATAACTGTTATGCCCGAGCTTGGGTTGTTTTAACGCCCCTTGGGTAGGCTCTGCGGTGATGGGTCAGGATGATTTTTAATGTTAGATATTGATGTGGACGCGCTGAAAGAAAACTTCAATTGCAATGGGTTCATTGTCTTGCGTGATTATCTAAGTCTCACAGAGTTAAATGAGCTTAGGGATCGTGCTCTTCCGTTGATAGAACGTTTAGCGGAGAGCGGTCAAACAGCAGGCCAATATTCAAATCTATTAAAATCACTGCATCGTCACGATCCTTGGTTTCAGAGTCAACTTGATAATGGTAGGCATGTGCCGCTTGTGCAGAAATTATTGGGCGTCGAGGTGGTCGGTTGCTCGGTTGCTTGGTTTGACCGTCCGGTTGGCGAAGCCACTGGCGTGCCACCGCATGTCGATGTTCAGCGTGGCGAGGGCAATATAAATGAGGGTATAACTATCTGGTTGGCTCTTGATTTGGTAAATAGGAGCAATGGTTGCTTGCATTATCTGCGTGGTTCTCACAAAGAAATTCATCCTAACCAAATTTTTATTACTGATATTGAAACCGACTCTAACGATGCCGTTCAGGTCGAGGTCAATCCCGGTGACGCCGTTATTCATAATGCACTGACGGTGCACTGGTCTGGTGGCAATAAGAGCGACATGCCTAGGCGCGCGGTCTCTTATTTTTATCGAAATAAACGACTTTAATTAATTTAGGTTCAGCACAAAGTAAGGAGAGTTATGAATAAAGATGAGCAACAAGCAAGAGAGGAATTAGTTAGTGCCTACTGCCAGTTAGTAGATATGAGATTGATGGATCAGGCTTCAGGTAATGTTAGCTGCCGTGTCGAAGGTGGCATGTTGATTTCCTGTTCAGGCGCCACTGGAAAGAACCTTTCACCACAGCGTGTGGTAAAAGTTTATGATGATACTAGTTATGAGGGCGAGATTAAGCCATCATCAGAGTGGCGAATGCATCTGGGTATCTACCAGCGTAACCAAACCGCTAATGCGGTTGTGCACACACATTCCGACTACTGTGTTGCGTTGGCATGTAATAATTTAAAACTCCCCGGATTCCATTACATGGTAGGTCTATTCGGTGGCTCGGATGTCCCGTGCGTGCCTTACTCCACCTTCGGAACTGAGTCGCTAGCCAGTGATGCTGCCAATGCATTAGACAAGCGTGCGGCCTGCCTGTTGGGAAACCACGGTATGATTTGTCGAGGGGGTAATTTTGATATCGCCATTGGTCATGCTGAGAGAATGGAGATTTTGTGTAAGCACTATGTGCTTGCCAGACAACTTGGTGAACCAGACCTTTTAACAGATGATCAGTGGGATGAGTTTTTTGGTCGTGCAAAGAAAGTGGCCTACAGCACATTTATTTAATCGCCTTTGGCACTCATCAACGAACAGCCATTTTTTAGACCGTCTTAAATGACTGAGCTGTTATTAGCAGCTGTCAAAAAAAGCTCTATCTGGAATTTTAAGCAGAGATGCTGCAACTTGGGGAAATTTAGAAAAACTCTTAGGCGTGGCGAATTAAATCTCGTGCAATAATCGTCTGTTGGATTTGGCTAGTCCCCTCGTAGATTCTTAGTAGGCGAACATCACGATAAAAGCGTGCTACGGCATACTCCTCAATGTAACCAGCACCGCCATGAATCTGTACTGCGCGATCCGCTACTCTTCCAACCATCTCAGTGGCGAATAGTTTACAACACGACGCAAGCATTTTAACTGACTCACCATTATCACGACGTCTAGCTGCATCCATTACCATGCACTCCGCCGCGTAACATTCCGCCTGACTGTCCGCGAGCATTGCCTGGATAAGCTGAAATTCTGAAATCGGTTTTCCAAACTGCTTCCGTTCAAGAGCATAATCTAGTGATAAATTGATTAGTCTCTTTGCACAGCCCACTGAAAGAGCAGAAATATGAATTCGACCTCGATCTAAGGTTTTCATGGCTGTCTGAAAACCGCAGTTAAGCTTATCAGGACCACCGATTATATTTGCCTCAGGCACTCGACAGTCCTCAAAAATAACGTCACATACATGTGCGCCTTGCTGCCCCATTTTTTTATATGGCGTTGATAATGAAATACCTGGCGAATTGGCATCAACTAAAAAGGCACTGACTCCACGAGACCCAACCTCGTTTTGATCCGTTCGAGCAAATACAGTAAATAGTTGCGCACAATTTGAATTGGTAATGTAGCGTTTGGTACCGGTTAGCACATAATCGTTACCGTCTTTGACCGCCTTGGTCTGCACCGCGGCAGAGTCTGAGCCTGCCTCTGATTCAGTGAGCGCGAAGGAACCAATAATTTCTCCTGTCGCCATTTTTGGAAGATATTGGCGTTTCTGTTCCTCCGTGCCATCCATAACCAGACCCTGACTGCCAATTCCATTGTTAGTGCCAATCACGGAGCGAAATGCGGGTGAGGTATGGCCAAGTTCAAGTATGACTCGGCATTCCTCCTCCGTATTCAAACCAAGACCGCCATAGGCCTCAGGAATCGTTAAGCCAAATAGGCCGAGCTCACGCATCTCATTTATGATGTGGTCTGGAATGCAGTCATCCTCAGCAACTTGTGACTCAAGAGGTATAAGTCGATTCTCGACGAATCGACGCACCGTTTCGAGAAGATGATTCAGTGTATCCGAATCCACAGTCATTATGCCTATCTCCAATATTTATGAGTGTGCGTTGTCACGCGTTTTTTTCGAATCCAAAAGTGACAATTTAAAGCCTATGAGTATTAGATGCACTGCATTCAAATTTCAGAGACTTTTACTAGTTTGACGTTTGACCCTCGGTGATACAACATCGATTGGTTATTCTATCTAGGAATATCCCCCGAAATTTGGGTGCATTTGAAACTCGCTGAAGTCACAGACCACCCGGAACATACTATACTTCTTTCCCATATGAATACTCCAGAAAAAGGGCGCAATACCAATAATCAAATAACAAGGTGAGCTAATGAAATCACGCGCAGCTATTCTATTCGAGTCTGGCAAACCACTTGAGATATGCTCTGTAGATGTTCAAGATCCAAAAGTAGGTGAAGTGAGAATTGAAATAAAGGCTGCAGGGGTTTGCCACACTGACCTAAGCGTAATGACAGGGAGTATCAAAGCCCCCATACCCGCAATACTGGGTCATGAGGGGGCTGGTGTTGTCATTGATGTTGGTCCTGGTGTTACGGCCGTAAAATCAGGTGATCACGTCATTCCATTATGGCGGCTCTCTTGTGGCGAATGCGAATACTGCGATGACCGACGTCCTGCCCTCTGCGGGGAGGGGACAGAAATTCGATCAACAGGAAGATTGTTAGATGGCACCAGTCGTTTTAGTATCGATGGTAAAGAAATATTGCACTTTGCTGGTGTATCGTCTTTTTCAAATTACACCGTTATGCCCGAGGGTGCGGTTCTTAAAATTCCCAAGGAGTTGCCATTTGAGCTTGCTGCGCTGATGGGATGTTCTGTCATTACCGGCGTAGGGGCAGTTATCAATGCAGCAAAAGTAAAACGTGGTGGCACAGTAGCTGTCTTTGGCGCAGGAGGTGTGGGTGTTAATGTGGTTCAGGGTGCGGCGATGTCCGGTGCAAAAACCATTATTGCGGTTGATCGCCACTCAAGTCGGCTAGATGATGCGTTAACCTTTGGCGCAACGCATGTTATTAATGCCTCCGATACAGATCCGGTCGCTGAAATTCGCAAGTTGACCGGTGGACTTGGCGTAGATTACGCATTTGAAGCGATCGGCTTATCTGCCACTATTCAGCAGGCCTATAATAGCCTCGCTAAGCGTGGTGTCGCAATGACGCTTGGCATTGCACCTGCGACCACGGAGGTAACCATATCACCGGTGGGTTTGGTCTATGAGGAGCGAGTTCTTACGGGGTCCTTGTATGGCTCTTCAGCACCCAAAACTGATATACCAATGATGATTGATCTCTACACCAATGGCAGTCTGAAGTTGGATGAATTACTGAGTCGCACCTACCCTATTGAAGAAATTAATGAGGCCTATGACGCTATGCAGTCAGGAGAGACGCTGCGCAGTGTGATCAAGTTCTAGGCATGGTTTTAATAAAGTCTACTGACAATTAGGTATTCCTTCCATGAAGCATATTTACTTAACTTTTCTCTTAACATTTTCTTGGAGTTTAAATTTGATGGCTCTTCCTTTAGATATTGAAAATCTGAAACTTTTTGAACCTAAAAGTCAGGGAATGAAAAACACAATGAGCAGTGAGCTCGATGAAGTCATAACACAATTTATAGAGGATGAAAAAATACAAGGTGCCGTTGTAGCAGTAAGCCGCTTCGGTAACCCGATATATTTCTCAGCACATGGATTAGCCGATGTTCCAAATAAAATTGCGATGGAAAAAGATGCAATGTTTCAAATGTGGTCCTCCACCAAACCGGTGCTTGGAGTAGCTGCAATGATTGCCATCGAACGTGGTCTTTTTAGCCCAGAGGACGAGGTGAATAAGTATCTTCCAAATTTTAGTGGTATTGAAGTTGCAGTATTGGATGATCCAAAAGACAAAGATGTTTCACCCTTGGGAGTTTACGCCCAGTTGGGTGGTGAGACTGGTTTTTTTTCAAGCTTATATTGGAGAGTGTGGTCGTGGTTCTCTGATGGATACTACCTTGGTTATATTCCAGAACATCGGTTAGTTAAATCAAACAAACCAATTACTATTCATCACTTGTTAACTCATACAGCAGGACTGGGAACCAGCGGGCTTGGCCAGGCTATTGCACCCTGGAATGCCAAACTTACGTCTAGCAAAGATGGAGGTACAAAAGAAGAAAATGCATTTCTCAATAACATGACTATAGGATCTTTGACCGACATGATTTCCGAGGGTCCTTTAGACTTTCAGCCGGGGTCAAGATTTTCCTATAGTGGATTCATGGGTTTAGATGTTGTTGCTCACATAATTGAAATTACATCTGGGCAACCTTTTGAGGAGTTCGTTAAAACTAATATTTTTGACCCGCTATACATGCACGATACCTACTGGAACGTGCCTAGTGAAAAATTCAATCGAATTGTGAGTATAAGTGGCGGTGGTAAAGATGGAAGTAAACCCCCTGGACAAACAAAATTTTTCTCAGGCTCTGTTGGTTTGATTAGCACCGCAAAGGACTATCTCCACTTTGAGAATATGCTACTTAATCAGGGTGAGTTTTTAGGCAAACGAATACTGTCAGAAGCTTCTGTTAAGTTAATGTCGACTAATCAGACAGGCGATTTGTATTCGAAAATGGGAAAGGTGGTAGAGGGTTCAGAAGGATTCGGATATACGGTCTCTGTTACCCTCGATCCGGAAAAAGCCTTGTTAAAACGAGGTAAAGGTTCATTTGGCTGGGCTGGTGCAGCAGGCACTATGTCTTGGACAGACCCAGTAAATGATATAAATGTCGTTATAATGGTGCAGCAACCAACCAAGGAGTTTCCTGAGGACATAGCGAGGGTGGTATTTGACTCAGTGGGCAGAGCAACAAAATAGTACAGTAAAAACACCCAAAGACTAGCTAATATTAAATGTCACTGCTAGACGAGCACAGCTTCTATGAGTCTAGGGCCTTTGTGGTTGATGGCGTCCTTTAGAGCCGAAGAGAACTCATCTGTCGTTGTTACACTGGATGCGGGAACACCCATTCCAGTTGACAGCGCTACCCAGTCGAGTATTGGATTGGTAAGGTCAAGTAGTGACAGTGTCTTTTCACTAGGATTCTCAACGCCAACCCTTCCCAATTCAATATTGAGAATACCGTAACTGTTATTTTTCATAATAATAATAGTTACGTCGAGATTTTCCCTTGCCATCGTCCAGAGTGCCTGTAGGGTATACATTCCGCCGCCATCAGCCTGTAGTGCAATGACCTTCCTCTCTGGGCAGGCGACTGCTGCACCCGTGGCAACCGGAAGGCCTTGCCCGATGGATCCGCCAGTGATAATTAGCCAGTCGTGTTTGGGTGATGTGGCCGCATGATTATAAAAAGGCCCGCCACTGGTACCTGACTCATCCGATACAATTGCGTCTTCTGGTATAAGCGCTGCAGTGATTATCCCAGCAGATTGTCGAGTCAGCTTGCCTTTAACAAATGTGGGTGGGGGCTCTTGCTTGACAACTTTGGGGGAAGCAGGTGCCGCCAGCTCATCGGCAAGGCGGCGCAAGGTGGACTCGGCATCAATACTAGTTTTGTGAAATTCAAATAAGGTAGCGGAGCTAGGAGACAGCCAACTTGGCTTGCCTGGATAAGCGAAAAAGGCGACGGGGGGTTTTGCGCCAATAAAAACCATCTGCCTGAGGCCTGATAGACATTCAGTTGCCATTTCTGCAAAGTAGGGTAGTCGTTCGACCTCCACTCTTCCAGCACCTCGCTGCAGTCGTGCAGGCAGGGTTTCACAAATAAGACGCGCACCGGTAGCGGCAGCAATTCGGCCCGCGTGAAAAAGGGCATCTTCTCGCAAGGCTCTTCCACCCAAAAACAAAGCCGCTTGACCACTGCTCTTTAGTAAAGCGGCAGCTTCTTTGATTTCAGCATTTTTTGGTCGTTCAGTTTTAGGTGGCGTTATAGATGCAGCTACTTTCGCACCATCTGTCCAGGCATGGTCGCCGGGGGCGATAAGGGTACAAATTTGTCCGGGATAGGTAAGTGCTGAAGCGACAGATTCTGCACCAGCTAATGCTAGATCAGCAGGCGATATAGATGTCCGAACCCAGTCAGACATGGGTGTAGCAACTCCCACTACGTCAGAAGTTAATGGAGCGTCATACTTTAAATGATCGGCAGCATGATCACCAACAATATTGATAATAGGCGTATGGGCGCGTTTAGCGTTATGTAGGTTTGCCAGTCCATTTGCTAGGCCAGGGCCTAAGTGAAGCAATGTCGCAGCTGGCTTATCGGCCATACGGCCATAGCCATCCGCTGCACCTGTGACAACTCCCTCGAATAATCCCAAAATAGCGCGCATGCCCTCTTGTTGGCCGATTGCTGCAACCAGTTGCATCTCTGAGGTTCCAGGATTTGCAAAGCAAACCTCGACGCCGTTGTTATAGAGGGTTTGAATTAGCGCTTCAGCTCCATTCATCTTATTTCGGTCCCGAATTTAGTTTTGGTAGAGTATTTACCCATCGAATCAACATTAGCTGGCTTTTCAGATGCCACAAACATACAAAGGCACTTTTTTTATTAGGATAACTTAATGTTATTGGTGAAGGTAAAAACAAAACCATCCGCACACGAAAATTCACCCAAATAAGATTTTAGCGAGAACAATACCACGCATGTATGATTTAAGCTTGAATCTAATTCGCCACAGTTTAATAACTATGTTGTTCTCAAATCATCTACAGGGCGAGTGTTTGAGGCAAAAGTAGGACAGCAGTAATTCGGTGGTAATTTTTGTAATGGGTGAACTTGAGATTGTCTTATTTGGTGTTATTGAGGATTTAATCTAACCCATTCTAAGTTTTTGACTAGACTCAAGGATTCTTTGTGATTTGTCCTTGGTTCAAGGAGTGTCTGCTCAATGGCTAAAGAGCTCGAAGATTTTTTCTTCGATGCTATCAAGAGAATGCGTCAAGCAGAAACAGAACGTTAACCACAATCGATATTAAATTGGGTGATCTCTTTGATTCTTAAATTGTAATAGTTATCACCATATGATTTAGTTGAAAAAAATTTTGGGTTTTATCATGTTTTCATTTGATGGTTACAAAGCAATAGATTTAAGCCCTAGGGTCTCTCCTAGAATCAACCGATTTGATGGCAGTATCGAAGAGGGAGCCACTGATCCCTATGGAAAGCATTGGGTGATGTGGGAAGGACGTTTCCCGATGGATAATTCATTGTTTACGATGTATGCCGCTCCCAATGATATTAATCTCTATGATGGTCGTCAAAATGATGACATTTTGGGTCAGGAGAGAATGACGACGCATAATGGGTCTCACATTCAAGGAGGGAAGGGCCACATTAGCCATTGGAAAGGTGTTCCGACCGACATGAAAGGTCTTTGGGAATTACCTCTAGATACATTTATAGGTGAGGCGGCTGTGTGTAATTTAGATCACCTCAAGCCGGTTGAAGTCATTGATCAATCAGACTATCCAAAAGAGTATACCAAAAGAAAATTCTTCCAACTCACGGCTGATCCCGGTGATATGAGAGGTCAGGAAATACTCCCAGATCATCTTGATAATATTCAAAAAGGCGACATCGTTTTGATGACAAGCCCATTTAAAGGGTTAGAGCAGCCATGGCTGTCGTCTCGAACTGTTGACTGGTTGATAAAAGATCGCGCAATAAAGATGATTGGCTTTGGGTATCCCGGCATTGAGTGGCAATATGATCTTAAAGTTGCCGCGCCAAAAAATTCTCCGATTCGTCGTATGTTTCTTGGTGCAAATATTCCTATTGCCCATCCACTTGTGAATATAGAAACACTCTCCTCAGATCGGGTCTTCTATTATGGAATGCCATTAAATGTACCTAAATTGGAGGCGAGTTTCGTAAGAGCAGTCGCATTTGAACCTCAAAATCAAGAGGACGACGCATGATTGACTTGAAAGGTAAAAAGATTATCGATTTAACAGTGGAACTTATCGCAAGAGTAACCCGAATCGATGGATCTGTGGAGGTAGGCACGACTGACCAATATGGCCATGGTTGGTTAAGTGAAGAGACGATTAATGAGCAAGATGGAACAATGGAGCATCTTGTGGGAGCTAATCAGGGAACCGTAGCGGAATGGCCGATCGGTGCGCTTAGTGGCCATATGGGCTCTCATATCCAATTGGGTGTGAGGCATAATGATAATTGGACAGAACTGCCCAAGGGTATGAAAGGTATCTGGGAAGTTCCGCTCGACTCTTACTATGGTGAAGCTTGTGTGTGTAATTTGGATCACTTAAAGGGTGAGTCTATTTTGCCAGAACACCTCACCAGTGTGCGGGAGGGCGATATCGTTATTCTGGGTAGCTGCTGGAGCGGCGAGGACCAGCCGACACTGATTGGAGAGACAGCACGTTGGCTAGCTGAGGAAAAGAAAATAAAGATGTTGGCGGCAGGGGGAGGCCCCGGAATAAACTGGGAAACCGATTGGGATGCGCCTGAGCCCAACAATAGTCCAACGCATCGAGCAATGACGGGAAACAATATTCCAATACTTTATCCGCTATCAAATATTGATAAGCTGTCAAAAGAGCGTGTATTTTTAATCAGTCTGCCGCTGCACGTAGAGAGAATGGAGGGTACGTGGGTTAGGATCATTGCTATAGAGTAAGATTGAGACCTATTGCCATCAGGATCGGAATTATTTCCAATGCCATCACCATCGGTATCTATACTCTCAGACGCATCTAGAGGGAGAGGGTGTTCTTTTTGAGCCTACCTTTAAATGTCGAGCGAATGGAGGGTACCTGGGTTAGAGCAATCGCTATTGAAGACTGAGATTAAAAAATCGGGGATTACAGTCTGTAAACATTTTAAAGAGCCGATACTTTACTCCTGCAGCGGCTTTTAGAAGAGAGGTAGCAACATTTGGTAGACAAACTAACTTGATCGCTCACTAATATCATTGAGCTGTGGTATTGGTTGTCAAGGCATGGCTGCTAAAGATGGAGTATTGGATGTGAAGACTACACGATTACTATTCCTTGATGATCGGAATATATCTCGATCTGATAATGCTGTAATTAAACTAGGAGATATCAAGAAGTATTCTTCGAACCCCCTGATGAGAGAGGACAAACACTGGGAAAAAAGGTTCGATAATTTTTATGGAAATATAATATTTGATGAGCAGAGCAATTTATATAAATGCTGGTATAGCCCTTTTATTGTTGCCAACTCATCGGCAAATATGTCTTTTGAGGATATGAAAAACATCCAATATGATGGCCACGATTTTCAGGAGATGGCTATTTGTTATGCAACGTCAGTGGATGGGCTTACTTGGAATAAGCCTGAATTGAACCTTGTCGAGTTCAATGGAAGCAAAGCAAACAATATTGTTTTTAGGGGTCCTCATGGAGGAGGTATTTTTTATGACAAAGAGGATTCCGACAACACAGCGAGATATAAATTAATTTATCAGGGCCTGAAAACAAGCTTCTCAAGTAATGGTTTAATCTGGTCACAGCATAAATATTTAGAATCAGTGTCGGCCTCTGGGAATGAAAAAATAACTGGAGATACCCACAATAACGCCCTGTGGGCCCCAACACTTTCAAAATATGTCGCTTTTACAAGAACTTGGGCAGAAACAGATCGAGAAGTTGTAGGGAAGCAGACGTTCCTCAACCACAAGTGGACACGGCAAGTCTCAAGAATTGAGAGTGATGATTTTCGGACTTGGTCTAAGTCAGAGGTCTGCATCACTTGCACAAAGTGGGAGCATCAACCTTACGCAATGCCAGTTTTTTTTCACGCGGGTATCTACTTTGGACTTTTAGCAATACATGATCAAATTTCAGATCGTGTTTGGACAGAGCTTGCCTGGAGTAAAGATACAGTCAAATGGAACAGAGTTGAGGAGGGCACTCCATTTATTGAATGCTCGGATAATGAGCTAGATTATGATTATGGTTGTGTTTATGCGTGCGCCACGCCAGTGTTTTTAGATAATGAAGTACGAATATTTTATGGTGCTAGCGATTGGTTACATACAAGTTGGCGAAATGGAAGTCTTTCATTAGCAACGCTCCGGCCAGATGGATTTGCCGGCTACGAGCAGGTGAATAAAAATTTAACGGCGACGATCGTTTCATCTGTTTTGAGTCTCAAAGATTGTTTAATAAGAGTTACTGTTGACGTGGAATCTGATGGATGGGTTCTAGTGAAGTTATTTAATGACTCCAAAGGGCAAGTGTCTGTCTCTAGTCTGACTAATAGTTGCTCAAATCAGATCTTATTTGATTCAAAAGTATCAGATCTGGAAACTGGTTACCTAGAGTTTGAGTTTAAAAACGCTCGACTTTACTCCTTTTGTTTGGATTATTTTGGTGATGAGTAAACAACTTGGGCTCCTTGCTTGTTCTTTTAAAACCCAGGCCATTTGGCCTTATTTTTGCGTAAGCTATCAACTTTTATAGCTAAAACACATTTTCCAAGAATATAGGACCCACATTTGGTCAAAAGATATGCTCTTCAAAAACCAGATATTAGTTTTGTTCGCGCCTGATTTTATGTTTTGGGTGATAGTTCCGAAGTGTGATCAAACTGCAAAGTGACAGCCAGAATAAAAAGGGCATAATTGCTACTCAGACTAACGATGAGCGAGACAACAGTGTCGAAATTTGATCTTCAGGATAAGGTAATTATTGTCACAGGTGCGGCCGGTGGTATTGGGACAGAAATTTCAAGGGAGTGTGCCGATGCTGGTGCCAAGGTGGTGTTGGCAGGACGAACGGAAGAAACCCTAGTTGCCTTATCCAATGATCTTAATGGCGAGGATAGTTTTGTTCTAAAAACCGACGTAACTGATCCTGAATCAGTCAAAAATTTGATTGCATCGACGGTGGAAAAATTTGGCCGAGTTGATGTCATTATCAATAATGTGGGTGGTAGTGCTGCTATGTGTGAGCCTGAGGAGACACCTTATGACGTTTGGTCGCGAATGATTGACGTCAATTTAAGTTCAACATTTTACTGCTGCATAGAAGCTGGTAAGCAGATGATCAAACAGAAGTCTGGCAAGATCATCAATATTTCGTCAACTGCAGGCACTAAGGGAAATCCTGGCATGTTGCACTATTCTGCTGCAAAAGCGGGTGTCTTGAGTTTGACTAATAATCTTGCCTTCAAGTGGGCTGAGCACAATATTAACGTGAACGCTGTGGTGCCTGGTCTTATAGCGACACCCAATATGATTAAGTGGGGAGTTATATCGCCTGATGTCGATGACGATGGCAATTATGTGCCCCGATTAACCCGTCCCCCTAGTCCTTCTGATGTTGCTAACCTCTGCCGATTTCTGGCATCTGAGGCCGCTGATCTGATCACGGGTGAGGCAATTCCTGTTCGCTCTTGGGAAAAAGCTGACCGTTTCTGGACTTAGCAGGGCATCTTTAGAGTTAAAGAGAAGAGTCTTAAAACAACAATAAAGGATATAAAGTGTACACAAGTAACATTAAAACAACGGATGATTCTCTAGAGCGCATAGGTGGGAAGGGACGCTCTCTTGCCCGGATGACCTGTGCTGGGTTTGATGTGCCTGGTGGATTTTTAGTAACCGCCGATGCCTACAGAGCATTTATTGCTGAGAATAATCTCCAGTCGACTATTGTTGATAGAGCTCGGCCCACCCTTAAGGATGGTTACCCTGCTTTTGATGATTGTGCAGAGCAAATTTCCGAACTAATTTTGAACGCGCCGATGAGCGTCGATGTTGTCACACAAATAAAAGGCGCCTACGGTGACCTGGAGGATGTTAATCTTCCAGTTGCTGTCCGATCCTCAGCAAACGCAGAGGATCTCCCGGACTTTTCATTTGCCGGACAACAGGAGACCTATCTCAATGTGCGCGGTGGGGATGCGGTTACTAGGGCAGTTCAAAAATGTTGGGCTTCCCTATGGACAGCGCAGGCAATTAGCTATCGCCATAACAATGGTATAGCGCAAGACAAGGTCGCGATGGCGGTAGTGGTTCAAACGATGGTGCCGTCTGAAGTGTCTGGCATTCTGTTTACGGCAAATCCGACCTCGGGCGAGCGGTCAGAAATAATTATTAATGCCAGTTATGGGCTTGGAGAGGCAGTTGTTAGCGGCCAAGTGACTCCAGATACTTACATCGTTCAGCGGCCTGATCTCAGTGTTAAAGAGTCTGTGTTGGGGCCTAAAGAACAGAAAATTGTCTACGATGGGGAGCAGGGTATCCGCATTGAAGACGTGTCAGAGAGTGAGCGGCATCATTCATCGTTGAGTGATGGAATGATTAACGAACTTTGTAAAACTGCGATTGAGATAGAGGGCCTTTACGATGGGTTGCCGCAGGACATAGAGTGGGCTTTTTGTGATGGGAAATTACATTTGCTTCAATCCCGTCCAATTACTAACCTGCTTGTCCAGCCCATTGATGTTGAGTGGGTGCCTACATTGCCCGCCAAGTGTGTTAGCCGTCGGCAAATTGCAGAGAATATGCCAGATCCAATTTGTCCATTATTTGAAGATCTTTATTTGACTCAGGGCCTGGAGGCGCCGCGTGACAAAAGCCTTATGGTGGGTGGAGGGCCGCTGTTTGTTACCGTGAATGGCTACGCCTACCAGCGCTTTGATTACGCCACTATTCACAATAATCTGGAAACTCGGCGAAAGAGAAATGAAGATCCGCAGGCTGTGTCGGAGCAGGATATAGAAGCTGCCGAGTACGCAGCGTTCAAAGGAGACATAATAAAACTAAAAGCTAAAGTGGCAGATGCAGCTGAGGGAGATATTGAGCCATTTCGTGAAGATATGACTGAGGTTGATCGTGCTGCATTTGACCAGTGGTATGGTGAACAAACGGATGAGAAAATTAACTCTCGTATCACTATGCCGGAAAGTACAAATCCAACCTATGTCGCATTTAATAACACTAAACAGAACGACGCGGTTTTAAAGTATTGGTACGAAAAAACCTTACCAAGGCTTGAGAGCGTAGCAGATAAGTGGCGATCATTAGACGTTGCCAGTGCCTCCGATTTAGAGTTGTTTGATGGCATTTGTGAGCTAGCGATAGAGGAAGGTCGTTATTGGTCGGATGACTCCACTCATACCTTTGGTGTCGCCAAGTCAACAGATGATCAACTGCAGTGTTTTTTACAAGAGACATTGCCAGACCATAATTTTATTAGCGGTCAGTTTCTCACTGGTATTGAATCAAAGACCATGCAGTCCAACGCAGATCTTTTTAAAATCGCAGAGATGTTGAGGTCAGACCCAGACTTAACTTACACCGTCCTAGTTGTTCCCTCGGCCTACCTGCTTCAAGCTCTAAAGGAACATGAAAAGGCTGTAGACGTGGTTCTTGCGGTTGAGCAATATCTCAAGCAGTACGGGCATCAGGGTTACAGTATGGACTTTATTGAGCCGACACAGATGGAAGATCCATCTGCTCTATTCGCCTCATTAAAGGGAATGGTTCGAGACAGAAATTACCATCCTAAAAATCAAGGGAAAAAGACGGCAGAGATTCGTGCTGCCAAGTATAAGGAAATTTCACAATTGCTCTCTGGCCTTGAATATTGGCAGTTCCGATTTAGATGGTGGTTAGCGCGCAAGTACAACTTTATTCGCGAGGAAGTTGCGTTTCGATTTGGTTATACATGGTCAATCCTGCGTCCTATGGCCGATGAACTAAATCGACGCTTGGTGGAGGCTGAAATACTGGTTGCTAAGGATGATATCTTCTTTCTCACCAGCGTGGATATTAAGAAGGCAATAAAAGCAAAGGCTAGCCACCAAAAGCCAGATAACTATGGCCAGCTTGCTTCGCAAGAGCGTGTGCTTCGAGAGGCAAGAAAACGTCATCATCCACCTGGAACATTACCTGCTGAGGTCGCCTCTATTGAGGCTGTTTCATTTAAGGAAACACAAATTAAAAATGATGAGTCAAGCGACATCATGCGAGGTTTCGCGGTGAGCTCTGGGACAGTAACTGCCAAGGCAAGTGTAATTTTGGGCCCTTCAGAATTTGATAATATGACGCCTGGAAGTATTCTTGTCAGCCCACTTACCACACCAGCATGGACCCAGCTTTTTGCCAATTGTGTTGGCTTGGTCACCGATGTGGGCAGCATTCTCGCGCACGGCTCCATCGTAGCGCGTGAGTACGGCATACCCGCGGTTTTGGGTGTGGGGGACGGTACCAAGCGCATCCGTCATGGGCAGACAATTACTATTGACGGTGATCTGGGAACGGTTTTCATTCACGAGGATGAATAGTTCTCCAGTGTGAATCAGCCACTTTCTAGCAGAAGGTCGCTGTGCTTTTAGTCCCTCAGAAGGGGGAGCAAGAGCATAATACTAATACTTAATTGGAAAATCATGATGTCAGTTTTTGGAAAAGATGAGTTGGCAATGCGGAAATTCGCTTCGAGTATGCCTGTGCCGGAGTTTGAAGAAACGCACTTCGTTTCAAATAAGCTGTTAAGTCAGGCAAAGGTAGCGATAGTCACAACCGCTGGACTCCATCGGCAGAGTGCGTCGGGCTTTGAGATTGGTGATAGCGATTTTCATTATGAGACTTTGGCGAGGGATACCAGAGATCTGAAACTCGGACATCATAGCGTCAACTTTGATCGAGGTGGTTTTGCTGCCGATCTCAATGTTGTATATCCCATTGATCGCCTTGAGGAACTTGCTGTAGAGGGTGTCATTGGTGCCGTAGCGGAGAATCACTATGCTTTTGCTGGGAATCAGTCAGCAACTGTTTCTGAGATTCGATTAGACTCGGGACCTCATTGCGCTATGAAAATGCTTGCGGAGAATGTAGATATTGTGGTCATCACGGGAACCTGTCCCCTTTGCCCGCGCACTGTTTGTACTCTCGCACATGTTTTTGAGGCCGCAGGCCTTGCTACTATTGTTATCACTCGAGCAAGAGAGGTTGCCGAGCGCATGAAAGTTCCGAGAGCTCTCCACACTGTTTTTCCGCCAGGTCTATCATTAGGGAAGCCCAGGGATAAAGTTTTTCAGATCGAGGTTTTAAAAGCCGCCTTCAAATTGTTGGAAGCGCCGCAAGGCCCCGTGATTCAGGAATTTCCTATCAGTATTAGTGCTTCGGACGGCGAGCCGCTTATGTGTTCTCTCCCGCCACAGATGAACCCAGAATTACACCCTGCTGTTGATGAGGCGGAGGCCTTGAGATCTGCGTATTATCGAGCTTTAAAGAGCACCAAAAGGACATCTGTGGGTATGCAAATTAGTGTTGACGAAATTCCACAAGCGCTAGAGAAATTTATAAAAATAGCAGAGGGCGAGAACTGGACGGAGGTGGGATTTTCAAATGAGTCGATCGCTGAGACCATGTACGGAACGGTTCACGATATACGGTCTTATTATGAGGAACTAGCTTGTGAACTTGCAGACGGCCCCATTGGTCCATGGAAAACAGAGCAATGGTTTTACGACGACACCAAAGCTGGTCAAATCATCCTGAAAGCCAGGCGTGCAATGCGAGATAGCGAAGCTGATTCATCTCTCTGGTTTGGGCTGGCTACAGCGGGTAGAGAGTAAAGAATGGACTTCAGATGAAAAGTTTTCCATTAAGTGCCACAAGAATAAGGCTTCTCAGTTGTGCAGGCTCTCTTTTAGTGGATAGTCCGCAGCATTTTTCAATACGAGGTCGGGAGATCGATAGTGTCCAAGTCGTTTTGTGTCTTAATAGTTGAGCTAAGTTAAGTGGAATGCTCAAGGTGAGAAAGACTCGTGCCGAGGCGATCACTACGGTTTGTGCGCCGGGTCAACCTTACGAATTGCAGGAATTAGCCGTCCATGGATGTCGCCATAGAGTCTTTGTGAACGCACCGCAAACTCTGCACGATCTATATCGGGACAACCTCAGTGATCTAGACTTTATAATCTATGAACAGCAGCGACTAACGTTTAACGATGTCTATCAACAGGCCAGTATGATGGCAGCCGCAATGGTTACTGATTTTGGTATTGAGAAAGGGGATCGTGTTGCCATTAGTATGCGGAATTATCCCGAGTGGATTGTCGCGTTTTACGCGGCAACCTCTATCGGTGCTATCGCTGTCGCCTACAATGCTCTTTGGAATAGCGGTGACTTAGCCAACGGCATTCTAGATGCTTCACCAAAACTCATTATTGTTGATCAGGAGAGACTTGATCGTCTAGCTCTGTGCGAAGGATTACCACCTTCGCTGCAAGTAGTGAGAACGCGGGCTTTGGAAAATGATTATATTTTCTCTCTGAACTGGAGTGATGTCTTGGATGCTCATAAGGACTCGGTGATGCCCGAGGTTCATCTGTATCCTGATGATAATGCAACGATCTTGTATACGTCGGGATCAACTGGATTCCCTAAAGGTGTCTTGTCCTCTCATCGAGCTATTATAAATGCTCTTTTATCTTGGGAGTTAGATGAATGTCTACTCATTGAGATGGGCGTTCATACCTCTGTGAATTTAGATTTTCAACGAGGAATGTTACTAGCGATTCCACTGTTCCATGTGTCGGGGCTGTTTGTCAGTTGCCTGATGTGTTTGCGGGCTCAGCGAAAACTCGGCTGCCTCTACAAATGGGACACAGAGTCTGCATTGGCGTTAATCGAGCAAGAGCGCTTGACAGTTTGCTCAGCACCATCGGCGATTACAGGTGATATTATCTCGGCTGGCCGTGACAGCGTACATGACTTATCCAGCCTACGCGTTATCGGTGGTGGTGGGATGCATCGTGCACCCAAACAGGTAAAATCCATTGGTGAGTTCAGCGATCTTCTCCAGCCGCACACCGGATGGGGTATGACAGAAACTAATGGACTGGGTGTAGGTATATTCGGTAACCATTACCTGGAACGTCCTGGAAGTAGTGGACTATGCTCTGCGGTACTGGATATTCGTGTAGTGGACAAAGAAGGTCATGTGCTCGTATCGGGAGAAAGTGGTGAGTTACAAATTCGTGGAACAACCCTTTTTAACGGCTACTGGAACCAACCCGATGCGACAACTCAAGCCTTTGATGGTGAATGGTTTAGAACTGGTGACAGAGCAACTATTGATGAAGACGGATTTGTCTACATAAATGGTCGCTTTAAAGAACTTATTATTCGTGGCGGAGAGAATATTGGTTGCGGTGCAATAGAGGACGCAATCCTTGAACATAAAGATGTCATCGAAGCTGCAGCTTACGGTATACCGGATGATCGACTCGGCGAGGAAATAGGAGTCACGCTCTATGTGCATAGAGAGATTGACGAGGGTCAGTTACGTAAATTTCTCAGTAAGAAACTTGCCGTTTTTGAAATACCCCGCTATATAGTTCAACAAAACAAGCCGCTTATTCGCGGAGATACTGAAAAGATTCAACGGAGACAAGTCAAACTTGAAGCTATTAAAAGTCTGGGTTTGAGTTCGATAAAAGATGATTAAGGAGAGAGATATTTCTGACGTAGCCACACATGAACGCCCGCTTGAAGGAATGAAGGTACTTGAACTGGGTCAGATTCTGGCCGGTGCGTTTACTACTACAATATTGGGCTATTTTGGCGCTGAAGTAATCAAGGTCGAGCCGCCAGGTGAGGGTGATCCAATTCGAAACTGGCGTACTGTCAAAGATGGCACGTCTCTCTGGTGGTGGAGTCTTGCACGAAATAAGCAATCCATCACTATTAATCTCAAGTCGCACGAGGGCCAGCAGTTAGTCCGACGGCTCTGCGAACAGTGCGATGTGTTAATTGAAAATTTCCGCCCAGGTCAGATGGAAAAATGGGGCTTGGGGCCAACAGAAATAAAGCAAATAAATCCCAGTCTTATCTACACACGCATCTCCGGTTACGGCCAAACTGGCCCCTATTCGAGTGATCCGGGTTTCGCCTCGGTTTGTGAGGGGTTTGGTGGTTTTCGATATGTCAACGGTGTGCCTGGTGAAATTCCTGTTCGACCCAATCTAAGTCTGGGCGATACACTTGCCGGCATTCACGCAGCACTTGGCGTCTGTATGGCCTATATTCGATGTTTGAGACATGGTGAGGGAAAAGGACAAGTTGTTGATGTCTCTATATTTGAGTCTGTATTCAATATGCTAGAAGCAGTGGTGCCTGAGTACTCAGGTGCGGGTGAAGTGCGCGAACCCTCGGGATCCACCATCAAAGGGATCGTGCCATCAAATACCTATCGCTGTAAGGATGGAAAACTAGTTATTATTGGTGCAAATACTAAGGGCATGTTTGAAAGGCTCATGCGTGTGATAGGAAGAGATGATTTTGCTGATGACAAGCGCCTCGCTATTAACTCCGAGCGGGTCGTCCATGAAAAGGTAATCGATGAGGCAATCGCCAAATGGGTTGCAACATTGCCCTTGGAAGAGGTAACAGCTATTTTGAAGGGACAAGCAGTAGCAGTGGGGCCGATCTTAAATGTGGAGGATATGTTTGCTGATCCTCATTATCAGGCGCGAGGTGCTTTTGAGGAAGTTTCAGTAAATGGTGAAATATTACATATACCGTCTATTGCTCCAAGACTTGAGGAAACGCCAGGACGAACGGATCGCCCTGGTCCGCAACTTGGTGAGCATACCGACAGGATATTTAAGGGCCTGTTGGGCCTAGATGATGAGACTCTCAAGCGATTGCGTCACATGGGTGCTATTTAGATGAATTCTATTCGCTCCTGTAAACTCCTGATTGGATATTTTAGAGCCAGAGCGGAGTAAGTTCGAGGTGAACCTAAGGGTAAAATATTGAGAGGAAGCACAAACATATGAAGCAACGATTGAGTGGCCGGACGGCGCTGATTACTGGCGCGAGTCGAGGTATTGGGCGAGGCATTGCCGAACGATTCGCCGCCGAGGGCGCAAATCTAGCGATTCACTGCGTTAGCAACGAGGAGGCTGCTATAGAGGTGGCTGACATTGCAAAAAAACTGGGAGTTCAAGCTCGGGTTTATAAAGCCGACATTGGTGATCAGATTGAGTGCCGTAGGCTTGCAGATAAAGTTTCGAGAGACTTTGAGCAGCTCGATATTTTAATCAACAATGCCGGAGTTGGTTCAACGTCAATTCAACGACCTTCTATCAGTGATGCGACGGATATCCAGTGGCATAAGCTTATGTCTGTCAACTTCTGGGGTCCGGTTTGGCTTTGTCGTGCTCTGGTACCTCATATGCGTCAAGCAGTACGCAGTGATGTCATCATGATGTCGAGTATCGCGACTCGGTCATTATCACCGAATTTTGGTGTTTATGCTGTCAGCAAAACTGCACTGGAGGCCATGGCACACACCTTAGCTCGCGAAGAAAAACCCCATGGTATGCGTGTCAATATCATTGCTCCTGGCTTAGTCGATACCGATATGGGAGAGTCCGTAGTGGCGGCGACTGGTCGCGGCAGCAGTCTTCGCGATGCAGATGCAAGTTCGCCGTTTGGTTTCGTATGCACGCCTGCAGACATTGCCGCAACGGCCCTACATCTGTGTTCAGAGGATGGGCGTTACATCACTAATCAGCGAATTCAAGTATCCGGAGGCTAGCGAGTTATATAAATGCAGTTAGTCTTGGACAGTAAGGGTTCATTTTCGGCGCTAGTGGAAACGTATTAGCCTCTTGAAAATCTATTTGTTCTTCCAAACACTGTCGAGCTGATAGAGCTCAAAATTTTCAACCAATTGGTCGCCAGTATAGGATGACATTACCACTGGGTGGGTGTAGCCATTGGGTAGGTAGCAAAAAGAGCCTGAAATCAACCCACCGTTGATAAATACCTCTATAGATGTCCTATCCACTAGCAAGCGAATAGACAATTGATGTTGATCGGGTAATTGAATTTGCGGTCGATCAGGGATAACTTTGGCCTTTGCACTGGTCTCTATGCTCAGAGTATTGTTACGCCAGTCAAACGTCACAAAATGCCCGCGTATGGTGACGTAGAATGCATGGGCCTGCTGCTTATGTATCGTGAATGTGAGATCAAATATTTTGGCCTGGTGAGTTGTGACAAGAGGCCGATCGTTTCCAATTATCTGTTTTTTAATAATGGTGCGATGTTGGCGCAGAGTTTCTACCTCTTGAACTGGCCAACGTCGAAGGCGAAGATCACATCCCGAGCCTACAAGTGACAATTCCACGGGGATAGACATTTGTTGATTAAATGGCATCTCAGGATACAGTCCGCCTGCCATCCAGGAAATTTGCACGCATCGCCCATCTGGAGCATTACTCCAGGTTTGCGCTGCGTAGCCATTACGCCCCTGTTCATAGAAATGTAGTTCGCTATCAGGCGAAAACGTCGAGCCATCGAAATGGCCAATATAGTAGCTTCCATTCGCGCCAGACAACACCCAGCGCTCAACTCCCTCTGGGTCAACCAGTGAGAAGAAATCTGGGCACTCGCTGCATCCATGAAGAGTAATTTCCTGAGTCCTCGTCCAGGTTTTCGCGTCGGCAGAGGTTAATAATGCGTACCTGTCCTCACCGAGATAAAGCGCCATTACCCAGTGCCGTGTTTCCTGGTGCCAAATGACTTTAGGGTCTCGGTTGTCCCCTTCGATATGGGGAATGATCGGATTATCTTTATGTTTTTTCCAGGTCAAACCACTGTCTGTGCTGACTGCGAGACATTGCGTAAAAGGTTGAATAGGGTCGGCATGCATGCCTGCAGCTGTGTAAAACGCTAGCAAAGCATCATGACCAAAATTTGCTGTATTATCGTGATCAACTACCGCCGAGCCAGAAAAAATACTTCCCATATCATCTGGATGCAAGGCGTGATCGACCTGCTGCCAATGCAGTAAATCATGACTGACTGCATGCCCCCACCACATCTTGCCAAAGGTGGTGGCCTCTATATTATGTTGAAAAAAAAGATGCCAAATACCATTTTGATAGACTAGGCCATTAGGATCATTTATCCAATTTTCAGATGCAGTAAAGTGAAACTGTGGCCGGTGAAGCTCTTGATATTTGTCTGTCATGGATGATTGACCTTGGTTAATTGATTGTAACTGAGCTACTCTGCCATCAGAGTGATCAAGGCAGTGTTTTTTTACCGTGGACCGGAATCTCTCCTGGGTAAAAAAGGCCCTCCAAAATATCGGCATTTATTGAACCCTCAAAATCGACTTCAAAGTCCCAGCCATCTTTGTCGATACTAAAGCTAAAGTGTAACTCGGGATTTTGGAAGTTACTCGCTGTAAGCGAGTAGGGCCCGAAGTCATCATTTTTAAATTCTATGGTTCCGGTGCCAAAGTCTAAACTTTGAGGTCCCCAGCCAGTCTCAAGTTCCCACATGCCACCTGAGTCCCATTCTAAGAGTCTGTCGCATGTTTTTTTGGGACCAAGGGCGATGACATCTATCAGCTGAACAGTGCGTTGTGCAAGATCCGAGATTTGATTGTCAGTTTCGCCACTAACTGCTGAAATTAAGCGATTATTTAGTACACCAACCCATTTATGCGGTAGAGCTTTGGCTCCGAATACAATACCGAGAATCGATCCGACTGTGGCTCCATTGCAATCGGTGTCCCAGCCGGCCCTCACGGAACTGACAATACCAAGTTCAAAATCTTTACAACCATAGTAGACACCCATTACGACCAGAGCGGCATTATTAATGGTATGAACGGTATGATAATGGCCATAATGGTTATATATTTTTCCCCAAACTACCTCCCAGTCAGATTCCTGCTGGCACCAGCAGAGTGTATCTCTAACTGCTCCAGCTAGGCGACAGTTTGCAGGAATTTCACCAAGGCCTGCTGCAATTATTTCTTCAGCTTTATCAGTAATAAAAGCCGCGGCGATCATGGCAGCAACGAACATTTCGCCGTAAATTCCATTTTTTTTATGAGAAATTGAAGCATCGGTAAACGCCAATTGCGCTGCCCTCTCGGGCAGACCTGGGGCCACATACCCGAAAATATCTGCTCGAATCTGTGCGCCAATGTACTCCCTAAATGGATTCCTGTGGGCTGCCGATTTTGGTGGCCAAATACTCTGTGTGAAATTTCGGTAAGCTGCACGCTCGGCTGTATATACTTTTGCAAAGGGCATCTTCGAAATCCACATATTAGCAATACTACGAGCACTAATATCAGCTCCAGCATGTTCCAATGCTAAAAGCCCGAGGATGGTAAAATCCATATCATCATCCCGATCCATATACTCAATATTGTCACGTGATGATGGTATGTGAATCCGTGGCATTTGCTTCTTTATGTAGGGGAGATAATTATCAAGCGGCAGCGCATCTGCTTCCTTTAGATACTGGTCAATTCGAGCTTTGGGCCATCCCTCCACCGGTTTGCCAAGTGCGCAACCGGCTGCCCGTCCAAGCCAAGCGCCGTAGACGCAATCATAGAGAGTGTCACTATCGAGGGGCACACCGTTGCGCGCCCGCTCGAAATGGCGTCGAGCATCAGGTCGTAAGGCCTTTATTTCCTCCAGTGTCGAGGGTTCATCGAAGGCAAAACTAGGATCTACAGGCAGTGAAGTCAGATCCTCATAGAGGCTGATAAACTCAGAATCTTCACAGTTTTCATTATCGATCGACTCGAGGATACGAATTTCAATTTCTTGGGTGTTGCATCCTTGCTCCCTCATTTGCTTCAGCTCAGCTTTTATTATGTTGCGTTCAATGCTTGCCATTACTCAGAATTTCCTTGTCTTATCAAAGGGGAGGGGATTGGAAGTCGTTTTTTCTAGCTGTCATCTTATTTTTATCACCAACAACACTGTTAGATTAAAGAAGGTTTCCGAAAAAAGGCAAACGATCTTTAGTTATTATCACCCATAAAGTGGTGAACCCCCCTTGCTCTCCTAAACTATATAAGGTCGCTTTATTCCAGCTTGCCAGCGCAGGGTGTTCAAATCAGTTATAAGATTCGTTCATGACTGAGAATCTTGAATGATTGCGTTACCTTCAGATATGTTTGTGTCCATATGTAGATAAGTTCAATGCCAAAGGACGGTTTTATTTGTCGGTATCTCTGGCGGCATATATTTGTCCTAGCAGTGAGAGCGTATGCAGCGATTCATCCATATCAAATTGAGGGCATTGATCAAGCCCCGCTGCCACACAACGATGGACTGCTTGAGCTTGATATAAAAACCCTTGCTGGTTGGGATAGGCATTGTTCATACTCACCGAATCAGGGATTGGATACTCAAATCGCTGGATTGGAGCTGGTGCATTACTGCCCGAGTAGCGATGGGGCACCTTATCGGGCAAACGCAGTGTGAGGACGGTTGGGCAGTGTCCAGGATCTTCTAGAGTGATTCTCCCCTTGGTACCAATGATCTCGGTGACCTCACGAAACTCACTAGCAAAGTGTATAAACGTCAAAATAGCAAATGCCCCATCACCGAAGTTAAATAGTGCTCCACCTGTTGTTGTGCCCACCGCCGATGCATGGGCCATCGTTGAGAGTGCTAAGGGCTTCCTTTTAATACCGAATCCCAGCGTTACTGCCTGAGTAGTGTATAGCGGGTTTAAATCAGACTGCACCATTACAACGTCGCCAATAGCTCCAATATCTAGAAGCATTCGGGCATGTTCAACCGCCGGAAAGAAGCGTGTCCAAACGCCATCTTGGAGCATTACCTTGTTTTTCTTGGCGGCGGCGTACATTTCCTCAGCATCAGTCACGCTTTGCGCAAGATCTTTCTCACACAAAACATGCTTTCCAGCATTTAACGCCAGTAGGCAGTGCTCTTTATGAAGACTATCAGGTGTGCCGACATAAACAATATCGATATCAGGGCTTTTAACCATCTCAGCATAGTCATTATAAAATTTCTCAATTCCATGGGTCTGGGCAAAGTCTCTAGCTTTCTCCAATGAGCGCGAGGCAACTGCAGAAAGTGTCGCACCTTTGCAAGCCTTTAAAGCCTCAACCCAGTGCTGGGAAATAGTACTTGTTCCGAAAATCCCCCAACGCAGGGGAAAAGAACTATCGTCAGCTTTGGTTAATCCTAAACGGATATCTCTCGGAGTTTGAGCAGGCAAGCTAGCATCATTTTTAATCATTATTTATTCCTAACTTAATCAGTCGTTATTACACATTATCAAACAGGCTAGTGCCGTTACACTAAATGGTTTTTAGTCATCTCTTCAGCTACTCGCCAAAGTTTCTTTCCCATTGCTCGATCATTAATAAAGTTGAGATGAGCAGTCTCGATGGGATTGCAAACTTCGAAAAAGACGCCAGATAGCTCACTGACATCAGGACTAGTTGCGACGTAGACTTGTGTTGCAGCTCCCTGCGCAGTGGTCAATAAGTTTGGTGCATAATCTTTGAGTGACTGCCTAACCTCATCAGACGCGGCATGGGCAATATTGCTAAAAACACTCCCTGGATGTATGGCATTTGATGTCAGTCCTGTTTCTGCAAGTCGATCCGCTAACTCAAAAGCAAATAGAGCATTCGCTAATTTTGAGCGACCATATGCTGCAGGAGCATTGTAGTGGCCCTCGCCACGCAGGTTATCAAAGTCTATGCCTTCCTGTGGCGGTCCCTTGTGCTCTTTGTAGGCGCTATTGCTAGAGACATGCACAATTCGACCCTGATTTTTTTGGAGCATCAATGGCAGTAAGTTATTCATCAAAACAAAGTGTCCCAGAAAATTAGCAAAAAATACTGCCTCAATCCCAGATACTAATTCAAGGTCCCCAAAATGGTCTCTGCCGGCATTGAGGATAACAATATCCGGAGAGAGACCCATTGCATTGACAGTAGATGCGCAGTGATTGACCGAATCCAAGTCAGTCAGTTCAAGAGCTAGAGGCGTTATATGTCCCTGCATTCCCAGGCTAGCACTCTCTACCTTTTTGATCGTACGCCCTGTCGCTAGGACATGTGCACCTCGTTGAGCCAAGACTCGCATAGTCTCAGTCCCAATTCCATTAGTGCAACCAGTTACAAATGCGACCTTACCGGACAAGTCCAGTCCTTCTGTTACATCTTCAGCTGTAGTGTGTTTGGTATAACTGTTTAATTTACGCATAAAATTTTTATTAAATGGATTGCTGTGAGTATCATGTTATCGGCTCCAAAGCTGGCGATGTTTCAGGTCAGGGTCCGAGATTATTTTTAATCTCTCATCTATCAGAAGACAGTCGCGCGATGCTCCGTTATATTTTGGCCAGTGCTCAAGCGCCTCAGCATTTGGTTGGCCAGATTTACAAAACTGAATAATTCGTGATGCCCACTGCTCAGCAATCTGTCTGACTATGGGGTCGTGGGGATCATGAAAAGTGAGCGCATGGCTGGATGGCTTAGCAATGGTATTAAAAGTAAACGCCATTTCTGAGGCATGAGAGGCACCGTAGTTCTTGAAGCGCGGAAGGTTGGCTGGTAGATCGAATCGATAAAGCCATCCTCCTGGTCCCGCGGCAGTTGAGAGCTCAGCCGCCTGAAGCACGGTGCGCCTGAACATATCATTCCATACAAGTTCATGAAATCTTCCAGGTGATGCATGTGGGTAGGTTTCTTTCAGTGCGGCAAGATAGTTGTCGGGGCTCTGACCACAGAGCATTTCGCTGGCGAGAGAAATATTGAACTCCGAATAGTGGTCCTGCCCACTATCCAGACCTCTGGTGTACAAGGTACCTTCATTGAGATTACTACCTGTTAGCAGCGGAACACCGCGGTTGCCACGATCTTGGATAGCCTCAAATGTGGGCCGCGTGACAACTGTGCCATCCACGGTAATTCGATATCGAAGCTCGAGATCAACGATTTCCTGTGCAGACATAGATAAGAGGGCTGGCAACACATCAGCTCGATTGATATCCAGTTTTTCAGCTAGCCTTTCGCTCTGATCCTGCGCGGCATGGTAAGCGCAGGTAGCGCTGTTAGCTATTGCTTTGTGAAAGAGACCTTCAGCATCTGGTGCGCCCAGTAATGCGAGTACTTTTGTTGCGCCTGAGGATTGACCTGCCAGGGTGATATTTTGTGGATCACCTCCATACTCATCGATATTATCGCGCACCCATTGTAGTGCCAGGATAATATCTCTAAGTCCGTTGCAGGCAGAGCCTTGATAGGCGTCACCATGACTTGAAAGATCCAAAAATCCTAGTGTGCCAACCCGGAAATTAAGAGATACGACGACCATATCACCCTGCTGGGAAAGTACCTGCGTATCGTATTCGTTAGCGGAGCCCCCTATAAATCCGCCTCCATGTATCCAGACCATCACAGGTTTGAGCTTTCCTGTTAAAGCGGATGTCGTTATGTTCAGGAATAGACAATCTTCACTCATATTTCCTGGTACGAAGGGGCGTAAGGAGAGTTCGCTTTCATTTTGCATCGATCGATTTGGAAAATGGGTGCCATCCAATACATCTCGCCAGCCAGAGGATTTTATCGGTGCTAAAAATCGCTGTGAGCCAGTAGGAGGTTTACCATATCGAAGACCAAGAAATGACAGCACACCGCCATTATCCAAGCCACGTATTTTGCCAAGACGAGTGGATAAGACACGCATAAATTACGTTCTGAAAAACTTTTTATAAGATCGATTTAAGATCATGGTGATGTGCGCACGTCAAGATTTACAATTCCGTATCTTGCCATTTGGGTTGCTCTGCGTGCAACTTGTGAAAAATAAAGGGTTTAAGATTCGGACATCTTTCACCCAAAAAACTAACATAAACCCTGGTGTGATATCGTATTAAATATCTCCGCGACCTATAAGATAAACGTACGAAAATATAAGTATTTCTGTAAATAGCAGTGTTCTAGTTAGTGAATTAAAAGTTGGCTGTTTTCGCGTTTTCCTAATTAGATGGAAAAAGTAGTCATATAGGCATCTACAACATACGTGCTAGAGCCTGATATTTTTTTACTGTAACATTTTCAAAATAAAACAATTTGTAAGGTATTTTGTGATTGAACTAGGAATTTTGGCCGACGATTTAACCGGCGGTATGATGGTCGCGAGTTTACTTGAGCGCGAAGGTGTTGAGTGTCCATTGGTGAGTTCAGTCGAAGCGCTCGCTGACATTCCATCCACTGCCACCGCGGTCGTTGTGGCTCGAAAAATAAGGTTAGTAGACCCAGTCATTGCAGTTGATGAGGCAAAGCAAGCTGTAAAAGCACTCCAAAAACTGGGTTGCAAAAGGTTTTATTATAAATATTGTGCTACGTTTGACTCGACTGAAAAGGGAAATATCGGGCCAATTGCAGAAGCAATGTTAGACACTCTGGGCGCCAGTCAAACTTTGTTCTGCCCTGCTTTTCCTGTGCATACTGTGACAGTTTTTCAGGGCATGATGTTTATCGGTAGCACACCATTGGGACAATCATTTAAGCAATTCGATCCTGTTACGCCCATGCTGAATTCTAACCTTGTCGATGTGCTGCAGTCACAGTCCGATAGCTCAGTAGGTTTGCTATCACATGGCCTCTTGCAGCGCGGAAGGGAAGCATTCGAAACATATATTGCTCAGCCGGGTGGTGCCAAGTTATACATTGCAGATGCAGCTGATGATAATGATCTTGAGCGCGTAGCACAGTATACCAAAGACTGGCCGCTCACCACCGGTGCGGATGCTCTGCCGATCTTCCTTGCTCGGGCTTGGCAAGCAGAAAGTCAGGTTGAAATAAAACGCGAGCCTAGAAGCCTTTTGCCAGCTAGTCCGGGTTTTGAAGCATTTATTGCGGGTAGTTGCGCTAGCGCAACACTCAGGCAAATAGAGGAATTTGAGATTCGTCATCCAGTTTTTAGGATTGATCTGGTTGCTGCTGAAAAAGATCCCGATTATGTTTCCAATATTTTGCGCTGGGCCAAACAGGAGCTATGTAATCAGCCAGTAGCGATCACATCCTCTGCAAATGCAGAGGAGCTAAAGCGCAGCCAAAGTGCGCTTGGTCGAGAGGGTGCTGCCGATTTGGCTGATCGTCTTTTGGGTCAGGTCGCTGAGGGTCTTTTTGATCTTGGGGTCCGTAAGTTTGTTGTTGCCGGAGGTGAGACTTCAGGGCAGGTTATTAATGCTCTAGGTATCAAAAGAGTACAGGTATCTTTGTTTGATGAGCTCGGCGGTGGTTACTGTCATCAGGGAGGCTTGGAACCTGTTTCATTTGTACTAAAAGCGGGTATGCTGGGGCGGCCAGACTTTTGTTTCACAGCTTTTGAGCGTATGCGCCTTGCCGAGACGATCGATTAAAACCTCTGATAAATGATGTTATAAAATGATTTTTAAAGATAATACTCTAGTTAGTATTTGCACTAGGGCCATAATTCTGCCCCGTGATTTAACACTTTGAAAGTACTCTGTGTATTAGGTTGGAGAGATACTATCCCAGTTTTAGACTGTTATCTTAATAACAATTATTTTCATATGATCACTCGTTATTTAGAAACTTTATGTCCTTTAACAGGTGTATCCATCATGTGGAAAATTCCTTCTAGTTGATCGCCATCAATCGTACCCTCAAAATCAATTTCAAAGTCCCAGCCACCTTTGTCGATGCCGAATGAAAATTTCAATTCAGGATTGTTGTATGAGCTAGATACGATAGGGTAAGCATCATAGCCATCATCTATAAAATCAATTTCTCCTTTTTCAAAGCTTAAGATCATATGGCCCCAACCAGACTCAAGTTCCCAAGTTCCAAAAGATGCATTCACTGATGCTGTATTTTGTTCCTTAAGACCAGCCGCTTTATGATCCTTTTCTTCCAAAATTGTTGCAGCAACCGATAATGTTCTCTTAGCTAATTCAGAAATTTTATTATCATTTTCATCTCGAACAACTGATTTGAGCCGATCGTTTAATGGAGAAATCCACTTTGAGGGTAGATTTTTTGCCCCAAGGCGTAATCCAAGAATAGATCCTACTGTGGCACCTGTGCAATCTGTATCCCAACCGCCACGGACAGTGCAAACAATGCCTTTTTCAAAATCATTTTCCCCAAAGAAGAGGCCCATCACAACCAGAGCTGCATTGTTTATAGTGTGAACTCCATGATAATGACCTACATTCTCGTTTATTTTCTCCCATACAAGCTCCCATGTTGGGAGTGTTTCACACCAATGCATCGTGTCTTTAACTGCTTCTGCAAGTCTGCAGTTTTCTGGTATTTCAGCCAGGCCGGCATTAATAATCTCTTTCACGCTTTCAAGTTTGAAAGCGGCTGAGAGCATTGCCGCTACAAACATTTCACCATAAATGCCGTTTTTGTCATGAGAGATAGACGCATCATTGAAGGCGAGCTTCGCTCCAATCTCGGGCAAGCCAGGGGTTACATAACCAAAAACATCAGCTCTTATTTGCGCTCCGATCCACTCTCTGAAGGGATTTCGGTGAGTACCTGACAAGGGTGGCCAAATTGAGTTTACAAAATTCCGATAGGCGCATTCTTCAGCGGTATAAACAACATTAAAGGGAAGTCTGTCGACCCAAGTATTGGCGATCGTTCTTGCCGACGTTTTAATACCTCGCTTCTCAAGTGCAAGCAAACCGATGATTACATAATCCATATCATCATCTCGAGGCATGAAGTTTATGTTTCCTCTGGTAGATACTTTATGGACTCCAGGGAGAACTTTTTCGTCAAACGGAAGATAGTTATCGAGAATGTCAATATTGTGATCTTTCAGATATTTATCGATCCGCGCTTTTGGCCAACCCTCTACTGGTTTCCCAAGCACACAGCCAGCTGCTCTACCCAGCCACGCGCCATAGATTTGATCGTAAATACGCTCCGAATTCCAATCTATTTCGAGATCTCTGACTCCGGATGGCCTTTGAGCTTGAATAGTTTCAAGATCAGAAGGCTCAACGTAAGGAAAAGTTTTTTCTATGGGTAGCGCTATTAATTCCTCGTATAGTTGATAAAGATCATCATTGTTATCTTTCCCTTGGAGGGCGACAGTAATTCTTTCGTTTATCTCAGTAGTGTCGCACCCTTCCTCAGCACGCTGTTTAAGTTCAGCTTTGATGAGTTTTCTCTCTAGTGATGGAAGTTTATTCATAGCTTTGCTGCTTTTGAAATTTATAATTTGACTAGATTAAAACATCTGTCGTGAGGGTCAAATTATTTATTGACTAGTTCACCCAAAACCGAATTTAGACTAATAATCACAGTCTATGATTTTGGGTGATAATTTTCATATACCTCACTTACCTTTTTGTCTATCTTCTTGATGGTTATATCAATCCTGTAGTTTTTTTGTCATATTCTGGGACTCTTTACATTCATCGATTCACGTTACACGTTACACGAACCAAAATTGATTTGGAGTAATTAATGACTTCTAAGCAGGGCAAAATTCTGGTCATAAGTGATATACATGGGAATGCTGAGGCTTTAAAAGCAGTCCTTAGGAAAGATCCAGACTATGATTTTCTTGTTTTTCTTGGAGATTCTGTTTTAAGCGGACCCCAACCAAAAGAAACAGCAGAAATTTTGCTTGATGTGATGCCTGATATTAATATTATGGGAAATCATGATGAAATTTTACTCGATCATTCGTTGATTGATAAGTGGCCAGAGGATTGGCGTGCATACAATCAATGGGCCTTCAAACAAATACCATCCGAAATTATTGAGATCACAAAAACATATAGTTTTAGTGATAAGTACGAAATCGGTGGCGTCAAATTTTTCCTGCATCACGGGCAGCTTGATAGATCGATACCTGCGGCTATTCCTTATGCTGATACATCTAGTTTTGAAGCGTTAGATCCGGGTAATGATTGTGAGCTTGTGCTATTTGGTCACAATCACATTCAATTTACTCATGAATTGGGCAGCAAGACTTATATCAATCCAGGTAGTGTTGGCCAACCAAGATGCGGAAGGACCCATGCGTGCTATGCGGTTTTTGAGGATGGCAAATATATTCCACGTCAAGTGACCTATGATCAACGACCATGGATCTCCGAATTGGATAAGATAGATGATTTAAGACAATATCCAAAATTTACTTCGTGGCTTAAAGAAGGTTTTCTCGCAGGGTATGGGATAGGCAAACGTGAACCGTGGATACGATTTCATGAGGAGGGATATTTTTGATCTCCAATGATGATACTCGACCCGTAACTCTCAGTGAGGTCTGGAGTTATTTAAAACGATGTTGGCCATTTTATAGACCCCAAACTAAGCATTTACTCGCCTTTATCTCACTGACTATTTTCTCAGGAGTTCTTGTCCTTGGATCAATGATCCTTTTAGAGGATTTAGTTTACAACAAACTGCTTCAAGGAGAAAAACTACAATCTTTACAAGCAAGCATACTTTTTTTAAATGATTCCTTTGTCTCCAGTGGCGGAGAAAATGAGGAACTCCTGAGCCTTTTTGAAAGAGACACTTTGAGAAATCGAATGATAATTGGTGGTGCTGTCTGGGTAATTGTTGTTTACGGATCCATTGTTTTTGGTACGTATTACATGATTTGGATTTTTCAAAGAGTGAATCAGCAATTACGAGTAGAGATGCTGAGTAAAGCAGAGCATCTCTCTCTCAGATATCACAGCTCCTCTCGCACGGGCGACCTAATTTATCGGGTATATCAGGACAGCGCGACTATTACTAATATTCTTCAGTATTTAGTATTGACTCCACTCCGGGTAGTAGGCTGGATTTTTTTCGCATCTTTGGTTCTCCTGTTTTTCTCGCCATGGTTTGGACTAATTATTTTTGTCATTTTCATTTTAATGTTTTTAGTAAGTAAAAAGTTTGTACCAATAATTAGAGATAAAGCCAGATTATCCAGAGAGTTAAATAGTGCCTTAACATCAAGAATACAGGAAAACCTCGCGGCCTCGCGTGTAGTAAAGGCAAATAGTGCTGAAGAGGAGATGATGAGAAGATTTAGTCATGATTCAAAACATGCCTTAAACGCAGCGTTTGAAATGCGATTGTACATATCGGTCTACCTCTTGATTTCTCTTCTGCTGAGTATTGGTGGTTTCCTAGTGGCTGAATATTTTATGGCCATGTGGTCAATTATCGAAAAATCTACTTACCTTGGAGGGGTGGTTGCATTTGTCGGCTTTGCGGCATGGAATCTTGGGGCGTTTAGGGCTGCATCGGCTCAGGGTGAGGAGTTGGCATCTCAGGTATGGGAGGCGTCATTTATCATTTCGATTGCTCAAGACTTGATAATGGGGCTCAGACGAGCTTTTTATATTCTAGATCTTGAACCAGAAGTGAAGGATAAATCTAATCCTGAGGACTTCCCCGAAACAATTCAGACAGTTTCATTTGAGAAGGTTGCATTTTCTTATGAAAAAGATCATTCAATTCTGTCCGATATTAGCTTAGAGGCTAATTTTGGCACTATTACTGCAATTGTCGGTGGGACAGGTAGCGGTAAATCAACGTTGCTGTCGCTTTTACTAAGACTCTATGACCCTGATAAAGGGACAGTGTTGATAAATGGCATTGATATTAGAGATTTTTCCACATCAGATTTACGAGCAAAAGTCTCCATTGCTTTGCAGCAAAATGTCTTATTTGCAAAGTCGGTAAAAGAGAACATTGCATATGGTTTAGAGTCGACGACTGATAGTGACATAATTGATGCCTCAAAAATTGCATGTGCCCACGATTTCATCAAGGAAATGCCATCAAATTATGAAACTGAGCTTGGAGAGAGAGGTGGAAAGCTGTCAACAGGTCAGAGACAAAGACTATCGATTGCTCGAGCCTTACTGAAAAACACACCTATTTTAATCTTAGACGAGCCCACTGCCTCTCTGGATGCTGAGACTGAAAAAAGAGTGATGAGTAACATTGCAAAATGGGGTCAAAATAGGATTATTTTTGTTATTACGCACAGGTTATCTACCATAAAATCAGCTGATCGAATCGCTGTTTTGGATTCAGGAGTGATTAAAGAATTTGGCAGTCATCAGGATCTGATGGAACTCAAAGGAGATTACGCCGAATTTGTAAAGTCAGAGACGGGTGAAGATTAGATGAGCGATGCAACAGTCAGTGACAAGAGATTTGATGATCGAGTAGATCTGGATACTGACCTCTCGGGATTTGAGACACTTCGAATTGTAGGAAGATCACTTCAATTTATAGGAAGAGTGAAAGTATTTTTCGGTATAAAAATATTGTTCGCCGTGGTTTCTGTTCTGCCTCCATTGTTGGTACCTTGGATTTTAAAAATTATTGTAGATCAAGTCATACTGCAACAGCCAGTTGATGTCTTAAATACCAATATCCCTGATATTTTTGTTCCCATGTTAGGGTTGATTGCCGGTCTTACGCCTAGCGAAATTATGTTTGCAATTACTTCGTTTATGTTAGTGACACTTGCTATCTTTGGATTGAGAGCGGCTCCAGCCGAGCAGGCTGAGGCATGGGGATTACCTATTGGTTATGATGCCGCGACTCAGTCTGAGCAGGCTCTATCGGCCGGTGGGAGCAAAGCGAATGGCATCTGGGGATTGATTGAATTATCACTCACTATAAGAATGACTCAGCGGTTAGCCAATGACTTGAGAATCCAGCTAATGGAGAGGTTAACACGCTTAGAGATGACAACCCTTGATGATCAGCGAATAGGAGACTCCGTTTACCGAGTTATGTATGACTCACCTATGCTTCCTGGAATATGTTATCGGCTTACCATTGAACCTTTACTGCTTATTCTTGGAACCGTATTAAATATTTATTTAATGCAAAGCACTTATGGTGATGTTGTACCTGACTTACTTAAGCTGGCAGTATTCCTAGTCTTCTTTATTTTATTCATCACAATTCCACTAACCGGTTTGGCAAGAAGACTCCAACAAATTAATAGGGCGGCAGGCGCCTCGACAACAAATGTCATGGAGGAGAGTATTGAGAATATCTCGGCCGTGCAATCTTTAGGGGCGTCTAAAAAAGAAATAGAACGATTTAGTGATGCGAGTGAGGAGTCCTACAGAAGGCATCGGCATACGGCACTATTCGATGCGTTAATCTCAATGGTAAATTATATTTGTATCTTCGGATCAATGGCGATTGCATTTGTTTTGATATCAAATAGTGTCATTGATAACGAACTGACCATCGGGGATTACTCGGCACTAATAAGTATGTTTTTTATGTTGAGCTCTGCAGCTGGGGGCCTTGGGTTGTATTGGGTTGAGATTCAAAAAAATATCGCGGCTGTTAGGAGAGTTTTTTTCTTCATCGATCATACTTCCGAGTACAACGGAGATACCAGACGAATGCGGAGAATACAAAAGGGTATCAAAATTAGAAATGTAGACTTTTCCTATCCAGATGGACGTTCTGCGCTTAAAAATATAAATCTCGACTTACCGCTTGGGAAGGTAATAGCAGTCGTTGGGCCGACGGGCGCAGGTAAAACATCACTCGCTTATTTATTGCCAGGATATTTAAGGCCAAGTGCGGGAGATATCTGGTTTGATGAATACCAACTATCCGATAGGTCAGTAAAAGATATAAGGGAACAAGTAACATATGTTTTTCAGGAGCATATGCTTCTCTCGGACTCGATAAAAGAAAACTTACTTTTGGCGCGACCTAACGCCACGAGTGAAGAGATTGATTTCGCTTGCAAAATATCTTGCGCAGACGAGTTTATCGCCAATCTCCCTGACGGAATTGATACAGCACTTGGCAAAGCAGGTAACACGATATCTGTTGGACAAAAACAAAGAATATCTATCGCAAGGGGTATTTTGAGAGATACCCCAATCGTTATTCTGGATGAACCCACCGCTGCCCTAGATCCAAAGACTGAAAATAAGTTAATGGCTGGTTTGAAACAGGTGGCTGATGAAAAGTTATTTATTATTATTGCTCACAGACTATCAACGGTCAAAGCTGCTGATCAGATTATATTTATCGAGGATGGAAAGATATCAGATGTTGGTTCCCATAATGAATTGATGGCCAAGAAGACGGGTCGTTATCGACAATTTGTTAATTTGCAAAATGATTAAAGAGGAAGTCTTGTGAGTAAAGCCGCAAAGATATTGATTTGGGTTTTTGTAGGTGCACCTGCGATTTTAGTCGCGCTTTTATTTGTCGCGTTCCAAGTATTAATCGCGAATTTGGAACCTGACCATGCTTTTGGAGAGAAGCCTCTCCCCATAGCTCCAGATTACTCAATGCGTTCCAATTGGTCTGGTTGGCCTGGGCCTGGAAATCCTGCCGACAGATTGCCTCTAAACGTTGAGCCTGTGCCATATGAGAAACGAGAAGCAGCCGCATTTTTTTTACATCCCACCACTTATGGCTCAACTGATCATTATGTTCAGCCGATGGACCATGAGGAGACTAGGAGAGGAACGGATTTGGGAACTGTTTCAATACAAGCGTCCGCATTTAATGACTGTTGCACTGTTTATGCCCCGCGATATCGACAGTCAAGTCTTCCCTATCCAGAGGAAGATGTGGGAGAGAAGATTTTTGAAATCGGTTACTCTGATGTCCGAAATGCATTTTTGTATTTTTTAGATGAAATAGGGGATAAAACACCTTTTGTTTTGGCCAGTCACAGCCAAGGCACTTTTCATATGGTACGGCTCGTCATGGAGGAGGTGAGTGGAACACCATTGATGGATCGACTAATTGCTGTTTATGCAATTGGTCATGCTTTGCCAAAAAGTGTTGTAACGGAGGGCCTACCTGATATTGATTTCTGTGAAGATAGACTTCAGTTAGGATGTTTTATCAGTTGGGACTCGTATCGAGGAGATAGAAAACCTGTAGAATTTATGCAAACTGCGGGTGAGCGGGAAGCTCTATGGAATGGTCTAGATTACTCTGGTTACGAGGAGGGCACTAGAATTTGTGTTAATCCTATTTCCTGGGTTACAGATGATTCACCAAGTGACAAAGCTGATCATCTTGGCGCATTGCCAGTCTCTAAACAGGATGATTATGGATCAATCACCGATCCATTATCAGAGCTCGTCAAGAATGATATTTCTGTTTATTGTGGCAATGATTCATCCAACTGGTTGCTAGTTAATGCTGACAGGAGTGAGAAATTAAAAACACCGGGATTATTTCGTTTTTTCGAGGGGAATTTGCACGGCTATGATTATCAATATTATTGGGCGGACATTCGTCAGAATGCCCGAGATAGAACTAATCGATTTTTAGAGTTACTAGACCAAAAATAGATCAACCCATTAAAATGGCAGCTCAGTCACCCAGACATCGCCTGAAGTCACCTGTCGGTCTGCCCAGTAATCTCTTTCAGGGGTTTGCGCCAGCAATCTAAGATCCCAACCCCCAGCGACATAAAGTTTATTATTAATTATTTTTGACGCTGGAGAGGAAATTCCTATTGGAAGTTTAAAAGTGATCTCCCACTCTCCACCCTCCACCAAAGTTACGACGTTTTCGCACATCCCTTTTGTCCCACCTTCGGGCGTTGTATGCCCGCCAACCATCCAAATTCTATTATTATGAGTGAATGTTGCACCTTCAGAGTGAGAATGACCGTAGGGAAGTGACGGGCCTGCACTCCACGTGTCATTTTTCGCATTGTAAATATGTACTAAATTTTGATCTAACTGCTGGGAGTCGTGATTATATTGACCGCCGATTATGTATATTTGCTCATTAAGAACTGTCACTGATAGTTGGTTTCTAGGATTGGGTAATGGCGCTAACTTTTCCCACTTGGCAGACTGATCTTTATCCCAATCTTTCAGATTGAAGACCCAGTGATCTCCTGAATCGGTATCTCTATCCTCCATTAAGCCTGAAATATAATGCAGGTTGTCACCTAGCCGCACCAGACCGCCTCCGGCACGTTTCCCGGGGAGTAAGGGTCCAGCGCTGTAACGATCAAGCTCTGGATCAAAATGCCAAAATTCCGCGACAATATGATCTGTTATGCCTCGAGGTCGGTTCATGTCTTTCATTCCACCTGCAAACCAAAACCCAGTTAATCCTGGAGCTAAATTCACGTGACTTATGTCACTTGGAAGATCCTGTAATTTCTCCCAGGTTCCATGTGAGCTTCCTTCTGGATCAAAGGCATGAAGATTTTTCCCTGAGATAATCCCCGTCTCATATCCACCGTGAACATACATTTTATTGTCTAAAACTATGCTCGCAGGCTCCCACTTTGGAACTGGCATATCGGAGAGTCTTCTCCACTCGGCATTGTATTTTGGTTTATCAGTCATTTTCTTCCTCTGGAAATTGTCTATCCATTGCACTTAGCATGGCATCGCATCGGGCCTTTAGCATTTCACGGGTATGGACGCCATCACAAAAAATATAGAACTCTTTTTCAATTATCGCCTTTAAAACCTGATCGCCCACAGTACTTGGATCGACGGCCATTTGATTGATCATTTTTAGGACATCAGCTGAGACCCTTGCTTTAAGTTTACTTATAATATGTGTATCGACAACGTGTGGACAGAGGACAGAAACTGAAACATTTGTATCCTTCAAATCATTTCTAAGAAATTCTGACATACCAACAAGAGCGAACTTGCTTGAGCCATATGCAGATTGATTTCCATGTCCATGGATGCCGCTAAAGGATGATGTATTTACAATATGACTGGCTTCACCATGCTCGAGCATTTGAGGTAAAAATAGATTAATACCATTTAGGGGCCCCATAAAATTAACCTCATGAACAAGTCGCCATCTTTCTTCTGGGGTCTCTAGAATTTTTGAGCCACCAGGAATTCCTGCGTTGTTACACAGAAAATGTAGATGTCCGAAAGAATCACCTATTTTTGTGGAAGCCGACTCAAGAGTAGTGGTATCTGTAGTATCAATTTTTATTGAGATTATATTTTCGCTAATAGTTTTGAGTTCTTTTTCTGCAATTAATAGCTGTTCCTCGTTAATATCACCAATCGCTACATTGGCACCTGCATTTAAAAATGCTTTCGCCATTCCCAAACCAATCCCACTTGCACCACCAGTGATAAATGCGGTTTTTTTATTAAAATGTTTCATTAGAGCTCAAATACCTTGTTTTTATTTATTAAATCGAAGTCTATTTGCATTCCTAAACCAGGGTTATTTGGAGCATGAACCATTCCATTTGAGTCAACCTCAATATCGTTAACTATCCCATGTTTTTGAGCTGCATCTGGAAGAAGCACCTCAAAATATTCACAATTTTTGATTGCCATAATCAAATGTAGATTCGCTGCATTATTCAGGGAATTACCGCCATGATGAACTTCATAGTTCATGTGAAACGTTTCCGCTGTATGGGCAGTCTTTAAGCATGAGGTGATACCTCCTTTAATTGCGACGTCACCTCGTAAATAATCAGTTGCTTGATTCATAATCCATGGAGCATAAGCTTTAGGGCCTGTTGCAGGGAGTTCAGTTGCGGCAATGGGAATACTTAAAGTTTTCTTTAAGCGCACATATCCATAAATATCATCGCAAGGCAGAGGATCTTCATACCAATAAAAACCCATCTCTTGAACAGCTTGTCCAACATAGATTGCGTCGTTGTAGTTATATCCCCAGCAGGCATCAAACATTAATTTGTAATCATCTCCAACGGCTTGCCTCACTTCTTTACAAATTTCAATGTCCAATTTTGGCTCAGCAGGCGGGTGGATTTTGTATGCGGTCCAACCTTTTTCTTTGAGAGACAAAGCTTCGTCAACATATGCCTGGGTTGATCCTAGAATTGCAGAGCTTGCATAAGCAGGCACTTTGGTCCTGTAAGAGCCCATTAATTTATGGATAGGCATGTTGGCGGCTTTACCTGCAATATCCCAAAGCGCAATATCAATCGCCGCTATCTGAAGCATGGTGCCACCAAGAGACCACTTTGATAAATTTTGCCAGATACGCTCCCTGTCAAGAGGATCCTTTCCAACTAAACCCGGTTTGAACCTTTCAATAATAATTTGGGCGTTGTAGCCTATTGACGCCATCGAATTACCCAGGAACGCATAACCCGTGATGTCCTCATCAGTAAGTATTTGCACCAGAGCCATATTCGTGCTCCGTGATTCAAGACTTTTAAAGTCCTTAGTGTATTGGGTTGGAGGGATATTATTCCACTTCCAAACTGTTACCTTAACATCAGTTATTTTCAAGTTTTCGCCCTCTTCGGGATTAACAGGTTTAAGTTAGACAACTTTCTGATTAAAAGAGATCTTACAGCACTTGTTTGTAAAAAATTTCCTCACTCTCACTGAAGCGTAATCTTACATTCAATTTCGGTCAATTTAGATACAGCCTTTCTCACCCAAAATTGAGGTTAGAGAACAGGTTGCCCTGTTATGGGTGAAAGCGAGACTATGCGTGTTATTAGAGCATGGTTAAATGGTGTTAAAATCTCAATTTAATCGTTGTGTTCGAAAGACATCAACCGGAATAGTTATAGGTACCGATTTTTGGCATTACTGGTGATCGCTTATCGG